>Ga0209802_1002553_pt1 | contig 12557 bp, 12 predicted proteins | sample GraSoiAngelo_129_FD_185886 | JGI IMG/M metagenome (GOLD analysis project Ga0209802, IMG submission 185886) | Grasslands soil microbial communities from the Angelo Coastal Reserve, California, USA - 14_0927_12_40cm (SPAdes) (version 2) | ecosystem: Environmental > Terrestrial > Soil > Grasslands ... | reverse complement strand
CAAAGCCGAGCCGCGTCACGTCGAGGGACGTTCGCCCGAGCCGTACCCGCGCCGTGGGGTTCAGGCCGAGGCTCCCGTTGCCACCTGCTTCCGCAGCCAGCGCTCGCCGCTCGCGATGTGGGCGGTCGCCGCGGCTCGAGCCAGTTCCGGGTCGCCCTGCATGATCGCCTCGTAGATCCGGCGGTGCTCTTCGCGCGTGACGTCCAGCGCGTTGTCCGCGGCCCGGCCGTGCCACAGACGGACGCGGTGCATGCGCAGCGAAAGGGTGGCCAGCAGCGAGATCAGGACCGGGTTTCCGGTCGCCCGCGCGATCACAGCGTGAAACGCTACGTCAGCTTCGACGAGCTCTTCGACTCCCTGCGCGTCGCGCATCTGATCGAGGCTCAACGCAAGCTCCTTCTTCCCCACTTCGTCGATGCGAGCGGCGGCCAGCGCCGCCGCGGCGGCTTCGAGGATGCGGCGGACCTCATACAGCGCCACCGCTCCCTCTCCGAGCAGCAGGTGGCTGACAAAACCGGTGCTCTCGAGCAGCAGGTCGGGCTCCAGGCTGCTGACGTAGGTGCCATCGCCCTGGCGCACCTCCAGCACCCGCAGCTGGGAGAGCGCGCGGACGGCTTCGCGAAGGGAGTTGCGGGACAGGCCGAGCTCGGCGGCCAGCTCGCTCTCTTTGGGCAGCCGGTCGCCCGGACCCCAGGCACCTGACACAATTCGCTCTCGGATCTTGTCGATGGCGTCGTCGGTGACGCTCGGGGCGCGGGCGGCGCGCCGTTTGCGTTGTGATCCATTGTCGGCCAGAGGTCGGAGGTTCGGTGCCTTCATGGCGTCAAGAACGGGTGAGGAAACCTAGTTTGATTGACAAACATCGGAGCTTCAGCATATAGCTAAGGCAATGGGCAGGCTAGACGGCAAGGTATGCGTGATCACAGGCGCAGGCTCGGGCATCGGGCAGGCGAGCGCGCTTCTCTTTGCACGTGAAGGCGCCCGCGTGGTCGTGTCCGACATCGACCTCGACGCCGCACGCGACACGGCGCAGGAGATCACGAAGGCGGGAGGCCAGGCGGTCGCCGAGCAGGTCGACGTCACCGACGAGGCGCAGACCACGGACCTCGCCGGGCGGGTCGTGCGGCGCTTCGAGCGAGTCGACGTGCTGTTCAACAACGCCGGCATCGGCGGGGTCGGCGACGTCCTGGAGACCGAGCCCGACCTGTTCGACCGGGTGATGCGGGTCAACGTCCGCGGCGTCTATCTGATGAGCAGGGCGATCGTCCCGCACATGATCACGCAGCGGTCCGGTTCGATCATCAACATGTCGTCGTGCATCGCCGACATCGGCCTCGCGCGGCGCGTCTCATACGCCGCCTCCAAGGGCGCGGTGCTGTCGATGACGAAATCGATGCAGGTCGACCTCGCGCCGCATGGGATCCGGGTCAACGCGCTGCTGCCCGGAACGATCCTGACGCCGTTCGTCGAGCGCTACCTGAAGGAGTCCTACGCCGACCCCGAAGAAGGCATGGCCGCGATCCGCAAGCGCCAGCTCACCAACGACCTGGGGCAGCCTGAGGACGTCGCGAACGCGGCGCTCTACCTCGCGTCCGACGAATCACGATTTGTGATGGCGTCCGGATTGGTGGTCGACGGCGGGGTCAGCGGAACCAAATAAAGCCGGTGTGATCGCTTGCGACTGACGCGTCGCGACAGGCTGTTCCTGTTCGCGCCGCTCGCGTTTCTACTCGCCGGCTGGCTCGTCCTTCCCGCGCTCCTCGGCCTGCTCGCGACCTTCTCCACCTACTCGCCATTCGCGACCAGCGTGCAGTTTTCGGGACTCGCCAACTACGCGGCGGTCGTCCGCGACCCGTTGTTCGTCGCCGCGGCCCGCAACGTGGCTGTCTTCACCCTGGTGGCCGTGCCGCTCGAGCTCGTGATCGGGTTCAGCGTCGCCTATATGCTGCGCCGCCCGTTTCAAGGGCGCGCGGCGCTGCGGGTCCTCCTGCTGCTGCCCTGGCTGGTCAGCCCCATCGCGAGCGGAGTGATGTGGCATTTCCTGTTCGGCGGCGCGACCGGCATCGTGGATTTCGTCCTGGGCTGGCTTGGCCGGCCGGACCTGCCCTCGCCTCTGGGCGACCTTCGTCTTGCGCTTCTCGCCGTGATCGCGGTCGAGGTCTGGCGGATGGCTCCGTTCGTGACGTTCCTGCTGCTGCCGAGCCTGGCTTCGATCCCAACCGAGCGATGGGAGGAGGCGACCCTGAGCGGCGCCTCGTGGATGGGACGGGTGAGACATGTCGCCATCCCCGCCGTCCGCCCTCTGCTGCTCACGATCACGATGCTGCTCACCGGCCTCTCGTTGGGGACGTTCGACGCGGTCTTGATCCTGACCGGGGGCGGCCCGGGCACGGCGACGGTGACACCCGCCCTCTACAGCTACAACCGCGCCTTCGGAGTCAACGACTGGCCCGTGGGCGCCACCTCGGGATGGTTGATCGCGGCGGCCGTCCTCGGCGCGGGACTCATCTACGTCCGGTTGTCGAGGACAAAGGTCGCCGATTGAAGCTTCGAGGCGCGCTCGTGGCCGTAACCCTCCTCGCGTTTCTGCTTCCCTTGTTGTGGACGGCGCTCGCGTCGCTTGGAGTGCTGCCCGACAACAGCAGCCGTCCGCCATCGTGGCGAGGGTCCGTATCGCTGGATCATTTCGCCGAGGTCGGGATCGCCGAGCCGGCGTTCTGGCAAGAGCTCGTGACGAGCGTTCTCACGGCCGCGTGCGCCGCGGCGATCGCGGTGGGCGCGGGCTTTCTTGCCGCATTCGGCCTTGCTCGCGCCCCGTTTCGATCCAGCCGTGTGGTCGCGCAGGGGTTCCTCGTTCTCGCCAGCCTTCCGGCCATGGCCTATGTGATTCCGTTGAGCGACCTCATGCGGCGAGTCCACCTCCTGGACACGTTCGCCGCGGTGGTTCTGAGCGAAGCAGCCGCCACGGCGCCTCTTGCGGTATTCGTCCTCCACGGCGCCGTCGCGCAGCTGGCGCCTGAATGGGAGGAGGCCGCGGTGCTCGACGGCGCGGGGCTCTTTCGCGTGATCGGCCGCGTCGTCCTGCCGCTGGTCGCGCCAAGCGTCGTCGCGACCGCGGTTGTGCTCTTCGTGCTCGACTGGAACATGCTGCTCGTCCCGCTCGTGCTGACTTCGGGCGAGATCAAGACGATTCCCCTCGGGCTGTCCGACTTCTTCACCTTCGAGCGGGAGCTCGACTGGCCGACGGCGGCCGCGGCGCTGATCGTCTCGCTGGCCCCGGTGGCGGTCCTGGCCGGCATCTTCCACCGGGTGCTCAACCGATTCGCGCTGGACCTCCGCACGGGCGAATGAGCCCCCTATACATCCGATGACTAGCCAGTTTGTGCTTGACAAATCGGCCCTAACCCGCTAAAAATCCCATATTCATCGGATATGCCGGTGGCTCGGCGTGCTGGGCCGGCGGCGTCTTTCGCAACAAGAGGGGATAAAGAGAGATGAGTCGAGTCCTGGCGAGAGCCGTGGTTCTTTTGGTATTCGTGGCGGCCTGCAGCAACGGGTCGAACACGTCCTCGAACCAATCGTTCAGCGGCACGACGATCCGCGTCGTGACGTTCACCGGCCCTCAGATCGCGGAGCCGTTGCAGCGTCGCGCGCCCGACTTCGAGAAGGCAACGGGTGCCAAGGTGCAGATCATCACCGTGCCGTTCTCCGACCTGTACCAGAAGCTCCTCACCGACTTCGCCACCAAGACCAACTCTTATGACGCGACGGTCTTCGACCCGCAGTGGATGGGCGACTACGTGCCGCCCGGATACCTCGAAGACCTGACCGACCGGGTGAAGAACGACTCGGCCCTGCAGTGGAACGACATCGCGCCGTTCTTCCGCGACTTCAGCGCGACGTTCAAGGGCAAGGTCTACACGATTCCCCTCGACGGCGACTTCCAGATGGTCTATTACCGCAAGGACCTCCTCCAGAAGGACGGCCTTCAGCCGCCGGCAACGTGGGACGACTACATCAGCATCGCCCAGCACTTCCAGGGCAAGGACTTGAACGGCGACGGCAAGCCCGACTACGGCTCATGTCTGGCCATGAAGCGCAGCGCGCAGTCGTACTGGGCGTGGATTTCGATCGCGGCGGCGTACCTGCAGAGCCAGGGCACGAAGCAGGGCGCATTCTTCAACACCGACAACATGCAGCCGCTGACGAACAACCCGGCGGCGGCCGCGGCCCTGACCGTCTACAAGACTCTTTCCAAGATCGGGCCTCCTGAGCAGCTCAACCAGGACGTCGGCGACTCGCGCGGCCTGTTCGTGACCGGCCGCTGCGCCCTGTCCCTCGATTGGGGCGACATCGGCCCGCTCGCGGTCGACAAGACTCAGTCCACCGTGCAGGACAAGGTCGGGGCAATCATTCTGCCCGGATCGAAGAAGGTACTCGACCGGTCGAGCAATCAGCTGGTCGACTGCAACGCGACCCTGTGCCCCTACGCGACCAACGGCGTCAACCACTCTCCATTCGCCGCCTTCGGCGGCTGGTCAGGCGCGATCAACAAAGCGGCCTCGGCCAAGGTCAAGGACGCCGCGTTCGCGTTCCTCTCCTACATGTCGCAGCCGGCCCAGTCGAGCGTCGACGTGACCATTGGCAAGACCGGGTTCAACCCGTACCGTACCTCGCACTTCAACAACATGGGTCCCTGGACCGCTTCAGGCATGAGCGAGACGGCTGCGAACGACTACCTCGGCGCCATCAAGTCGAGCCTGCAGAGCCCGAACATGGTCCTCGACCTGCGCATCCCGCAGACGGCGTTCTACCAGCAGACCGCGCTGGACACGGCTCTCGCTCAGTTCCTGGCCGGTGAGATCTCACTGACCCAGTGCATGACTCAGATCACCAATCAATGGAACTCGAAGACGGAGGAGATCGGCCGCGCGTCACAGCTGGACGCCTACAGATCCAGCCTCAGCATCACGAAGTAAGCCCACGGGCGGCGGGGTCACGCACCTCGCCGCCCCTCCCCATCCCATTCAGTGCCAGGAACTGGTGAAAAGGATTCCGTCTCTGTGAGCATGCACGCGTCGGCGCGCGCGGTGAGTGCCGCGGCCTCCTGGTGGCGGCCGATGGCCTCGCGCCTCGACCGCGTCGCGGGGGGTGTGTTCATCCTCCCGGCGGTGGTGGTCATCCTCGCCTTCTCGATCTTTCCGCTTCTCAGCTCGCTCTATGTGTCTCTCTCACGCCTGGGCTTCGCGCAGGGCGGCGTGGAGCTGAAGTTTGTGGGGTTCGACAACTATGCGAAGCTGCTTTTCGGCATCGATCGCCCGCACTTTCTCGGCGTGACCGGCCCGCTCACGCCGATCGGAATTGCGGTCTTGCTCGCCATCTACGGCTTGTTCGCCCTTCTCCTCTATCGGTACGCGCGCGGCCCGAATCGCACCATCGGCGGGCTGGTCGGCCGGGTGCTGGCGACCGCCATCGCCGGCACGCTCGTCTGGCTCATCGTGAACACCGTCCTGACCAGTGGGCGTCCGGGCACGCTGGTCGTGACGCTGGTCTATGTCGCGGTCGACGTGTCCGTCCAGTACCTGCTCGGCCTCGGGCTGGCCTTGCTCGTCGTGCAGCACCTCCCGGGAAGACGCTTTTTCCGGGTGGTCTTCTTACTCCCGATGATGATCACCCCCGTCGGTGTCGCCTACCTGTTCCGGATGATTGTTGACACGAGCAAGGGTCCGCTGTACCCGCTGTGGGCGCACTTCGGATTGACGGACATTTCGTGGGTCACCAATCCATGGGGCGCGCGACTGGCGGTGATGGTCGGCGATGTCTGGCAGTGGACGCCGTTCATCTTCATCGTGCTGCTGGCCGCGATCGAAACGCTGCCCCATGAGCTGGTCGAGGCGGCCGTCGTCGACGGAGCAAACCGCTGGCAGGTGTTCTGGCGGATCACCTTTCCGCAGATCCTGCCCGCGACGATCACCGTGGTGCTGATCCGCATCATCGAGGGCTTCAAGATCGTCGACCTGCCGAACGTCCTCACCAACGGAGGCCCTGGAACGGCAACGGAATCGCTGACCCTGCATGCCTACACGATCTGGCGAGCGCTCGACATCGGAGGCTCCGCGGCAGTCGCCTACATGCTGCTCATCGTGGTGACCTTCGTCGGCATTTCCTACGTCAACCTCTTCCGCCCCCGCGCGGCGACGGCGGCCTGACGCGATGGCGATCATCCGGAGGCGCGGCGGTTCGGTCTCGACGACCTCGATCTCATTCCCGGCGATGACGCTCTCGTACATCGCTCTTTTTGCCTGGACCTTTGTGGTCCTGTTCCCTCTCTACTGGCTGGCCGTGACCGCGCTCAAGACGCCGCTGGAGGTGAACGCCGGGCCGTTCTACATCCCGTGGCGCGACTTTCAGCCGACTCTCGATTCGTGGCACTACATCTTCTTCGACCTTCGCGAGGACACCTTCCGTCCATACACGAACACAGTGGTGGTCGGGCTCACCAGCACCGCGATCACTGTTCTGCTCGGTTCGATGGCCGCGTACGGCCTGGTTCGGATGCGCTACCGCGTCGGTTACGGCGCGATCGCCTCTTTCGTGGTCGCATTGGCAATCGCGGTCGCCGTGGTCGTTGCGGGCGGGCCGTGGCCGCTTGGCCTGGTGGCTGGGATCGGCGTCTTCGTCCTGCTTCTGCAGACCGTCGCTCGCCGCTGGAAACGAGGCGTCGGCAACGACGACATCGCGTTCTGGATGATCTCCCAGCGCATGCTGCCGCCGGTCGCGACCGTCATCCCCATCTACATCTTCTTCCAGCAGCTTCAGCTGCTGGACACATGGGCAGCACTGATCATCAGCTATACAGCAGCGCACCTGCCAATCGTGGTCTGGCTGATGCGCGACTACTTCCAGAGTGTGCCTGTCGAGCTCGAGGAAAGCGCGGCCATCGACGGCGCCTCGCCCTATCGAATCTTCCGCTCGATCGTGCTCCCCCTCGCGGTGCCTGGCCTGGTCGCGACGTTCCTTTTCGTCCTCGTCTTCGCCTGGAATGAATACCTCATCGCGCTCTTCCTGACCAGCGCCAACGCCCAGACGCTGCCGATGACGGTCGCGGCACAGAACGCCACGCGCGGACCTCAGTGGTGGTACATGTCGGTGCTCATCCTGATCATGATCGGACCCGTGATCGCAATGGCGATCGCGCTCGAGCGTTACATCGCCCGCGGCCTGCTGGTCGGCGCGGTCAAGGGTTAGGCATGCGCCGCATCATCAGCGCCACCGCTCACGACGTGCGCTTCCCCACCTCGCGAACCCTGGCCGGTTCCGACGCGATGCACACGACGCCCGACTATTCCGCCGCGTACGTCGTCCTGCGGACGGATGCGGGCGACCAACTCGAGGGCCACGGCCTCACGTTCACCCTGGGGCGCGGGACCGAGGTCTGCGTGGCGGCGATCAATGCGCTGGCGCCGATCGTCGTCGGGCGGACGCTCGAGTCGATCACCTCCGACATGCGGGGCTTCTGGCGCGCGGTCACCGGCGAGCAGCAGCTGCGGTGGATAGGTCCCGAGAAGGGCGCCATCCACCTCGCCGCGGCTGCACTCGTCAACGCCGTCTGGGACCTCTACGCGAAGGTGGAAGGCAAGCCGCTGTGGAAGCTCCTGGCCGACATGACCCCTGAGCAGCTGGTCTCGTGCATCGACTTCCGTTACATCAGCGACGCGCTGACGCCCAAGGACGCGCTGGCCATCCTCGAGCGCCAGGCGCCGACCCGGGCCAAGCGCGAGGCGGAGATGCTGCGTGCCGGGTTCCCGGCGTACACGACCTCGGCGGGATGGCTCGGCTACTCGGACGAGAAGCTCCGCGAGCTATGCCGCGAGGCCGTCGCCGCCGGCTGGTCGCACGTGAAGATGAAGGTCGGCCAGAAGATCGAGGACGACGTGCGCCGGGCGCGGATCGTGCGCGAGGAGATCGGCCCGGACCGCCGCCTGATGATGGACGCGAACCAGGTCTGGGAGGTGGGCGACGCCATCGCCAACATGAAGCTGCTCGCCGAGTTCGAGCCGTACTGGATCGAGGAGCCGACCAGCCCCGACGACGTGCTGGGCCACGCCACGATCGCGCGCTCGATCGCGCCCATCAAGGTCGCCACCGGCGAGCACTGCCAAAACCGCGTCATCTTCAAGCAGCTTTTTCAGTCGGAGGCCATCGGCTTCTGCCAGCTCGACGCCTGCCGCCTCGGTGGGCTCAACGAGGTCCTGGCGGTCCTCCTGCTCGCGGCGAAGTTCGGAGTGCCGGTGTGCCCGCACGCCGGCGGCGTGGGGCTCTGCGAGTACGTACAGCACATCGCGCTCTTCGACTACATCGCGGTGAGCGGGTCGCTCGAGAATCGCGTGGTCGAGTACGTCGAGCACCTGCACGAGCATTTCCTCGACCCGGTGATAATTCGCGACGGATGCTACGTCGCACCGCGCGCCCCGGGTTACAGCATCACGATGCGGCCGGAGTCGCTGCGTGAGTTCGAGTACCCGACGGGGCCGGCCTGGAGGAGCCCCTGAGCGCTGAAGTCGTACCGGCCACCGGGCTTCATCTGGTCCAGCTCGACGGCGCCACACATATAAGGAAGGACGGGAGCTGGAGCCGGCTGGACGGCGCAACGATCGACTCCCTCCTGAGGCTCTCGCTCGCCGACCTCCGCCGGTTCCTCGACGAGAAGCGGCCGGCGGTCGCGCTGCCGGACGGCGCCGTCATCGGCGCCCCCATCCAGAGCCAGGAGGTGTGGGCCGCCGGCGTCACCTACAGGCGCAGCCTCGAGGCACGCACCGATGAGGCGGTGAGCTCGGATCCATACGACCGGGTCTATGTGGCGGCGCGACCCGAGCTGTTCTTCAAGGCGACCGCGAACCGCGTCAGAGGACACGGCCAGGAGATCTTCATCCGATCCGATTCGACCTGGGACGTGCCTGAGCCGGAGCTGGCCGTCGTCTGCAACAGCCGGATGGAGGTCGTGGGCTACACGATCGGCAACGACGTGAGCTCGCGGAGCATCGAAGGCGAGAACCCCCTGTACGTGCCGCAGGCGAAGGTGTTCGACGGCTCGTGCGCGCTGGGCCCGGCCATCGCGCTCGCGTGGGACTACTCACCGTCGGACCGGGCGATCGAGCTCGAGATCAGCCGGAGCGATTCGGCCGTTTACCGCAACAGCACGTCGACCTCGGCGATGCGACGCAAGATTCCCGAGCTGGTCGACTACCTGGGTCGCGACCAGCGCTTCGAGGCGGGCTGCGTGCTGCTGACCGGGACGGGGATCGTCCCGCCGCCGGAGTTCACCCTCCAGGAACGCGACGTGGTGACGATTCGGATCGACGGAATCGGCACGCTTGCCAATCCTGTGCGGCGTCACATCTCGAAGTAGCTACTGAAGGTTGCCTGGCGACGAAAATCGCCTCTTGCAAACTTTTCAGATGGGTGCGACGATCAAAGTGGCCAGTGGTTCGAAGGGCGCAAGCCGGACGGATCGCTGGTCACTTCTTTTTCCGGGACGTTCAGAGCCATCCCTCGCGGGTCGCCTTGCGCGCCAGCTCCGTCCGGTTGACGGTTCCAGTCTTTTCGAGAATCCGCCTCACGTGGAACTTGATCGTGTTCTCGCTGCGGTGGACTTTGACGGCGATTTCGCGGTTGGTGTGGCCCTCGACGATCTGGCGCAGGATCTCCATCTCGAGGTCACCCAGCCTGGGGGACGGCGCACCGATCGCTCGCCTCTCACCAGCACCCGCCGAGGCGGCCGCGTAATCGATCGCCACGGCCGCAATACCGCCTAGCGTGTCGAGGAATTCCAGCGACGCCTGGTCCCAGCCAACAGCTGAGCGATTGTGGATCTCCAGCACGCCCACGAGCCTGCTGCGGGCGTGGAGCGGCAGGCCCACGTAGGTCTGAAATCCCTCCCTCGCAAAGAGGGAGCGCCGTGGATTCGAAGCCATCCGGTCAGGATCCCTCGTGTACTCGACGTGCGGCCGCCAGTCGGCGGCTCCTGTCTGCCACGGGCCGGAAGGCAGCCGGTAGTTCGGTATCGAGGAGGTGTGAAAGCCCGCGCTGGCCGCGACGTAAAGCTCGTTGCCCTGCTCGGTCGTGATAAGGACGTCGGCGGCATCGACGTTGAGCCTGGCGGTGACCTGTTCGACGACGACCCGCAGCGTGAGCGGCAGATCCTGGCCCACCCTGATCGCCAGTGCGATCGCGCCGATGACCGCGACCCGCTCGGCCTGGTCCGACACCGCCGTCTGAAGTCGCGCGTTCTCCAGCGCCAGCGCCACGTGATCGGCAACCAGCTGCACACGTACGACGTCGTCCTCGGACAACGCTGGTTGCTGCTGCCAGTCGAAGATTCCCAGCGTGCCGATGATCGCGCCTCCTGCACGCATCGGGACCACCAGCACGCCGACAGCATCCAGCGCGTGCGGAGGAGGATGGCTCGAGAAGTAACTCTGGCCGGCAGGCGACAGCAGCGAGATGAAGTCTGTGAAGGGCACACTGGGAATCAAGACGGGGTCGGACGTCTCGACGACCTGCTGCGGAAGGGTGAGGGTCGGCGTGCCGGTCGGTCCGGCCAGCGTCTTCACGAAGCCGTCGACGTAGGCGGACATCGAGCCATCTGAATCGCCGGCGACCACGACGTGGGATGTGCTGGGGTCGGGATCCAGGAGCACCGCGAACCACGTGCCTGACCTGATGCGGCTGAGGCTGCGCGTCAGGGTCGTGAGGATGGCCTGTACGTCCGGCGCTGTGCCTGCCAGCCCGCCGCTGATCTGAGCCAGGATCGAATGGGCGGCGGCGCCGGAAAAATCCATCCTATCGACCGTGATGCCCGCGATGCTGCGGTTGCAGTGACCCAGGGCGCGGCGTGTGCCGACTTAAGTCACACAGCCGCCAGACGAGACAAGACATCGGGGTCGAGCACGGTGATTCCGTCGTCCGCGGTTGCGACGGCGCCCTCCCGGCGCAGCTCTCGCAGGGCCCGGGCCACGACCTCGCGCACCGAGCCCGTGGCGTCGGCGAGCGATTGCTGGGTGACGGCCAGGTGAAGTCCGGCCGCGAGGGGGCCGGACATCTTCGCGCGCTCCAGCAGGTCACGCGCCACACGGACGCGCACTGGCATGAAGGCGCTCGTCGCCAGCGCCCGAAACGCAAAGCGCAGCCTGCTCACCAGCTCATCGATGAAAGCCTGCGAAAGCTCGGGCCGGCGCTGGGCGAGGGCCTGGGCGCGGTCGACATCCAGGTGGAGCACCACCGACGGTTGCAGCGCCTGGGCGCGCGTGTTGAGGTCGGAACGCTCGGCGATCAAAGTGCCGACCAGGTCACCGGGGCCCACGTACCTGATCGTCAGCTCCCGGCCGTCCGACCCCGCCATGTAGTACCGAAGGAGGCCCGACACGACCAACGCCGCCGTCGTTCCGTTGCCAGGCGAAAAGATGATGCTGCCCGGGGGGTAATACACCGACGGCGCGCCTTCGATGAGCTCGGCCGCGATGGCCGGCGAGAGGCGACCTACGAACCCCCGGCTTGGGATGTCGTCCAGCTGGACACTGCCCAATCCCGTTCCGCCTCGGCCGCCTCCCGACGAGGCCTTCATCTCCATATGAGTTGTCTACCCGACTATACGAGCTATCATTCAATATATCTCTCTGAGAGATATGAGCAAAGGCTGGCTGAGCACCCTACAGGCGGCGAAACGCCTCGGCGTCAGCGAGGCGTCCGTGCGGCGCTGGAGCGACCGCGGGCTGCTCCCTGTCCAGCGGGTCGGCAAGCGTCTGGAGCGGCGGTTCAAGCCGGAGCACGTCGAACGATTCGCGGCGCCGGCCAGGCCCGGGCCGCCACTCGCCTCCGACATTCCCCGTGTAGCCCTCGGCGGTCAGGCGGTCGAGCCCGGTACCCACCTCGCCACGCTCTACGACTCGGACGCGGCCCGGACGCGGTTGGCCGCTCCCTTCCTCGCCGACGGCATCCGGGCCGGCCAGCCCGCGTTTCTGATGGCACACGGTGAAGATCTCGTGAGCTACATGGAGGCGTTAGACGACGTGCCCGGCATCGACGTCGACGCGGCCATCGCCTCGGGCTTGCTCACGATCGCGGCTGCCCCAGGGTCAACCGCGCGTGAGGCGCTCGACCACTTTGAGAAAGTGTTCTGGTCGGCCGTCGACCGCAACGCCACAGTCATCCGCGTGGTCGGCGAGATGGCGTCCGTACGAGACTCATTTACGTCAGAGCGGGAGATGCTCGACTTCGAGGCCATGTTCGACACGGTGGGGAAGCGCTTTCCATCCATCACGGTGTGCCAGTACGACGTGAGGAGGTTCTCTGGGCAGGCAGTGCTCGCCGCGCTGCGCGCGCACCCCGACATCCGCGACGTCTCGATCGGTCTGCTGCTGAAGTAAGTCTCTTCGCCGGCTAGCCCCGGAAGGCTGATGGTGCGCCTGGTGGAAGGTAAGGCGCCGGGTTGACCGGGCTCTGGTTGATCCGCAGCTCGAAATGGAGGTGCGCGCCCGTCGAGTTTCCGGTCGATCCTT
>Ga0209802_1002547_pt1 | contig 12582 bp, 12 predicted proteins | sample GraSoiAngelo_129_FD_185886 | JGI IMG/M metagenome (GOLD analysis project Ga0209802, IMG submission 185886) | Grasslands soil microbial communities from the Angelo Coastal Reserve, California, USA - 14_0927_12_40cm (SPAdes) (version 2) | ecosystem: Environmental > Terrestrial > Soil > Grasslands ... | reverse complement strand
CCGACCGCCGGCCTCCCTCCCCTCGTCAGACTCTCGGCGCATCTGGAGGATCGAGGAAAATGTCAGCGGCGGTTTTATCACTTCTCACAAAGTCCACCGTTCGAATCGGCGAGGTCCCGGTGGGTTCGGCCCGGCCGGTCCTGATTGCGGGTCCGTGCGCCGTCGAGCCCGATTACGTGGAGACGGCCGAGCGGCTCCGGCTTCTCGGCGTCGACATTCTGCGCGGGTGCGCGTTCAAGCCGCGCACACGTCCCGACAGCTTCCAGGGCATGGGGGCGGCCGGCCTGGAACTGGTGGCCGAGGCGCGCCGGAGAACCGGACTGCCGGTGGTGACGGAGGTGGTGGCCGAAGATGAGGTGGCGATCGTCGCCGCCGTGGCCGACTGCCTGCAAATCGGCTCGCGCAACATGCAGAACTTCCGGCTGCTGGTGCGGACCGGCGAAAGCGGCCTGCCAGTCTTACTCAAGCGCGGGTTCAGCGCCACCTACGACGAGTGGCTGGCGGCGGCGGCCTACATCCAGCAGACTGGCAACGACCGGGTCATTCTCTGCGAGCGCGGGATTCGCACCTTCGAGCCCCGCACCCGAAACACGCTCGATCTGAGTGCGGTGCCGGCTCTCCGCGAGCTCACCGACCTGCCCATCATCGTGGATCCCAGCCACGCCGCCGGCCGGGCTTCGCTGGTGCCGCCGCTCTGCCGGGCGGCCCTGGCGGTGGGAGCCGATGGCCTGATGGTGGAAGCGCATCCGCGGCCGCGCGACTCGTGGTGCGACGCGGAGCAGGCGTTGAGCCTGGAGGAACTGGCGCCGCTGGTCGCCTGGATGACGACCGGCTAGTCGGCTTGAGGAGGCCGCCCGTCCACGCCCTGGACCAGGGCTTGGGTGCGCAGCGGTAAACCCACCAGGGTGATGAACCCGCGAGCCGCCGCGTGGTCGAACTCGTCGCCGCTCGAGTAGGTGGCGAGCTGAGGCCGGTACAACGAATAACGCGATTTCCGGCCGGCCACTCGGGCCGTCCCCCGGTGGAGCGCGATCCGAACAGTCCCTTCGACGACCACCTGCGTGCTGGCGACATAGGCATCGAGCGACGCGCGGTGGGCGGAGAACCATTTGCCCTGGTAGACCAGCCGCGCGTATTCCTGAGCGACCTGTCGCTTGAAGCCCGCCCCCTCCCCTTCCAGCACCAGCTCTTCAAGCGCGCGATGGGCCAGGTGCAGGATCACCGCCGCCGGGGCTTCGTAGACCTCGCGGGACTTGATGCCGACAAAGCGGTCCTCGATCATGTCGATGCGGCCCACGCCATGCAGGCCGCCGCGCCGGTTCAGATCTTCGACCAGGGCGACGGCCTCGAGCACCTTGCCATCCAACGCCACCGGGGTCCCAGTCTCGAACGCGATCTCGACGGTCTCCGCCGGCTCCGGAGTCTCCGTCAGGGGCCTGGTCCAGGCGAACGCGTCCTCGGGCGCTTCATGCGTGGCGTCTTCCAGATCGCCGGCCTCGATGGACCGGCCCCACAAGTTCTCGTCAATGCTGTACGGGGAGGCCGGCTTGACGGTGACCGGAATCCCGTGCTGCCGGGCATACGCGATCTCCTCCTCGCGGGTCATCGCCATGCCATCCCGCAAGGGGGCGAGGACGCGCAGCTTGGGCGCCAGGGCCTGGACCGCGACGTCGAAGCGCACCTGGTCATTGCCCTTGCCTGTCGATCCATGGGCCACCCAGGTCGCGCCTTCCTCGCGCGCCACCCCCACCAACCGCTCCGCGATCAACGGGCGGCCGAGCGCGGTGGCCAGCGGGTACTGATCCTGGTATAGCGCCCCGGCCCGCAGCGCCCGCCAGCAGAACCGCTCGAGGAAAGCACGCCGTTGATCTTCGAACCGCGTCGCGATCGCGCCAGCGGCCAGGGCCCGCTGCCGGATGGCTTCCAGGTCAAGCTGTCCACCCAGGTCAACCGTCAGGGTGATCACGTCGAACCCGCGCGTCTCCTGCAGCCACTTCACGGCCACTGACGTGTCCAGCCCTCCGGAGTACGCCAGGACAATCTTTTCAGCCATGGGGGTCAGTCCTCCGGGTCGACGTAGGCGCCCAGGCGAGCCAGCCGCTGGGCCACCGACTCATATCCGCCCTTCTTCCCGTTCAGCGCCACGAAGATGGTGTCGTCACCGGCCACCGTGCCCACGATCTCCGGCCAGGCGGTTGCATCGAGAGCCGAAGCCAGCGTGTGCGCCGAGCCCGGGAGCGTCACCAGCACCGCCAGTCCCTGGCCGCGCTTGACGGTCAGCGGCAGGTCACGCAAGAGCCGGCGCAGCCGGTCCTCGCGTCCGGCCTGTGAGGCCACGCCGAACCCGTTTTCCGGCTGGACGTAGTGGCTGTCCGCTCCGGCGACTCGTACCAGCCCCAGCTCGGCGATATCGCGCGACACGGTAGCCTGGGTCGCCTCCAGTCCCGACCGGTGTAGCTGTCGCACCAGCTCGTCCTGGGTCGCGATCTGGCGCCTGCGGATCAGCGACAGGATGGCCTCCTGCCGCTTCTGCTTACCCACGGGCCAGGGCTTCCTTCACGCGGGCGGGCGCCGTGCCGCCCACGACCGCGCGCGCATTGAGGGCGGCCTCCAGCGTCAGGCTCTCAAACAGGTCCGCCTGAAAGAGCGGCGAAAACGTCTGCCACTCCTGAATGGTCAGGCCCTCCAGGGGTCGGCCCTCTTTGATGGCGAAGGCCACCGCCCGCCCGACCAGGCGATGGGCCTCTCGGAACGGCATCCCGCGGCGGGTCAGGTAGTCGGCGGCCTCGGTGGCCAGCGTGTATCCGTCCAGCGCGGCGGCCCGCATCCGGGCGGGATTGAGCCGGATCCCCTTGACCAGGCGGGTGGTGACCACCAGCGCCGCGAGCGTGGTGTCCACGCCGTCGAACACAGCTTCCTTGTCCTCTTGCAGGTCGCGGTTGTAGGCGAGCGGGAGGCCCTTCATCACCATCAGGAGGGCTACGAGATCCCCGGTGACCCGCCCGGTCTTCGCCCGCACCAGCTCCGCGGCGCAGGGGTTCTTCTTGTTGGGCATCATCGAGCTGCCACTGGCCAGGGCGTCCGGCAGTTCAGCAAAGCCGAACTCTGCGGTGGTCCAGAGGACGATCTCGCCGTTGAGGCGGGAGAGGTGGATCATCAGGATGGAAAGCGCGGCCAGCAGCTCAAGGGCGAAATCGCGGTCGGAGACCGCGTCCAGAGAGTTTGCCGTCGGCCGGCTGAACCCGAGGTCGCGGGCCAGCGAATCGCGGTCGATGGCCACTCCACTGCCGGCCAGCGCCCCGGCGCCCAGTGGCGACTCATCGGCCCGCCGGGCGGCGTCCGCGAGGCGCCCGCGGTCGCGCCGCAGCATCTCCACGTAGGCCAGCAGGTGATGCGCCAGCAGGACGGGCTGGGCGCGCTGGGTATGCGTGTAGCCCGGCATCACGACGTCGAGGTGCTCGGCGGCTCGCGTGCGCAACGCTTGCTCCAGCTCCGTAAGGCCACCGCCGAGCTCGAGGGCCGCCCGCCGAACGTAGAGGCGAAGGTCGACCGCTACCTGGTCATTGCGGCTGCGGCCGGTGTGCAGCTTGCCGCCCACCGGGCCGATCCTCTCGATTAGCCGGGCCTCGATGGCCATGTGGATGTCCTCGCTCCCCTCGGGCAGCGCCTGCCCCGCCTCCAGCTCGTCGCCTATCGACTGCAGGCCGCGGTCGATGGCGATCCCCTCGTCCCTGGTGAGGACGCCGGCCGCCACCAGCGCCCTGGCATACGCTCGGCTCCCCTGGATGTCCTCCCGGAAGAGGCGGTAGTCGACCTGGAGCGAGCGCAGGAAGCGGTCGACCAGCGGGTCGGGCTCCTCCCCGAAGCGGCCGCCCCAGGGCTGGGTGCTCACCCGGCGGGCCTCAGCCGGCGGCCAGCTTCGTCTGCCGTTTGGCCAGCACTTCCCAGGGCAGTCCCCCGATCTGGGCCGCCGGCCCGCACAGCTGCTGGTTGAAGCTTCGGCTCTGCAGGCCGCGGATCTCGGGGAAGAAGAGCGCATAGTCGCTCTCCCGACGCTTGAGATCGATCGTGCCCTTGAAGAGGTCCGCGGTAACAGTCCCATTGACGACCTGCTGGGTGGAGGTGATGAATGCATCCAGCGCCTCCTTCAGCGGATGGAACCAGGCCCCGTGATAGACGAGGTAGGCCCACTGGCGATCGACGTCGGCCTTGTACTGGACCTCCTCCTTGGTCAGACAGAACTGCTCCAGGTCGTGATGCAGCTTGAGCAGCACGAACGCGGCGGGGGCTTCGTAGAGCTCGCGCGACTTGAGCCCCATGATCCCGTCCTCGAAGATGTCGATCTTGCCGATGCCGTGCTGGCCGGCCAGGATGTTGAGCTCGCCGATCAAGGCCTGGAGGCCCATGGGCTTTCCATTCAGCGCGACCGGCACGCCCCGCTCGAAGGTCACCGCGACCTCGGTCGGGGTTTCGGGCACCTGGGTCAGCGGCTTCCACCAGATCCAGGCGTTGTCCGGCACTTCCTGCTGCAGGCGGATGGCGCCCGAGGCCAGGCTGCGGCACCACAGTGTCTTGTCGTCGCCGCCCTGCATCACCTCGGTGACCGGGATCCCCAGTTCCCGGCAGATCTCTTCTTCCTCGTCGCGGGTCAGGTCGAAGTCGCGGACCGGGACCACGATTTCGAGCTGGGGGGCGAAGAGCTTGAAGACGTTGTGCATCCGATACTGGTCGTTGCCCTTGCCGCTGCTGCCCTCCATGATCGCGTCGCAGCCGCGGGCCAGCGCCAGCTGGGCCACCTTCTTGGCGATCAGCTGGCGGGTCATGGAGGTGGAGACCGGATAGCCCTCGTAACTGGAGTTGGCCTGGATGGCCTTGGGGAGCCACTCGGTGGCGAACTCCTCCTTGGCGTCGATGATCACCGGCTCGATGCCGAGCACCTCGGCCTTCTGCACCGCCACCTGCATCTCTTCGTCGCCCTGGCCGACGTCCACCGTGACGGCGATCAGCTCCTCGACGTGATAGCGCTGATGGGCCAGGGCGGCACAGAGTGAGGAGTCCAGCCCACCCGAGTAGGCGAGCGCGACCTTCTTGACGGTCCTCACCGGGGTCGAAGCGATCTTCTCGAGCAGGGCGCTGGCAGTGGCGAGCATGGCAGGCCTCCCAGGGATAAGGTTGCATGAGTATACAGCTTTCTGTATGATTACGCAACGCACATGGTAGGCATCCTCTGCTCGCGGGTGCGGGTTGAAGAGAAGCTCCTCTTCGAGGCGTTCCGCCGGCGGGGCGCCGCTTTCGAACGCATGGATGAGGACACCCTCCAGCTCCCCATCGGGGGCCCACTCCCCCCCTACACGGTTGTCCTCGACCGCTCCATCCATCACGGCCGTTCGCTCTATGCGCTGAGCCTGCTCAATGCCGGCGGGGTGAAGACCGTGAACTCGGCGGCGGTGGCCCAGATCTGCGGCGACAAGATCCTGACCAGCGCGGCGCTGGCCGCCGCCGGCCTGCCCATCCCGAAAACGGTGGTCACCTTCAGCCGCGAGGCGGCCCTGGCCGCCATCGAGGCCATGGGGTACCCGGTCGTCCTCAAGCCCATGGTCGGGTCGTGGGGCCGGCTGCTGGCCAAGATCAACGACCGCGACGCGGCCGAGGCCGTGCTGGAGCACAAGGAGACCTTGGGCTCGTACCAGCACGGCATTTTCTACATCCAGGAATATGTGGACAAGCCGCAGCGCGACATCCGCGCGATCGTCATCGGCGACGAGACCATCGGCGCCATGTACCGGTCGGCCGACCACTGGATCACCAACACGGCGCGCACCGGGCAGGCGCGGCCCTGCCCGCTCACACCGGAGATCGATCAGTTGGCCCGCCGGGCGGCGGAAGCGGTAGGCGGCGGCGCTCTGGCGGTCGACTTGTTGGAACATCCCAACGGGCTGCTGGTCAATGAGATCAACTACACAATGGAGTTCCGCGGCTTCGTGGAGGCCACCGGCATCGATGTGGCCGGCCGCATCGTGGAGTTCGTCCTCCAGGTCGGCGGGGAAAACCAGGCTGTCGCTTGACAGCAGGCGGGCTTCACGGTATGGTCTCCACCAACAAGTTCATATCGAAAGGCGTCGATGAGGGAGAGTACGCGGACGCTGGGACTACAGAGAACCTTCAGCAGCTGAGACGAAGGGTCCAGAGCACCGCCGAAAAAGGCCTCGGAGCCGCAGGCTCAACGAGACCGCGGGTCTTTAGTAAGCCGAGCCGGGTAGCCTCCGTGATCGGGCGGGAGTCTTCAGGCGGCGTCGCCGCGGACTCGGAAAGGTCGCCTTCGCGAGTAGGCGATAAAGTCGGGTGGTACCACGGGGATCAGAGCCTCGTCCCGAAGGACGAAGGCTTTTTGTTTTCCGGAGGTGCCATGACAATCAAAGCGTTCAACATCATCGAGTCAACGCTCCGAGAGGGCGAGCAGTTCGCCCGCGCCCATTTCTCGCCCGCTGACAAGATCGCGATCGCCGCCGAGCTCGATGCCTTCGGCGTCGAGTACCTGGAGCTGACCTCGCCGTCGGCCTCGCCCCAGTCGGAGGCGGACGCCCGCACCATCGCCGCGCTGCCGCTGCGGGCCAAGGTGCTGACCCACACTCGCTGCCACCTGGACGATGCCCGCCTGGCGGCGACCACCGGGGTGGACGGCATCGATGTCCTATTCGGTACCTCGTCCAAGATGCGGGCCTTCTCCCACGGGAAGTCCGTGGAGGAGATCATCGAGATCGGCACCGAGGTGGTTCGCTTCGTCCAGGCGCAGGGCTTGGAGGTCCGCTTCAGCAGCGAGGATTCCTTCCGCTCCGAGCCGGACGACCTGCTGCGCGTCTACCGGGCCATCGACCGCCTGCATCCGCAGCGAGTGGGCCTGGCGGATACGGTCGGCATCGCCACCCCCAACCAGGTGTTCGAGATGGTCTCGCTGGTCCGGCGCAACGTGGACTGCGACATCGAGTTCCATGCCCACAACGATGCTGGCTGCGCGATTGCCAATTCCTTTGCCGCCCTGGAGGCTGGGGCCACCCACATCGACACCACGGTGCTGGGAATCGGCGAGCGCAACGGCATCGTCCCCCTCAGCGGGATGATCGCCCGCCTGCTCAGCGTGCAGCCGGACCTGGTGACCAAGTACCGGTTGGACCGGTTGCCCGAGCTGGACCGCATGGTGGCAGGGATGGTCGGGATCGATGTCCCCTTTAACGCCGCCATCACCAGCGAGACGGCCTTTCATCACAAGGCGGGCATGCACACCAACGCCGTCCTCAACCACCCGTCCGCCTACGAGATCTTCGACCCGGCGGTGTTTGGCCTGGAACGCACCATCATGGCCGGCCACCGGCTGACCGGATGGAACGCCATCCGCAGTCGGGCGGACTCCCTGGGCCTGTCGTTGGGCGAGGAGCAGCTGCGGGCCTTGACCGCCGAGGTCAAGCGCCGCGCGGACACCGCGCCGCTGGCCGATGACGAGCTGGACGACTTGATCCGGGGCTGGGTCCCGGCCTAGAGGAGGAACGCATGGGCACCCTGACCGAAGAGATCTTCTCCCGCCGCCTCGGCCGGAGCATTCACGCCGGCGACACCGTGGTGGCGCCGGTCGACTTCGCCATGGCGCACGACGTGACCACCCCCCTGGCCATCGAGGCATTCCGGAAGATGGAAATGCCCCTGTGGGACCCGGATCATGTGGTCCTGGTCTTCGACCACATCCTGCCCGCCAACACGGTGGCGGCCGCCGGGCTGCACAAGTTGATCCGCGAGTTCGCCCAGGAGTTTGGGGTGACCCATCTCTTCCAGGAAGGCATCTGCCACCTGTTGATGGTGGAAAAGGGTTACGCGCGGCCGGGCGGCCTGATCGTGGGCGCCGATTCGCACAGCACCACCTACGGCGCGCTGGGCTGCTTCGCCGCCGGCATGGGCTCCTCCGACATCGGGATCGTCTTCGCCACCGGCCGGACCTGGTTCCGGATCCCGGAGACCATCCGGATCGACCTCCGCGGCGCGCTGCCGCCGGGTGTCTATCCCAAGGACCTGGCCCTCAAAGTGATCCGACAGTTGGGGGCGGAGGGCGCCAACTACCTGGCCGTGGAGTGGGGTGGCGAGGCCGTGGCCGCCATGAGCATGGACCAGCGGCTGACGCTGGCCAACCTGACGGTCGACTTTGGCGGCAAGGCGGGCCTGATCGAGCCCGATGCGGTCACCCGGGACTTCCTGGGCGACACCGAGACGGCCGACCTGCACCCACACCAACCGACTTACCTGTCGCGCCTCGAGATCGACGCCGAAACCCTGGAGCCGCAGATCGCATGCCCACCCGCCATCGATAACGTGCAGGACCTGAGTACCGTCGAAGGCCTCGAACTGGATGAGGTCTTCATCGGCAGCTGCGCCAACGGCCGGCTGGAGGACCTGGCCCTGGTCGCCGGTTACTTCGACGGCCGGCAGGTGCATCCGCGCACCAGGACCATGGTCGTGCCCGGCTCCAAGAAGATCTACATGGAGGCGCTCCAGCTGGGCTACGTCGAGACGTTCATGAAGGCCGGCGCCATTGTCATGAACGCGGGGTGCGGCCCCTGCCTGGGACGCCAGGGGGGCGTGCTCGCCTCCGGCGAACGGGCCCTCTCCACCAGCAACCGGAACTACCCCGGCCGGATGGGCAGCCCCGACGCCGAGATCTACCTGGCCAGCCCGGCCGTGGCCGCGGCCTCGGCCCTGGCCGGAGCCATCGCGGATCCCCGGAGGGTGATCTGATGGGACGGGTCTTTAAGTTGGGCGACGGGGTCTCGACCGATGCCATCATCCCGGGCCGCTACAACGTGACCACCGACCTGGCAGCCCTCGGGAAGGCGTGCCTGATCGAAGCGCGCCCCGACTTCGCGACAGCGGTCCAGCCTGGCGACGTCATCGTGGCCGGCCGCAACTTCGGCTGCGGCAGCTCGCGCGAACACGCGCCGCTGGCCATCAGGGCCGCCGGGATCAAAGCCGTGGTGGCCAGCAGCTTCGCCCGCATCTTCTATCGGAACGCCGTCAACGTCGGCCTGCCCATCGTGCAGTGCGAGGCGGTCTACGACGCGGTCGCGGAGGGTGACCCCATTGACGTCGACGTGAAGTCTGGGACGATTGACAGCGCCGGCCGCCGGTTCCAGGGGGAGCAGCCGTCGGCAGTGGCGCTGACCATCATGCAGGCCGGTTCACTTGTGGATCTGATCAAAACCAGTGGCTGGAGGGCCATCGAGGAGAGTGAACGCCAGTCAGGGCGTTCACTCCGAGCGATGCCCGAGTCAGTCTCGTCAGTAAAGGGCGCGCCCGACTCCCTCGATGGCGAGCGAAACTCTGCTCCGCGCAAAGCGGCGATTCGTACGGAACCAAGGAGCTCGAGACCCAAGGAGGGGTAGACAATGACGATTGTTGTGATGACCGCGAGCTGTCCTGAGTGCGCGGCGGCGGTGAAGCTCGCCCAGGACGTGGAGAAGGGCGAGATCGTGCAATGCGCGGAGTGCGGCGCGGAACTGGAGGTCTTCGAGACCAGTCCCGTTGAGCTTCGTCTGGCTCCCGAGGAAGAAGAGGATTGGGGTGAATGAGCGGCAGTCAAGCCGCTCATTCCGAGGGCGGACCGATGGGTAATCCGTTAGCACAGTACGCGGCCGACTCCCGTACGTCTGGTCTAGCTGTGATCCCGCGTGTCCATGAGGGTCCGACCGAGGTCATAGAATTTCGAGGCGCGCACCAAGCGCCGAGAAATTCTTCGCGCCGAACAGGCGGATCGAACCTCGCGACTCGAAGGAACGGCTGCCCATGAAGATTGGCGTTCTCTGCTCTCGCATTCGAGTCGAAGAGAAGCTTCTCTTCGAGGCCTTCGAACAGCGGCGGCTGCCCTTCGACCGCATCGACGACCGCGAGGTGGTGTTCGACCTCCAGCAGCCCTCTCTTCCCTACGACGTCGTACTGGAGCGTTGCCTCCATCACTCACGGGCCCTCTACGCGCTGAAAGTGCTGAACGACTGCGGCGTCCCGACGGTCAACCGCTACGAGGTAGCGCTGACCTGTGGCGACAAGATCAACACCTCGACGGCGCTGGCCGCGGCCGGCGTGCCCAGCCCCAGGACTCTGATGGCCTTCACCCCGGAGTCGGCCCTCCGGGCGATCGAGACCCTGGGGTACCCGGTGGTGCTGAAGCCGGCGATCGGCTCCTGGGGCCGGCTGCTGGCCAAGATTTCGGACCGGGATGCGGCCGAGGCGCTGCTGGAGCACAAGGAGACCCTTGGCTCCTACCAGCACGCCATTTTCTACATCCAGGAGTATGTCGACAAGCCGGCCCGGGACATTCGCAGCTTCGTGGTCGGCGACGAGACCATCGGCGCCATCTATCGGGAGTCCGACCACTGGATCACCAACACCGCCCGCGGCGGGCGCGCCCGCAACTGCCCGGTCACCCCGGAGATCGACCAGCTGTCGCGGGCCGCGGCCCGCGCCGTCGGTGGCGGCGTGCTGGCCATCGACATCCTGGAGCACGCGGACGGCTTGCTGGTGAGTGAGGTCAACTACACCATGGAGTTCCGGAACAGCATCGAGACCACCGGCGTGGACATCCCCGGGCGGATCCTCGACTACGTGGTCGCCGTGGGCCGGGGCGCCATCCCCGCCGAGGCGGTCCCAGCATGATCGCTGCCGCGGAGCCGGAGGTCGTGGTGGATGGCGTCGCGCTGCTGACAGACATGCTGGAGATTCCCAGCCTGAGCACGCAGGAAGCTGCGCTGGGCCAATGGCTGGTCCGCCGGTTGCGGACCCTTGGATTTACCGCCCGGCGCGACGAGGTGGGCAACGTGATCGCCCTCTGGGGAAGCGGGCCCAAAGAGATCGTCCTGCTCGGTCACATGGACACCGTCCCCGGATGGATTCCCGTGCGCCGCGAGGGAGACACGCTCCACGGCCGGGGCGCCGTGGATGCCAAAGGGCCACTGGCCGCGGCCATCGTGGCCATTGCCGCCCAGGCCACCAGCGGCACCTATCGGTTCACCCTGATCGCGGCCGTCGAGGAAGAGGGCAGCTCGCGGGGCGCGCGCCACCTGGCCGGCCGGCGGCCGCCCGATCATCTGATCATCCTCGAGCCCAGCGGCTGGGACGCGGTCACGCTCGGGTACAAGGGGAGTCTTCGCGTCCGCTATCGGCTGTCCCAGCCCATGGGGCACGGCGCCGGTCCGACGGCCAGCGCGGCCGACCAGGCGATTGCCTTCATCCGCAGCATCCAGGACCATGCCACCGCCTCATCTGATGGGAAGGCGGCATTCGAGCGCCTGGACACCCGGGTGATTCGCTTCCATGGCGACCACGACGGGATGCGAGACAGCGCCGCCATGACGCTCGGCTTTCGGATCCCGCCGGGATGGGACGTCGAGGCATTGAAAACCCAGCTCCAGGAGTGGGGAGGGGCCGCCGAGCTCCGATTCGAGAGCGGCGAAGCGGCCGTCCGCTCGGAAAAGAACTCTACGCTGGCCCGCCGGTTTATCCAGGCGATCCGGACCGGCGGCGGTACGCCTCGGTTCAAACTGAAGACGGGGACGTCCGACATGAACATCCTGGCCCCCGTCTGGGGCTGTCCGGCGGTGGCGTACGGCCCCGGTGACTCCCGGCTGGATCACACGCCGGAGGAAGCCATTGACCTGGCCGAGTTCCAGCGCGGCGTCGACGTGCTGAGCGAAGTGCTGCGGACGCTGTGATCCGGGCGGCGATCGTGGGCGGCTCAGGCTACGCGGGCGGTGAGCTGCTGCGCCTGCTGCTGTCGCATCCGGACGTGGAAGTGACCCAGGTCACCTCGGAGCGGCTGGGCGGCAAGTATGTCAACAGCGTGCACCCACAGCTGCGCCGGCGCACGGAGCTGAAGTTCACGCCGCGGGCGGAGCTTCGCCCCGCCGATGTCCTGTTCCTTGCCCTCCCCCACGGGCAGGCCGGCCAGGAAATCGAACGCTTTCTCCCGCTGACGCCTCTACTGATCGATCTTTCGGCCGATTTCCGCCTGCACGATCCCGCTGGGTACCCGACCTGGTACGGCTGGGAGCATCCGCGCCCGGCCCTGCTGCACGACTTCGTCTACGCTCTGCCGGAACTGCACCGGGAGGAGATCCGCCATGCCGATCGCCTGTCCGCGGGGGGCTGCCTGGCGACGGCGGCGATCCTGGGCCTCTATCCCCTGACCCGAGCCGCCGTCCTCGATCGGACCCTGCCGGTGGTGATCGAGGGGAAAACGGGGTCGTCCGCGGGCGGGGCCGAGTCCGGCCCGGCGTCCCATCACCCGCATCGGAGCGGCGAGATGCGCTCCTTCGCCCCCACCGCCCACCGGCACACGGCCGAGATCATCCAGGAGCTGGGTCTGAACGGGCAGAGCCCCGGGGTGGCGTTCTCGGCGACCGGCGTGGAGGCGGTCCGCGGGATCCTGATCACGGCCCACGTCTACCTCAAGGACGACCTCAGCGAGAAGGACGTGTGGAAGCTCTATCGGGCGGCCTACGCGGACGAGCCGTTCATGCGCATCGTGAAGGAAGCGCAGGGCATCCATCG
>Ga0209802_1002543_pt1 | contig 12600 bp, 12 predicted proteins | sample GraSoiAngelo_129_FD_185886 | JGI IMG/M metagenome (GOLD analysis project Ga0209802, IMG submission 185886) | Grasslands soil microbial communities from the Angelo Coastal Reserve, California, USA - 14_0927_12_40cm (SPAdes) (version 2) | ecosystem: Environmental > Terrestrial > Soil > Grasslands ... | reverse complement strand
CAGCCGGCGCGGCTCTACCTGTTCGGGCCGATGTTTCGGTACGACCGCCCGCAGAAAGGCCGCTACCGGCAGTTCTATCAGTTCGACATCGAGGCGATCGGGTCGGCAAGCCCGGCGCTCGACGCAGAGGTCATCGAGATCGCCGCCGCCTGGCTGAACGAGTCGGGCATCCCAGGTCTGACGCTCGAGCTCAACTCCATCGGCGACGGCGTCTGCCGCCCTGCGTACCTCGATCGCCTGCGCGAGTACTACCGGCCGCTCAAGGAGCAGCTTCACCCCGACTGCCAGCGTCGGCTCGAGACCAACCCCTTGCGACTGCTCGACTGCAAGGTTCCCCAGTGCCAGCCCTTCAAGGCCGGCGCGCCGCGGATCACCGACCACCTGTGCGAGCCTTGCTCTCAGGCATGGACGCAGGTGCGGCACCTCGTCGAGGCGGCCGGCATCGAGTACGTCCACAATCCCTATCTCGTCCGCGGCCTCGACTACTACACGCGCACGGTCTTCGAGTTCTATCCGGCCGGCGCATCCGGCCAGCAAGACGCTCTCGCGTCAGGCGGTCGGTACGACGGCCTGGCGGCGGCTGAGGGCTGGCCGCCGACACCAGGGGTGGGGTTTGCGGGCGGCTTCGACCGCGTGGTCGAGGTGATGGCTTCGAGTGGGGTGGAGGTAGTCGCGGCCGCGGCCGCCGAGGTCGCGGTGCTGGCTGATGCCGGCCTGGAGGTCGAGGCTGCGAATGTGGCGCGCATCTGCCGCGCCGTGCGAAGCGTCGCCGTCGACTACGAAGCCAGGAGCCTGACGGCGAAGATGCGCTCGGCGGCCAAGCTGGGCGCGCGCTGGGTGGTGCTTCTGAGCGCGGACGAAGCGGCACGCCGGACGGCGCGCCTCCGCGACATGGCGAGCGGGGAGCAGGCCGAGATGGCGTGGGACGAGCTCCCCCAGCGGTTGGGTAAGTGAGCGGGTTCACGGCGCCGCACTGCGGCTCGCTGCGAGCAAGTGACGTCGGCCACGAGGTCGAGCTGTTCGGATGGGTGGCCCGTCGCCGCGACCATGGTGGCCTGATCTTCATCGACCTGCGCGACCGCTGGGGCGATGTGCAGGTCGTCTTCAACCCTACTGGCGCGCCCAGGGTGCACCAGGCCGCCTCAGACCTCCGTTCGGAGTTCGTCGTCCGGGTCAAGGGCGCCGTCGGCCGCAGGCCGAAAGGAAACGAGAACCCGCGCATGGCGACGGGCGAGGTCGAGGTTACAGCCGCCGAGCTCGAGGTGATCTCCACGGCCAAGACGCCGCCATTCCAGATCGAAGACGAGGTCGAGGCGGACGAAGCGACGCGGCTCAAGTACCGCTACCTCGACCTTCGGCGCCCACGAATGCAGCGAATGCTGGAGATGCGTCATCGGCTCGTGAAGGCAATGCATCGGTACATGGACGAGCACGAGTTCGTCGAGGTTGAAACCCCGATGCTGCTGAAAGGCACACCCGAGGGCTCGAGGGACTTCATCGTCCCGTCGCGTCTCCACCCCGGAAACTTCTTCGCATTGCCGCAGTCGCCGCAGCAGCTCAAGCAGCTGCTGATGGTTGCAGGCGTGGGTCGCTACTACCAGATCGCTCGATGCTTGCGCGACGAGGACCTGCGCGCGGATCGCGTGGTCGAGATCACACAGCTCGACGTCGAGATGTCCTTCTGCGATGAAGAGGACGTCCTCACCCTCATCGAGGGTCTGTGGGTGCAGGTCTGGAAGGATGTCCTGGGCATCGAAATCAAAACTCCGCTGCCGCGTCTCGACATGCAGGAGTCGCTGCTGCGATATGGAACCGACAAACCTGACCTGCGTTACGAGCTCGAGATCGCCGATGTGAGCGAGGCGCTGCGCGAAACCAACGCGACCATCCTTCGATCGGCGCTTGCCGACGGCGGCGTCGTCCGATGCCTCGCCGTGCCTGGCGGTCGCGACATGTCACGGCGCGAGCTCGACGAGCTTGCTTTGATGGCAAAGGGCGCGGGTGCTAAGGGACTGGCCTGGTTGCCGGGTCCGCTGGACAGACACCTGAGCGAAGGCGAGGTGGCGGCCATACGATCTTCGGCCGGAGCGGGAGACCAGGACCTCGTCCTCATGGTCGCTGACCGCCGCCGCAAGGCCGAGACGGTTATGGGGCTTCTACGTCGAGAGATCGCTCGCAGCCGAAAGCTCATCCGCGAAGGCGAGTGGAAGTTCACGTGGATCTACCCCATGTACCTTTTCGAAGAGGACGACCAGGGCAAGCTCACCTACGGTCACCACCCGTTCACGTCCCCCTGGCCGCAGGACATGCATCTCATCGACACGCAGCCTTATGCGGTCCGCGCTCGGGCGTACGACTGCGTTCTCAACGGCGTCGAGATCGCGGGTGGCAGCATTCGCATTCACGAGCGGGCGCTGCAGGAGCGCGTGTTCGAGGTCCTGGGCATGAGCCGCGAGCGGATACAGGAGCAGTTCGGGCACTTGCTCGACGCCTTCGAGTACGGAGTGCCTCCTCACGGTGGCATCGCGTCCGGCATCGACCGACTGATGATGGCTATGAACCGGACCGACAACATCCGCGACGTCGTTCCGTTTCCGAAGACCCAAAGTCACCAGGACCTGATGCTCGGGGCGCCGAGTCCCGTCGACCCCGAGCTGCTGAAAGAGCTTCACATCAAGGTCGTCCCACCCGACAGATCGGATCGGTAGCATGGGTGGGCTTCCGAAGGGGCGCGGTACATGGCGCCTCCCCCCACCACGTCACGGGGACCTCAGAGGACGCTTTTGTGATTGTCAGGCCGATCCGTAGAATGGCCTTTGCTTCCAAAGGGGCGCGGCTTAAGGGCGCCTCCCGCGACTGCGTCGCGGGGACCCCAAAGGACGCTTTCTTATTGAGCCCTGCTTCGTAGAATGACTAGGCTTCCAAAGGGGCGCGGCTGACGTGCGCGTTGCCCAACAGACGATCGTTAGGGACCCCGGAGTCCGGATAGCCGACCAAATGCCCGCACGAGAGCCCCACGAATCTTCGGTTTCGCGGGGACCCCTCAGACGGGACTTGGAAAGCCAAGGCAGGGGACCCACCTGAGCTCGCTCAGGACAACCCACCGCCGCGTCCCGGAGGGAGCGTCTTGCCGGCGGCGCTGAATGTGATACCGCCGGGTCTGATCGTGGCGGTGCTGGCCGTGCTGATCGTCTCGCAGCTCTTCTACGCGTTACTCCGCTACCGGCGCCGCGCCTACCTTCCGATCCTTTTGATGACGGCGATCGGATTCGGCCTCGGCCAGCTTTGGGACTACCTGGGGCTTCCCTCGTTGCGGATGGGCCAGGCCGACATCCTCCCGGCGCTCGTCTTCGCGCTCTTGCTGCAACCGCTGGCGCGTTTCGTGCCGCGCCCGGCGCGCCAGCCTGAGGAGCCGGAACTTCAAACACGCCAGTGACAGCACTCGCGCAATTCAGCCGAACTTCAAACACGCCGTTGCCGGCACTGGCGTACTCGAACCGGAAAGGTCCCCTCCCATCCTTATGATTGCGGTTGCATAGCGTGTTTGCGGTCGCGTCATAGGGGGTATTCAGCAGGTGCAGAACTTCATGTGGTTGGCGTTTGGGATCGCTGCCCTCGTGGTGGCGCTTGCCCTCGCCGCACTCTTGCTGCGGCTGCGCCGAACCCTGGGTGCTGTGGAAGAGCTGCTGGAGACAACCAACGAGGAGATGAAAGAGACGCTGCCAGAGGTGCGACAGACGATCGGCAACGTCAACGACATCACGGCCGGGGTCAACGTCGGGCTCCGGACGGCGGGAACCGGCGCCGCCGCGGTTGGTCGCGGCATCAAGGCCGCCGTGTACGGCGCGAGGGTGGCGGGCAGGAGCTTATTTCGACAGGTATTAGGAGGTTAGCTGTGGCCGAAGGCAATAACGGCGGCGGCGGCGGTTTTGGCTGGTTTGTGCTTGGCGGAATCATCGGTCTCGTGGCCGGCGCTTACATCGCCTCCGGCCCGGGACGTGGGCAGGTCGACAGCCTTAGAAGCAAGACGATCGAGCTGTCGGGCAGCGAGCCGGTCCAGCGCGCGAAGGATGCGGCCCAGAAGGCTCGCCAGATGGTCACGGACCCCGACCACCCGGTGGGCAAGGCGATCCAGGACGGAGTCGCGGCGGCGAAGCGAAAGCGAGAGGAGCTCGAGGCGGCGGCGACACGCAAGATGCAGCAGATCAACGGTGAGGAAACCAAGTAACACAGTGCCCCGCACCCGAAGGTCCTTGCATCTTCGCGTCCTAGGCGGCCGGGCGCCTTCTCACCCCACGGAGTCTTGCGACTCCGCGGGGACCCCGAGAGAGGCGCTGAAGCCTGCGTCGACTCCTGTGCGCCCTCGGTCACGCATCTACGTGATGCGCTCCCTCGCGTGCTCGTCGTCTCCTTGGCTCCGGCCGCCGATGCCGCGAAATATGCGGCGGCCCTCGGGCGCAGGGCACTGAGATGGCTAAGCGCGATCTCGCCGAGCTGAAGATCCCGGCTTCGACGGCCTTCATCCCCGTCGCCAAGCGGGTGGCGGTGACGCTCGGGGGCCAGCTGGGGCTCAGCCTGGTCGACCTCGACGAGCTGGCGATCGCGTTGACGCAGGCATGCGACAGCGCCATCAATGCGGCCAAGAACCTCGACGCGCCGGCCGAGCTCAAGCTGAACTACTTCGCGACCAACCGGGCCCTGGTCGTCGACGTGGACCTGGTCTCAATGGAAGGTCACCCGATGGCACTCTCGACGAGGCCTATCGTCGAAGTCGATGCCGAGCTCCAGCGGCTCGCTTACGAGATGATCCGCTGCTTCGTGGACGACTTCCGACCAGAGGTCGAGCCGCGTACCGGTCACGTCCGGTTCCGGATGGTCAAGTACCTGGCTTCCTGAGCGCGCCAAACTAAACGTATTGGCTGCCAAGCAGCGGCCGCCCCGCGAGGAGCTGCGGGCGCTCCACCGTCGCTACAAGGAGAGCACGGACCCCGCAGAACGCGATCGCATTCGCGCGCAGCTCGTTGACGCTTATCGCGACTTCGTGTACTTCCTCGCGCGCAAGTTCCAGAACCGCGGCGAGCCGCTCGACGACATCGTCCAGGTGGGCTACCTCGGGCTGATCAAGGCGATCGACCGCTTCGACCCGGACCTCGGTTTCGAATTCACAACGTTTGCCACGCTCACCGTCGCCGGCGAGATCAAGCGACACTTCCGAGACAAGGGCACCGCCATCAGGTTCCCTCGCCGCCTGCAGGAGCTTCACCAATCCGTCGTCCGCATCAATGAGGAGATGAAGAACCAGCTCGGCCGCGAGCCGACAGTCGCGGAGCTGGCCGAGCGCCTGGGTGTCACGCCGGATGACGTCACCGAGGCGATCGAGATGGGGCCGGCATACATGCCGCTGTCGCTCGACCAGCCGATCGGCTCTAGCGACGGCCAGGATGCTCGGGCGGTCGCCGATCAGGTCGGCTCGGAGGACCCCGAGCTCGACCGCGTCGAGATGCGCGACGTCCTGAACCGCGCCATGGAGCACCTGACTCCTCGCGAGCGCGCGATCATGGCCATGCGGTTCTACGAGCAGATGTCGCAGTCGGAGATCGCGCGAAGGCTGGGCATCAGCCAGATGCACGTGTCGCGCTTGCAGCGCGCGGCGCTCGAGCAGCTGCGCAAGTACGTGCCGGAAGAAAGCGCGTAGTGGGTTGGCAATGATCGAGCCGCGCGTGCCGCCGGATCCCCTCGTGCTTTTCCGGCGCTGGTTTCGAGGCGCCGCTCGCAAAGGCGCACTGCAGCCTGATGCGATGGCCCTGGCGACTGCCGACAAGCGCGGGACGCCCTCGGTTCGGATGGTGTTGTTCAAAGGCCTCGAGGCAGACCGCTTCCTCTTTTATTCGAACTATGAGAGCAGCAAGGGAAACGACCTCGCGGCCAACAACCGCGCCGCGGCCGTCTTCTTCTGGCCGGTCACGCGGCACCAGGTGAGGGTGTCGGGCAGGGTCAGCCGTCTTTCACGCGCTGCATCGGAGGCGTACTTCCACGCGAGGCCACGCGGCGCGCAGCTGTCGGCGCTGGCGTCGCGGCAGAGCCGTGTCGTGCCTTCGCGGGCCATCCTGGAACAGGCGGTGGCGGAGCTCGACCGGCTCTATCCCGACGTCGTGCCGCTGCCGCCGGATTGGGGTGGCTACGCATTACGCCCGGCGTGGATCGAGTTCTGGGAGAACCGCGCCGATCGCCTGCACGACCGCCTCCGCTACGTCCGCAAGCGGAAAGGCGGTTGGCGTCTGGAGCGCCTCGCCCCCTAAACTGAGCTAGCCCCGTGACCGGGAACGAGATCCGCAAACGTTTTCTAGAGCATTTCGCGAGTCGGGAGCATCTGGTTCTTCCCAGCGCGCCGCTGGTGCCCCAGGGAGATCCGAGCACGCTCTTCATCTCGGCCGGAATGCAACCTCTCAAGCCGTACTACCTGGGTTTGAGCCAGCCGCCCGCGCCCAGGCTTGCGAGCTGCCAGAAGTGCCTGCGCACCGGCGACATCGCAGAGGTGGGGAAGACCGACCGGCATCACACCTTCTTCGAGATGCTCGGCAACTTCGCACCCACAGGCGACTACTTCAAGGAGACTGCGATCCCGTTGGCGTGGGAGCTCGTGACCAGGGGCTTCGACATGCCCACCGAGCGCCTCCGAGTCACGATTCACCCGACCGACACGCTCGCGCACGAGATCTGGATCCAGCAGCCGGGGATGAGCGCAGTGCATATCACGCGGCTGGAGGACAACTGGTGGGGCCTCGGCTCAGGTCCGTGTGGGCCGGACTCGGAGATCTGGTGGGACCGCGGCAAAGAGGTGGGGTGCGGACGCGACGACTGCGTTCCCGACCACTGCGATCGTTTCACGGAATTCTGGAACCTGGTGTTTCCGCAGTACGACCAACGCGGTCCCATCGCCGGCACGTCGGGCGAAGCGGTCCGGCGCGGGGTGGCCGACGGCAGCCTGGTTCCACTTGCGCGACCGGCGATTGACACCGGCATGGGCCTCGAGCGGATCGCGTACATCCTTCAAGGCAAGAGCCACGTCTTCGAAACGGATGTGTTTCTACCGATCATCGAGAAGATTCGCGGGCTCTCGGAAAAGCAGTCGATGCTTTCTGAGCGAATCGTGGCCGATCACATTCGCGCTGCATGCTTTGCGATGGCCGATCGGGTGACCCCGAGCAACGAAGGCCGCGGGTATGTGCTCCGGCGGCTCATCCGCCGGGCGACTCTCCATGCCGAGCGATTGGGGATGCGTTCGGAGGTTGGCGTTCTCGTCGACGACGTCGTCAACGTGATGCGCGAGCCGTATCCGGAGCTGGCGGAAGAGGCGGCGACGATCCGCACTGGGATCAATCAAGAGGCGGCGCGGTTCCAGCGCACCCTTCGCGAGGGCATGGAACAGTTCCAGAAGGTGGCGACGAAATACGGCAAGTCGATCCCGGGCAACGAGGCGTTCAAGCTGCACGACACGTTCGGGTTTCCGCTCGAGCTGACCCAGGAGTTGGCTCAAGAGCGCGGGCTCCAGGTCGACGAGGAAGGGTTCAAGGTGGCGATGGCCGAGCAGACGCAGAGGTCGCGCCGCGAGCTGCCCAAGCGTTGGGCTGTGATGGGGGACTTACCGCGGTCCGAGTTCACGGGCTATAAACAGCTCGCGACGCAAACATCGATAGTCGGCCTACGCAAGGACGGCAAGTCGGTCGACACGGCAGCCGAAGGTGACGACGTCGAAGTCTTCCTCGAGCGCACACCTTTCTATGCGGAGTCGGGCGGACAGATCGGCGACACCGGCACCATCACGACCGCGGGCGGTCGTGTGCGCGTGGAGGACACGCAAAAACCTGCTGACGGCGTCACCGCCCACCTCGGCTCCGTCGTGACAGGCGAGCTGCGGGTCGGCGATGACGCTACGGCTTCCCTGGACGCTGCCCGGCGGCGGCAGATCGCGCGCCACCATTCCGCGACGCACCTGCTGCACAAAGCGCTGCGCGAGACGCTCGGCGACCAGGTCTCACAGCGCGGCTCGTGGGTCGGCCCCGACCACACCACGTTCGACATTCCATTGAACCGCGCGATCACCGAGGATGAGCTCAAGCGCATCAACACACGGGTATCGGAAAAGATTCGCGACGCCCTTCCGTTCCACGAGAGCCACAAGTCGTACAAAGACGCGGTGGCGATGGGCGCGATGCACCTCTTCGACGAAAAGTACGGCGATGTCGTCAGGGTCGTCTGTTTCGGCGATTGGACGTGCGAGCTGTGCGGCGGCACCCACGTCGCCAATACAGCCGACATCGGTCCGGCCGTGATCGTGTCGGAATCCAGCATTGGGTCGGGGCTGCGGCGCATCGACATGGTGGTGGGAGAGGCGGCGGACGAGCTCATCTGGCGCGAACGCAAGCTGCTGTCCGACCTCGCCCGGTCATTCAACAGCGGACCCGAGCAAGTGCGGGAGCGGGTCGAGACCCTGCGAGCGCAGCTGAAGGAAACCGAGCGGCGTCTCAAGGCCCTGTCCGAGCAGATGCGCACGGTGAAGGTCAAGGGCGGCAACGGCCTCGCGGTCAAGAGTGGCAAGGTGCCCTTCGTGACCGAGACTGTGGACGCCTCCAGCCCCGACGAGCTGGCCGCCTACGCCGACCGCTATCTCGAGATGGTGAAGTCAGGCGTCGTAACCGTTGTGGCCGGCAACCAGTTTGTCATCAAGGTGTCCAAGGATCTGACGCCTGAGTACGATGCTGCCCGCCTGGCATCGCTGCTGGGCAAGGGCGGAGGCAGGCCCCACCTGGCGCGCGGAACCCTCAACGGCACTGCCGAAGAGGCGTTCAAGCGCCTCGAGGAGGCCCTGAAATAGCGAAGTTCAAGTTCCTCCGCAAGCGCAGCGACTACTACCGGCATTTCACCGTGCTCGACATCGGCACCGACCTCATCAAGGTGCTGGTCGTGCGGCGTGATGGGCTGGACGGCGAGGTTCTGGGCGTCGGCCGCGAGCCGCAGGCCCCGGCCGCAATGTCGGGCGGGGCGATCGCGGACCTCGAATCCGTGATCCAGTCCTGCAACCGCGCCCTGGAAGCTGCCGAGGACATGGCCAAGACCGTCCCCGGTCAGGTCGTGGTCGGCATCGCCGGCGAGCTCATCAAAGGCTTCTCGTCCACGATCGCCTACCCCCGAGAGGATTCCAGGGGCCGCGTCCGCGGTGGCGAGGTGTCGGCGATGCTGCAGATGGTTCAGCGCCGTGCTCTCCGCGAGGCCCAGCACCTCCTGGAACTGGAGCGCAGCTACGGACAGCTCGAGGCGCGCCTGGTCCACTCGGCGATCACCAACATCCGAGTCGACGGCTACCCGGTCACCAACCCGGTGGGTTTCACGGGTAGGAACCTCGAGATCACGGTCTTCAACACGTTCGCGCCCATGACCCACATCGACGCCATCGAAACCGTGGTGCGCGAGCTCGACCTCGAGCTGGCGGCAGCGGTCGCTCAGCCCTACGCGCTGGCTCGCGCGTGCGCGAGCGAGGAGACGTGGGCGGAAGGTGGCATCTTCGTCGACATCGGCGGCGGCACCACCGATGTCGCCCTCGTGCGAGATGGCGGTGTTGAAGGTACGCGAATGTTCAACCTCGGTGGTCGGGCCTTCACGCGCCGGCTCGCGCTTGCGTTCGGCCTCAGCTACGAGGAGGCCGAAGCTCGCAAGCTCCGGCATTCCGAAGGGCTCCTCTCGGCTGAGCAGCATCGCCAGGTCTCCGAGCTCCTCGGCGCCGATGCCGAGGTGCTGCTGCAGGGCCTGGCCATCAGCCTGAAGGAGCTCTCGCGTGGTGAGAGGCTGCCCAACAACATTTATCTGTGTGGTGGCGGCAGCCTGCTGCCCGAGCTCACTCTCGAGATGGTCAAGAACAACTGGGCGGCGGGCCTCCCGTTTCCGCGCGAGCCGCATATTCGCCACCTCGTGCCGCCCGATGTACGCAACCTCACCGACTCCACCGGCCAGCTCTCGAGTCCGCAAGACATCGCTCCGATGGGCCTGGCCAACCATGCCTTGAGGACCGAGGCCGAGGACCGCGCGCGTATGAACACGGTCATGCGCCGGGTCCTAAGCGGTATAAAGGTATGAATTCCGCCTCGCCAGGAGACCTGTAAACGCCATGGCTACCAATCCCATATACGTCGAAACAGAGGAAGAGATCCCCGAGGTCGTCGAACGCCTTCGCCGTAATCGCGGCGACGACACGATGCTCGTGCTGCCGATGCGTTCACGCATCGGCCAGAGCCGCTTCAACTTCCAGCTGCTGCGCAACTACGCCGCCCGCATGGGCAAGCGGGTCACAGTCGTATGCGACGACCCGGCTGTCCAGAAGATGGCTGCCGAGAGCGGATTCCTTGTTTACGGCGCCTTGGGGCCGCTTGGCGAGGGCATCGCGTCGGAGCCGGAGGAGCCGCCGCCGCCTCGACGATGGTGGCAGCGCCGGCTCGCCGCCCCGGTCACGCATGTCGGCGTGGCCGCCCCGACCAAGCTCCTCACGAGGGCCGCCACCGAGATCCGGCCCGGCCGCTTCGTCCTCTATGTGGCCGCCGCGTCCATCCTGCTGGTCGGGCTCGCCGGCCTTGGCATCTTCGTTCCGACCGCATCGGTCACCCTGATCGCCCAGGCTCAGCCCTTCTCCCAGCGCGATTTCGAGATCCAGGCTCAGCCGGGCAAGGGTCCGATCCACGTCCGCGTGAGCACGATCTCGCGCTCGGACTCACAGGGTTTCAAGACCACCGGTGTCAAATCCGTACCCCTGGCCCCGTCCACCGGCCAGGTCGTTTACACCAACGCGTGCAGGACTGGCGCCCCAACTTTTTACTTCAAAAACGGCCAGCGTCTATTTGACCCGAGCAACCAACTGACTTTCGCCCAAACGTCGGCGACCGTCCCGGTGCCGGCGGGCAAGAGCGTCACAGTCAATGTCCAAGCCGTCCAGCCGGGGACCTCAGGCAACGTTGGCAGCCATGTCATCACCCAGATCGTCCCCAACAGCTATGAGTGCTTGACGGTCGACAACCCGCAGGCGACCGGGGGGGGCTCAGATCCTTCGTCGACCCCACAGATGACCGAGACCGACTTCGACGCCGCCCGCGCGCAGATGGAGCAGCAGCTTCACCAGGCGATCGCTCAGGTGCTGGCCGCCGGAGTGGGGAAGGGCGAAAAGCTCAGCGAGAGCATTGTGTACAACGCTCCCCAGTTCAACACCGACCACCAGCCCAACGACACGGTGCCCAGCTTCAGCGGCACGATGACGGTCGTCGGCGAGGGCGACTACTACGTCGATGCCGACGTCAACAAAGCATTTCAGGACTACCTGGCCCAGCGCGTCCCCAACGATCAGCAGCTGCTGACCGAGAGCGGCATCCAAGTCACGTACCGGCTGCTGAGTGCGAGCAAGGGCGGGAACCTAACGTTCGTCGGCAGCGCCACCGCGTACATCGCGTCGAAGCTCGACACAGACAAGGTCCGCGCTCAGATCGTCGGCCGGCCCGTGCAGGGCGCGAAGATCTATCTCCAATCTCTGGGCGTCAAGTCGGTCGTGATCAAAGAGTCGCCCATGACGCTGCCTTTGATGCCGGTGCTCTCGAGCCGCATCGCGATCCACTACGTGGTGGAGTCGAACGCACCACCGCCATCGACGACCGCATCACCGAGCCCAGCCGCGACACCGTCTCCGTAACGTTGCGAATCCTGGCGGTCGATCCTGGATCGAAGCGCGTGGGCCTGGCCTTGAGCGACCCGACCGAGACGATCGCGCAGCCGCTCACGACCATCGCGGCAGAACCGATGGAGACCCTGGCGGGCCGGCTCGCGGCGGTGGCACGCTCCAACGAAGCTGCACGGATCATCGTCGGGCTGCCATTGCGTATGGACGGCTCCCATGGCCCCGAGGCCGCCGCGGCACGGCGCCTTGCTTCGCAGATCGAGCATGAATCCGGGCTGCCGGTCGAGCTCGTCGATGAGCGGCTGACGACCGCAGCGGCCGAGCGCGCGCTCATCACGGGTGGCGTCAAGCGCGAGGCGCGCAGAGCGGGCGTCGACCGGGTGGCGGCTACGATGTTGCTGCAGAGCCACCTCGAATTGCGGAGAAACAAGCCTGGCTGAAGACGAGGCGCATCCACAGCACGTAACCCTCATCGACGAGGCCGGCCGCGAGCGGCAGTTCAACCTCCACGATGCATTCGACCACGAGGGCAGCGTGTACTACCTGGTCGAGAACGTCGACGACCCTTCGGAGGTCCTCTTGTTGCGCGAAACAGCAGGAGGCCTCGAAACCGTCGAGGGTGAGGAGTTCCAGCGCGTGATCGCGGCTCTCGAGGAGGATGCGGCCGAGTGAGAAAGCTCGTGTCGGCCCTTGTCGTCATCGCCCTGCTCGGCCTCGGAACCTCCCGCGCGCTCGACTGGTGGAACTTCAACTTGAACACGCCGGTCTCGCAGTCGAGCCAGCAAGTCGTCTTTCACATCGACCAGGGCGAGCTCGCAAACCAGATCAGCGAGGACCTCTATACGCAGCGGCTCATTCGTGACCGCAACGCTTTCGATCTCTATGTCAGG
>Ga0209802_1002541_pt1 | contig 12608 bp, 10 predicted proteins | sample GraSoiAngelo_129_FD_185886 | JGI IMG/M metagenome (GOLD analysis project Ga0209802, IMG submission 185886) | Grasslands soil microbial communities from the Angelo Coastal Reserve, California, USA - 14_0927_12_40cm (SPAdes) (version 2) | ecosystem: Environmental > Terrestrial > Soil > Grasslands ... | reverse complement strand
GATCGAGTGTTTGCGCGGATGATCCACGCTCCACGTACGGCAGCCGTCACCGCGGTCGTGCTGATGGCAGTTGGACTCGCTGTGTGGCCCTTGCTCGGGCAGTCCTTCCTGCCGGCGTTCAAGGAGCGGAACCTGATGATCGACTGGGTGGGCGCGCCCGGCACCTCTCATCCGGCGATGTCTCGCGTCATGAATCATGCGGCTCGGGAGCTGCGGGCCGTGCCGGGAGTCACAAACGTCAGCGCACATCTGGGGCGCGCAGTGACGGGCGACCAGGTCGTGGGGATCAATGCCAGCCAGCTCTGGGTGAGCGTCGATCCCAAGGCGGACTACAAGGCGACGGTGACCGCCGTTCAAAGAGTGGTCGACGGCTATCCCGGACTCTCCAAGAACGTGCAAACGTATCTGCGCGAGAAGGTGCGAGAGGTGCTCACCGGGACTGACGACGCCATCGTCGTGCGTCTCTATGGTCCGGAGCGTGCCACGCTCAACCGCACGGCGCAGGAGGTGCGCGAGGCCCTGGCGAACATCAAGGGCATCTCCGACCTGCACGTGGAAGGCCAGGCCGAGGAAGCCCAGATCGAGATCAAGGTCGACATCGCCGCGGCCGAGCGCCATGGCCTCAAACCCGGCGACATCCGCCGGCAGGTCGCCACCACCTTCGCGGGCCTCCAGGTCGGGACCCTGTTCGAGCAACAGAAAGTGTTCGAGGTGGTGGTCTGGGGCGTGCCCGAAGCCCGCCGCAACCTCACCAATCTCCGCGAGCTCCCGCTCGAGAATCCCAGAGACACTCGCGTGCGCCTGGGTGACGTGGCCGAGCTGCACATCGTGCCCACGCCCACGGTCATCCACCACGAAGCCCTCTCTCCGCGGATCGACGTGGTCGCCAACGTGCGCGGCCGCGACCTGGGGTCCGTCGCCGGCGACGTCGCTCATCGTCTGAAGGAGGTGAAGTTCCCGCTCGAGTACCGAGCCGAGCTGCTCGGTGAGTACGCGGAGCGACAGGCCGCTCAGAAGCGCATGCTCAGTTTCGCCATTGCCGCCGCGACCGGCATCTTTCTCCTGCTACAGGCGTGCTTCGGCAGCTGGCGTCTGGCCACGCTGGTCCTCGTGACCCTCCCTGTGGCGCTGGTCGGCGGCGTGCTGGCCGCGTTCGCCGGCGGGGGCATCTCGCTCGGGTCGCTGATCGGATTCCTCGCGTTGCTCGGCATCGCCGCGCGCAACGGAATTCTATTAATCGACCGCTACCAGAGTCTCCAGGAGTACGAGGGTGAACCCTTCGGCCCGGCGCTGGTCCTGCGGGGAACCCGCGAACGGGTAGCGCCGATTCTCATGACCGCGGTCACCACCGCGCTCTCGCTGGTACCCCTGGTGCTCCTCGGCGACATCGCAGGCCTCGAGATCGTCCGCCCGATGGCGCTCGTGATCCTGGGCGGCCTGCTGACATCGACATGGCTCGCCCTGGTTGTGATCCCCGCCCTCTATTTGAGGCTGCGAGCGGGTAGCTATCGAGTGGACGTTACCGACGATGTGCCCAGCGCGGCGTCGGCGCGAGCGTGAGCGATGGCGCACAAAACCGAACGCAATCGAGGAGGAAATCATGCGACGTGACTATCGACTGTGGGCCGTGGTCGCCATCCTTGCTGGTCTGCAAACGGCCGCGTGTACCCAGAAGAGCGAGGTACTGAGCGAGATCAAACCGGCCAAGGTCGAGCGTGTCCAGGGAACGGAGCTCAGTCGCCTGACGCTGACTCCGAAGGCGGTCGAACGGCTCGACATCAAGACGGCCGCGGTGCGTGAGGAGCAGATCAGGGCGCGGAAACGACAGGCCGCCGGAGAGGTCATCCACAGGCCGGCCGCCGCCGCCGCCAACGACGGCAGCAAAGTCTGGGTCCGAGTGGCCATGTCCCCCGCGGACCTTCGTTCAGTGGCCGGCAGCCAGCCCGCCCAGATCGCATCGCTAGCGGACGTCACGGGCGGCACGACGGCCCGAGCGATCGCCAGTCTCAACGGCGCCAAGGAACTGACGGCCCTGCATTACGCGGTCGATCAGGCCGACGGCTTCACCCCGGGGCAACGGGTGCGGGTCGAGCTCGCGCTGTCCGGGGCCGCAATGCGCAAGGTCGTCCCCACTTCTTCAGTGCTCTACGACGCGAAGGGCAAGACCTGGGTCTACACCAGCCCCGAGCCTAGGGTGTTCGTCAGACATGCCATCACGGTCGACCACATCGATGGGGACCGTGTCGTGCTGTCGGACGGTCCGGCCCCCGGTACGGCGGTCGTGACGGTCGGAGCGGCGGAGCTGCTCGGTACCGAATACGGCAGAAAATGACAACCCAGAGAGGTCCACGGCGATGATGCGTTGGATCGTCGGATCCAGCTTGAAGTTCCGTTTCCTGGTGGTCGCCATCGCGGCGGCGCTGATGTACTTCGGCATGGAGCGTATTCGCTCCATGCCGGTCGACGTCTTCCCCGAGTTCGCGCCGCCCTTGGTGGAGATCCAGACCGAAGGCATCGGCATGACCGCGTCGGAAGTGGAGGAGCTGATCACCCTGCCCCTGGAGGAGCTGCTCAGAGGCACGCCGGAACTGGATATCCTGCGCTCCAAGTCGGTCACCGGTCTGTCGGCGATCCGCCTCATCTTCAAGATGGGGACCGACCAGTTGCATGCCCGGCAGCTGGTGCAAGAGCGCCTCGCGCTGGCGGCTCATACCCTGCCGCTCTCGGCCGGCGCGCCGATCATGCTCCAGCCTCTGTCAGCGACCAGCCGCACCATGAAGATCGGGATTACCTCGAAAGAGCACAACCTGATCGATCTCTCGATGACGGCGTACTGGACGATCAAGTTCCGCCTGATGCAGGTTCCGGGCGTCGCCAACGTGCCGATCTGGGGCGAGCGAATCAAGCTGCTGGCGGTGCTGGTCGACCCTGAGCTGTTGCGGGTGTACGACCTGACGCTCAGCGACGTCGAGAAGGCGGTCAGCGAAGCCCTCGAGTTCTCGGCCCTCCCCTATTCCAAGCACGCGAAGCTGCAGACCGAGGGGTTCATCGACACGCCCAATCAGCGGCTCGCCCTCCGCTACGTCTTGCCTGTCTTCGAGGCGCAGGACCTGGCCAAGATTCCTCTCGAGGGCCACGACGGTAAGACCGTGCTCCTGGGGAAGGTGGCCGAGGTGAAGTGGGATACCTGGCCGATGATCGGGGACGCGGTCGTCAATGGTGGTCCGGGCCTCATGATGATCGTCGAGAAGCTGCCATGGGCCAACACCCTGGACGTGACGCGCGGGGTGGACGAGGCCTTGGCGGCGCTGAAGCCGGGTCTCCAAGGGGTCGAGATCGACGCCCAGATCTTTCGGCCCGCGACCTTCATCGAGCTGGCGCTCAAGAATCTCACCACCGCCCTGCTGATCGGGTGCCTGCTCGTGATCGTGGTGCTCGGCGCGTTTCTCTTCGAGTGGCGGGCCGCGCTGATCAGCGTGGTCGCCATCCCCTTGTCGCTGATCGCGGGAGCCCTCGTACTCTACGTGCGCGGCACAACCATCAACACCATGGTCCTGGCCGGGTTCGTGATCGCCGTCGGGGTCGTCGTCGACGACGCCATCATCGACATCGAGAACATCGTGCGGCGGCTGCGTCAGCATCGCCGGGAGGGGAGCGGCAAGTCGACGGCCTCCATCATTCTCGAGGCCTCACTCGAGGTTCGAAGCGCGATCGTCTACGCGACGCTGATCGTGGCGGTGACGTTGATACCGGTCTTCCTCATGGAAGGCCTGTCGGGCGCCTTCTTCCAACCCCTGGCCCTCTCCTATGCACTCGCCGTGCTGGCCTCGATGGTGATCGCCCTGACCGTCACCCCGGCGCTGGCCCTGATGCTTTTGGGCACAGCAGCGATCGAGCGCCGTGAGTCCCCGCTCGTGCGCTGGCTGCAGCGGCGGTACGAGGTGCTGCTCGCCCGGATCATTCGCACCCCGCGCCCGGCGTATGTCACCGTCGCCGTCATCGTGCTCGCCGGCGCCGTGGTCTATCCCTGGCTCGGGCAGTCCCTGCTCCCGAGCTTCAAGGAGCGAGACTTCCTGATGCACTGGGTGACCACTCCTGGCACCTCGCATCCAGAGATGGTCCGGATCACGCAAAAGGCGTGTCGCGAGCTGATGTCCATTCCCGGAGTCCGCAACTGCGGGGCCCACGTTGGCCGCGCCATCACCGGCGACGAGCCGTACGGCGTCAACTTCACCGAGAACTGGATCAGCATCGACCCCAAGGTGGACTACGACAAGACGCTGGCCAAGATTCAGGAGCTCGTCGACGGCTACCCCGGGCTCTATCGCGACGTGCAGACGTATCTCAAGGAGCGGATCAAAGAGGTCCTGACGGGAGGCAAGCAAGCGATCGTGGTGCGCACCTATGGCCCTGATCTGGAGGTCCTTCGCCAGACCGCCGCCGAGGTCGAGCACGCCCTGACCGGAATCCCCGGGCTCGTGGATCTGAAGATGGAGGTTCACCGGCCCCTACCTCAGGTGGAAGTGAAGGTGGACCTCGCCGCGGCCCACCACTTCGGGCTCAAGCCCGGCGACATTCGTCGGGCGGCAGCGACCATCGTGTCCGGCATCGAGGTCACCGACATCCACCGGGACGGCAAGGTGTACGACGTGTGGGTGTGGAGCAAGCCCAAGGCGCGCGAAAGCGTGACCAGCATCAAGGAGCTCTTGATCGACACGCCGAAAGACTTTGTTCACGTGCGCCTGGACGAGGTCGCCGACGTGAGCGTCAAGCCGACGCCCGACAGCATCGAGCATGAAGGCCTCTCGCGCCGGCACGATGTGGGCGCCAACGTGCGCGGCCGCGACCTCGGCTCCGTCGTCGCCGACGTCCAGCGTCGGCTCAAGGACGTCAAGTTCCCGCTGGGGTACCGCGCCGAGGTGCTCGGCGAGTACGCTGAGCGGCAGGCCGCTCAAAGGCGCTTACTGACCTTTTCGGTCGCGGCGGTGATCGGGGTCTTCTTCCTCCTGCTGACGTCCTTCGGGAGCTGGCGCCTGGCCATGCTCTCCTTCTTGACCCTGCCCTCGGCCCTGGTGGGCGGAGTGCTGGCGGTGTACCTCGCTGACGGCATCATCTCGCTCGGCTCGCTCGTTGGATTTTTCACGATCCTGGGCATCGCCGCCCGCAACGGCATCATGATGATCAACCACTTTCAGCATCTCGAGCGTCACGAAGGCGAGACTTTCGGCCCCGGGCTCGTTGTACGGGGAGCCCGTGAGCGGCTCTCGCCGATTCTCATGACCACGTTGGCCTGCGGCCTGGCCATTGTGCCCCTGGTGATTGCCGGCAATATCCCCGGGAACGAGATCGAGCACCCCTTGGCCATCGTCGTCCTGGGGGGGCTGGTTACGTCGACCTTGCTCAACCTGTTTGTCGTGCCCTCTCTGTATTTGCGGTTCGGGAAGTCGCAGCAGCCGGTGTAGCCCTCACTGCGAGGAGAAAAGAAGGAGTGTAGGCCGCGGACTCTCGTCGAGGCGGCGGCGTGAGCGGACGATGATCACGACACGAAATATGAGAAGGACGGTGGACATATCATGAAATCACTGGGCCGCACATTTCGTCGGAGAGCATTGGCGACCGCGTCGCCATTCTTGGCGATCCTCGTCGCTGTGACTTCCCTCGGTCTGTCCAGCGGCGTCGCTTGTGCGCAGACGACTGACACTCCGGAAACGGAATTCGAGGACTTCGACCGCAACAACTTCGACCGTTCGACGATTATCGACAATCCCTGGTTCCCACTGAAGCCGGGAACTCGATTTGTCCATCGGGGGTCGACCACCGAGGCCGGCAAGCGCTATCCGCATCGGCTGGTCACCATCGTCACCGACTTGACCAAGGTTATCGACGGCGTGCGCACCGTCGTCGTGTGGATCGAGGACTACAAGGCGGGGAAGCTGGATGAGGCGGAGCTCGCGTTCTTCGCGCAGGACAAGGACGGCAATGTCTGGTCTCTGGGGGAGTACCCCGAGGAATACTTCAAGGGGAGGCTGATGAAAGCTCCAACCTGGATCCACGGCTTGAAGGACTCGAGGGCGGGGATCGCCATGTACGCGGCGCCGCGGCTCGGAACGCCCAGCTACTCCCAGGGGTGGGCGCCCTCGGTCAACTGGACCGACCGGGCGGCGGTGGACCAGATGGGACAGAAGACCTGTGTCCCGTTGCGCTGCTACGAGGACGTCCTGGTGATCGCGGAGACCAGCAAGGCGGAGCCGGACGCTCAGCAGCTCAAGTACTACGCGCGCGGTGTCGGCAAAGTTCGAGTCGGCTGGAGAGGTCAGGGGGAAAAGCTCCAAGAGGTCCTGGAGTTGACCGAGCTCTCGCAGCTTGGCCCGGAGGCTCTGTCGACCGCGCGCGAGGCGGCGCTGAAATTGGAGCGGAGCGCCTACAACGTCAGTAAAGAGGTGTACGGCGAGACGTCCCCGGCGGAGCACATGACGAGCGCTCGGGGCCGATGACGGCTCCATCGGGCCTTCGGCTCCAGGCAGCGTCTCGATGAGACGCGAGGAAGCGAAATGAGAGCGAGGAGAGCATCGACGTGCGCGGCGTTGATGTCTGCGTTCGTGGTGATTGGACTTGCGGCCACGATCGAAAGTCAGGACAAGGCGGCGGCGCCGGAGGTCGAAAGCGAGGATAAAGCTGACAAGCCTTCGGCCCCAACCGTCGAGAGCCCGGACAAGACCTCGGCTCCGACGGTCGCGATCCCGGACAAGACACCACCCCCCGCGGTCGAGAGCCAGGAGCGGAAGCCGGCGGCCGCTCCGGACGTCGTTGTTTATGCGTCCGATCTGTCGGAGGACGCCCTGTTCGAGTTCGAGTTCTGGCCCAGCCGAGCCTCACCCGGGGGCAAGATGGTCGGAACGCCCCAGACCGGGGACAAGTTGAACCCTCCTCCCGAGGAGGACCCTTATGTGATCTTCAAGGTCAAGGTCCAGGGCGGCGTCCCCTACCGGTGCTGGATTCGCATGAGGGTGGGAGCGCCGATGGGCGTATCGTCGGCGAACAAGCTCTACGTGCAGATCTCGGACGCAGTCGACAACGCCAACAAGGACGTGTTCAGGCCCAACACGGCGAGCTACCTGACCGCCCAGGGGCCGCCGAGACAAGTCTGGACATGGGTCGCCTGCGAGGCAGGCCCAGACTCGACTGAATCCCTGATCTATTTCCGAGCCAGCCGGGAAGTCACCGTCCGTCTGCAGGCCGGCATGGAGGGCGTCGGATTCGACCAGTTCGTGTTGAGCCCGGCAAAGTTCCTCGAGAGGCCTCCCGCCGAGGCCATCGTCAAGAAGTAGGCAAGATGGCGCAGCGGGTCCACGCGGTGCCGCGGGCCACTAGCCGGCTCAAAGCGTGGCGATTCCGGGTGACCCTGCCGATAGGACGCGCTCGCCCCCTGTCCACAACCTATAGAGACGTCGGCGCAGTGCCTTTTTCCTGCCGGTCTCGTTCGGGGACCCTCATATATTTTTTGTAGAGTTCTATGCAACCCTCTTCGGCACACTTGGGAAGCCTGGACAATACTCTCGTGACTCGACCCGCCATTGCGACGATCGGCCCCCCATCCGATCCGGCTCGCTCTCGAGACGAGCTGCTCACTTGCGGCAATGGTTCTACGGAGCCCAGAGAATGAAGGACTGGAGACTCAAGCCAAGCATGGTCGCGGCGTCGATGTTCTGCGTTCTGGTCGGGTCGACGGCCGAGGCTCAACAGCCTGCACCGGGAGAGCTCGACGCGCTGAGGAAAATGATGCAGGAGGTCCTTTCGCAAAACGAAGACCTCAGAAAGCGAGTCCGCGAGCTCGAAGAAGCGGTGAAGCGCGGACAGGCGCCCACGGGGCCTGCCACCGGTGTGGCCCGCGAGGCACCGAAGGATCCGGCCACGCCGGCCGCCGCAGAGGTGCCCACCGAGCCAGTCAAGACGGCCAGGGAAAAGATTCAGCTCGGGGGCGCCCTCCAGGTCGCAGCCACAAACACCAAGGGCTTCAACCGCATGCAATCGAGCGAGCTGGCGCTCACCACCGCCGAGTTCGACTTCGAAGCCGACGTGGTCGACTGGGCCAAGGCGGAGCTCTCGCTTCAGTGGGACAGTGCCAACGATACGATCGGCCTGAATGAGGGGCTGATCACCCTCGGCAAGCCCACGGTGCCGGTCTTTCTAAAGACGGGCCGCGGCGTGGTGCCGTTCGGCACCTCGATCGGCACGACCGTGGCGGCGAAGTTCGAAGAGTCGCTGACCATTACCGGGCCGCTGACCATCGACGTGTTCGAAGCCAAGGAGGATTACGTATTGCTTGGCTTCAGGAAGTATGGGTTCCACGCAGGGGCCTACGTCTACAACGGGACGACGGACAATCGAGTGCGGGGAAAACACCTCGAACATTACGGCGCCACCGTTGGCTATGGGATGAAGACCGACCTGCTGTCACTCGACGTCGGCTTCGACTGGATGGACTCTATCTTCGATACCGACGGATTGACCACGGCTTTTCCGGAGATGCAGCATCGCCCGCATCGCGCGTATACGCCTGGGATCTCCGGGCACGGCAGACTCGGCATGTTCGGATTTTCGCTCATCGGGGAGTACAACGGGGCGATGAACACGGTGCACTTCACGCGATCTCGGCGTGATGTCCGCGTCATGCCTGAGGCGTGGCAGGTCGAGCTTGGCTACATGACGAAGATCTTCGGTATGAGGCCGTACGGCGCTTTCAACTACTCGGTGACCGCCGGACTGCAAGGAGCGTTTCCTCAACGACGGTTGCTCGGAACCGGTGGCGCCTTTCTGACGGACAACATCCGACTCGCGCTCGAATACAACAACGAGCAGGACTATCCAAGGATTCAGGGGGGCACGGGCAAAGAGGCCGAAATATGGACCCTGCAGCTGACCTACGAGTGGTGATACGAGCCGGCGGACGTACGCGGCAACGCTAATCCCTCAACCCGACCCACTGCCCGCCCTCGACGCGTCGGTAGCCGCGGGCGAACATGCAGCTCCGATAGACCCGCGTGTTGACCGGCGCGGCGACGAAGACACCCCGCTGCGCCTCCTGCCCACACTCGTGGCTGTCCCGATTGAAGTCTTCGACCGTGGCGCCCGGCTTGGTCCAGCGCTTCTCGGCGCAACCGGCAATCCCGATGGCCGCCAGAATGGCGAACGCCAGGTAAGCGCGCGGATTCATCGCGTGGCCTCCTCGTGACGCGTCGTGCTCAGCGCCTACTCCATTCTAGCCCGCCGGCAGGGTGAGCTCCGCGCGCAGGCCGCCGAGGCTGGAGCTCCCGAGCTTGATGGAACCGTTGTAGAGCGTCGCCAGATCGCGCACGATCGCGAGCCCCAAGCCGTTCCCCGGCACCTTCTCATCGAATCGCGCGCCCGGGGCCGGAGCGTACGCCTGCTGCTCTTCCGGTAAGCCGGGCCCGTCGTCCTCGATGGCGATCGTCAGGCACCCCCCGTCGCGGCGGCTCGTCGCGGCGATGCGGCCACGCGCCCATTTGCAGGCGTTGTCCATCAGGTTGCCGAGCATTTCCTCGAGGTCCTGCTGCTCGCCACGGAACACGTGATCGGCCGGAACTTCGATCGCGAACTGCAGCTCGCGGTCGACGTAGAGGCGCGCCAGCGTGCGGTGGATCGCCGCGACCGACGGCGCCACCGGCACGCGCGCTCCCGGCACATCGAGGGATGCGGCGGCGCGCGCGCGGGCCAGGTGGTAGTCGATCTGCTGTCGCATCGTCTCGATCTGGCCGCGCATCGCGGCGGAGAGCTGGGAGGCGCCGTCGGCGGCGAGCCGGTCGACCTCGTTGGCCAGGATGCTCAGCGGCGTCTTCAAACCGTGCGCCAGATTGCCGGCCTGGGTGCGGCCCCGCACGACAATCTCCTCGTTGCGCTGAAGAAGCGCGTTGAGATCCTCGACCAGCGGCTGAGTCTCGGTCGGGAATGGTCCCTCGAGCCGTTTGACGCGGCCTTCGCGAATCGCCGCCACACCGGCGCGGAGCCGGTGGAGCGGTCTGAGTCCGACGTGCACCTGGATCGCCACGGCCGCGACCAGGGCGACGGCCAGGGCGCCGAGGGAGAGAACGAGCGTGCGCGTGAATGCCTCGGCCGCGGCGGTCAGCTCCGTTTCGTCCGTGGCGGCCAGCACCCGGTAGGCCCCGGGAACATCAGGGAGCGTCACGGTCTGCTCCAGAGCGATCAGTCGCTGCCCCTCGGGGCCAGATATCCGGTGACGGTGGACCCGGCCGTCGGGGGAGGCTTCAAGCGGCAGGCGGAGGGCGACGTCCCAAAGCGAGCGCGAGCGGAATATCGGCCTTTCCAGATCGTCGACCTGCCAATAGAACCCCGAATACGGCTTGCGGAATCGAGGGTCGCTCGGTTGATGCGTCAGGATGAGCTTTCCCATCCCGGAACGCTCAAGCGCGCCGGCGATTTGCTCGAGCTGGATTGCCAGCTCGGCATCGAGGCGGCGTTCGACGTGGCCCCGGAACAGCGCCGCCAAGACGCTGCCGGCCGCGGCTAGGGCGAGCAAGATCCAGATGACGGCGCCGGCGAGCAGCCGCAGGCGCAGGGAATTGACGGCAATCACCCCGGTTCTTCCAGCCGGTAGCCAAGACCGCGGACCGTCTTGATGACGTTGACCCCGAGCTTGCGCCGGAGCCGCGCGACGAAGACCTCGATGGTGTTGGAGTCGCGATCGAAGTCCTGGGCGTAGATGTGCTCGACCAGCTCGCTGCGCGAGACGACCTGGCCTTTGCGGTGCATCATGTAGCGGAGCACCCGGTACTCGTGTGCCGAGAGATCGACGGGGGAGCCATTCACCGTCACCTTGCCCGAGGCCGTGTCGAGCGTCACGCCCTCGCATGTCAGCTCGGTCTTGGCATGCCCGTGGGCGCGGCGGATCAGGGCGCGGAGCCGCGCCAGGAGCTCTTCCGTCTGGAACGGCTTGGCGAGGTAGTCGTCGGCTCCGGCATCGATGCCCTGCACCTTCTCAGCCCAGCTCCCGCGGGCCGTCAGGATCAGGACCGGCATAGTCCGGCCCGCCGCGCGCCACCGCTTCAGCACCGTGATCCCATCGAGCCGCGGGAGGCCCAGATCGAGGACGACGGCGTTGTAGGGCTCGGTGTCGCCGAGGAAGTGCCCCTCCTCGCCGTCGCCGGCGCAATCGACCGCATCGCCTGCTCGTGACAGGGTGTCCGCCAGTTGCCGGCTGAGGACCGGATCGTCCTCGACGATCAGGATCCGCATCATTCGGGCCGATGCCGCCGGGCGGCATCGACACCGCGGCCCTTGGCCGAAAGCAGCCGTGCGTCGCGGGCGTCATACTCGAGCTTCACGATCGCCCCACCCGGCGCCAGCAGCTTGACCTTGTAGATCCAGCGGCCGGCGTCGTCGTCGTCGAGCTCGATTTCGACTGGAGATCCCGTGAACTCCGCCTCCACCCGGTCGAGGATCGCCCGGAGCGATACAATCGCGCCGGCGTCACGCGCCGCTTTGGCACGAGCGTGATCATCGTCAGCCCCCGCCGCCACCGCGAAACCGAGCGCTAGAGCGAGGACGACGAGGCCCACACGACGGCGATGATCCATGCCAGATAATACAGCAGCGATACCTGAACGGCAGATGAATGGCGGGCTCACGGCTCGTTCAGGCACGCGCTTTTAAGATCGCATGCAGCAAATCAAGGAGGAACAGCATGCGATCGACGCTTCGCCTCATCGCGCTCGCCACCGGCGCGACCCGGCCGTCTTCGATCCGCGCCGAGCACAAGGCGCGTACCGCGGCCGCGTTGGTTCCGGGCGCGCGGCGGGCGTGCAGCAGAGCGAGCAAGCGCAGGAGGGGCCTCCCGCCGCGCCTCGAGGAGGACGTCCGGCTCATCGGGGCGCTGGCCGAGCTCTTCGCCGCCGCCGCCGCCGAGCGCTTGCTGGACACCGACGCAGCGATGGACGCCACGCGGCCAACCCTTCCCTTCATCGCGCTCGCCACTGGCGTAGCGCTCTGCGCGCCGCTGCTCGAGCGGCAGACCTTACCGCGTTCCGGTAGAGGCAACGATAGCCGTCGAGACGCAGCCTCGGGAGGTCGCCAGCGCACTCGAAGATTGTTGCGATCTCCGCGCGGTCAGGCCGGCCTACGGGTGCTACGAGGCACCGACCCAGCCCCGATGGGCCCTGCGTCCGGCTCCCTCTCGATCTCTCGGCCGAGCGCATCGTGAAGGACGTGGACAGAAACGAAGCTCACGACACCAACCAAGGAGCGGTGCATGCGTAGACTTCTGTGGCTCGCGTCGTCAGTGGTCGTCGTCGTCGGGATCGGAATCGGGGTGTTCGCGGCGTGCGTCAAGTCCGGCGATTGGACGTCCGCGTTCCTGGTGGAGCCGGACGAGCTGGCCTCCGTGGGGCGCAACCCGTACTTCATCTTGGAACCGGGCTACACGCTCGTTCTGGAGGGAGAAGGCGCACAGCTGACCATCACCGTTCTGGACGAGACGAAGAAGGTAGACGGCGTGGAGACACGGGTAGTCGAGGAGCGAGAGACCAAGGGGGGCCAGTTGACCGAGGTGGCCAGGAACTATTTCGCGATCAGCA
>Ga0209802_1002529_pt1 | contig 12645 bp, 9 predicted proteins | sample GraSoiAngelo_129_FD_185886 | JGI IMG/M metagenome (GOLD analysis project Ga0209802, IMG submission 185886) | Grasslands soil microbial communities from the Angelo Coastal Reserve, California, USA - 14_0927_12_40cm (SPAdes) (version 2) | ecosystem: Environmental > Terrestrial > Soil > Grasslands ... | reverse complement strand
GCGCGACGATTCTAGCTTTCGCGCGCCGCCCGGCTCTCCCCCCAGCCGGGCGGCCATCTCCAACCGCCTCTTCGGACTCACACACTTCAACCTCGCTAGGGGGATACGATGTGACAGGGCTCTTCCATCACACTCTGGAGGTTGCCCCCACCGCGCCGCAGAGTTAAACTCCCCCCATCCCGGTCAGACCCCACACTGGGAAATCTTCACGGAGGGATCATGCGACTCATTCCTCGTTTGCTCTTGCTTCCTCTCCTTGCGCTTGCTGTCGGCCTCATTTACTTGAGCTCAGCGGCACAGGAGAAATCAGCCAAACCCGATTTTGATATGACCGCCAGCTATATCGAAGCCTGCAGTTGCGACATGTTCTGTCCCTGCTACTTCAACACCCATTCCACCAACCACATGGCAATGGGCGAGCACCACGCGGAAGAGCATTTCTGCCGCGCCAACCTCGTCCTCAAAGTTGACAAGGGCTACTACAAAGACACCAAGCTGGATGGCGCCAAGGTTTGGCTCGGGAGCGACCTTGGCAGCGACTGGAGCACCGGCAAGGACTCCTGGCTGGTAGTGAACTTCGACCCCAGCGTCACCAAGGAACAACAAGCCGCTCTTGCTGACATTCTCACCCAGCTCTATTCGGCGATTCCCTTTCAGAAAAAAACAGTGAGCAACACCGCGTTTTCATGGGATGTGGACACCAAGACCGGAGTGGCCCACGCCAAGATGAGCGATGGCAAGGGCGAGGTCATCCTGGAGCGCGTCAAAGGTGATAGTCCCAACCACGAAGTTGTCATTCATAACTTGACATACTGGAGCGCCCAGTCCAACGATGGCTTCCGCATGTGGAAGAGCAAGCACGAAGCCTTCGAAGGCGATGGTCACAAGTTTTCCTACGATGGCACCAACGGCTTCCTGATCACCATTCATTTTTCTGGAAACGCGAGGCCCGCTTCGGCGGACTAAACCTTGGCTAAAGCCATCCCAGGCGCCCGCTGCCTGGTTCTCGAGGAATCGCGGGCGCCTGCTTAGAATTCTTCGTCGTCTTCGCCTTCGCGTTTCAGGACCGTCGTTTTGTGCGTGATCCGGATGCTGTTGTTGTGAATTCCGGCTAGGATGGCGCGGCGAGTTTCTGCGGGCAGCATCTCCGGCGCAAATACGTCCGCAAGTTCCCGTGGAAAAAACTTGATAAATAGCGCAGCGATGTGTGCCGTCGCATACGCTATGGGTGTGGTGAGCCGCCCCTGCCGCCGGATCTGGTACAGCGTTGGAAACATGCAATCGCTGCGGATCAGCAGGCGGGCATTTTCCTTTTTTCCGTTCTTTATGCCCTGCACCAGCACGGCTGCCGCGAATCGCGCATTTTGCAGGATGCCCTGACGAATCAGCTTGGCAATCATGCGGGGGGAGGCGGTCTGCGGAAATTGACGCCGAATCATCCCACGCGATTTCGATAATTTTCCCAGCCTGTGCCAGCGCCGCAACCGGTCAATCTCATTTCCGCCGATTTTTACGTCCAAATCGCGCATGGGGATAAAGTGTGGAAGCGTGGCCACCTCGTCCTGAGCGGCCAAGACTACGCGCACGGTGCCGACAGGGTCCGCGAACCGGAATTTTTCCGCTTCGGAAAAGCGCTTGCGCAGTTGAAATCTTCCGCCGCGGTAAACCCGCGGGTGGGAGACGGCTTCATCAAAGGAAACTTCCGGCGACCATTGCGAAATCGGGTCGTCACTCTCACTGCACTCGTAAAGCCGGATGTGCACGGATTCAACTTCATCGAGTAAGTCGGCCGCGCGCTTCACCAGGAGATTTGTGAGGCCCGGTGCCACGCCGGTGTTGATCAGCGCCGCGCGGTTTTTTTTCTCAAATTTCTTTGTGTAGCGAAACTGCTCAGCTTTGAATGGATTCCGCCTGAGGTGTGAGCTTAGATCGAGGTAATGCGCCCTCATCCGCAGGGCCGCACGCAGCACGATCTCATTGAACACGGACGCGGCAGCATTGACGATGAGTTGGCAACCCTTCGCCGCTTTTACGATTCCGCGCAGGTTGCGCGCATTCACTTCCGTGACCGGGATCGTACTTCTTTTGCCCAGGAAGCGCCGCGCGCGCGCTGGGTCGCGGTCCCCGCACCAGACCGTATGTCCTTGCCGTTCCAGTAATTGTGCGAGAAGGGATCCGGTCGCTCCGGCCCCCAAGATGAAGATCCGCATGGCGTGCGCAAAACTCTATCACACTCCAGTTACGCCTTTTCGACCCACCCTGCGCCCTGTAGTCTCGATTGCACCATCGGCGCCTCAGGCGTACACTGTCCCTGTAACTCCGACCCCTGCGGCCTAACGGAGAAACAACCCACGGCCTCAGGGGCGAAGTCCCGCGAAGCTTCCGGGACTCAGGGTCCGGGTGGAAACGCCCGCGCCTCCCGCGATTGGAAAGGAGCGTTTTCACCGGGAACATGTTTGTTTCCGGAGTGCCCCCGATTCCAATCTGCGGATCGGGGTTTTCTTTTGCCCATGACCCTACACGACAGTTTCGGTCGCCAGATCACCGATCTCCGCATCTCGGTCACCGACCGTTGCAACTTCCGCTGCGTCTATTGCCGCTCCGCCGACCCCGAGAACTATCGCGACCACGATGAAATTCTCTCCTGGCCCGAATTTGACCGCCTCGCCAAAATCTTTCTCAGCCTCGGCATTCGCAAAATCCGCGTCACCGGCGGCGAACCGCTCGTCCGGGACGGAGCGGAAGACTTTATCGCCCGTCTCCACGCTCTCGACGTCCCAGACCTCTCCATGACTACCAACGGCCACCTGCTCGCCGAGCGTTGCGACCGGCTGATCGCCGCTGGCCTCCGCCGCATCAACATCAGCCTCGACTCGCTCAATCCCGCCAAATTCGAGCGCATCACGCGCACCAAATCCTTCTCCAACGTCATGCACGGCATCGACGCCGTCCAAAACTCCCGCCTCGCGCCTGTTAAAGTGAATGCGGTGCTTGTTCGCGGCCTAAACGACGACGAAGTCGAAGCCTTCGCCCAGTTCTCCCGCGACCGCGGCGTCATCATGCGCTTCATTGAATTCATGCCCCTCGACGCCGACCGCCACTGGTCCCGCGAACTCGTTGTCCCCGCTGCGGAAGTCTATGAACGCATCCATGCCCGCTGGCCACTGGTCCAGATTCCCCACGAACGCAGCGAAACTGCGCGCAAATACCGCTTTGCCGACGGTGCCCCCGGCGAAATCGGCCTCATCGCCTCCGTTACGCAGCCCTTCTGCGGCTTCTGTTCGCGCATCCGCGTCACCGCTGATGGCAAGCTCCGCACCTGTCTTTTCAGCAAGGAAGATCATGACCTCCGCTTCCTCCTTCGCGGCGGTGCTTCCGACGACGATTTGGCCACCTACATCCGTTCCGTGGTGAATGAAAAAGAGGAGGGCCACCGCATCAATGAGCCCGGTTTCGTACCACCGTCCCGTACTATGGTTTTTATTGGGGGATAGTGGAAAATCCCCTAAATATGAGAAAATAGGGTTTCAAAGCGGTTCCAGGGACCGCAGGGCAGCCACTTCTAAGCAAAAACTACTCAGCCATGGACAACCTCACTTCCATTTCGGAAACCAGCACCCTCGTAGGTAGCGCCCCCCCGGCCACGGTCCGCGCTCCGGAAATCGAACCCGGCGTTGGCTGCAATTTTGATTCCTACCTCCTCGTCCCAGACGACACCCTCAACGACCGCATCGCCGCCGCCAAGGCCCGCTTGGGCGAGGACGTTGTCATCCTCGGCCATCACTACCAGCGTGACGAGGTCATCAAATTCGCCGATTTCCGGGGCGATTCCCTCAAGCTCTCGTTTCAAGCCGCTGAAGCCTATGCGCGCTACATCGTTTTCTGCGGCGTCCACTTCATGGCCGAAAGCGCGGACATTCTCCGCCGCCCTCACCAGATTGTCATTCTCCCCGACTTGAACGCTGGCTGCTCCATGGCCGACATGGCTGACATTGGCCAGGTCGAAGCCTGCTGGAGCGAACTCTCTGGCGTCGTGGACCCCAGCAAAATCGTTCCCGTCACCTACATGAACTCCACCGCCGCCATTAAGGCCTTCACCGGCAAAAACCGCGGCTCCATTTGCACCAGTTCCAACGCCGCCGCGGTTCTGAAGTGGGCTTTCGAAACCGGCGAAAAAGTTCTCTTCCTTCCCGACGAGCACCTCGGCCGCAACACCGGCTATCGCATGGGCATTCCGCTCGAGCAAATGATTGTCTGGGACCCGTACCAGGAACTCGGCGGGAACAGTCCGGAAGCGGTGCGCAATGCGCGCATCATCCTGTGGAAGGGCTATTGTTCCGTACACCAGCGCTTCACCCCGCAGCAGGTGGCACGCGTCCGCCACGAGCATCCCGGCATCCGCGTCATTGCCCATCCGGAATGCCGCTTCGAGGTCGCTCGGGCCGCTGACCAAATCGGCTCAACCGAAGGCATCATCAAAGCGATCGAGTCTTCTCCCGCCGGATCGGAGTGGGCTGTCGGCACGGAGATCCACCTTGTCAACCGCCTCGGCAAAGCCTTTCCCGACCGCAGAGTCATCTCTCTGGATCCCAATGTCTGCGTCTGCACCACCATGTTCCGCATCACCCCGCAGCACCTCCTCTGGGCTCTCGAAAACCTCGGTTCCGGCAATGTCGTCAACCGCATCTCCGTCGACGAACGCACCCGCTACTTCGCCCGTTTGGCTCTCGACCGCATGCTCTCTTTGCGCTAGCATCAAGTAGCGGCGCAGCATGCTGCGCCCCACTCGCTGCCAGCACAAAAATCGCGGCTCTTCGCTGCGATTTTCCTGGGTCGTCGTGCTAGTTGTGAGAAATCTCGACCAACGGACCCCCATGGCAGACGAAGACGACGATCCCGAGCAGGACGAAACTCCAGAGCCGCCACAACGCCTCTTCACGCTCACGGAAGCCGAACGCGTCCGCAAAGAACTTGAGCCTTTTCTCCTCGAGGCTATCGATTGCCGCAAAAAACTTTCCAGCCTGGAAAATGACCTCTCTGCGGTTTCCGCGCGCATCATGATGATGGGCGGCGTTCTGGTCCCTTACGAAAAACTGGCCAAAGTACGCATGGAGCATACCCATCTCGCCGAAAACCTGAAGTCTGCGCTCAACCGTATCCTCGAAACCGGCTGTATCATTAAAGACCTTGATGTGGGTTTGCTCGATTTTCCCGCCGTCATTAATAATCAGGACGTTTATCTCTGCTGGAAGCTCGGCGAGGACCGCATTCGTTTTTACCATCGCCAGGACGAAGGCTTTGCTGGCCGCAAGCCCCTCGACCCCCGCGACCTCGGCCCCGGCGATAAGCTCCAATAGCGGGCCTTTGCGATCGGTCTAGCTCTTGTAGAGGCCGGGCTTAGCCCGGCGCGTTCTTCCAGTTCCGGGTATGCTTATGAGTAGGGTGGGGCTTGCCCTGCCTGCTGCACTTTTCTAAGGGGTTCCTCTTGTCTTCAACTGCCCATAACCGCCTGAAAGATTCCGCCAGCCCCTACCTCCGCTCCGCCGCCCACCAGCCCATCGCCTGGCACGAATGGGGCGACGCCGCGTTCGAACGCGCCAAAACCGAAGACAAGCCCATTCTTCTCGACATCGGCGCCGTCTGGTGCCACTGGTGCCACGTCATCGACCGCGAAAGCTACGAAAACGTCGAAATCGCCAAAATCATCAACGAACATTTCGTCCCCGTCAAAGTCGATCGCGACGAGCGTCCCGACGTCGACTCCCGCTACCAATCCGCCATCAGCGCCATTTCCGGCCAGGGCGGCTGGCCGCTCACTGGCTTCCTTCTCTCCGATGGCAAGCCCTTCTTTGGCGGCACCTATTTCCCGCCGGACGATCAGATGGGCCGCCCGGGTTTTCGCCGCGTGCTCCTTGCCGTCGCCGATTCTTACCGCAACCGCCGCGCCGAACTCGAGCGTGCCGCCAATTCGCTCTCCGATGCCGTCGCTCAAGCCGAAGTCTTCACCGGCGCCCGCGCCGATTTCGACCTCGACGTCGTGGACGCCCAAATCAAATCCATCACCCAGCTCTTCGACATCGAAAACGGCGGTTTCGGCCGCGCTCCGAAATTCCCGCACCCCTCCGCCATCGATCTACTTCACGAACGCTACCGGCAGACCAAAGAAAAGCATCTCCTCGCCATGGCCGAAACCACCCTCGAAAAAATGGCTCGCGGCGGCGTCTACGACCAGCTCGTTGGCGGCTTCCATCGCTATTCCGTGGATGAACGCTGGCTGGTCCCCCACTTCGAGAAAATGTCCTACGACAATTCCGAGCTGCTGAAGAACTACCTGCATGCCTATCAGGTTTCAAACAATAATTTCCTGCGCGATACCGCTGAGGGCATGATTCAGTGGGTCAATGAAGTTCTCTCGGACCAGGAGCGTGGGGGCTTTTACGCCAGCCAAGATGCGGACTACTCATTGGATGATGATGGTGACTACTTCACTTGGACGCTTGACGAAGTTCGCGCCGTTCTGACTCCGGAAGAATCGCGCGTCATCGAATTGCACTACGATGTCGAACCCCATGGCGAAATGCATCACAACCCTGCGAAAAATGTCTTATGGGTCGCGCGTGATTTCGACGAGATCGCTCAGATCCTGAGCCGCACCCGTGACGATGTGGCCGCTCTCAACCTGAGTGCTGAAGAAAAAATGCGCGAGGCCCGCGCTGCTCGCCCAACCCCGTTTGTCGATAAGACCATGTATGTGTCGTGGAACGCGATGTTTATCTCAGCCTATTTTGAAGCCGCTCGAGTCTTCGAAAGCCGGCAGAACGGCGTCGGCAAGGACTGTCGCGCCTTTGCTCTCAAAACCCTTGACCGCATGCTGCGCGAGACCTGGAGCGAAACCCACGGCTTCGGCCACCGCATCGGCGGCCCCGCTCTCGAAGGCTCGCTCGACGATCAAGTGTTCAGCGTCCTCGCGCTGCTTGACGCTTACGAAACCACCCTTGACCCCCGCTATTTCACCGCCGCGCAAAAAACCATGGACCTCGCCATCACCCGCTATGGCGACGCCGAAGGTGGCGGCTTCTTCGATCGTCCCTCCGACGCCGCACCCATGGGCGGACTCGACGTTCGTCGCAAACCCTTCCAGGACTCGCCCACGCCCGGTGCCAATTCCATCGCCGCCATCGCCCTCATTCGAATGCACGCCTTCACCGGCGACGACCGTTACCACTCTTTCGCGAGGAAAACGCTCGAAGCCTTCGCGGGCATCGCTCCACAATACGGCCTCTTCGCCGCCACCTACGGCCTTGCCGCCACGCTCTTTGCAAATCACCCGCTGCAAGTCGTCATCACCGGCCATTCGAACGATCCCGCCGCCCAAGCCCTCGAAGCCGCCGCCCGCCGCGTCTATCGCTTCTGCAAATCCGTCTTGCGTGTCACTCCGGGCACTCCGCAACTCCTTCTCACCGGCGCCCTCAAAGAAACTCTCCCCCATCTCCCGGTCGGCAAACCCCTCGCCGTCGTCTGCTCCGGCCAAACCTGCCTCCCTCCCACCAGCGATCCCGTACAGCTCACAGCCCTCCTCGAGAACAGCATCATCGATGCCGCCGGCGTCGCCACCTCCTAGCTCCTTCACGAAATTGTTTGTAGGGGCGCAGCATGCTGTGCCCCAGCAGCCACGGCTTGAATTCTCGGAGCGCGCCGTCGCCTCTATAAATGAGACGGGCGCGATGCCTGCGCACCGCGCCCGCCCAATTCATGAGAATCCTTCTTTTCCTTAACCCCCTTACGTCCTTTACTTCCCTAAGCTCAACCTCATTATTTCTTCGGCCTCGACTCCGGCGGCACCATTCCATTAGCCCGGTAATACACCACCAGTTGCCCGTAGTGTTCGCCGGAATGCTCGATCAGTCCGTACGCCAGGTCATACAGCCGGTCCAAGTGCGGTCCGCCATCGTTCACGGCCTCATTCAGTCCCTTGTCGCCTTTGGCCTTGATGGCCGCCGCTCCATCCTCCACGCACTTCTTCACGAATGCCAAGATCTGCTCCTTGGTTTTCAGTTCGTCCCGCTTCGGATCGTCCGGATAGCGCGGCTTCTGACCCTGGGCTGTGTCCGTAAAGTAGTACATGGACGCCGCGACGTGCAGAAGCTGCGCCACAAACGTGCGCGAGTCCGGATTCGGCTTGTAGTCATATTTGTCTTCTGGCAGGTCTGCCGCGATCATGATCAGTTTCCGCCCGATGTCGTTCCACTGTTCCAGCACGGCCTCCGACGGGCTCGGTGCGGGCTTGGGCGGCTCCTTCTTCGCCGCTTCCTGCGCCGCCACCGGCATCGCGGCCATCCCCATGGCTAATACCACTCCCACCAACCTCATCCACTTCGTCATGGCTTTCTTTCCTCCGTTTCGTCCCCACTCGGGCAGGGCACTCCCTCCATCAGACGGGCGATCCGGCTAAGCGTCTCCTGTCCGGCTGGCCGGGGATACCCCTGGCCTTTCGCGGGGGTTAATCTTACGCAGGAATCCCCTCTCCGTCATTCGAATTCCATCCATCCGTCGTGGTACGCTTCTATTTTACGCTGGGGGGACATTATCACCGTGAATTGGGGCTTCTTCCTGCTGCGTGTCGCCATCGGCTTGGGCGTGCTTACTCTGCTATTTCTCTCGCAACGCTTCTGGTACCGCGCTCTTTGGCGTGTCACTTCCCACTGGGGCCGCAACTGGCTCCGCGGCGGGCTCCGCCTTGCCTACGTGGTCCTTCTCCTTTTGATGGTCGCGACCATAGGCCGAAGCGTGTTCTTGGGCCGCGCCGGGCTCACCCGTCAAAGCTCCTTGATTACCGTGGTGACCGGCCTCTGGTTTTTCAGCGCGCTGTTTGCTTATCTGTCCGTTAAAACGGTTCACGGACTCGAACGCATCTGGCGTTGGTTGCACGCCGCCACCGTTAGACCTGCAGCACCCTCGCAAAACGCTGGGGAATCCGCTTCCGCTCTCGCATCTGCGGAAACCGTGCCCGACCCCGGCCGCCGCTACTTTTTCCGCGCCGCCACCGCTGCCGCCGGCGCCGCTCCTTTCCTCACCGCCATGTACGGTTTTGCCGCCGAGCGCTTGAACTACCAGGTCCGCCGCATCGAAATTCCCATTCCTAAATTGCCGGCCGCGCTGGATGGCCTGCAGATTGTCCAGTTGAGCGACATCCACTTGAGCAGCTACATGTCCCGCACGCAGGTGCGCCGCGCCGTGCATATGGCTAACGATCTCGGCGCCGATCTCGCCGTCGTCACCGGGGATCTCATCACCGGATCCGGCGATCCCATCGCCGATTGCGTCGATGAGATTCGTCATCTACGTGCTCCTCTGGGCGTCTGGGGCTGCAACGGCAATCATGAAATTTACGCGCGTGCGGAAGATGAAGCGGGTTATCTCTATTCGCAGGCGGGCATGAAGCTGCTTCGCCAGGAAAACGCGCAGATTACCTTCAAAGGCGCGCGGTTCAATCTCATCGGCGTGGATTACCAGCGCGAATACAACGGCCGCGGCCAAAGACAGCAGATGCTCGCCAGTGCGGAAACACTGGTGCGCCGCGATATGCCCAACATCCTCCTCTCTCACAATCCGAATTCCTTCAATCGCGCGGCCGAGCTCGGCATCGAGCTTTCTCTTGCCGGTCACACGCACGGCGGCCAGATTCAAGTCGAAATCCTCGATCACCGCCTCAGTCCTGCGCGTTTTATCAGTGATTACATCGCTGGGCTCTATCAGCGCCCGCTCTTTGCTCCCGCCGTCAATGAACGAGCTGCTTCGAACGGTTCCTCTTCCCGCAAGCTCGCTCCTTCGCTCTTCCCCGCGCAATCTTCGGCCATGGCGCATATCTATGTGAACCGCGGCCTCGGCACCGTCGGTGCTCCCGTTCGCCTTGGCGTCCCCCCGGAAATCAGCCTGATCGTCCTCCGCGCTGCCTAACAGGCTGCCTGAGCACAATCGCTAGGAATGTCCGCAAGCCCCCACACGTTTATGAAAGGTTGTTCTAAGGAAGGTCGCCGGTCATTCGTGCGAAGAAATCGACTCGGTCGCTATTCGTACCGCAGCGCAACCACTGGGTCTACTTTGGTGGCGCGCCGCGCCGGAATGTAACACGCCAGCAGCGCTGCCCCGACGAGGAGCAGTGTCACGCCGCCGAAAGTCAGCGGATCGGTGGCAGTCACGCCAAAGAGCAGCGACTCCACGGCGCGCGTCAGGGCTAGCGAACCGGCAATCCCAATCGCCACCCCAATGAAGACCGTGCGCAATCCCTGGCCCAGGATCATCCTCAGAACGTCGCCGGAGCCCGCCCCGAGAGCGACGCGCACGCCAATTTCGCTCGTGCGGCGGCTGACCGAATAGGCTATCACGCCAAACACCCCTGCCGTTGCGAGCAGCAGCGCAGTGATTCCGAAGAATCCGATGAGAATGACGTTAAATCTTCGCGAGCCCAGCGAAGCGGAATAGACTTGCGAAAACGTACGGAACCTCGCCGGAATCTCCGGGTTGAGGTCCTGCAGGATTCCTCGCGCTGCTGAAGCGACGGACCGCGTGTCGGCATCACTCAACATCGTTACGGTGATCGCCGCGCGCGGCCGCTGGAACAAATCCACGTAAAGGGTCGGACGCGGCGGCGCATCAAGGCCGTATTCATGAGTGTCGCCCACGATCCCGACAATGGTCAGCAAGCGCAGGTCGCCATCCATGTTTCCAAACTCAATCGTGTGGCCGATCGGGTCCTGATTGGGCCACCGGTCGCGCGCAAGCGATTCGCTGATCACGGCAACGTGAGGAGAATTCGCGCCGTCACGCTCGTCAAAGATTCGCCCTCGAATCAGCGGGATGCCGAGAGCCTGGAAGTATCCATCCGTGACGACGCCGAAGTCCGCAATGCCTATGCGTTCTTTTTGCTGGAACATCGCAACCAGACCATCCGTGGTCTTGGGGATCTCGTTCTGCGCCATCAGCAGAAACATTCCGTCGGGAAGGCCGCCATCCACCAGCGGCAGACCGCTCGTCGCGCCAACCTTGCGCACGCCCGGGATTTGTTTCAGCCGGTCAATCAAGTTGGAAAAGAAAATCGCCTGACTTGCCTTTGCTTTGGGATCTTCCACCCACGGAAGCGACACATCCATCGTGACAATTTTGTCCACGCGGAAACCGGGATTCACTTCGAGCACTTTCATCAGGCTGCGCCCGAGCAATCCAGCTCCGACCACGAGAACCAATGTGATCGCGATCTGCGCCGCCACGATGACCTGGCCAACGCGCTGGCTGCCTTGCGCACCCGCTTGTCCCCGCCCGCCTTCCCCAAGGCCCTTGCGCGGGTCGCCGGAAGTCGCCCGAGCGGCGGTGAACGCGCCGAGGCCGACGGCGACCGCGGTGGATAGCAGGAACGCAAACACCAGTACTGGAGTACTGATCGAGACGCTGTCCAGCCGCGGCAGATTTCCCGGCGCCAGCGCAATTAATCCCGCCACGCCGCAGAACGCTCCCAGTACGCCAAGGCCGCCGCCGGCCAGCGAAAGCAGCAACGCCTCGGTAAGGAATTGACGGATCAGACGTCCGCGTGCCGCACCGAGCGCGCTGCGAATGGCTAGCTCGCGCTCTCTCACCGACGCTTGTGCCAGCAGCAAATTCGCAACGTTCGCGCACGCCACCAGCAGCAGAAATCCCACCGCGCCGAGCAGGACCAGCAGCATCGGGCGAGCATTGCCGGTGATCGAGTCCTGCAGCGGGACGACAATTCCATCCTTGAGGAGATAATCGCCTTGCTCGCTCGATGTATCGTGAATGCGCCGGGCTATCGCGCTGATGTCTCCATTCGCTTGCTCGACAGTCACACCATCGCGGAGGCGCCCGACCGCATCGTAGTTATGCGACGTCCTGCTTGGATTTTCGCCGTCCAAATCAGCCGACAGCCACAATTCCACGTCTGCACTGGGAAACGAAATCCGGCCGGGAGCACGCCGATAACGGAGAAGACCGCGCCATCAATCTTCAAGCGCGATTGCGAGAGGTCCCGCGGCGATCCGAGATCCTGCCTCCAGTATCCATAGCTGGCAAGAACGGTGGGGCCGGCCCCTTTTTTCGCGTCGGTGGCGGTGAAATCGCGTCCGATGATTGGCTGAACACCGAACACCTTGAGGAAATCGGGTGAGACGTGCGCAACCGTCGTGCGCGACGGCTGCGAAGCCCCTGAAACGGAAACGACGTAGTCGTTGTACTTGGCAATGGCCTGAAAGCTGCGGCTCTGATCGCGAAAATCGTCGAAGTTGGGGTCCGCAAGGCGAGACCACGTTCCTTTGGAATTGACTTCGAAAAGGGCCATGATGCGGTTCGAATTGAAGTACGGCAGCGGCCGCAGCAACACGCCGTATACAACGCTGAAAATTGCCGTGGTCGCGCCGATGGCCAGCGCAAGCGTAAAGACCATGACGGCAGTGGCACCGGGGTTCTTCCGGAGTTGGCGGAGACCATAGCGGCAATTGGAGATCACCGAGTGCAGCCAATTACCGATTCGTTCTTCACGAACCTGTTCTTTCACCTGTTCGATGCCGCCAAGTTCTATGCGCGCGGCGCGTAGCGCATCCTTCGGCGGCATGCCGGCGCGGATTTTTTCGTCGGCCA
>Ga0209802_1002527_pt1 | contig 12647 bp, 8 predicted proteins | sample GraSoiAngelo_129_FD_185886 | JGI IMG/M metagenome (GOLD analysis project Ga0209802, IMG submission 185886) | Grasslands soil microbial communities from the Angelo Coastal Reserve, California, USA - 14_0927_12_40cm (SPAdes) (version 2) | ecosystem: Environmental > Terrestrial > Soil > Grasslands ... | reverse complement strand
AATTAAGGAGTGCAGAGAGTTTGTGAATTCCCTTGATCGCAGCCACTCCTCTGGCGTCTGAAATCCAATCTTACGATGCTGGCCGATGACCTCGGGAGGGAGGGAATCACGCATCGCGAGTCGAAGAATTCTCTTGCGTACGCCTTCACTCACGATTAATTCCGCGGGTAGTCTAAGGACAAATTCCACGATCCGGAAGTCAAGGAACGGCTGCCTCGTCTCAATCGAGAAAGCCATGCTATTGCGATCCTCATAGCGAAGGAGTTCTGTCAGGCGCGTCCGGACATGAAACAGTAGTGAATCTCTCAGACTCGAACATCGAAGGAGATCATGCACATAGCTCGGCAACTCAGAGGTTGAATGGCCCGGGCGGAGCCACGGCTTTCGCCAGAGCCGATTTTTGACTCTCCACGGAATGCCTAGAAATGCCGCGCCACGGAGGGTTCGGATGAGACGCCGGGTGTTGCGCTCGTGGAGAAGGTGCCGGAGAGCGGTCCCATACCGTCGATGCCGAAGCCAGCCGAAGACGGCGTAGCTGTCGAAGTAATCGTAACCGGCAAGGTATTCGTCGGCCCCTTGTCCACTGAGCAGGACCCGGATGCCGGTTCTATGGGCTGCTCGCATGATTGACCACTGAGCCACAACCGATGGGGAGATGACCGGCTCGAATTGGTCCCGGAGACAATCTGAAATCGATGCCTCATCAATTCTCGTCGCTTCCTCGCCATGCCATTGTAGACCGTATCGCGAGGCGGTGTTCTTTGCTATCTTGGATTCGTCCACGTCGGATGATGGAAACGTGACTGTGAAGGCGTTCAGTCGTCGGCCGTTGTTATTGGAACCCGCGATCGATGCGATTGTGGAAGAGTCGAGACCACCGCTGAGAAGTATGCCAACGGGGACATCGCTCCTCATTCGCAAGGTCACACTGTCTCTCAGGAGCTCTCTGAAACTCCTTACCAAGACCTCCTCATTCGCTTCGGGCGAAGGCTGGGCTACCACGGCCTCAAGGTTGTACCACTTGTGGACCGCGAACTCCCCATTCTCGATAATGCCGTAGTGGCCTGGAAGCAACTGTAAGATCTCGCGAAAGAACGTTCTTTCTGCAAAGTCTGTCACCGCGTACTTCAGGTAATAATACGCCGTATCGATGTCCAGATCAGTTCGAACCAAACCAGAGGCAACGATGGCTTTGGGCTCCGATGCGATCAGGCATAGAGACCCAACAATGGAGTAATACAACGGCTTTACGCCGAATCGGTCGCGGGCGAAGAAGACCCGACCCGCCTTTTGGTCTAGGACCGCAAACGCGAACATTCCATTGAAGCGCGAGAGGCAGTTGACGCCCCATTCCTCGTAGGCGTGAACGACGACCTCTGTGTCGCCGGAGCTGATGAATCGATGCCCCAGTTGGCGGAGTTCATCTCTGAGCTCAATGAAGTTATAAATCTCCCCGTTGAAAACTACCACGCAGGACGAATCCGCGCTGCGCAATGGTTGGTTCGACGCCTCTTCGAGCCCCTGAATTGCCAACCTGCAGCTGCCAAGGACTGCGGACTTGGTACTGACGACCCCGAACGAATCAGGGCCCCTGTGTTGGATTGAAGCGACCATCTTCGAGACGACATGGTCTAGGCCGTTCGACCGATCGAGGTCATCGAGAGGTACTGCGCCACTTATTCCGCACACGAACGCTGACCCCCGATGGTTTGTACGATTGGATTCCTGAGTTTCCGGAGCCAAGGCGCAAAGTTCGGCGTTGCTTGAGATACCGCTAGAAGCACCGGAAGGGGGTGCGCCGCTCCAGTTCGTGCGAATCGGCGCGTGCGAAAGGTCGAGTTCGATGGAAACAATCGGGACCGCTTAAGGAGCCGAAGCCGATAATCAGCGGCACATCTGGACGGAATCGGTTCGGGGCCTTCGAGGTCGATCGACACGGATGGGATGGAGGGATCACATGACTTAACGGTTGTGGGCAGAGTACCGGATTGCGAACCGCCACAGACGTCGATCTTCCTGGAGGGTCGGTTCGAATTCGGTTCCAAAGGCAACGAGAAATCCCAATCGCGCCCGTCTTCAAGGCCAAGCGGCATAAAGCTTGAATCATAATGAAGCCCGCGATGGTCGCGGGTCCGGATTGTCCTGGCTGGCCCGTCAAGCGTCCTTCGCCATCTCGTTCAGCAAACCTACGAGCTCCCGCTCCCGACGGCCGATTGGAAAGAACTCCTGGATTCGGGTACGGGCCGCCGATCCCGTCATCCTCATTGCACTGCGAATCGCGCGACAGGTGTCCTCTACATCGCCAAACCTGCAATATTGACCGGTGGTACCGATCGCAGTTGGAATGCCTCCGAAATGTGTTCCCACTGGAACACACTCACACAACATCGCCTCGCAAACCGCGTTGGGAAGCCCTTCGTGGCGGGAGAGCTGACAGTAGACCCTCGATCGCTGGTAGTAGCGGAGCAGCTCCCCCCCACCTAACGGGCCTATCATGACAAGCCTATCGGAGGACGCTCGCTTCAAGACGCGTGCGACTCTGATGGACCTGATTTTACCTGCCAGGACGAAAGTCAGGTCCCGCAGCTCGGCCGCTACCTTCGCGAATGTGTAGAGGCCCTTTCGAAGTGCGGCCGACTCGTCGATGTCGCCAACCGTTAGGATCATCGGCTCTTTATCACCTACCGGGTAGAACTCTCGGGAGTCGTAGCCCGTGGGCATAACCCGGATTTCCACAGTGGTGGGGAAGTTCTGCCTGAGATCATCGACGAGGCTGGGATCGACTGCGGCTACTCTATCGCTTAGCCGGACTGCCGTTCTGACGGTGCTCGCCCTGACAGGATTGAGAAAGGCACCGTAGTTGATCTCTGGAATCCGAACGCAGTCAAATCCGCCCAGCATGACCAGCGTTTTCGCGCCTGACAAATGGGCCAGCAGGGCTGCCGCAGCGGAATGGGGACCGGCGAACCAGCTGTAGACCAAATCATGATGAGAAAGTACCTTGGCTAGTCGGAATGGGCCTGTTACATAGTTCCACTGCAAGGGAGTCAATAGAAAGTGTTTGGATAGTAACCGGATGTCCCGCTCGACGAAGGTGCTCTCCCGTCGGAACAGGGCGAGAAGTCGCAGCAGCGTCACAAGCTCAATTGCGGTCGAGCCGCGATCCGAGGATTGAGGATCAAGTGCAAAGTACTTTTGCAAGAATGGTGGGCTCGACTTATCTCCATGCCGATTCCCGGCAGGGTACGGTGGTCAAAGTACTGCCGCGATCGATGCTCTGCCTCCATCGGACAGGAGCATGGGCCTGACTCCAGCAAGATCGGGAAGCCACCGAACACGCCTAATGAATGGACTTCCGTCGGGATGTGACGACGGGCTGCGCGGACACAGGGTACGCTAAGCTGCTGGACTTTGCGGAAGCTCTGACGCAACCGTGATGGGTGAAAATCAGGATTCCAACCCAGGTGAGAAGCTTCATTAAAGGGTAGCTCGGATGCGCGGCAGGCGGGTGAGCTCCTGATGCTTGACCAGAGTCAAGAGCCTGATAAGATACACCCTCAAAGTCGGCCGGCGAGCCCGACCGTTGGGCGGGAGATCCCAAAGGTGACTCTGTTCCTCTTGGCCGCGATTACGGTTGGTTCGCTGGCGATGAGGTATCCGAGTGGCAACGAGGTTGGCGTCGACTCTTACACCATTCACGCTCTGGCGGACACGATTGCGCAGCAGGGAAGGATGGGCTGGCTAATCAGTCCGCTCTCCTATTTCGGGCTCGCACCGTTCTCGTACGCGCCGGCCGTGCCAGTTTCACTTGCTGGACTTGAAGAGTTATCCGGACTCGGCGGAGAACCTTCGGTCCTCGTCTATTCGTTGTTACTCGGTGCCATAACGCCATGGACCTCTTTCCTACTAGGCTACTCGGCGTTTCGAAGGAGCTACATGGGCGTCCTCGTCGCGTTCCTCATTACGTCGGCCAATGGAATGGTGGTTCTCACCACATGGACCGTTTCGACTCGAGGAGCATTCTTAGCCTTCACCCCTTTGGCCCTCGCCTTTTTTATCGATTCAGTCCTGCGAGGATCTCGTCATCGTCGCTCGATGACGCCGTTTCTGATTGTCGTCGTCACGCTCGTGCTCATCCACGGCATGTTCCTTCTTTTGCTGCCGATGCTAACTGCCGCGTACCTGCTCTACCGCATCGTTCTGGTCGAGGACCACTTGCTACGTCACCGCGCGAGTGCGCTTCTGCGGTCGCGCGTGATCCTTCCCACTTTCGCGGCTGTAGGTGTTGCTTTCGCGTCTTTCGTGGCTCTGGGCCCAGCCTCGGAAACTCTCTCGGATTTCCCTGTGCTGACTGGAGGTTCGCTCCCCAACAATCTCGTGCTCCGTATTGGACTTCAATGGGTGAGCCTCCTCGGTTTGGGCGTTGTGTTTCTTCCATTTGGTCTTTATTCGTTGTCGAGGAGCTCGGATCGGAAACGAGGGTTCCTGATGTTGGCACTCGCCCTCACATTCATTCCTCTGGCACTGAATCCGGTCTATGGCCTGCTGGTTGCGCTCCCTGTGGCGCTCCTTCTCGCGTGTCTCGGAATCGTCAAGACGAAGTTACCGATTCCGAAGAACGCTCTCATCGGGCGGGTCAGCGGCGCTCTGGTACCGATTCTGGTGGGCCTCACGATCATCATTGTTCCATCGCTCGTCACAATCCCAAGAACCACCGGCGTTCCTTGCATGGAGCCCGACCGAATTGATGGACAGACATACAATGCCGGCCTGTACCTGCGATACTCTATGCCTGCCGAAACAAGCTTCGCGTGGGACGACCACATCGAAGCTCAACGCTTGGAGGCCGTAGCCGGTCGACCTTCCCTCGAACCAATCATATCGATCGCGGATCTGCAGTATCCATTTCTCGCCCGGAACATGACCATAGCGCTCTACTCGGATGTGCAGTTCGAGCAGTTCCCGGTTTCTGGCCACATGCTTGTTAACCAAAGAGAGTGGCTCCCAAGCGCTGGATCGCAATACCCCTATTATTGGGGAAAGCATACGTTCGTGTTACTCCAGAGCGCCCCCAACTCTCCGGCCGCCACGCAAATTCTGCAATTCTATCGTGCCAGCGTCGCGGTTCAACGATGCGGAGTGGGACAAACCGTCTTTTTCCAAGCATTGTCTTCAACGAGCTACGTAATCTACACTGACGAAGTTCAGCGTGCTTACTGGCTCGACGGATTCTCGTAGCATGTGCGCAGAATCTGAGTCACTCGTAAGTGGAGACTCGGGTTTGCCTCTCGTCGTAGTCATGTCGGGGGTCCCTCTTTGGACGCGCGGACGATACGCGCTTGCGGCAAGAATGACCACATTGGCGTCCGACCTGTCGGGTGCCGGCTTCGATGTCCTCCTTGTCGCACCTAACGGGGCAAGCATGACAGGGCCGCAAACGAGCCGAACCGGACGTTCGATACGCTCTCTGGATTTTTCGAGCTCGACCCAATCTCGGATTGGTCCAACAGGAATTCGCGAGGCAATCAACGTCTTCGTCCGAGTGCTGATTGCCCTGCGTCGGGACAAGCAGGCTCGACCCGTAGTACTCCTGTCGACGGGGATTTGGGTACCTTTGTTTGCTCGTATCCTGGCCGGTCTCCACGAGAGATCGTATCTGCACCTGGATGTGCCGGGCATTCCCGACAAGGAAATCGCCCTTTCGAAACCGCGATTCTGGCGAGGAAAGGTTCGCCTCTACAAGCTTGCCTTCTCGAGAATCGTCCAGCATTCAGTCGTCGTTACAACGATAAACGAAAGTCACGCCCGATTCCTGCGCAAGGAGTTCGGGATTGACCCCCTGATTGTCCCCGACTTCTTGAACGAAGCGTGGTTGCGGCGCTTACTGTCTCTCCCCGCGCACATTCAAGGCGAGCGTATCAATATCCTATATGCCGGGGCTCTCTTCGGCTCGCGGATTGAACTCTTCCTGAGAACCCTAGCCCCGCTTACGGAACGGGGAATCGTGAGAGCGGTAATCTTAGGCGAGGGTCCGGATCGGGCGCGGCTCCAAGCGCAATTCGAACGAAGGGGGATAGCCTTCCCGGGCTATGCGCTACCCGATTCACTTCTCACGCAGCTCGCGGAAGCCGACATTTGCTACAGCGATGTTTGGAGTGAGATTGGCATGCCCTACAAAGTGCTTGAATACATGGCAGCGGGACGTGCGGTACTCTCCCACGACACGGACTCGTTGCGAGTCGTTATCACCAACGGGGTTGATGGTGTCCTATGCTCGAAAGAGGAAAGTAGCATGTCGCAGGCCTTGACGACGCTTATTGAGGACGAGGCCCTTCGTATCCGGCTTGGCCAGCATGCGCGAAAGCGGATTCTCGAACTCCATCAAGCAGACAGACTTCGGGGTCTATCGGAAAAGTATCGGAAGTTGGGTACCGGCGGCAAGTCGGAAGGCGGCGAGCCACTTACGGTCTAGAATTCCGCTCGGTTCAAACCGCCTGGCGCTCCTTGATCGGCGCAAGGAGCGCAGACATCACATAGGCTCTGCAAAGTCGCGTATGGGTTCGCGGCAAGAGAACCGCAGAGTGTGGCGACAGCGAAGCTAATTGTCCCGTTATCGGATACGAGAGGGGGTTCGAAATCTCCTAAAGCTCTGTCACTGCTCGGTCTGAGGGGTCTCTCTGAGAATTCTCGTCGCGATTCCCTCGCTAAATCTTGAAGTGAACGACATCGGCCGCGCCCTCAAGTTCATGGCCGATGAAGGTCACGATGTCATTTGCCTCGCAGCCAAGAGCAATCCCTCTAAGTCGATCAAGCGCTCCGACAAGACATCGAGCCACGGTAGATTAACAATTTTTCGTCCTTGGGCCTCCCATCAGTTCCCTGCAGAATTCCCGGAAGCGGCAGCGCTGCTAGCGAATAAAGTGCTCGACGGACTGATTTTCGACGTTGTGCTCTGCTTCCAGCATTTTAACTATCCGCTCATCCGGCGGTTCCTGCGATTGTCGCGCCAGAGCATCCCTGTCGCAGTGCTGCTAGAAAACGCCTGGCGCGCCGCCACGGAGGAAACCATGAGTACGAGGCTGCGCATGATGTACCGCCTGCGCGGCTTTCGAGACGGGCCCCGGTTCTACAGATGGGTTGCCAAGTCAGCGGACTCGATCATCACCTGTGACCCCGGCGAGATAGGCCGCTTGGCTGATTTGCAGGTCTGGAACCCAAGGACCGAGTATGTCCCGTGGTGCACGGACCCGGGACGCCGGCGCACACACGCCTTGCCGGATCGAGGGGTCGCGATATTCGCAGGCGCACTCGCGAAACACAAGAACCCGTCGGAGCTGGTCGCCGTCATTCGCCAGGTACTCGCGGAAACGCCAACAACGAGGTTCCGGCTCGCCACGTCTCGTCAGTCGACTCGGATCTTAGTGGCGTGGCGGACGGAATTCGGTGAGCGTTTCGAGCCTTACACAAACCTCACCCTCACCCAAGTCGCGGGTCTCATGGAAGAGGCTCAGTACGGAATCACCGCTGCCGCGGCCGGCGGATGGGGATTCATCGGAGGCTGTTGGGCATTGCAGACCCCCTTGGTCCTACTCCACCCGAATAGTTTCGTTCAGGACCCCGCATCCATCGTGCAGGGCTGGGAATATGCCACACCTGCCGACGCTGTGAACGCGCTTTTGTCCGACGACGCTCTGCAAGGTCGCGTCCGCAGAACTGGCTTCTCTCAGTTCGAGCGGTATCACTCTGCCGATGCAGTCGGCCATCGGCTCCTCGCGGTCCTCGGGTCGATCAGCTAGCGAGAATATGCGTGCCCTCGCTTCGCGTTCGGTCACCACCGACATAAGCGCATAGGGAATTGAAAGCAGAAATCGGAACTAATCGGTCGGACGAGCGCGGATTCGGGCGGTCCAGCATATTCACCTCGGATAGGGGTACGGCGTTTTGCCTCGAGGCGAGCCTTGTTTCGTCGCAAGAAGGATAGATTGAGCAACTTCAGCAAGACGGCTGGCGCTTACGTCCCCGCGACCGCCGCTGGACGCCCTAGTGACTAGCGGTGCGCTCGAATCGCCAGAAGGGCGTTTCGCCCGATTCCTCTAAAACCCGTGGGATCAATCAATCGGAGGAAGCCAAAGTACACCAAAGCGCCGATGGGAAGCGCGATGAGAAGAACGATGGTAGCCGCACTTGTCGTCTCCCCGAATGGGAGGCTGACTTGGCTTGGCAGAACCCTGTACGTAACCGTTCGACAGCCCCACACCAAGACCCCCATCAGCTCAGCGGAAAGGAGCGGTCCGCGAACCCTCGATGCAAGCTCACCGAAGCCGCTCCCCAAGGTGTTTGCCGCCTGGTAAATGGCCAAGACCGACACGGCTGCCACTGGCACGGTCACCGCCACAGCGGTCCCCGAGATGCCGTACGTCAGCGTGAGCGGCACCAGGAGCGCCGAGGAGCCGATGAGGATATAGAGATTCAGAACTGAGATGAGTCGCGGTTTTCCGACCGCTGCGAACAGAGAGGAGCTGAAATCGATGATCGCTCTGAACAATCCGTAGAGCGCAAGAAAAACCAGAGGCACGGTTGCCGGGATCCACACGGGTCCGAGGATAACACTGACGAGTTCCGGGGCAAGAACTATTACGCCGATGCCGGCAGGCGCAATCAACGATGCCGCATATCCGAGGCTTTCGAGATAGCCACGCCTCAGGGTTTCCGTCTGGTCCTGGATTTTCACGAGGGAGGGGAAGAGAGCGGAGCCCGCGGGTGTGGATAGGAGGGACACGGGAAGGTAGCCGATCCCGTAGGCGACTGCGTAGAAGCCTAAAGCCGTGCTCCCGAGGAAAAAGCCGACCGTGAAATTGTCAATGTTCGTGATCAGAAATGCCAAGAAGGATGCGGAGACGAGGTGTTTCGCGTAGGCAAGGAGCGGTCGAACAACCTCTCGGTTGAGCATGAAGCGAAACGTCCAGGGCTCCATAACTGAGAATGCGACGGTCGCAATCACTTGGGAAATGACCAAGCCGTACACGAGCGACCACAGCTGGAACCCGAGAGTGGCCAGGGCGACTGAAATCACTGAGTTAGAGATCTGCCCTGCGAGGCTTGGCACCGCGATCGCGCGGTACCGCAGCTCGGCGGACAGGCGCGTCGACGGCACGAAGGAGAAGGGACCGACGAGATAGACGATTGCGAGGACTTGGCTCGCACTGGCAACCGAGGGCAGGGAGAATAACGAGGCCCACGGACCTGCGACCACGATTGACGCGACAAAGAGACCAAGGGCGATCACGAGGCGCAGACTCATCCCCGCGTTGTAATCGGCTTCAGCGACCCGATCTCCCTTGCGTATGATTGCATAGTCGAGACCGAAGCCTCCGAACGTGCCGATGAAGCCAATGAGGCCCGCCGCGAGCGCGAACACCCCAAAGACGTCCGGCATCAGGAGCCGAATCAGCACGATTTTCGTGACGACTCCGAGCACGCGGTTGACCCATTGGAGCGCCACGAAAATGGCAACGTTCTCCGCGGTCCGAACGCGGAACACTGGCCTCGATATCGCTACATCATATTAAAGCGTCCAGAGGTCCGACCAAAGGCCATCTAGGCCTGGTTGTGTGCACAGGCTGTGGGGTGGACACTGTCGACGATCTCAAGACCTGCATCTTGTCGATCCCATGTGTCGATGGTCCAGGTCAATCGCTGAACCTTCGGTGAGACTCGATCATGTGATTGGGCTCATGCGTCGGGTTGAAAGGTCCTTTCGGGGTCGCGCTCACGTTCCGCCCACAACCGGGGCTGTGTCCGCACGGAAGCTACGGCCGCATGAGGGGCACTGCCGTGCCGTCGCGAGACAGGCTCGATGATAATAAGCGCCACATGTGCAACGCGTCGCTGGGATAACCGGTGTCAGTGAGTCAGAACAAATTCCGCAACGAAGTTCGGAGTGGGCTGATCGAAGCTTGTGGGGAGCGGCGGCAGGAGTCGCTCCGCCCTCCAGCGGAATCAGTTTGAAAGCGACCGACCAAAACAGTGCGATCCAGCCGAGGAAAATCAACCAACCTGCGTAGGAATGGGCTATCAGCAGGTTCTGCAGGTCCGTCTGAGCGGTGTCCGTGTAGTACCCCACAAGGACGATCACCACCATCCGGAGGACATTCGCAACATACGCAGTCAGAAGCCCTAGTCCGAGTAAGATCCACATCCTCCGGGAAGGTCGCTCGTACTCTGTGAGGACAAAGGCCGCGAAGGCCGATGCGAAGATTCCGAACGAATAGATGCCAGAACACGATGTCGTAATCACGATCGTTACTTGGACAGCCATGTTTCGGGGTGTGAAAGTCAGACCCGGGGCCGTTGCTCCGAATACCGCGTGGACGGAATTCGGAACACCGAGGAATGAGAGCACGGCGCCGGTCTCGGGTGCCAGCGCGACCCAGGAATACAAGTCAACGGACCCTTCGAAGTCCGCGTAGTATGCGCGCGCAATGAGCAGGGGGGCAACGAGGATCACGTTCAACGCGATGAAGAAGACCAGGACGAAATCCCGTTCCCGCGCGAATCGCGCCGGGACGAATCCGTAGGATATCAGCGCAAACGCCGCGAGCAGGACGATGATGTCTTCGGTTAGAAGGGCCGGGGTCCCGGAGAGCAGAAAGTTGTAGGACAAATCCGCGATCACGATTCCGATACCGATCGCCGGAAAGAGCTTCACGAGGCGTCGGTCCCACGTTAGCCAGCCCAGGAGCCGATTCGCCAAGTTTGGTGCACTCTGGACCGGGACCAGTCCCGCCGGCCAGACCGCCCACGCGAACATTGCCCCGCCAACGATGAGCAATGGAATCCCGAGCCACTCGAGTATGCTGCCCTTCGGGCGGTCCAGGAGCAGTCCGACTCCGGCGAAAGTCGTGATGAGCGCGACGAAGGTTGTTGCCCGGTGAGATTTCGCGAGCTTCGCGATCCAATCCCGGAGTTTCATGGAAGTCTTATCCGTCCACCCGGTCGAACGCTATAAGAAAGCTCGCCGCCCGTTATCGCGGTCGCGAGACGTCGGACGATTCATATAGGCCCGCTCCCCTTCGATGGAATCGGTCGGCTCCATGAAAGTCGTCGGCGGCTCCGCGTCGGTCCCGCTCGCACGCGGGATCGCGAAAGAAGTCCGGGCTGGATTCGTCGACGTCGCGTTCGAGAACCACCCCGGCGGATTCCCGGACGGCGAACGGTACGTCCGCCTGCTCGGGTCCGTGGCGGGCGAGCATGTCGTGCTCGTGCAGACGACGCACCCGGATCCGATGATCGTCGAGCTCCTCCTGCTCGCGGACGCGATTCGGGATGCGGGCGCCCGCCGGATCACGGCCGTCGTCCCATACTTCGGCTACGGCCGACAGGACAAGCGGTTCCTCGATGGCGAGCCGATCTCGGCTAAGACGATCGCCAAGCACATCGCGGTCGACTGCGACGAACTGCTGACGATGGCGATTCCGGCCAACCCGGAGATCCTCAAGACCTTCCCGCTCCCCACCCGCGAGGTGAGCGGCATGCCGGCGATCGGCCGCTACCTGAAGTCCGCGAAGGTTGACGTGCTGCTCGCGCCGGACGAGGGCGCGCTCCGGCTCGCGAAGGAGGCGTCCTCGGTCGCCGGCGTCCCGTTCGACTTCCTCGTGAAGGAGCGCATCGACTCGTACACGGTGAAGATTGAGCCGAAAGCCCTCGCGGTCAAGGGCAAGTCCGTCGGCATCGTCGACGACGTCATCTCGACGGGCGGCACAATCGCGACCGCGGCGCAGGAGCTGCGCGCCCAAGGCGCCCGGCGCGTGATCGCGGCGTGCGTCCACGGCCTCTTCGTCGGCAAGGCGGAAGCGAACCTGAAGGCCTGCGACGACGTGATTGCGACCGACACGGTCCTCTCGCCGCACACGAAGGTCAGCGTCGCTCCGGAGTTCGCCACGGCGATTCGCGCGTTGGGCTGAACCTCACGTCGGCCGGCCAATGAAGGTCAGGAGCGACACGGTCGCCGCCAGCACGAGGCCGGCCCATACGAGCAGGCCGATGTTCTGCATGTCCGTGGTCCGCTTCGACCCCAGGGCGCCACCGACGCTGAAGAAGGCCGCGAAGGCGCCGCCGGTCACGATGAGGAACCGGGCGAGGTTCAGGACGTTCGCGTCGCGGCTGAACGCCGCGAAGACGCCCCCGAGCCACCAGCCGAACAGGCCCACCGCATTCAGCGCGAACACCATCCGCTTGGACAAGTACGTCTCGACCGGCCTCGCGGGCCCGTACGCTCCGGGATACGGCTGCGGTGGTTGCATCCTTTCGACCTCGCCGCGCGATGGGTTTCGGCTTATAAAACTATAATCCCATGAATATATATAACGGCGAATCGAGCTATCGTCCTCCCCTCCCACCCATGCGGATGAGGGACTCGGCCATCGCCGGGGCACCGGGTTGGTGCGCGCGGTCTCGCCGCGACGCCTCGACACTCCTTCGGCGCCAATCGGCATCGCGCTGGATCGTGGCCGCATTGTCGTCCGCCTACGTTCCTGACGGCACCCGGTTGTGCGTACGTCCCTCCGATGGCGTTCGAAGGGTTCGAGCTCGTCGGTCAGGAGTGAGCCGTCTCCTCGGCCGCGGCGCATTGCACAAGCTACTTAGAC
>Ga0209802_1002524_pt1 | contig 12650 bp, 10 predicted proteins | sample GraSoiAngelo_129_FD_185886 | JGI IMG/M metagenome (GOLD analysis project Ga0209802, IMG submission 185886) | Grasslands soil microbial communities from the Angelo Coastal Reserve, California, USA - 14_0927_12_40cm (SPAdes) (version 2) | ecosystem: Environmental > Terrestrial > Soil > Grasslands ... | reverse complement strand
CGCCGTGCACATGGGCGTGCGGGCCGCCACCTCCACCGCCGGCCCCGGCTTTGCCCTGATGTCGGAAGGCTTCGGCTTCGCCGCCATCACCGAGGCGCCCGGCCCGGTCGTCTTCCTCTGGCAGCGTGGCGGCCCTAGCACTGGCCTTCCCACGCGGACCGAGCAGGCGGATCTGCAATTCGCGTTGCACCCCGCGCACGGGGACTTCCCGCACATCGTGGTCGCGCCGGGCGACATCGACGAATCCTTCGTGGACAGTTTCGAGAGCTTCAACTGGGCGGATCGCTACCAGATGCCGGTTGTCGTGCTCCTCGAGAAGTTCCTGGCCTCGTCGATGTTCACCAACGACGGCATCGACATGAGCAAGCTCAAAATCGACCGCGGTCTGATCTATCAACCGCAGGAGCCCGATGGCGACGGCTACCGCCGCCATGCCCTCACCGCCGATGGCATCAGTCCGCGAGCGGTGCCCGGGACGCCCGGCGCGATCTTCTCCACCACCAGCGACGAGCACGACCCGGAGGGCCACATTACCGAAGGCATCGAGAACCGGATTGCCATGATGCGAAAGCGCATGGCGAAGCTCGAGACCGCGGCCCGTGAGATTCCGGCGTCGTCGAAGTTCACCCTCCACGGTCCGCGGCGGGCGGACCTCACGCTGGTGGGCTGGGGCGCGACTAAAGGCGCCATCCTCGATGCGATCGGCGAGTTGGAGGCTGACGGCCGCACGGTGAATTTCCTGCAGATCCGACTGATGCGCCCCTTCCCCGCCGATGCGGTGGCGGGCATCCTGCGCGGGGCCCGGTTGACGGTGCTGATTGAAAACAACTACTCGGCGCAGCTTGGCGCCTTGATCGCCGAGCAGACCGGCGTCGCGCTCGACCACCATGTCCTGAAATACGATGGCCGGCCGTTCTCGCGCAATGAGATCGTCGAGGGCGTGCGGGCCGCGCTCTCCGAACAGAAGAAGGAGGTCATGGTGTCCCATGCCTGAGGCCGCAGCAGCCGCCCCCAAGAAGTTCGTCCTGCAGCAATACAAGACCGAGGTCCACGTCGACTGGTGCCCGGGCTGCGGCGACTTCGGCATCCTGAGCTCGATCCAGCAGGCGCTGTATCAGCTCCAGATCCCGCCGTACAAGATCGCGATGATCTCCGGCATCGGGTGTTCGGGGAAGACGCCGCACTACATCGATACCTACGGGCTGCACACGTTGCACGGCCGTGCGCTGCCGGTCGCAACCGGCGCCAAGCTGGCCAACAACCAGCTCACCGTGGTGGCCGTCGGCGGTGATGGGGATGGTTATGGCATCGGCGCCGGCTACTTCGTCAACAGTGGCCGCCGCAACGTCGACATGACGTACATCGTGTTCAACAACGGCGTCTACGGTCTGACCAAAGGACAGGCGTCACCGACGTTACCGAAGGGATTGAAAACGAAATCGATGCCCGAGGCCTCGATCCAGGAAGGCGTCAACCCGATCGCCCTGGCGTTGGGTGCGGGCTACACGTGGATCGGCCGAGGCTATGCCCTCGACGTCAAGAATCTCGTCTCGTTGATCGTGCAGGCCATCAACCACAAGGGCACGTCGTTTCTCGACATCTTCCAGACCTGCCCCGTGTACAACGACTTGCGCACCAAGGAGTGGTACGCCGGCGAGGACATCGGGCGCGCGCGGATCCGGCGCCTGGAGGCGGACTCGACCTGGGACCCGGTCGTCAAAGACCCGACGAACATCGATGAGATGGTGGAAAAGAAGACGCGGGCCCTGCGCGCCTCCTATGAAACGCAAGACAGCCTGGCGGTGGGGGTCTTCTACTCCGTCGACCTGCCGACCTATGACGACCAACTGGCCCTGAAGGTGCCGGCTCTCAAAGAGCATCCGCTGGTCGACCTGCCCCTCTACCAGCGCGACGTCGACCCCCTGTTCGCCGAGCTGGCGTAGCGGCCCGCGGCGCCGTGGAGGTGCGCCTGCTGGCGGTCAGCGATGAGGTTGAATCCCAGCTGCTCGACGAGCGGACGGTGGAGGCGCAGGGGCGCGTCGACCTGGTAATCGGGTGTGGGGATCTCCCGGCTGACTACCTCGACGCACTCGCGACGCTCTACGCCGCGCCACTGGTCTTTGTTCGTGGCAACCATGATCCGCCGGGCCGCCAGGGCGATTACCCGCAGGAGGCGGAGATCGACGGACGCGTGGTGAAGGAGCGGGGGCTGCTGATCGCCGGCCTCGAGGGCTCGATCCGCTACAGCGACGGCGCCCACCAGTACACCGAGCGGCAAATGATGGCCAAAGTACGGGCACTGCGGCTGCGGCTGCGGCTGCGCCACCCCGATATCCTGATCACCCACGGGCCGCCGGCCGGCGTCAACGAAGGCACGGATGCGCCGCACCGGGGGCTCAACGCGGTCCGCCGCGCTGTCGAGTGGATGCGTCCACGTCTATTGCTGCACGGGCACGTCCATCCCTATGGGCGCGAGATCATCCGCGAGGGCCAGCTGGGAGAGACTCGCGTGATCAACGTCGTCGGTCACCGGCTGATCGAGCTTGCTCCCCGATGAAGCAGTTTCGCGCCCGCACCGATTTCGAGACCGCGCGCATCCAGGCGTTTCTTCGCGAGGCCGGCGCCGTACTCCGTGGCGACACTCGGCCTCTGCTCTCCTTCGACGAGGTGCGTCGCGCCGCCCGGCTCGAGGGACAAAGCTATACCGGTCTCAAGGACGTGCCGATCGCCGACATCCGGGGCTCGGTGGGGCGCCCCAACGACTTCGACGCCTCGTTTCTTCCGGTGAAGCCCCAGTTGCGAAGGCGCTGGGCCCAACTGGACGAGGCAATGCGGCGCGGCGAGCCGGTGCCGCCGATCGAGGTCTACCACCTGGGCGACGTCTACTTCGTCAAGGATGGTCACCACCGGGTGTCCGTTGCCCGCCACCTTGGCTGGAAAACGATCCCGGCGCGAGTCATCGAGGTAAAGACCCGTGCGCCGCTTGCCGGCGACATGGACGCGGCGGCGCTGCTCCAGGCCCGAGAGTATGTCGACTTCCTCGAGCGCAGCCAGCTCGACCGGGTGCGCCCGGAGGCCTCGATTGCCGTCAGCCGGCTGGGACGCTACGACCGGATCTTCGAGGACATCCTCGGCCACCGCTACTTCATGGGTCTGCAGCAATACCGCGAGGTCAGCATCGCCGAGGCCAGTGCGAGCTGGTACGACAACGTCTACAAGCCGATCGCCGACCTGGTCCGCGAGTACAAGATCCTGGAACATTTCCCCGGCAGGACCGAGGCCGATATGTACCTCTGGATCACGGCGCGCTGGCTCGAGCTGAGCCGCGCGCAAAAGGCGGCCGGCCCGGCCGAGGCGATCGCCGACATCCTCTTCGAGACCGAGGGCCAGGGCGAGGGCCCGAATCCGCCATCGCCGCAAGTCCTGGCCCTGCTGGAGCGCTGGCTCGGTCCGCCGCGCCGCGTCATCGAACTGCCCGTGAAACTCGTCCGTCGCGCCACCACGCCTCGCGCGGAGCCCGACGCGAGCAGCCCGCCTTAGGGCGCGCCCTCGGTCTTTCTCTTCTCCGGGTAGGCGGCGTTGATCTCGGCGCGCACGCGAGCCTTGTCGGCATCACTCTTGAAGTAGTCGAAATTCCAGGGGATGAACTTCTTCTGTTCGGGCGGGACCTCGTCCTCGGGATAGATCGCCGCCACCGGGCAGGGATCGACACAGGCGCCGCAATCGATGCACTCGTCGGGATTGATGTAGAGCATGCGGTCCTCGGTGCCGCCATCGATGATGCAGTCGACCGGGCAGACGTCGACGCACGACTTGTCCTTCAGGTCGACGCAGGTTTCGGTGATGATGTAGGCCATTTGGTTGCCGGAAATTCACTCTAGCACAGGGCTTTCGCGACACCAGTGGGGTCGCGTCGACGGTCGGGGCGCCAGGAGTGGGCGCTCCGCCACAGGACCGTCACAGATCGGTGAGGCGGCTTGGCCGATCGGTTGGCAAGAGGAGGCTTACGGCCAGCGTTACCTCTTCGTGGCCCTCCCAAGACCGGCACCCGCGCGCCGGGTATTCCGACCGGCCCGCCGAGTCTCCTGGGGCACATGGATCTTCGTCATCCTGGTTCTCCTCATCGCCGTCGGGGCGCTGGGGGCCTTCCTTACCTTCATGCTGCCCCAGCGGGTTGCGCAGCTGGCCCAATCGGAGGCTGGCGAGCTCCAGCTCGCGCGCAAGGGTACCGGGGACGTCAGCACCAACGTCAGCCACCTGTGGGCGGATATCTCCGCCAAAGGCAGCATGAGTCTTTCTAGCGCCCAGCTCACCCAGGACCTGGCCCTCGCCAACAGCGCGCAGAAGTCGGCCGACGAGGCTCTGGGCCATGTCCAGCTGGCTCAGAGTTACATTGCCCAGGCCGACGGCCTGCCTTTCCAGCTGCACGCGGCCGCCTTCATCGCCACCGACCGTCCGGCTCTCGACCACCTGGATAAGGCCTTACTGGCCAGCGAAAAGCTGATCCATGCCGCCATCCTGCAGCTGACTCTCGCTCAGCAGGTGACGGCCGACGCGCAGAAGATTCCGACCACGCTGGACCCGGCGCTCAACGCGCATGCCTGGGCCGACGCGGCACGGGCATCCTCAGCCCTGGCCGAGGATCTCAAACCGCAGCAAGTCTCAGCCGCCTTTGCCGACGCACTGCTCGACCCGCTGTGGGCGAACTGGATCGACGCCATGCTCGCCATCGCCACCAGCGCCCAGCAATATAGTCTGGCGGCCGCCGCCAACCAGACGCAGTCGGCGCAGCAGTCGGCAAAAACCCTGGCCGCGGCCCGCCAACAGTTCGCCGCCAGCTTTGCCGCCGCCCAGAACGGCGCCGCCGCCTGGCAGGCCAAGACCATCCAGCCGCTGCTCGACACCGTGACTCGCGAGACGACCGCCGGCTCTTAGATCCTCGTCAGCAGGTCCTGGCTCAGCTCGCTGAGGCGCCGGGCGCCTACCAGGCTCATCGAGAGCGCGATTTCCTCGCGCAGCAACTCCAGCATGCCGCGGACGCCATCGGCGCCGGCGACGGCCAGGGCGTACAGATAGGGCCGCCCGATCAGGACGCCGCTGGCCCCGAGGCAGAGCGCCTTGAGGACATCCGTCCCCCGCCGGACGCCGCCGTCCAGCAGCACCGGCACGTCGCCCCCTACCGCCTGCACCACCTCGGGCAGCGCGTCCAGGCTCGCGATCGCGTAGTCCAGCTGGCGGCCGCCGTGGTTACTCACGACCACGCCCCGGGCGCCCGCCTCGACCGCCCGGCGGGCATCGTCGGCGCGCACGACGCCCTTCACGATCACCGGTAGCGAGGTCCTGGCCAGCAGCCATTCGAGATCCTCCCAGCCGAGCGCCGCGCTGGTGTTGGCATTGACATTCCGGGCGAAGGGGTCCGGGCCTTCGGCCGTCGCCGCGCGCCGCCCACCCTCGAGATTGGCGTAGGAGACGCCCTCAGGCAAGCTGAAGGCATTGCGGATGTCTCGCTCCCGCCGGCCGGTTTTCGGCAGGTCGACGGTGAGCAGGATGGCAGAGTAGCCCGCATCAGCGGCCCGCTCGATGAAGGCGGCGCTCACCGCTCGCTCCGGGTGCATGTAGAGCTGGAACCAGCGGGCCCCGGTGGCGGCCGCTGCCAGGTCTTCCATCGAAACACTCGACAGCGTGCTCAGGCTATAGGCGATTCCAGCTTCGCTGGCGGCGCGGTAGGCGGCCGCTTCGCCCTCGGGATGGGCCATCCGCTGGATCGCCGCCGGCGCCAGGTGGACCGGCATTGTAAAGCGCTGCCCGAAGAGCTCGGTGCCCAGGTCCGGGCTCTCGGCCGAGGTCAGGACCTTGAAGCGAAAGCGATACCGGGCGAAGGCGTCGCGGTTGTCCCGTAGGGTGGCCTCGTCCTCGGCCCCGCCGGCGATGTAGTCGTAAATGGCCTGGGGCAGGACGGCTCGAGCGGCCAGCTCGAAGTCAGCCAGCTTCAGCGGAGCGACCGAGGCGGTCGTGGAGTCCGGCGCGGGCTTCGCCATGCGGCCAATTGTGGCGCTTTGGCCTCTGCGCTGTGTAACGTTTACCAGAGAGCCTGTACGTAAGGACCGAACCGAAAGGAAGGGAGGTTTCCGCGTTATGAGTGGAGCCATTGCGATCCTCGCGTTTCACCAGGCGTACCAGCCGCTGGGCGGCAGCATTCTCGTCTCGGCGATCGTCGCAGGTATTCCTCTGTACATCTTGTTCGTGATGCTGGCCGTCCTACGGCTGCCGGCGTGGCTGTCGGCCCTTACCGCGATGCTGTCGGCGGCTGTGCTCGCCGCGGCGGTCTGGGGCATGCCACTCGGTCTCGACCTCTCGGCGACGACCGAGGGGATGGCGAACGGGTTGTGGCCGATCAGCTGGATCGTGCTCAACGCGGTCTTCTTCCACAACCTGACTATCGCCAGTGGCGACTTCGACGTGATCCGGCGTTCGCTCACGCAACTTACGGGAGATCGACGGGTCCAGGCGCTACTGGTCGCCTTCTGCTTCGGCGCCCTGATGGAGGGCATCGCGGGCTTCGGCGCCCCGGTCGCGATCTCGGCGGCGATCCTCGCCAGCCTGGGCTTCGAACCGATCAGCGCCGCCGTCCTGGCGCTGCTGGCCAACACCGCGCCGGTCGCCTTCGGGTCGATCGGCATCCCGGTCGTGACGCTTGGCCTTCTGACCGCGCCCATCATCGGGCATAGCGCGGCCGATCAGACGCCAGTGACCCTGGCGCTCTCCGCGATGGTTGGCCGGCAACTCCCGATCTTCTCGATCATCATCCCGGCATTCTTGATCGTCGTCCTCGCCGGCTGGAAGCGAATGGTCGAAGTCCTGCCGGCCGTTCTCACGGCGGGCATCGTCTTCGCCGTTGTCCAGTTTCTGGTATCGAACTTCATCGGTCCGGAGCTGACTGACGTACTCGCCGCGCTTGTCTCGATGGCCGCGGTGGCCCTGCTGCTCCGGGTCTGGAAGCCCCGGACGCTCTGGGGCTTTGCCGACGATCGCGTGGCGCCGTCGGCAGGCGCGACGCCAAGATTCCGAAGCGTGGGCGCGGCGGTCGCCCAGGTCGTCGATTCACCCGGTCGTGTCGTGCGCGCCTACATGATGTACGTGATCCTCGTCGTCGTCATCTTGATCGGCCAGATGGGCAACCTGCCGTTCTTTTCCGGCAGTCCCGCCGGCAACCCCAAAAACGCGCTGCACACGCCGGCCAACATCACCGCCGACCTCAAGTGCGGCCAGCCCGCCTTCAAGCTCTGCCCCAGTCCGTGGTTCGGGCCCAGTCCGACCAAGGATGCGGGCGCCTTCAAGTTCCCGTTCTGGCGGTTCCAGTGGCCCGGTAGCTACAGTGGGACCTCGGCCAAGCCCAAGCCCCTGATCTTCCAGGAACCGCAGATCGTCACCAAGTCGACGCCCTATCCCATCACCTTCACCTGGGACTTCCTGGCGGCCGCCGGCAGCCTCGTGCTGTTCGCCTCGATCGTCGCCTTCATCGTGATGGCGATCCGGGGTGCGCCGCTGCGCCTGTTCTTTACGACCTATGGACGGACGCTGCGCCAGCTCGCGCTTCCCATCATGACGATCGCGTTCATCCTGGGCATCGCCGCCGTGATGAACTTCTCGGGCATGACGTCCACGCTTGCGTTATTGATGGCCAAAACCGGAGCGGTCTTCCCCTTCTTCTCCGCGGTCATCGGCGCGCTGGGCGTCTTCTTGACCGGGAGCGACACCGCATCCAACACACTGTTCGGCCCGATGCAGGCCTTCACCGCCAAGCAGATCGTGATCGGCGGGCATCACCTGAGTCCCATCCTGACCGCGGGGACGAACTCCTCCGGTGGGGTCATGGGCAAGATGATCAGCCCACAGAATCTCTCGGTCGGGGCCGCGGGTGTCAACCGGGTCGGGTCGGAAGGCGAGATCTTCCGCCGCACCATCGGGTACAGCCTGATCCTCACGGCGGCGGTCGGTCTGGTCGCCATGATCGAGGTCTACCTGATTCCCGGGATCATCCCAACGCTCAGTTAGGGTCGCTCCGGCGCCCCACCCTGCCCTCCCCGCAAGCGGGGGAGGGATTACAGGGCTGGATGGCGCCCGGCGTAGGCTTTAACCGAAATGGACGCGGCAGATCGCGAACGAATGCTGGCCCGCCTTCGCGACGTGGTGGGCGAGCGCTACGCGTTCGCGGATCCCTACGAGATGCGCCTCTACCAGTACGACGCCAGCCCGGAGACGGCGCTGCCGGAGATCGTCGTCATTCCCGGCACGTCGGAGGAGGTGGCGCGGGTCGTCAAGATCTGTACCGATGCCAGCGTCCCGGTTACCGCGCGTTCCGGGGCCAGCAGCCTGGCGGGCGGCACCGTGCCGGTCGAAGGCGGGGTCGTCATCACCTTCGCCCGCATGGACCGCATCCTCGAGATCGACACCGAGAACCTGCGCGCCGTGGTGCAGCCGGGCGTGGTCAACCTGGCGCTGAGCCAGGCGCTCAAGCCGCTTGGCTACTACTACGCTCCCGACCCATCCAGCCAGGGCGCCTGCACCATCGGCGGCAATGTCGCCACCAACGCCGGCGGCCCGCACACGCTCATCTACGGGGTGACGGTCAACCATGTCACCGGTCTCGAGGTCGCGCTGCCCATCGGTTACGACCTGACCGGGCTGCTGGTCGGATCGGAAGGCACCATGGCGCTCGTTACCCGCATCTGGGTGAAGATCCAACCGCTGCCGCCGGTACAGAAAACGCTGATGGCGGTCTATCCGGATGTCGCCACCGCCAGCAACGCGGTGTCCGCCATCGTCCGCACCGGGATCCTTCCGGCCGCCATCGAGATGATGGACAAGCTCTCCATCCAGGCGATCGAAGCGGCCTCGCATGCGGGTTACCCACTCGACGCAGGCGCGGTGTTGCTGCTCGAGGTCGACGGCATTCCGGAAGTGGCGCAGGAACTGGGCGAGCGGATGGCCAAGGTCTGCCGCGACAACGGCGCCAGCGAGGTTCGTATCGCCCGCGACGAGCAGGAGCGCCAGGCCCTGTGGAAAGGACGCAAGGGTGCCTTCTCGGCGATGGGTCGCCTCTCATCCGACTTCTATGTGATGGACGGGGTCGTACCGCGCACCAAGCTGCCGGAAACGCTGGCCAAGATCGATGCCATCAGCGAGCGCACCGGTTTCAAGATTTGTAACGTCTTCCATGCCGGCGACGGGAACCTGCACCCGCTGGTCCTCTTCGATGCCTTCCAGCCCGGCCAGTACGAGGCCGTGCTCGCGATCGGCGACGAGATCCTCAAACTCTGCGCGCAGGCCGGCGGCTCGGTAACGGGCGAGCATGGCATCGGCCTGGAAAAGCGCGAGAACATTCGCTACGTCTTCTCGGACGACGACCTCGAGGTCATGGACCGTGTCCGCCGCGTCTTCGATCCACACATCCTCATGAATCCGGGCAAAATCTTTCCGGGCAACGGCCTGCAACCGTCGGCGGTGCGTTATCCGCCCGGCTATTCGCGGCGGCAGGCTGTCGCGGGAGGTGAAGACCTGTGGGTGTGAGAGCCGGCGCCACGGTCTTGCCCGGGCACCAGATCACGGTCGACGAGCAGCGCCGTCTGAGCGTGGACGACCTGTTGCCGTCGAAGATCATGCATCCGGGCGACGCGGAGGACGCGGGGCGCGGGCTGCGGCTGTGCGACCTCACACCTGCGGCGGTGGTGGTCTGGGGCGGTGGCACCCAAATGCGGCTCGGCGCTCCACCACGTCGCTACGACATCGCCTTTTCGACCGAACGGATGACGCGGCTGCTCGAATACGAGCCCGCCGACCTCACCTGCCGCGTCGAGGCCGGGATGCGACTTTCGGACCTGCAGGCGGCGCTGGGCGCGCAGGGGCAGCGGCTCCCGCTGGATCCGCCGCACCCGGAGCGGGCGACCGTCGGCGGGATGGTCGCGGCCAATACCAACGGGCTTGGCCGCGCGCGCTATGGGACCGTGCGTGATTGGGTAATCGGGATCGCGGTCGCGTACCCATCGGGCAAGGTCGCGCGCGCCGGCGGAAAAGTGGTGAAGAACGTCGCCGGCTACGACCTGATGAAGCTTCACATCGGGGCGCTGGGCACACTGGGCGTCGTGGCAGAGGTCAACTTGAAGGTGCAAGCGATTCCTGAGAGCGAGGCGACTCTGCTCGGTCATTTCGAAACGGCGACGCCGGCTGTCGCGGCCGGGCTGCTGTTGGCTCGGTCGTATCTTGCTCCGGCGGCCGCGACTGTCCTGGACCGTCGGGCGCTCTGGGAGTGCGGCCTCACCGCCGACTGGCGGTGGACCCTGGCACTCAAGCTCGAAGGCTACGCTCGCGAGGTCGACGCGGCGCGCGACCAGGCCGTGGGCGCGATCCGCGATGCCGGCGGTCGCGTCGAGGGCGCGGATCTGCCCGCCACCTTCTGGGACGCGGTGCGCGACTGGTCGGCGCCCGACGGTGACGTCGTGCTCTTGCGCGCGATCGCTCCTATCGCCGCCATCCCGACGCTGTCCGGCGCGATTCCGTCGGAGGCGTCCGTCATCATCCAGCCGGCGGCCGGCGTCGTCGATCTGCGCGTGGCGCCATCATCCGCCGCGCCCACCCTGCAGCGCGTGCGATCGCTGGCCGGCGATGAGGGGCAGGTGGTGGTGGCCTCGGCGCCCGCCGCGGTGAAGTCGTCGCTCGACGTCTGGGGCCCGCCACCGCCGGGATTCCCGATCATGCGCGCCCTCAAGCAGGCCCTCGACCCCAACGGGATCCTGAACCCGGGCCGCTTCGTCGGCGGCATCTAGGGCCCGATGCCAAAGCTCGCCACGCTCGATTTCAAGCGGCAGATCGAGCGTGACGGCGTCCCCGCCGCGGCACCGGGGATCGACATGGACCTGGTCAGGGACTGCATTCACTGCGGCCTCTGCCTGCCGAAATGCCCGACTTTCCGTGCCCTGCACCACGAAGGCGACAGTCCGCGCGGCCGGATGTGGCAGATCAAAGAGGCGTCCCTGGGACTGGTGGCTTTCGATGATCCCCGCTTCCAGGCGCACATCTACCAGTGCTTTAACTGCCGGGCCTGCGAAACCGCCTGCCCGTCGGGCGTCCAGTTCGGAGCGGTGATGGAGATGGCGAGGGCGATGACCCCACCGCAGAACCGCCGCGACCGGATGGTGCGACGGGTGCTCCTCAACGGACTGCTGCCGCATCCGCGACGCCTCCGCATCGCCGGCTGGCTCTACCGGGCAACGCGCGCGGCGCGCCTGCCAGCGCTGCTGCGTCGCAGCGGCGCATGGAAGATCATGCCGATGGGGAAATTCGCCGCCTTTCCCCCGGTGGGCGACAGCAGTCCGCGACAGGCAGCCCTGCCGGCGCTGACGCCGGCGCTCGGGACGCGGCGCGCCCGCGTGGGTCTGCTCACCGGCTGTATCCAGGACGAGATGTTCCATGGCACCAACCGGCGCACCGCGCTTGCGCTTACGCAAAACGGCTACGACGTGGTGGTCCCGTCCGCGAGGGTCTGCTGCGGTGCGCTCGCCTCCCATGCCGGTGAGGCGAAGACCGCGGAACGCCTGGCGGCCCAGACCATGGACGCGTTTTCCGGACAGGAGCTGGACGCGGTGATCGTCAACGCCGCGGGCTGCGGCTCGAACATGAAGGAGTACCAGCTTCAGCTGCGCGGCGATCCGCAACGGCAGGAGGCGGGCGCCGCCTTCTCGCGAACCGTCAAGGACGCTTCGGAGTTCCTGGTCGACAAGGGACTGCGGCCGCCGGCGCGAGCGATACGCCTGAAGGTCGCCTACCAGGACCCATGCCACCTTGCGCACGGCCAACGAGTGCTGCAGCAACCCCGGCAGGTTCTCAAGATGATCCCCGGCATCGAGCTGGTCGAGATGAAGGAGTCCGACTGGTGTTGCGGCTCCGCTGGCGTCTACAACCTCACGCATCCGGCGATCGCCGAAGAGGCGCTGGGATGGAAGCTGCGCAATATTGTGGAGTCGGGTGCGCAGGTGATCGCCTCCGCCAACCCCGGCTGCATCCTGCAAATTTCGATGGGTCTGCAGCGCGCCGGCCACGACATCCCGCTGGTCCACGTCATGGACTTGCTCGGCTGGGCGTACGGGGACGACGAGCAGCGTCCCCCGGTCGTCCGTCGGGCCATGGCGTGACGGAGGCGGCGCTCGAGCGGCGGCCCGCCTTCGACGACCCCTGGCTCGATGATCTCTCCGCGCGCATTTGGTCGAAGCCCGAGTTTTCGATGGTGCCGATCGACCTCGAGGCGGTGCCGACCGAACCGTATGCGGGTCCCCGCCTCGACGAGCACGGCCTCCGGGTCGTGTTCTGCGGCATCCCATCGGACTACGGGACCGCGTTCCTTTTGTACCTGATCGAGCGACGGGTCAACCTGGTGGCCGCCGTCTGCAGCACCCGCTGGCAGCGCACGCATCCCAAGCCCGACCTGGTGGCCAGGATCGCCGGGCACCTGGGCCGTCCGGTGGAGGTGACCGCCAACGCCAACGCGGAGCCCTTCGTCCGCTCGCTCCGCGCTTACCGGCCGGATGTGGTTGTGATGGCGAGCTTCGATCAAATCCTGGCGGCGGAGACGCTGGCCGTACCGACCCGGGGATGGC
>Ga0209802_1002519_pt1 | contig 12680 bp, 9 predicted proteins | sample GraSoiAngelo_129_FD_185886 | JGI IMG/M metagenome (GOLD analysis project Ga0209802, IMG submission 185886) | Grasslands soil microbial communities from the Angelo Coastal Reserve, California, USA - 14_0927_12_40cm (SPAdes) (version 2) | ecosystem: Environmental > Terrestrial > Soil > Grasslands ... | reverse complement strand
GGCTATCTTCTGTTTGGTTTATGTAGCTAGGCGATCCTCGGCCTACCTGCGTCAACTCTGGATGCTTCTGGCCGCGGCGTTCTTCCTGGCCTTTGCTGCGCAAGCACTGGAGACCTATTATCAGTGCTTCGCACATGCATCATCTTTAACTCCCTGGCCTTCTGACATCCTTTCCTCCTGTGGGTGACTCCTGCAGTCATGATGTTGCTTCCGCGCCCTGACAATGAGTCGGGAGCAATCGATTGGCAGCAGGTATTGGACTTTGCCCAGATTGGAGTCGTGGCGCTGACTGCCTACCTGTATTTCTTCTATATCCCCTCCCGATGGGAGGCCGAAGGGCCGCAGATGGTTCTCAGAATCAGTCGCCTGCAATTCATTCGCGACGCTGCGCTTGCCTCAGGGTTCTTGATTAGTGCCTTGACGGACACAAAGGATTCCATTCGGGCCTTCTTTGGCAGGATGACCGGCATTTTTCTCGTCGCTGGAGTCTCGGAACTTATCTTTCTTCTTGCTCCGTACACGTCCCGGGCCGGTGCGGTTTGGACCGACGTCATCTGGTGCGCGCCCTACTTGTTTGCGACTGTCATCGCCGGCACCTGGAACCGCGAAGAAGAATCCGTGCCCCCGTACAGTGAGCTCTCGATTTCGCACGATCGTCGTATCTCAGGTCCTGCCAATTCTCATTCCTCTGCTGGTCCTTTTTATGGACCGGCGCATCGCCGTGGAGCAAGTCACCATCGCCTGCATAGCCATCACTGCCCGTCTCATCTTAACGAATGAGAAGCAACGCAGGCTCGCGGACGATATTCTCAAGGCCGAGCAAGCACTACTGCGATCGGAGCACATGTTTTCGACAGCATTCCGTTTGAGCCCCGATGCAGTTGGCATCAGCGCGATTCCCGGAGGCGAATTTCTGGAAGTCAATGACAGCTTTACCCGCCTTACCGGTTATACGCACGATGAGACTCTCGGACGAACACCGTTGGAAATGAACCTGTGGAAGGACCCTGGTCGCCGGACAGAGGTCATGGCGAAACTCCAAAAAGAGTCGGAAGTCAGGGATGAGGAGTTTGTTTGCGTGACGAAGTCAGGGGAGAGCCGCATCGCTCAGTTTTCCGGGACCCTGATTGAATTGGACGGAAAGCGCTGTGCCCTGGTCATCGTTCGGGACATCACCACTCGCAAACAAGCCGAGGAAGCACTACGCGCCAGCGAAGAGCGTTTTCGGACTCTGGTTCGAGATTTCCACGTGGGGGTCATCTTACATGGACCGAATGCAGAAATTCAGTTTGCGAATCAGGCCGCTCAACAAATGTTCGGGATTAGCCTCGAGGAGGCCAAGGGAAAGAACTCTTCGCAGCTTGACTTGATTTCAGTGCGCGAAGACGGAACCGAGATTCCGTTTTCGATGCGGCCCGGTCCGCGCGCAATAGAGATGCGGGAGTCGATTCAAAATGAAGTGATCGGCTGGCGCTGCAAAGGTTCAAACGAAGTTCTTTGGACTCTGGGAAATGCGCTGCCACAATTTGCGGCGGACGGATCCGTTTCCGCAGTAATCAACACGTTTACGAACATCACCGAGCGCAAACAGGCCGAAGAGGCGCTCCATCAGCTTTCCACGCGCTTGCTGCAACTGCAGGACGAAGAGCGACGTCGCCTCGGCCGCGAACTCCATGACAGCCTGACCCAAAGCGTCCTCGCAGTGAATTTGAATCTTGCGCAAGCGACGCGTTCTTTGACGTCCCTCGACGAGCGCTCGCGCCATTCACTGGCAGAGGCGAGGCGTGTGCTCGCGGAAATGTCCCGGGAGATCCGGACCCTTTCCTATCTGTTACATCCACCACTACTAGACGAGCTGGGTTTAGTTTCCGCAGTGAAAGAGTACGCCGAGGGATTTAGTGAACGAAGCGGGATCAAACTGGAATTGGACGTGCAGGCCGGATTTGGCCGTCTGTCGCAGGAAGCAGAGACCGCGCTATTCCGCATCGTCCAGGAAAGCTTGGCAAACATCCAGCGACACTCTGGCGCACAAACGGCCAAGATTCAGTTGCGCGGCGATTCCACTTGCGTCAACCTCGAGATCAGCGATCGAGGACGCGGGATGGGCAAGGAAGCCGTCGAGCCTGGGAACGGCTCTGCAACTCGTTTGGGCGTCGGGATTCTCGGCATGCGCGAACGAATCCCACAGCTTGGCGGAAAACTTGAGATAAAATCCAGCTCATCCGGGACCACCGTATGGGTTTGCCTGCCTTTGAAATCCGAGGTTTCCAATGCGGGTTCGCATTCTCATAGCCGATGACCATCAGGTCGTGCGGACAGGACTCCGCGCGCTTCTTGAGTCCAAGGCCGGCTGGCAGGTCTGCGCCGAAGCTGCCAATGGCCGCGAGGCGGTGGAGAAGGCTGGTCAGCTCAAGCCCGACGTCGCCGTGCTCGACATCGGTATGCCACTCTTGAACGGAGTTGAAGCCACGCGCCAGATTCGTAAGCTCTCTCCCCAGACAGAAGTCCTTATTTTGACCATGCATGACTCTGAAGTGCTGGTCCAGGAGGTTTTGGAAGCTGGCGCTCACGGTTATATTCTCAAGGACGATGCGGACCGCAACCTCATCGCCGCCGTCGATGCTCTTCGCCGGCATAAACCCTACTTATCTCCACGCGTCTCGGAGGCCGCCTCAGGCGCAGTTGGCTCGGACGGCTCGTCGTTCGGCCGGTCTTCACGAGGCCGATTGACTCCGCGAGAACGCGAAATACTGCAGCTTCTCGCCGAGGGTAAGAGCAACAAGGAAATTGCCGGCTTCCTGGGAATTAGCGTGAAGACAGCGGAGACCCACCGCGCCAACATTATGCTGAAGCTGGACTTTCACTCGATCACGGAACTAGTTCGCTATGCAGTTCGCAACAATATCATCATTCAGGGCTAAGCGTTCTGATTTCATATACCAGGACTCCTCTTAGGAAATAGTTAGAATGCTCCCTCAAAGTGGGCCGCTCTACCGATGCGATTTCTCGCCAGGGTGCGGTAAATCGTTAATTCCACCTCCGAACGAGCAGGTCGTTTCATTTTGTCGTAAAATCTCCTAACCCGTTCAGTAGCGCGGCGCATCTAAAATCTGACCTTGAGCTGCGGGTGCCCTCCTGCCCGCGACAGGAGCCAATGTGAGTCAGCCGAAAAGTCAGCTGGACCCTGACCTGCTAAGCATCAATACCATCCGAACTCTGGCGATTGATGCGGTGCAACAGGCAAATTCGGGGCACCCGGGAGCGCCGATGGGCCTGGCGCCCGTGGTCTACGAACTTTGGCAAAAATTCTTGCGCTACGATCCCGCCGACCCCACCTGGCCGAACCGCGACCGCTTTGTTTTGTCGGCTGGCCATGCATCGATGCTGCTCTATGCCACGCTGCACCTCGCGGGAGTGCGGGCCGTCAATGCTAAAGGCGAAGTGACGAAGGACGCCGCCGTGCCTATCGAGGAGATCAAGCGCTTCCGGCAGATTGACAGCCGGACTCCCGGACATCCCGAATCACACCTCACCACAGGAGTGGAGACCACCACGGGGCCGTTGGGCCAAGGAGCCGGCAACAGCGTCGGAATGGCGATTGCCAGCAAGTGGCTGGGTGAAAATTTCAATCGCCCGGGCTTCGATATTGTCAATTTCAACGTCTACGCAATTTGCGGCGATGGTGATTTGATGGAAGGTGTGGCGTGCGAAGCAGCTTCGCTTGCGGGCCATCTGAAACTGTCGAATCTTTGCTGGATTTACGATAACAATCGAGTGACGTTGGACGGTCCGGCCGAGTGGTCCTTTAGCGAAGACGTGATGACACGCTTCGTGGGTTATGGCTGGAATGTAACCCGCGTACACGATGCAAACGACCTGCGCATGCTCGGCCGAGCGTATGAGGTTTTCTCGAAAACGAACGACCGGCCCACGCTCATTGTCGTGGACAGCCACATCGGGTATGGATCTCCGCACAAACAGGATTCCTATGAAGCGCATGGCGAGCCGCTTGGCGAGGCGGAAGTCAAGCTGGTCAAGCAGAACTACGGCTGGCCGGAAGACGCTAAGTTTCTCGTACCCGAGGGCGTTTACGATCAGTTGAAAAATGGCGTTGGGAAGCGCGGCGCAGAAGCGCGCGCGGCTTGGAAAGCGAAATTCGAGGAGTACAAGAAAGAGTTTGCGCAGCTTGCCGATCAACTGAACCGCATGTGGAGCGGACAATTGCCCGAGGCCTGGGACAAGGATTTGCCAAGCTTCCCGGCCGATCCCAAGGGCATCGCAACACGCGAATCCTCTGGCAAGACCTTGAATGCGCTCGCCAAGAATATTCCCTGGCTCATCGGCGGCTCGGCAGATCTGGCCAAGTCCAACAAAACAAACTTAACGTTCGACGGAGCCGGAGAGTTCTACCCCAATCAGTATCGCGGGCGCAACGTCCACTTCGGCGTGCGGGAACACGCCATGGGTGCGATCGTAAATGGCATGACAGTGTCAAAGCTGCGCGCCTTCAGCGCCACATTTTTCAATTTCAGCGACTACATGCGACCCAGCATGCGGCTGGGTGCGCTGATGGAAATTCCGGCGATTTACATTTTTACGCACGATTCGATCGGCGTGGGCGAAGATGGACCCACACACCAGCCCATCGAGCAGCTGGCATCTTTGCGCGCGATGCCCAACATGCTGATCCTGCGACCGGGTGATGCCAATGAAGTGGTGGAAGCCTACAAGGTGATCCTGCAGCACACCCACGGACCTTCTACATTGGTGCTGACGCGGCAGGCCGTGCCAACCTTTGACCGCACGAAGTACGCGCCTGCGGCGGGCGTGGCAAAAGGCGCTTACGTTCTGGCGGACGCGGCTGGTGGAAAACCGGACGTACTCTTGATGGCCAGCGGAAGCGAAGTCTCGCTATGTGTGGATGCTTACGAAAAGCTGAAGGCTGAGGGAATCGAGGCAAGAGTCGTGAGCATGCCCTCGTGGGAATTGTTTGAGCGGCAGGACGCGTCGTATAAGGAGAGCGTTCTTCCTGCGACTGTGACCGCGCGCGTTTCCGTAGAAATGGCTTCCACATTCGGATGGGAACGTTACACCGGCCCGAAAGGCAAAATCATCGGCATGCGGAGTTTCGGCGCGTCAGCTCCGTTGAAGGACCTGCTAAAGAAATTTGGGTTTAGCGCGGACAATGTGATAGCGGCGGCAAAAGAAGTCCTGGGAAAGTGAGCCGGCGATGAAGCTCGTCATTGGCTCGGACCACGCAGGATTTCAACTGAAGGTGGCCACGGGCGACCTATTGCGCTCACTGGGACACGAGGTCCTGGACGTCGGCGCCTTCAATGAAAATCCTTCGGACTATCCGGACTTCGCCGAAGCGGTGGGCCGCGCCGTGCTGGATGGCAAGGCGGAGCGAGGCGTGCTGATTTGTGGCAGCGGTGTGGGGGCGAGCGTAGCCGCAAACAAGCTGCCCGGAATTCGCGCGGGTATGTGCCATGACACATACTCGGCGCATCAGGGCGTGGAGCACGATGACATCAACGTGCTGGTGCTCGGCTCCCGCGTGATCGGCGTGAAGCTTGCGGAAGACTTGGTGAAGGCGTTCCTGGGTGCAAAATTTACGAACGAAGAACGGCATGTGCGGCGCCTGGGCAAAGTGAGAGCGCTGGAGGCGAACTTTGCCGCGGGAAGGAAAGCGTAGAAGGCGGGCCGCGGGATGATCTAGTCTTGATTAGACTAGCGGTCCCGGGGCGTACAATAGAGTTTTGGGTCTTTCTGAGGTGCAAGGAGAATTAGCATGACCACAACAAGGACGATTCCAGGCATTTCGACAGGCGGAGCAACGAATCCGCTGAAGGGACTGCTGGCATACGGGCAATCTCCCTGGATGGATTACATCCGCAGAGATCTGCTGATCGGCGGCGGATTGAAAAAATACATTGATAGCGACGGGCTGCGTGGAATGACCTCGAATCCCGCCATTTTCGAGAAAGCGATCGCCGGCAGCAATCTCTACAACGATATTCTGAATTCAGCGGAGGCGAAGAAGCTCGACGCCAACGGCATCTTTGAGGAAATCGCAATTCGCGACGTGCAGGACGCGTGCGATATCTTCAAGCCGGTTTACGCGGAAACGAAACGGCGCGACGGTTACGTCAGTCTGGAAGTTTCCCCGTTTCTTGGCTTCGATACCAACGCTTCGCTCGCGGAAGCTCGGCGCCTGTGGAAGGCCGTGGATCGCCCGAACGTCATGATCAAGATCCCCGGCACGCCCCAGGGACTTCCCGCTATACGCCAGGCTCTCGAAGACGGCATCAACATCAATATCACGTTGCTTTTCGCGCAGTCGGCATACGAACAGGTTGCGGAAGCGTTTCTTTCTGCTCTCGAGGCCCGCGCCGCAAAGGGGCAAGATGTCAGCCACATCGCGAGTGTCGCCAGCTTTTTCGTCAGTCGCATTGATACGCTCGTTGACAGCAAACTCGATGAAAAACTGAAGACCACGACGGACGAGGCGCAGAAGGCTCTGTTCGAAAACCTCCAGGGAAAAGTGGCAATAGCCAACGCTCGGCTTACTTACAAGAAGTATGAAGAACTCTTCGGTGGCCCGCGTTGGAAGGCTCTGGCCGCCAAGGGCGCGCAGACGCAGCGCCTTCTGTGGGCCAGCACCAGCACCAAGAATCCGAGATACCGCGACGTAATCTATGTGGAAGAGCTAATCGGCGCAGACACCGTGGACACCATTCCGCCGGCGACATTTGATTCCTTCCGCGATCACGGAAAGCTTCGCCCCAGCCTGACGGAAAACGTGGAGGGCGCCGCCAAGACCATGGCCGATCTAGCGAAAGCCGGGATTTCCATGAAAGAAGTAACGGACAAGCTGATGGTTGACGGCGTCAAACTCTTTTCGGACGCTTTCAAGACCCTGTTGGGTGCGGTGAGCAAGACTGCAGGTGTCCCCGCGTGAGCCTAAACCGCCAGACCTACACGTTACCCGGCCCGCTTGCAGGTGCGATCGCCGCATGCATCGAGGACTGGAAAAAAAACAATAAAGTAGCGCGCCTTTGGGAGCGGGACGCTTCGCTCTGGACGGGTACGGACGAAAGCAATTGGCTAGGCTGGCTCACCATCGTCGACGAGCAGCTCGCGCATCTTGAAGTTCTGAAGAAGACTGCGGCGGACGTAAAGAAGGCGCGTTTCAAGCATGCGCTTCTGCTCGGCATGGGCGGCTCCAGCTTATGTCCGGAAGTTCTGCGCATGACTTTTGGGAAGATCAAGGGATTCCCCGAGCTTCACGTGCTGGACTCCACCGATCCCGCGCAAATCAAAGCCATCGAAGCAAAGGTCGATCTCAGGAGCACGATTTGCATCGTCTCCAGTAAATCGGGGAGCACGCTGGAGCCAAATATCTACAAACAGTATTTCTTTGAGCGCATCAAGGCCAAGGTGGGAGAAAAGGAAGCGGGCAACCGCTTCATCGCGATTACCGACCCGGGCTCGAAGATGCAGCAAGTGGCGGAAGCCGACAAATTCCGTAAGATTTTTTTTGGCGTGCCGAGCATCGGAGGACGGTTTTCCGCACTTTCCAATTTCGGCATGGTCCCCGCCGCTGTGATGGGCCTCGACGTCGCGAAATTCCTGCCGAACGCCAAAGAGATGGTTCAGGCTTGCGGCGCGACTTCAGCCGCCGACGTCAATCCCGGTGTGATTCTCGGTGCCATTCTCGGCGTCGCCGCGAACCAAGGCCGCGACAAACTCACCATCATCACCTCGCCTGGGATTTTTGACCTCGGAGCGTGGCTCGAGCAATTAATCGCGGAATCTACAGGAAAGGTCGGCAAAGGCATCATTCCCGTGGATCGCGAGCGCCTCGCCAAGCCAGCCGGGTATGGCAACGATCGGGTCTTTGCCTATCTGCGGCTCGCATCGAAACCTAATAAGGCCCAGGATGCCGCAGTTGAGGCGCTTGAAAAAGCGGGACATCCAGTCGTGCGCATTACGTTGCCAAATATCTACAATCTCGGGCAGGAATTTTTTCGCTGGGAAATCGCCACTGCCGTGGCCGGTTCGATTATCGGAATCAACGCGTTCAATCAACCTGACGTCGAGGCCAGCAAAATCGAGACGCGCAAGCTCACTACCCAGTACGAAGCTACCGGAAGCCTCCCTCCGGAAGTCCCGTTTTTCGAAGCGAGCGGCATCAGGCTCTACGCCGACGAAAAAAACGTTGCGGCTGTACACGGTCCCAACCTTGCTGACGTTCTGAGGGCCCATATTTCGCGGCTCGGCGCAGGCGATTACTTTGCAGTCCTCGGCTACATCACGATGAATGTGGAAAATGAAAAAGGGTTGCAGGGCTTGCGGCATGCTGTGCGTGATAAGAAAAAAGTCGCCACAGTCCTTGGTTTCGGTCCGCGCTTTCTGCACTCTACCGGGCAGGCCTACAAAGGCGGGCCGAACAGCGGCGTTTTTCTGCAGATCACTTGTGACGGCGCCAGCGATCTGCCCGTGCCGGGGCAGAAATACACTTTCGGTATCGTCAAGGCCGCGCAGGCCAGAGGCGATTTTGCCGTTCTCTCCGAACGTGGCCGCCGCGCCCTGCGCGTGCATCTCGGAAAGAATCTGAAGGCGGGGTTGGCCACCTTGAGCAAAGCCGTGCAAAAAGCAATCGCGTAGAATTGCCTTCAACTTTTCTAGCTTTTAGAAGTCTGAGGAGCGCGGACGATGCAACTGGGGATGATCGGGCTGGGAAGAATGGGCGCTAATATGGTCCGGCGTCTGCAAAAGAACGGCCACAAATGCATTGTCTACGACCGCAGCGCGGATTCCGTAAAGCAATTGGAAGGCGAAGGAGCGACCGGCTCGGCTTCGCTCGATGATTTTGTCAAGAAGCTACAGAAGCCGCGGGCGATCTGGCTCATGGTTCCAGCAGCGGTTGTCGATGCGACGCTTCACGATCTGGTCGGCAAGCTCGAAAAGGATGACGTGGTCATCGACGGAGGAAATTCGTATTACATCGACGACATCCGCCGCGCCAAGGAACTCTCCTCCAAAGGGATTCACTATTGCGATGTGGGAACGAGCGGCGGCGTCTGGGGGCTTGAGCGCGGCTATTGCCAGATGATCGGCGGCGAAACGAGCGTGGTAAAGCGCCTCGATACGATTTTCAAAACGCTAGCGCCCGGCCGCGGCAACGTTGACCGCACGCCCGGACGAGACAAAGTAGGCGGAACGGCCGAAGAAGGTTATCTCCACTGCGGCCCCTCCGGCGCCGGCCATTTTGTCAAGATGGTTCACAACGGCATCGAATACGGTCTGATGGCGGCTTATGCGGAAGGCTTGAACATTCTCAAGCACGCCAATGCCGGCAAATCTCATCGCGAAGCCGACGCTGAGACTACGCCCCTGCGCAATCCTGAGCACTATCAGTATGACTTCAATCTCGCCGACATCACGGAAGTGTGGCGCCGCGGCAGCGTCGTCGCGTCGTGGCTCCTCGACTTGACCGCCATTTCCCTCCTCGAACAACCGACGCTCGAGCGCTTTTCCGGCCGCGTCTCCGATTCCGGGGAAGGACGCTGGACGATTCTCGCCGCCATCGAATCGACCGCCCCCGCGCCGGTACTGACGGCGTCTTTGTTCCAAAGGTTCACGTCGCGCGGCGAGGATGATTTTGCGGCCAAGGTTCTGTCCGCGATGCGCTTCCAATTCGGCGGACACGTCGAAAAGAAATCGGGCCACTAAGCATTTCGGCAGCTATTCGACGGCTGAAGACAGGAAACCTCTCTCATGAGCGTGAACCATTCGGACATGAACCCCACGCCATCCCCATGCGTGATGGTCATATTTGGCGCCACGGGCGATCTCACCAAGCGCAAACTCATCCCCGCGCTCTGCAATCTCGCGCAAGACGATGTGCTGCCCAAACAGTTCGCCATCGTGGGCTTTGCCGGAAATGACTTTGACACCGCCAGCTTTCGAAAGATGCTGGCCGAAGAAATCCCCAAGTTCACCTCCGCGCCGCTCGATGCGAAGCTCTGGGACTGGATGGTCGAGCGCATTTACTACGTCAAAGGTGATTTCCAAGACGCGGAAGCCTACCAGCGTCTGGAACAGCAAATCAGCGAAGCCGACAAAAAGCACAACACTCTCGGCAATCGCTTTTTTTACCTCGCGGTCGCGCCTCGGTTTTTTTCCTCCATCGCTAAAATGCTGGCCCAGTGCTGCTTGTCCAAGGAAGAAAGTGGCCACTGGGCGCGCGTGATTATCGAAAAGCCTTTTGGACACGATCTGGAATCCGCGAAGAAGCTCAATCACGAATTGCAGGAGGTCCTGACCGAAAAACAGATCTACCGCATCGATCACTATCTCGGCAAAGAGACCGTGCAAAACGTCATGGTCTTCCGTTTTTCCAACAACATCATCGAGCCGCTGTGGAACCGCCATTACGTCGACCACGTTCAGATCACTGCGGCGGAAACCGTCGGAGTCGAGCATCGTGGCGGCTTTTATGAAACCGCGGGCGCGCTGCGCGACATGGTGCCGAACCATCTTTTTCAACTTCTTACTATGACCGCCATGGAACCGCCAATTTCCTTCGATGCCGATGAAGTACGCAACAAGCAAGCGGAAGTGCTCCACGCCATTCAGCCGCTCGATCCGGAAGAAGTTCTCACCAATATGGTCCGCGGCCAGTATGGTGCCGGGATGATCGACGGCCAGCGTGTCGTGGGTTACCGCAGCGAGCCCGAAGTGGCTCCCGATTCAAATACGGAAACGTTCGTCGCCCTGAAACTATTGATCGATAACTGGCGATGGGCCGGCGTGCCCTTCTACCTCCGCACCGGCAAGCGCCTCGCCAAGCGCATGACCGAGATCATCATCCAGTTCCGCCGCACGCCCTTCGTACTTTTTCGCAACACCACGGTTAAGAATCTCGAAACCAATCGCCTGGTCATTCACATTCAGCCTGACGAAGGCATCTCCTTGAGTTTCGGCGCGAAAGTTCCCGGCTCAGTAATGAAACTCGGTCTTGTGAATATGGATTTCGACTACTGCACGTATTTCGGCGCTGAGCACAGCACCGGCTACGAACGACTCCTGCGCGATTGCATGGCTGGCGATGCCACGCTCTTCCAGCGCGCGGACATGGTCGAAGCAGGCTGGAGTGTGATTCAACCGATCCTTGACGTGTGGCACGCTTTGCCCGCGCGTGGATTCCCCAATTATGCGGCAGGCTCATGGGGACCCATTGAAGCCGAGGAACTGCTTGAAAGAGATGGCCGCTCATGGCGCCGCCCAGGTGAAGAGGAAGTCGACAAGCGCGGCCGCGCCGCCTTGCCGGACAGGGCCGGAATCATCACGTGAGAGTTGCGGGTTTGGATCGAGAAACGGAAGTTGCTGTGAAGGCCAGCGTCATCGCATGACGGACTCTCGCGCCAACGTCGACGTGCGAATCCTCGAAGACGCCGCCGCAATCGCCAAGCATGCCGCGGAAGAATTCATCAAGTCTGCGAACGCCGCGACGAAGGCCAACAGCTCTTTTAGTGTGTGCCTCGCCGGCGGCTCCACTCCGAAAACCCTGTATGCGCTCCTAGTCAGCGATGCGTTCCGGGCGCAGCTTCCTTGGAACAAGATACAACTGTTCTTCGGCGATGAGCGCCACGTGGAGCCCACTCATCCCGACAGCAATTTCCGCATGGCGTCGGAGGCCATGATCTCCAAAGCTCCGCTGAAACCGGAACAAGTGCATCGTATCAAGGCCGAGAACCCGGACACTGAGCAAGCCGCCCTGGAATACCAAAAGGAGTTGCATTCCCACTTCCATCTGGCCTCCGGAGATGCTCCCCCGTTTGACCTTGTCCTTCTCGGCATGGGAAACGAAGGGCACACGCTTTCCCTCTTTCCCGGAACGAAAGCTTTGCGGGATAATGGTCGGCTGGTGGTGCGCAACTGGGTGGGCAAGCTTTTCGCCGAGCGCGTTACGCTGACGGCGCCTGCTGTGAACAGCGCGGCGCTGGTAATTTTCATGGTCGCTGGCGCGGATAAGGCGCTGGCACTGAAGGGTGTGTTGGAAGGACCGTATGAACCGGAGCAAATGCCGGCGCAATTGATCGATCCAAAGAACGGCAGGCTGCTGTGGCTGGTGGATGCGGCTGCCGGAGGAATACTTTCAAGAGGCATCCGAGAATAGCTGTCCGCTTTGCGGGCATGCGGGAAAACGAGGAAAAAGAAATGGCGACCACTGCAATCTCTGGAAAAATTGAAACCTATCTCGGCGCAAAAGCTGATTCCCTGCTGGGATTTAAATCGCCGAAAATCGCGAAGGAGCGCTTGCATCTTCCCGGTCCGGATTTTGTCGATCGCGTCTACGCTGCGACCGATCGCAACCTCCGCGTGCTTACAAATCTCCAGCGCATGTTCGGCCACGGCCGGCTCAGCGGCACGGGCTATCTTTCCATTCTTCCCGTGGACCAGGGCATCGAGCATTCCGGCGGCGCAAGCTTCGCCAAGAATCCCGATTATTTCGACGGCGGCAACATCATCAAGCTCGCCATCGAAGGCGGCTGCAACGCCGTTGCTTCCACGTTCGGTGTTCTCGGCTCCGTCGCGCGCAAGTACGCCCACAAAATCCCATTCATTGTGAAAATCAATCACAATGAGCTGCTCACCTTTCCCAATCGCTT
>Ga0209802_1002515_pt1 | contig 12687 bp, 12 predicted proteins | sample GraSoiAngelo_129_FD_185886 | JGI IMG/M metagenome (GOLD analysis project Ga0209802, IMG submission 185886) | Grasslands soil microbial communities from the Angelo Coastal Reserve, California, USA - 14_0927_12_40cm (SPAdes) (version 2) | ecosystem: Environmental > Terrestrial > Soil > Grasslands ... | reverse complement strand
GCGCAAGTCGGGGGGGCAGGCCATGGTTGAATTCTCCCTGCTCGCCTCGCTGCTATTTCTGCTGCTGATGGGTATCTTCGACTTCGGGCGCGCGGTGTCCGTCTACATCAACATCGCTGAGGCTGCCCACGAGGGCGCCCGGCAGCTCGTGCTGCGCAGTAACTACGCCAGCACACCGCCCGACAGCGTAATCATCAACGCCACCCTGGCAAAGATCGGCGGCGGCGGCATGGTGCTAAGGGAGGACCCCTGCCTGTCCAACCCGACACCGTGCACCTCGCCGTCGTTCTCGGGAATGGCACCCAATACCGGGTACATCTGGATCTCGCCGAACCGAACGCCGGGCAATCCGCAAGTTACGGTGCGGGTGACCTACCTGTTTGCGCCGATGACCGCGATGATCTCGGATCTGACCGGCACCGGTTTCATCATGACCGCCGGGTCGTCGATGCGGGCGGAGTACTGACGTGCTCGCGGGCGTGGGGCGCCGCACTCGATCGGGACAAGCCATCGTCATCATGGCGCTGGCCATGGTCGCCATCTGCGGAATGCTCGCGCTCGCGATCGATGCCGGGCGCCTCTACTTCCAGCGCCGGCTGATGCAGGACGCGGTCGACTCGGGTGCGCTCGCCGGGGCACAAAGCCTGGTGGGAACCGTGGCCAACCCAAACGGTCAGCCGAACTATGCCCTCTATTACGCGCTGGACGACACGCTGGCGGTCTTCAATCAGAACCCGGCCAACAATGATCCCAACTCGTCCTTCTATACGGCCCCGATCAATCACACCGTAACCGACTCGCAGGGCGGTTACACCGTCACGGCGGTGGCGCCGACCGGCTACAACAACAAGCAGGTCCAGGTCACGGTTAGCTTTAACGCCACCGCCACCTTTGTCCAGGTGCTCGGCTTCCAGCAGATCGCCATCCTCACGACGGCCACCGCGGAGGCCGGTACCAATGCCAAGACGTACGCCCTTTTCGCTTACACCTACGGCGGTAGTGGCAACACCATCCAGAACGACCAGAACGGCTACGCGCAAGTCGACGACGGCTTTGATGGCACCGACGTTTGCCAGGCGAGCATCCAGGGCCTCACGGTCAGCAATGCAAAGTTTCACGTCCCGAACCCGACCCAGGTCTCCCTCAACGTGAACGGCGACGTGACGGTCAACGCCGCCAGCGACAACCATTCACTTTTCAGCTTTTGGAACAGCCCCGTCAATTTCGGGACCGGCCAGGACGCCAAGCCCGACTACCTCGCGCCCGATACCTCCTTGATCACCACCGTGATCAACCCCACCAACAAGGCGAAGATCGCGCCCGGCGCTTCCGGAGTGGTCAACGGTGTGACCATTACGAACTCGAGCGTCTCGAAGTGGGTGTATGTGTTCACACCCGGCAGGTACACCTCATCGATCATGATCCCGGCCGCCGGGGACAATGGCAACAACAGCGTCTACGTCTTCCTCAACGGCATCTACTTCTTTACATCGGGGGCGAATATGACGATCACCGGTGGCTACGTCTCGAACACCTCGAATGGTCTTCCCCACTTCGTCGGCTTGCCCTCCATTGGCGCGACCGACCTGCCGCCGGCATCGGATGGCACGAATGGGGTCGAGTTCATCTTCGACCAGGGAGGGACCTTCTCGGCGACCAACGCGGATCTGCCTAATGATGGCAGCGTCTTCTTCGTCGCCCCCCACTTCGTCCCGACCGGTAGCACCAATATCGCCTTCTACATCACCAGCACGAACGGTAACAACGGCTCGGTGTGGACGGAGACGTTCAATGGCAGCTCCTCCAACGTGCCGCGCTTCCAGGTCTGGGGGACCGTCTTTGACGCCGATCCCTCGGGATCCATGACCCTGACCGGCGTCGCAGCGGGTCCGCACAACACCTCAGCCACCGATAGCAACTCGAGTGGCCAGTACGCGGTCAATGGTGAGTTCATCGGCGCCTTCCTCCAGGTGAACGGCGGGAACGTCCTGGGCAACAGCATGGGAACCCCAGGCTGCCCCGGGTTTACCCCCGGGCACCCCGCGCTGCTCGTCCAGTTCAACTCCAAGTTCGCCCCGGCCCCGGGCGTGAACTCCTACCTGGTCAAATAGCTCGCCGGTTCATCTCAGCTTCTCGACGAGCAAGACCAGCCCGAGGGCGGCGAGAGCAACGCCCGCCAACCGCTCCGCGCCTTCCCGGATGCGTTCGCCAATTCGCTGCCCGAGCCGGATCCCGAGCTGGGTCACGATAAATGCCTGAACGCCGATCAAGACGACGATCACGAGCACCGGAAAATGCAACAGCCCGATGGTGAAGCCGATCGCCAGCTCGTCGATGCTGATGCCGATGCCCAGGCCAAGCACGGCCAGCCCTTTCGTGCGGGCCAGTAAGCTCAGGCGCTTCTCTTCATCGTCGGCTTGCGGACGCAGCATGAAGAGCCCGAGGGCGATCAAGATCGCGATCGCCACGTAATCGGCGGCGTTGCCCACGGCCTGGCCGGTCAGGTTGCCGGCGAAGAAGCCAACCAGCGGCATGCCCGCTTCGAAGGCGGTGAAGATCAGGCTGACCCGCGTCCGATCGCGCGCCTCCAGGCCGGCCATGCCCAGCGCGGCCGCCACGGCAAACGTGTCCAGTCCAAGCGGCACGACCAGCCCGATCAGCGTCAACCACATCCGGCCAAATTACACTTCGTGGGTGACGGCGCTCGACCTGATTCGCGAGAAACGCGATGGCCAGGCGCACAGCGACGCCGGCATCCAGTTTCTCGTGCGGGGCGCGACCGACGGCACGATTCCCGACTATCAGCTCGCTGCCTGGTTGATGGCCGTGCGTATGCGCGGCATGACCGACGCCGAGACGACGGCGCTGACGCTGGCGATGGCGGCCAGTGGCCGACAGCTCGATCTATCGTCGATTCCCGGCCGCAAAGTCGACAAGCACTCGACCGGGGGCGTCGGCGACAAAGCCACGCTCGTGGTCGCGCCCCTGGTCGCGGCCGCCGGCGTGCCGGTGGCGAAATTATCCGGCCGCGCGCTGGGCCACAGCGGCGGAACGCTGGACAAGCTCGAGGCGATCGCCGGCTTCCAGGTTGATCTGCCGGTCGAACGGTTCATTGACCAGGTCCGTCGCGTCGGCATTGCGATCGCCGGGCAAACGTCCGATATGGTTCCCGCCGATCGCGTGCTCTACGCGCTGCGCAACGCCACGGCGACGGTGGATTCCGTGCCGCTGATCGCGAGCAGTGTGATGAGCAAGAAGCTGGCCGCCGGCGCCGACGCCATCTTGCTCGACGTCAAGTCCGGTCGCGGTGCCTTCATTGCCAGCGTTCCCGAGGCCGAGGCGCTGGCGCAGGCGCTGGTCCGTATCGGTACCAATGCCGGCCGCGAGACGGTCGCCTACGTCACCGACATGGAGCAGCCGCTCGGGCGGGCGGTCGGCAACGCGCTTGAAATCAAAGAAGCGATCGAGACCCTGGCCGGTCGCGGTCCCGCCGACCTGGAGGCGCTCTCGCTGCGGCTGGGCGCCGAGATGGTTCGCCTCGCCGGCCATGCCCCGGTCGATCTGCGCCGGCTTCTGCGCGACGGATCCGCGTTACACAAACTTGCGCAACTGATCGCGGCCCAGGATGGGGACCCGCGCGTCACCGAGGATCCCGGCCGTCTGCCGGTGGCCCCCGTGCAGCGGCCGGTGACGGCCCGGGTCGGCGGCTACGTGGCGAGAGCCGACGCACTCGAGATCGCGCTCGCCGGCAAGGCACTGGGGGCGGGCCGCGATCGCAAAGACGCCAAGATCGATCTAGCCGTTGGCGTCGTGCTCGAAAAGAAAATCGGCGACCCGGTCAAGGCCGGCGAGGTACTGGCGGTGATCCACGCCCGCTCGGCCGAGGCTGCCCAGAACGTTACGGAGCGCGTTGCGGCCGCCTTCACCATCGCCGGCCAGGCGCAGCCCCGAGCGCTGCTGCTACGACGAGTTACGAAATCCGGCATCGAACGGCTCGATATGTAAGGCATCCGGCAAGGCGGTCGTCCGATGCTGATCTCGTGCATCGGGCTTCCCGTGGTCAGGTTGGCGCCGAATTCGCCATGGTGCTGGCCTTCGTGTTTGCGGTTGGCATCATGAGCGTGCAGTTCCTCGGCCTGGCGCTGAGCGCCGCCAAGGTGAACCACGCCGCGCAGGAAGCCGCCTTCGTCGCCGGGAGCAGCCTCGAAGCCGCCGACGGCAGTGCGACCCCGTGCTGGGCGGTCAGTGGCGGGCTCGCCCACCCACAGAGCTACGCGGATGCGGCCGTCTGCCGCACCGTGCTCGAGAATGTCGGCGAGTTGAATCCCGACCAGCTGGGCGTTTCGGTGTCGCCCACCCTTCTCAATCGCAGTAAGAACGTGCCCATCCACGTGACGATCACGTACCACCAGCCCGTCACGTCGCCGCTCCTGCGGCTCTTCATGGGCGAAACGTTCACAACCACAAGCGACGCCTGGAGCCAGTAGCCGGCGCGTTAAACTCACGTCGGCCATGGGGGAGTTGCAATACCACATCCGCGCTAAGCCGGGCGACGTCGGCGAGGTCGTCTTGCTTCCCGGCGATCCCGGCCGCGTCGAGCCGATCGCGACGTTGCTCGATCGGCCACGACTGATTGCGCGGAATCGCGAGTTCACCACGTACACGGGCGAGCTCGGCGGTCGGACGGTCTCGGTCTGCTCGACGGGGATCGGCTCACCGTCGACGGCAATCGCCGTCGAAGAGCTGGCCGCCATCGGGGCGACGACGTTCATCCGCGTCGGCACCACCGGATCGATCCAGAAGGGCGTGCATTTTTCTGACCTGGTGATCGCGACGGCCGCGGTCCGGGACGAAGGCACGACCCCGAGCTACGTGCCGCTCACCTATCCCGCCGTGGCCGACGTTGAGCTCGCCACGGCCATGCTGGCCGCCGCCCGGGCGGCGAACCAGGTCGCCCACGCTGGCATCGTCCGCAGCCACGACGCGCTCTACACCGACTTGCATGCCGCGCGCATGCCGCGACGCGAGGAGCTCGAGCTGGCGCTGCAGGTCTGGAACCGAGCGCGTGTGCTGTGCAACGACATGGAGACGTCGACCATCTTCGTGATCTGCGCGCTGCGCGGCCTTCGGGGCGGTTCGGTGCTGACCGTGGTCAATGAGCCCGGCGAGGAGGCGATCGACCCGGCACGGGTTGCGGCGCTCGACCTCACGCCGATGTTCCGGGTGGCGCTCAGTGCCGTCCAACAGCTGGCGCCGCTGAAGGTCTGAGCATGGACATCGGCAAGACGCTCAAGGTCCGCAATAGCCTCGAGTGGCGCCGCTGGCTAACGAAGCATCACGCCGACACCAAAGAAATCTGGGTGGTCTATTACAAGAAGGCCTCCGGCAAGTCGGGGATCACTTATGAAGAGTCGGTCGTGGAAGGGCTCGCTTACGGTTGGATCGACGGCCAGGCCAAGACGATCGACGATGCGACCTATGCCTGCCGTTTCACGCCCCGTCGCCCCGGTAGCAACTGGTCGGCCTCGAACATCGCCCGCGTCAAGAAGCTGCTCGCCGAAGGCCGTATGGCTGAGCCCGGTCTCGCCACGCTGCCAAAGACCATTTCCCTCCCCCGTACGGAGGGAGCTTCATGACGCTCCACCTCGTCGAGCATCCGCTCGTTGCGCATTACTTGACCCGGTTGCGCGACCGCGAGACCACGCCGGATGAGTTTCGCGAAGCCTCGGACAAGATTATTACCCTGTTGCTCTACGAGGCGACCCGCGACCTACGCACTCGCACCTACCGCATCCAGACGCCACTGGAAGAGACCAACGGCTATGCGATTGGCGACCGGGTCGTCGCGGTCCCCATCCTACGGGCGGGTCTTGGGCTGGTCGGGCCCGTGCTCGAGCTGCTGCCTCATGTGACCGTCGGCTACATCGGGCTGGAGCGCGACGAGCGGACGGCGGTGGCCTCCCGCTACTACGTCAAGCTACCGCCGGATATCGCCGGCAAAGCCGTCATGATCCTCGACCCGATGCTGGCGACCGGTGGCACGGCGACGAAGGCCGTCGAGATCATGAAGGAATACCAGCCCGCAAGCGTTCGCCTAGTGTGCGTCGTGGCAGCTCCCGAGGGGATCCAGGCGCTGCAGGCTGCGCATCCGGACGTCCAGATCTTCACGGCGGCGCGGGACCGCGAGCTGAACGTCCAGAAGTACATCCTGCCCGGGCTGGGCGACTACGGCGATCGCCTCTTCGGTACCTGACCGCCGCCGTCCTGATCCTGATCGTCTGCCTGTTGCTGCTGGTCCAGGCGGGCGCGACTGGTGTCCGACAGAAACCGGCAACCAGCGCCCTCGCAACTTGTGCGGCGACGTTCCGGGTTGGCTTCGTCGCCGATGTCGCCGGCATCGATTCCCGCGCGGACGCGGCCGGCTGGCGCGGCGTCCGCGACGGTCTCCGCGGCTTGACCTGCACCCACGCGGACGTCGCCGTCCCCAGGCGCCCTTCGGACTACCGGCAGTTACTGCAGGCCTACGCCGGATATGACCTGGTGATCGCCGGCAGCTTCCTGCTCACGGACGCCGTTGTCGACGTGGCGCGGACCAACCCCGGCACACGGTTCGTGCTGGTCGACCCCATGGCCGCGCCCATGGCGCAGCCCAACCTGGCCGTTCTTGTCTTTCGCGACGACCAGGCCGCTTACCTCGCCGGCGCGCTGGCCGGTATGGTCACAAAGACCGGCGTGATCGCCGGCGTCTATGGTCCATTCGGCGCCGCCGACCAGCGTAATCGCGCGGGCTTCGAACATGGTGCGGCCTACGTGAGGCCTGGAGTGCGCGTGCTCGGTGCGTATCAGCCAGCCGCGGACGGCTTGCCCTACGCCAACCCGGGATGGGGCGCGGCGCAAGCCCGCGCATTCGTGCGACAGGGCGCCGACGTGATTTTTGGCATTGGCGGGTCGACCGGCAAGGGAGCCTTGCGGGGCGCGGCGCAAGCCGGCAGCCCGTGCATCGGCCCGGATGACTCGTCCGCGGACCCTGCGGTCAGCGCCTGCCTGCTGGCCAGCACGATCAAGCATCCCGATCGGGGCGTCGCCTTGATAGTGGCCGATGCCGCCGCGGGCCACTGGGCCGGCGGGATACGGTCCGTGGGTCTTTCCGAAGGCGCGCTCGAGCTCGCTCCGGTCCAGCACGAGGTGTCGCCCGGGCAGCTGGAGGATTTACAGACAATTGGCGGCAGACTGTCCGCAGGGACCTTACAAACCGGCGCCTGACCGGCCGCGTTGAGCAGAAAAATTTCCAACAATTAACTGCTACAATCGCCCGGAATCGAGGGGTCTCACTATCACTGAAGGGGATGACGCATGAGGAAGCCACCCGTTCGTTTGATCAGTCTCGGTATAGCCCTGACGCTCGCGGTCGTCTTGGCGGCCTGCGGCGGCAGCACCGGCACCGGCGCGTCGCCGACTGCAAAACCCATCAAGGTCGGCCTCGTCACCGATACCGGCGGTCTGAACGACAAGAGCTTCAACCACCTGGCCGCGCTCGGCCTCAGCAAGGCGGCGTCCACGGGAAATATTTGTTCGAGCCTGACGTGCGCGGGCGAGCTCGGGGTGCAGGGCGACGTCACCGAGTCGCACGCCAACTCGGACTACGTCCCCAACCTGACGAACTACGCCACCCGAGGCTATGACCTCGTGATCGGCGTCGGCTTCCTGATGGCCGAGTCCATCGGCACGGTTTCCGGCAACTTCCCCAACATCCATTTCGCGATCATCGACGGCGTCGGCACCGACTCGAAGGGCAACGACCTGAAGCACGCCAACGTCGTCGGCCTGCTCTTCAAGGAACAGGAAGCCGGTGCGCTCGTGGGCACGATCGCCGGCGTCCTGGAGAAAGACAACGCCGGGGCGAAGAAGAAAAACACCATTGGCTCGGTCGGCGGCATCAAGATCCCGCCTGTCGACCACTACATCGCGGGCTACCAGTGGGCGGCCAAGCAGGTGAACCCGTCGATCACGACGCTCAACGGTTACTCGAATAACTTCTCCGACCCGACCAAGTGCGCCGGGATCGCGGCCAACCAGATCTCCAGCGGCGCCGACATTCTCTTTCAGGTAGCGGGCGGCTGCGGCAACGGCGTGCTCACCGAGGCCGGCAAAAGCGGCGTGTGGAGCATCGGGGTGGACGCCGACCAGGGTGCCGTAGACAAGTCCGTCATCGCCAGCGCGCTCAAGCGCGTCGACGTCGCAACCTATACGGCCATTAAAGACGTCAAAAACGGTGCATTTAAGAGCGGCGTCACGCTCTTCGGGCTGGCCAACGATGGGGTTGGTTACCAGGCCGACAACGGCACGTTGCCGGCCGACGTACTGGCCGCGGTGGCCGACATGACCTCGAAGATCAAATCCGGCTCCGTCACCGTGCCGGACACCGTTCCCTAGAGATTCGCAGCTAGAGTGAAGCGGCCACATGGCCGCAGCAGCTAAGCGCAGCGCCCGGCAGGAGCCGCCGCAGATCGTCAAGGGTCTGCGGCGGACCGGTCGGGCGCTGGCCGTCCCAGCCCGCTCGGTGCTGCTGGCGTTCGTCGTCGGCGCCGTCATCGTGGCCGTTACCGGCGGCGACCCGTTCAAGGCCTACCAGGCCCTGGCCTGCGGCGGGTTCGGACTCTTCTGTTTCGGCGGTGAGCCGTCCGTCCTGCAGCTCGCGAACACGCTGGTCGTTGTGACCCCCCTGATCATGGCCGGGATCGCGGTCGCCCTTCCCTTCCGGGCGGGCATGTTCAACATCGGCGCCGAGGGCCAGCTCATCATGGGCGCGATCGCGGCGACCACGGTCGGGATTCACTTCGCGGGCTGGCCGGCGTTCGTGCTGCTGCCTTTCGTGCTTCTCGCTGGCGCGCTCGGCGGCGCCGTCTGGGGTGGGATCGTCGGCGTCCTGAAAGCCGTAACCGGCGCCCACGAAGTCGTCACCACCATCATGCTCAATTTCGTCGCCCAGTGGTTCTTGCGATTCTTGATCATCGGCGGTCCACTCCAGCTCCCGGGGGGCAGCTCGAAGTCATCGCCGATTGGCGCCTCCGCCCAGCTTGCCACGCTGGTCCCGCATAACAACCAGCTGTTCCTCGGACTGCCCGGCGCCGTGTATCGGGCCCACACCGGCCTTTTCGTGGCGCTCGCGGCCGCCGCCGTGTTTGCCTTCTTGCTCTGGCGGACGTCCCTGGGCTACGAGATTCGTGCCGTGGGCCAGAGTCAGCGGGCGGCCCGCTATGGCGGCATCAGCGTGCGGAAGACGCTCGTCACTAGCATGCTGATCGCGGGCGCCTTCGCCGGCCTGGCCGGTGCCGTGCAGATCGCCGGGGTCGATCACAACCTGACCGACCAGTACTTCACGGACACGACCGGTTTCGATGCCATTGCCGTAGCGCTCCTGGGCCTCAACAGCGCCGTCGGCATTATTCTCTCGGCGATCTTGTTCGGCGCCTTGCACGCTGGTGGCAGCGTGATGCAAAGTGACGCGGGCGTGTCTGGCAATCTCGTCTACGTCTTACAGGCCTTGATCCTGTTCTCGATCGCCGCGAATTTTCTCCGGGGATTCAAGCTGCGGCTTCCGTCACCGGGACGGGTGCCGGAAACGCCGGCGGCCGACGCCATGGCGTCCGCGGTCGCCCAGGAAGCCGACATCGAGCTGGCGGGCGACGACAAGGACACGGCATGAATCAGGTCGAACCATGAGCTTCTTCAGCGACATCCTGCGGCTGATCGGGACGCCGGACTTGTGGCATGCGTCACTCCAATACGCCGCGTTACTCCTGCTGCCGGCCCTGGGTGGGGTAATTTCAGAAAGGTCCGGCGTCGTGAATATCGCCATGGAAGGCATGATGCTGACCGGGGCGTTCTTCGCCGTCGCCGTCGACCTCGCGGTGCACAACGTGTTCATCGCCGTGTTGGGGGCAATGATCGCCGGGGGCCTGATGGCGTCGATCCACGCCGTCGTGTCCATCCGATACCGGGCGGATCAGATCGTCAGTGGCGTGGCGATCAATATCTTTGCCGCCGGCATCACGGTCTTTTTACTCAACCGCTTCTATGGCCTCGCCGACGTCGGCCAGGTGGCGTCCAGCAACGCGCTCCCCAACTGGAATGTGCCGCTGCTTGGCCAGATCCCGTTCCTCGGCCGGGTCTTCTTTCAGCAGAACGTCATGGTCTATGTCGCGATCATCGTTCTGGTCTTAACCCAGGTCGTGCTCTTTCGGACGCGGCTCGGCCTTCGGTTACGGTCCGTGGGCGAGCATCCGCAGGCCGCCGATACGGCGGGCATCAACGTCTACGTGCTGCGCTACGGCGCCGTGATCACCAGCGGCTTACTCTCCGGGCTGGCGGGAGCGTTTCTATCCATCGGCATCGCCAATACGTTCGTTCCGGGCATGACCGACGGCCGCGGCTACATCGCCCTGGCCGCCATGATCTTCGGCAAGTGGACGCCGATCGGCGCCTTTATCGCAACGCTGATCTTTGGTTTCGGCCAGGCGATCTACGATGCCAACTCGAGCATTCATATCTCGCCCTACTTGCTGAGCATGACGCCGTATTTATTGACGCTGGTCGTGCTGGCGGCCGTCGTCCGTCGAAGCAGCCCGCCAGCTGCCGACGGCATCCCCTACGTGCCGGGCGCCGAATGACGGACCAGGTCAACCCCGAGCGGCTCGCCGTCGAGATGCGCGGCATTGTCAAGATCTTCCCCGGTGTGGTCGCCAACGATCACGTCGATCTGATAGTTCGTCAAGGCGAGATCCATGCGCTCGTCGGCGAAAACGGCGCCGGCAAGAGCACGCTGATGAACATTCTTTACGGCTTGATTCACGCGGACGCCGGCGAGATCCTGATCGAGGGCAAGCCGGCGCCGATGCAGGGCCCACGCGATGCCATCCGGCACGGCATCGGCATGGTCCATCAGCATTTCATGCTGATCCCGGTCTTTACCGTCGGCGAGAATGTCGTGCTCGGCAGCGAGCCGGTACGGCCGGGTGGCTTCTATGACTATGCCAGGGCGCGAACTGCGATTGCTGCTTTGACGCGGCAGTATGGCCTTGCCCTGGATCCCGACGCCCGCGTCGAAGATCTCCCCGTCGGCCTCCAGCAACGCGTCGAGATCGTAAAAGTCTTGTATCGTGGCGCCAGGATCCTGATCCTTGACGAGCCGACTGGCGTCCTCACGCCCCAGGAATCGTTGGAACTCTTTCGGGTCCTGCGCGGCCTGGTCCAGCGCGGTAAGACGATTATTTTTATTTCGCACAAGCTAAAAGAAGTCCTCGAGATCTCGGACCGGATCACGGTCATGCGCAGGGGCAAAGTCGTCGGCCACCTGATCACGAAAGACACGGACGAGCAGGAGATCGCCAGGCTGATGGTTGGTCGCGACGTCCTACTGAGGGTCGAGAAGACCCCCGCCAAGCCCGGGCCCATCGCGCTGCGCGTTGAGAATCTCTATGCGAACTCTGACCAGGGCGTGCCGGCATTGCGCGGCGTCTCCTTCGAGTTACACCAGGGCGAGATCCTCGGCATCGCCGGCGTCGAAGGCAACGGGCAGAGCGAGCTGGTCGAGGCCCTCGCGGGCACAAGACGTTCTTCTGGTGGCCGCGTGTTCCTGGCCGACCACGAAGTCAGCAACCTCACGGCGGCCACGATCCGTCTGGCCGGCGTCAGCCATATCCCGGAAGACCGTCGCGGCGCTGGCCTGGTGCTGAACTACTCCGTCGCCGACAACCTGATCCTGGGCCGGCAGCGGACGCCGATCTTCGCCTGGGACGGGCTGGTCCTGCGCCTCAAGGCGATCTTCAACTGGGCGCAGCGATTGATCAAAGAGTTCGACATCCGCACGCCGAGTTCGACGACGCCGGCGAGGACGCTCTCGGGGGGCAACCAGCAGAAGATCATCGTCGCCCGGGAGATGGCGACCCAGCCGCGCGTGCTGTTGGCAGCCCAGCCGACCCGAGGCGTGGACATCGGCGCGATCGAGTTCATTCACCGGCGCTTGATCGCTGAACGTGACGGCGGTGCGGCGATCTTGCTCGTGTCCGCTGAGCTTGATGAAGTCCGGTCGCTGTCGGACAGGATCGCCGTGATGTACGAAGGCCGAATCGTGAGCATCGAGCCCCCGGACGCGCCAGAGGAACGTCTCGGCCTACTGATGACCGGAGGTGGATCCGGCGATCGGCGCAAAGCTGGCTAGCCGGGCCCACTTTTCCCTCGCTTGCGCGCGAGGGAGGGTCGGGGTGGGGGGTCTGTGGGCCATGTTCGTCCTGCTGGCCGGACTCGTGGCGGCATGCAGCGGGCCCAGCACGGCTCCCGACAGCGCCCAGACGCACGTGTGCATTGCGACCGACGCAGATGGGTTGGCCGCGCACAGCTTCAACCAACTTGCCGTCGACGGCGCGCACAGCGCCGGCGCCGAGGTGCAGGTGGTCATCTCGCATGCCACCAGCGATTACTTATCCAGCTTGCAGCGCTGCGCCGCCCCCCATCCGGATCTCGTGATTGCGATCTCACCGGACATGGCGAGCGCCGTGTGGCGCGCCGCGCAGTTGCACCCGACCCAGAAATTTGCGCTTGTTGATGCCACCCCGATCGACGACAACGGCCAGTCGGTCGACCTGGGCAACGTGGCCGACCTGCTGTTCAATCAGCAAGAACCCGCCT
>Ga0209802_1002508_pt1 | contig 12706 bp, 6 predicted proteins | sample GraSoiAngelo_129_FD_185886 | JGI IMG/M metagenome (GOLD analysis project Ga0209802, IMG submission 185886) | Grasslands soil microbial communities from the Angelo Coastal Reserve, California, USA - 14_0927_12_40cm (SPAdes) (version 2) | ecosystem: Environmental > Terrestrial > Soil > Grasslands ... | reverse complement strand
GAAGCGGCGTCAGTTCAGTGACAGGGCCGAGCCGCGAGTTTACTCGCGACTCTCCCACGATCGGTACCCTTGGGGCGCGGCAGCCCGCAGCCCGACGTGCGGGCGCTCGTACCGTTGCGGGGCTGAAGCCGCGACTGGACGTCGCGGCTCAAGCTGTCGCTCGGACGTCGCGGCTGAAGCCGCGGCTCGGCCCTGCCGCTGAAGCGGCGTCAGTTCACTGACAGGGCCGAGCCGCGAGTTTACTCGCGACACTCCCACGACCGACACCCCTTGGAGCGCGTCTCGGTTCTGTACAGGGTGGCATGAATGGGGCCTGGTATCGCGCGAAAACGATGTCCTCGTCCCAGGCGCGCTGCCCAGATTCCACCCCCATGATCGATCGCATCTATTGCCACATCGTCTGGACCACGCGTGATCGCGTGCCGCTGATCGACGCGGGGCTGGCCCAGTTCCTGTGCTCGTTTCTCAGAGGCGTCGCTACGCAAGAGCGTGCCCGGATTCTCGAGATCGGGATGGTGCGAACACACGTGCACCTGCTCGTTCGCACGCGCCCTACCACGCACGTCGCTCGCCTGCTGCAGCGACTCAAGGGTGGCAGTGCCGCCATCGCGGGCAAGGAGCAGCACTCTACAGAAGACAACCGCCTGCGATGGGCAAAGGGGTATTCCATTCACTCGGTGAGCCCCCGCAGCATCGCCGCGTTGCGAAGCTATCTGCGAGCAGCCGACGCGTCACCCGGACGCCGTCATTCCCGGGTGGGGTGGTGACGAACCAGAGTACGAACACGCAGGAACGGACGAGTGGAGGTCCGAGATTAGGAAGCGCGTCTAGCCAGTCAGTTCACTGACAGGGCCGAGCCGCGAGTTTTACTCGCGACTCATTTCGCGCGTATACATTTCGCCCCCATGACCCGCTCTTTCACGCGGCTCGCCTGGAGCGCCGCCGCCTGCACTTATTGTCTCATCATCCTCGGCGCCATCGTCCGCATCACCGGCTCGGGGATGGGGTGCGGCGATGACTGGCCGCTGTGCCGCGGACGCCTGCTTCCGCCCCTCGAGCTCCACGCGATCATCGAGTTCGCCCACCGCCAATTCGTCGTCCTCGTAAGTGTGTTGGTGTCGGCCCTGGCCATCTATGCGTGGCATCTGCGCAGGACACACCGGGAGCCCGGAAGCGCGCCGGACCGGACCGCCTTCGTGGCCCTCGGCCTGCTCGCCCTCCAGGTCGCGCTGGGAGCGGTGATCGTCAAGCTGGCCCTGCCGCCCTTGCGAGTCGTGCTGCATCTCGCCCTCGCCATGCTGATCCTGGCCACACTGATCGTGGCTGCGCGCGGCGGACTGGCGCGACGCCCGCACGCACGCGCACTCGTGGCGTCCGGCCTCGGCTTCGCAGCGGTGTTGCTCGGTGCCCTCACCGCCAACACGGGGGCGGCGTCGGCGTGCCTGGGATTCCCCCTCTGCAACGGGCAAGTCGTTCCCGACGGGAACTACCTGCAGCACATCCATTGGACGCACCGGCTGCTCGCGTACACGCTGCTCGGCTACACGCTCTGGTGGGCGGTCCGTACGAAGCAGCCCGCGGCGTGGGGTGTCGCCGGGCTCGTCACCCTTCAGGTTGCAGTCGCGGCGGCGATGGTGCTGTTGGCGCTGCCCCAGCCGCTGCAGGCGTTGCACGTCGCGGTCGGGGCGGCGGTGTGGGCGGGTCTAGTGATGGCGGCGCTGTGACGCCCGGCGGCAGCGGCGCGTTCGGGCAGGCCGAGAACGCCAGGCCCCGGGAGTCACCCCGGGGCCAGAACAGCTGGATCTGAAAACACGCGCGCCCCTACGGGCGGCGCGTGATCGTCACTCGGACGTTTCTCGGCGGCGTAGTGCCCGTCGGGTTGAAGGTGGTCCGACGCTCAATCACCAGGAAGTGCGTGCCTGCCGGGAACAGGAAGGAGAACGCCTCCGGCCTCTTCGCGACGGTCGCTGTGCTTTTCTGCTTGCCAGCAGTGCCTGACTCGGGACTGGTCCCGCACGCGGCTGTCTGGACCGCCGCCGCTGTGCAGGCGAAGATGTCCAAGTCGGTCAGATCCGCAGGAGTGCCGTCCCAGTCCACCACAAACTTGAGCGTCATCGTGTCAGTCAATGCGAACTGGTAGAACATGCACGGCCCCTGAAATCCTGCCACCGAAGCGTCCGGGCACACGGCCTTGTTGTCCCGCTCGAAGAGGTTCGTAATCATCGGCAACTTCGCCCCGTCGGTAGCGGGAAGCGCGATAGTCGGAGCGGTGGTGGCACTGCTGTCGCCGACCCAGAAGTCACCGGTCTGCGTGACCGTGGCGATTGTGTTGAGAGAGTACTCGTTGGTAACGATGTACGTTGGCGCGATACGGTCAATCTTGACTAGTCCGGCGTCGGAGAACGGCACCACCACCGCGAGCTGATCCGCGGTATGCGAGACGGTCGCGCCGGGGATCCCCCCTCCGAACGTCGCCGTCGGGCTCGCTGAGAACTTGAGCAGCGAAGTAGAGGCAATGGTGATCGTCGAGCCGCCGAGCGGGGTGAGATTCGAGACCACGCCGTCGAAAATGATAGGCGCGATGTTGGCAGTATCGGTCATCGAAAGGCTACCGCCGGAAACCTGAACCACCTGAATCAGCGAACGGCCTGGTTTCAACCCTGTCACTGTGAACCTCTGACGGGTGCCGTTGGGGTCTGGGTTGGCGGGGTCAGGGGCGATGGTGGCCACGGTTGGGTCACTGGACGTGGCCGTAAAGCTGGCGGGGAGCGGGTTGAGCAGCGCGTCGAATACGCGTGCGTCGACAGATCCCTTGGCGCCGACCCCGATGATCACGGGGTTCGGGTTGAGGAGGATCGTCGTTACCTGACCGCTAGCCGACGCGGTCGGGTCCTCCTTGCATGAGCCACACACGATGACCGCCGCCAGGGCGCCAACAGCTCCAAAGAGACTTCGTTTCATGCAAACCTCGCTTGATGATTTTCGCCGGGTGCTCGCGTCAGAACCGCTGCACGTCTTCCACTGCCTCCGGTCCCAACAAATCTCTCCAATTTGGCCGACTCGGCTCGCGGCGTTCATCAGTCCAGATTAGTGCGTAGTTGCCGAACCGGGTCACATCGTAGAAGACAAACTTGCGTGCCCGCGTCTTCGTATATTTCCACACCTCGTACGGTGCCGTGCTGCCCGCTTGCGGCCGGTTCAGCACCTCGTCGGGCGGCCCGTATCGAGTGAAGATCCGCCCCCGGTCGGTGCGCCACCCCGGAATTTCAGCCGCCCCACCCTCGTGGAAACGTCGGTTCGCTTCCGCGATCCCGGTGTAGAAGCGCTCTTCCTCCTCGTTGCGCGGCGTGCCGGGCGTCGGGTCGCGCCTCGCCCAGAACTTCCGGAGGAATGTTCGCTTCCCATCCAATGTGAGCGACGAGTAGATCCCCTGCTCGTCCTCCGCCATGAGGTAGATCAGCGGCGCGTACAAGCTGTCGAGTTGTCCTTCCGACAGGCTCTCGAACCTGTCGAGGGGCCGCGCGGCTGGCGTCGCGGCTGCAATGGCAGCGTCCGTCCCGAAGCCCGCCATGCCGAACTCGGCGCTGCGAGCCAACTCGCGCCCAGCAACGTTGGCAGCGACTTCGAGCCGGTACGACCCGGGGGGCAGTCCCCCGAGATCAACGAGCCCGCGTGTCATGCCGCCTCCGGCCGCCAGCGCCAACCGCTGCGGTGGCGTTGCCACAATCTGCGCTCCGCTCGTGCTCCGCACCCGCGCCACTACGCTGACCGTCTCGGGCCGCTCGGCGTACACTTCCAAGTAGTACCCGAGGCGCGACTGCTCCGGCGTCAGCATCGGCCGCCCCGGCGTCTCGACGAACAAATCACCCTTCCGGATCTCGCCGGGGCGGGCGAGCGTGTCCGACAGCCCGGTCGCTACCCGCAACCCGACCGCGAGCAGCAGATCCGACGCCCCGGGCGGCTCCGCGAAAGCACTCACGTCGGCCCGCGCTCGCGAAACGCGCCCTGTGGCCGAGTCGGTCACGGCCACGTCGATGACATAGCGCCCGCGCGGCGCGGCGAATGCGAAGTGCTCACCGACCGACGCGCCGGCCATCCCAAACAGCGAGCGAGACACGGCCTGCGACCACGACTGTGACGTCAACTCGAGACCCGCGCTGTCGTGCACCGTCACCGACGCGCGGTACGACCCACCCCCGGGGCTCACGGCACTGACCGCGGACACCGGCACCCGGCAGAACGCATCAACCAGCGTCAGCGAGTTCGCGCTGCGATAGAACCGCACGACACTGACCTGGACGCCGCCGGATTCCTGTGTCAGCGCTAGCCCGACGACCACCGCCCAGGTTGTTAGCGCTCCGCTTACCTGCAACCGCCTCACTGTCTCCTGCGATGCCTTCCTACCAGCCGACGCTGAAGCTTAGGAAGTTGGTCCCTCCCAAGAGCCCCAGGTCGCGCCAGGCATAGTCGAACCCGAGCCGGAAGTTCCCCCTCCCGTACGCCAGCCCGCCGCCCACCGCGATGCCGTCCTTCGTGAAGCTCCCAGAGCTTTGGGCGGTTGACAGGGCGCCGAAACTGATGTCGTTCACGTTGTTGTCGGGCTGGATCGTGTAGCTGGCCCGGGCTGCCAGCGAGAACCCCGAGTTGCCGATGTTCGCACTGGACAACTCCAACCCCCCGCCCGCCGCCGGCTTAGTATTGTTCGGCTGCGTGAATTCGCCGAGCGCGGTGATGCGATTCTGGCCGTGGGTGAAGAGGTCGAGCGCCGCACTTACGCGGAACAGCACCGGGAGGTCCCATCCGGAGGCACGCAACCGCGAGGGCTGCGGCTCCTGAGGGACAGCGGGTGTTCCGAGCGGCGGCGTCCGAACAACGCCAGCGTCGAGGCCGGCCCCGTCATGTTTGAGCTGCGATCCCAGGTTCTGCAGCACGAACGCCGCCCGGATCGGGCGCGTGCCGATCGTCGCATGGAAGCTCGTGCCGAAGTCCACCGCGAACGCGCCGCCCCGCGTTTCGCCCAGCTTGTCGGTGATGAACTTGAACGAGAACCCTGCCGAGAAGCGGTCCGAGAAGTTCTGGGCGTAGGTACCCGCGATGAACGTCTCGGCCACCGAGTAGGTGCGGCCATCCCCGTCGGGCGCGTCCACCGTATACACCGGCTGGTCCGAGAAGCCGAACGTCCCGGCGCTTACGCCGACAGAACGGGCGCCGCCCGCGAGTGGGAACGCGATGCCCAACCACGAATACCGCGTGCCGGCAACGTAATCGTACGTGGAGATCATAGCACCGGGCCGCGGCAACTGCGCGAGCCCGCCGGGGTTGTAATACAGCGCCGTCACGTCGGTGGCGAGGGCGGCGTACGCACCGCCCAGGGCCGCCCCACGCGCTCCCGCTCCCAGCAGCATGAACTCACCCGAGGTGCCGCCGTAGGCGGTGTTGTCGGTGCGGGTACTGATCTGCGCGACCGCCGGCGGGGCCACCACCATCGCCAGCCCGATCGCACCCAGTGCACGAAACAGCGGCTTCGTCATGGGAGTCTCCTCAAGGCGCGAAGTTGACGACAGTGAACCGACCGATCTTTGTCTTCCCATCCGGGGCCTCGACGTGATAGAAGTACACGCCGCTTGCAACGAACTGATTGTTGCGGTTTCGCAAGTTCCAGGTGGCTTCGCCGCCGCCGGCCGGATCGTCGTGTGCGATCACGCTGACCAAGACCCCGCTCACCGAGTAGATACGGATGATGGCGCGCGCAGGCAGGTTCACAAACTTCAGGACCTTCTGGTTCGCGGTGATCTCGAATGCATTCGCGACGTAGTACGGATCGGGTACGGTGTGCACGTTCGCCAGGCTGCCGCTGCTCGTGCTGTCCACCGTATACTGCTGCTGTACGGTGATTCTGTATGTGAGCCCAGGAGCAAGCGAGGGTCGGACGCTCGGTCCCGTGAACGTGTAGCCCGAGCAGGCTCGCATTACCGGCCCCAGTTCGGGAGCGCACGTCGCGGTCATGGAGCCCGTCACGGCGCGAAGGTGCCACTTCGTGCCAGCTGTCGGAATCGCGTTCATCTCCATGAGGAAGACCTCGCCGTTGATCATCAGGGCGACGCCGTCTCCATCCCGCACGCCGTCCCAATTGAAATCGAGCGGCTCGAACTGCGCCTTCCGCTCCAAGGTGATGCAGGGAATGGCCCACCAGTCGGGGAAGCACGTCGGCGGGGTCCCGTAGATGTGATGGTAACCAACGACATTGATGTTGGGCGTCCCTGTTCCGTCATCGATGTCCGTGGCCGGGGCAGCTCCTCCAGCCGTGACTCCTGCCGCCACGAAGGCCCGAACATTGATGAAGCCGAAACCGCTTCCACCGTTCGGCGCCAACGGGAGATTCGAGTGGTGCGTGGCGTCGAACACGGAGACGCTCGTATCGGCATTCCACGTTACGACGAAGTCGCCCGGATACCACGTCGTCGCGGCCCCTGCCGAATAACCGCGGAAGTTGATGTTCATCGCCCCGCGGGGACCGGCCGCGTCGGCGTTAGTGGTCGGATCGGAGACACGGTCGCGGTAGGGCTCCGGTTCCCAAATCCGACCCACGTTCGTGAGTTTCCCCGCATTGTGGGCGCTGTCGGCGTACCCGACGATGGTGGGATCAGGTGGCTCCTGCGCGCCGTCGTCGAACCACCGTGAGTGTGCGAGATAGCGACTGATTTCGCGGTTCGAACTGCTGCCGACGTTGTAGCGGCCTACCGCCAGGGCGGCACCGACCGAGGTGAACCGTAGCGGAGCGGTCTGCGCCGCAAACGAGATCGGAATCCGCGTGTTCGCCAGGTGCACACCGAACAGACGAGCCCGCGTCGAATCGTAGGGCACAATTGCTTGGCCTGCGAGCCCGAAGTCCCAGCTCGAGTAATCGCCCGACGAGAAACTCGCCTCGGGGAGGGCGACGAGTTTGGTCGCGGTTCCGCCGCCTGCCAAAACACTGAGGTACATGGTGGGGCCCGCCCCGAACCCACTCACGAACCCCGGGAGCACCGAGTCGATGCGCACGACGATGTCACCCTTCGGCAGCAGCTCGAGTCCGCCCACAATGGACATGCTGCCATCGTTCGCAGGCGGCATGTTGCCATTGAACGTCCCCTTGGCCGGATCGATTGTGGGATAGTCCAATGCAGGGTTCAACACCGTTCCGTCCCCGCCGAGCACCGCCTGGACCAACACCGCTTGGGAGGCAGTGGTGGCAAGTTTACGAGGCGCCACGGGCTTCGTGATTCGTGGCGACTCCAGGGAAGACGGTCCGGATTTCACCGAGTTCAGGTCGAATGCCGTCACTGCGTAGAAATATGAGAATGAGTTACGCACGTCGTGGTCCACGAAAGCGAAGCCCACGCCGGTGTTCTTGAGGGTCGGGCACTTGACGTCGCCACACAGCTGGTTGGCCACTGCCGAATCAGGCCTGAGATCCAGGATGCCTCCGGTCGCAAGTTTTACGCGCCCGCCGGGGGGGACCTGGATCACGTCCCCAGCCAGCTCAACCGTGTTCGAGGCTGCAAAGGGAGGCGCCGTGTCGAAATGCACCGGGCAGGTGGTGTACACGCCGAGCTCGGGGGCGCAGTTCCCGTAGTCAATCTCCCCGGTGTGATCCACGAACGTCGTGCCCGAATAGTCGAACTGAGCGACGAGCTGCAATTGACTCGACGAGCGGCCCCGGTATATGCGGTAACCCTCTACGTCGAACTGCCGGAAGTTCGGATTGAAGAGCACGTTCTTGATTTTCTTTGTCGGATCGGCCGGGTCCGGCACACTATCCTTGCTGGCGATCGCAAAGAACGGGTCGCCGCGGTCCTCGGTGGCACTCTTCTGCCACACAATGGTCACCTGATTGTCGCCGGGGACAAGAAAGAACGTCGGCGCGTCTGGCGCGGACGGCAACAAGAAACCCTTATCGAAAACCGCTTGGGCCACTAGGGCCTTGTCGAGCAGTGAGCGCGGCTGGGTAACCACCTCGTCCTGCGAGATCACTCCGTCGCCGTTCACGTCCGTGTGCCGCACCCACCCAGCAATCCGGTCGATGAGCCGGGCCGTATCCGAAGGGGAAGCCGTCAACCCGACGCCGGTCGTGCCTGGCTTAGTGTCCGCACCCGAGCCTTGCACGAAGCCCGTGACGCTAAGCGGCGCCGCATTGATATACGCTACGACGATGCTGGTCGCTTGGCCCGCCGGCAGCGAGAACGGGCCCGACGCCTGGTAGAACCGGGCGTCGCCCTGTTGCTGGCCGAGGAAGCAGTACCGCCTCGCCCGAATCACGGTTCCTGGGGCATTGGGGTTGCACGGGTTATCACTCGGGCCCAGGAAGCCGGAAAGGTAGCGGTACAACTGGCGCACGCCGACAGGGTCGGGGAACCCCGTCGCCGAGTTGAGGTTTTGTGAGAACATCGTGAGACCGACCTGCTTCCCGGTCGCGGGATCGGTAGGCGAACGGAGGTATTTGATGCCGATGAAGCCGGCTCCCGATGCGAACGGCGGGCCGAAGATGTCGGGCGGGAACTGCCAACCGACCTCGGGGAGGAAGGTCCCCGAGTACTCCAAGCCGAGGTTGAACGGAACAATCGCTGTAGCGTAGTTCTGACTGAACACAGCGACATCCGCGTCCATCGCCGCCGCGGCGTAGAGCGCATCGATCGTGTACCCGTCGTCCGGGATCTGGATTTTGAACTTGTTCTCGTTGATGTCCTGGAACTGATCGCCGATCGCCGCGATCTCCGCCTGGAGCGGCCCCGGAATCGAGGGATTGTTGTACTTGCCCGATGAGGAGCGCGCCGTGATGTTGTAGAAGGTGTAGATGACGTAAATGATGTCCTCGTTGCCGCTCGGGAAGTTCCAGCCCAGGATGCGCTGATCCACGGCGATACCCATGGGGTGCTCTCGGCCGGTAAGGGCGACCGGATCGCCTTCCCAGTACCGCACGAACACATCCCCCTGCGAGATCGCCTCGCTGCCGATCAGGATGGGATTGTAGATGTTCGCATCGAGGACCGTTTTGGTCGGCGAAGCATTCCATGAGGAGACATCTGCCGGAACCAAGCGGCTGTAGATCAGCGACAGCGGGTTCCCCATCAGCTGGTCGCCGCGCGCGTCGAAGAAGAACGCGCCGGACGTGTCCCCGGCCCAGGCGAAGCCTGCGCTCGCAGACACGACACCCGCGACCTGGAGCCCGGAGTTGAAGATGTACTGGTCGGGCGTGCCCTTGGGCCAGAAGCCGCCGCCACCCACCGGGGAGCCGGCGAACGCGACGCACACTTCGCCATCGTTCTTGAGTCCGCACTGCTGCCGGTTCACCTGGAACAGGTAGCCCGCGGAGGAGAAGAGGTTCATCGCCCGCGGCCTGGTCGGCCTGATCGGCTTGGCCGCGACCACCGTGCTGGCGGCGGTCGCCCCGAGGACCAGCAGCGCGAGTGTCGCCCGCACCGAACGCATTACCGACGTTGCACGCATGGTCATTGCTCTCCCTCGAGTCAGCAGACTGAGAGGCGGCACCCCGGAGCCCGAGATGCCGCCCGCCACGTTGATTTAGAAGTTCAGCTCGAAGCCCACCCGGATGTGCCGCGGCTGGCCGGCGAACCGCTGCGGGCCGAAGAATGTGTTGTAGTAGGCGTCGAAAGCCCGCGTGTATTCGGCCGGTGTGTACACTCCGTCCCCGTTCCCGAACCGCGCCTCGACCCGCTTGAGCGACTCGCAGTTCGCCGGGATGCCCCAGCCGCCGCAGCCGAGCGTCAGATCCACTGAGCCGTCGCCCGTCAGCGCGCCCGCCTGGCTCGCCTCGCTCTTCAGGTTTTGCACCTCGGGGCTGATCGTCTTGTCCTTGAGCAGCGAGTTGGTCACGTCACCCGTTTCGGCGTACACCCCCGCGATATTCTTGAAGTTGAACACGTTCCGGATGTCGGCGTATAGAGTCCAGTCCAGTCGGCCGACTCGGAAGCCCTTGTTGATCCGCACGTCGACGTTCGTCGTCCACGGCAAGACCGAGGCGTTCAGGTTCTCCGCCGCCCGGCCGCCCAGACCGAAGCTTAGGTGCGGCACCGTCTGGCCGTCCCCGTTGTTCACGAGCAAAGTGTAGGGAAGCCCGCTGCGGGCATAGAAGGTGACGAAGGCGTTCACGTTGCGCCCGATCTGCCCGAGCGTCGTGCCTTTCTTCCAACCGTCTGGGAGCGTAAACGCCAGCGCCCCCACGATGTTGTGCGTCCGGTTGTCGTCGGTTGGTTGCGCCTGCTCCGGCGGCAGCGTGCGATCGCCCGTGAGTCCAGAGACCTGGCGCGCGAAGGTATTGAGATAGCTGAACGGATCGGATCCGGTGTTCTTCGCTACCTGGAGCGTGTAGGCGACCGACGCGTTGACGTAGTTGCCCACGCGGTAATCGAGCTTGAAGTCGATCCCCTTCGAGTTCCCGAAGTCACCGTTGGTCAAGACGTTGACGCTGAGCGTCTCGGACGCCTGCCGCGGGCTCACGAACGGCAGGATCCGCGCCGCATAGTCCGACACCTTGTCCTTGTTGTAGGCCGACACGTCGAGCACCAAGTCCTGGCTGAACGCGTGCCGCACCCCGAACTCGAACAGGATGGTCTTGCCGAACTTCAGGTCGCGGCCGAACACGTCGTTGGTGTTCGTGAACGACAGGTCGTTGTTCACGCCCGTCAAGAGAGTGGTGAACTCGGGGGTCTGCACCTGATGGGAGTAGGACAGCCGGAAGCCGGTCTTCTCCGTCACGGGGAACGACACCCGCAGCCGCGGCGACAGCGCCCTGTGGCCGGTGGAGGGCACCATCACCCGGCCGAGCGAGTTAGCGTACGCCGTGTCATTGATCGCGGCATCCGGATTCCAGGCGGGATTGCTGGAGATGAACCCCGGCGTACTGGCGAACAACGCCTTGGGATCGTAATAGTCGTAGCGCATTCCCAGCTCCAGCACGACGTCACCCAGGTCGAGCCGGTCGGCCGCGAACAGGCCGTATTGCACCGGGTGTACGATGTAAGCGTCCATGAAGATCATGCTCTCGAGCGTGCTGCTCCAGTACGACAAGTCCGTCTTCTTCGCGTCTCCGCCGAGCGTGAACCGGTGGTAGCGGTTCGCCTGCCAGTCCACCACCAGCCGCCCGACGTAGCGCGTCTCCGAGAGCAGCGTGGCGGTGGTACGCATCCCGGACGTAAAGAACGAGCCGGCCTGCAACCCGTAGGGGTTCAGACGACCCGCTTGGGCGTTGTTCAAATCGGCGCGGTTCAGAAGTGGGACCGGCTTGCCGGCGGTGTTGTTCGACCGAACGTCGCGGACCACTTGATCCGTGATCGGGAACGGGAACCCCCCGAGCCCCGCAAACTGGAGCGAGTTGAACTCGATGCCCATCTTGGGATCGCGCGTCGCGAGATCCGACGCCGGGTCGAGCGGGCCGGCAATCGACCGGTCCCGCGCCCACGATAGGTTGAGGTTGAGCGACAGCGCCCGCTCGGCGCTGCGGGTGACCTGGTGGTTCCAGTTCAGCACGCCGAGCCGCTGCCAGGTGTGCTGGCCGCGGAACAGCGCTGGGTCGGCGAGGTTGGTCCCCGGAGAAAAGCGCTGCTGGTTACCGTTGGCGACGCCGGTGAACCGCACACTCGACCCGGAGCCGTAGGTGTACTGTAGGTTGCCCTGCAGCTGGATCTGCGAGATCCAGTCCATCGGCCGGCGCCTGCCCTGGCAGTCGAATCCGTAGTTGCTCTGGATCGCCTGCGCCATGGGGTTGGCGCCCGATCCGAGTTGGCCGCACTGGCCGCCGAACTGCACGAACTGCGGGATGACGGTCTGGTGCACGGTGCCGTCGGCCGCGGTGTCAGGGACGATCGCGTCCAAGCCCGCCACGGTGAACACCGCGATCGAATCGGCGCCCTTGCCGCGGAAGTCGGAGACTTGGCCCTGCACGACCGCGGACCCGAACCACCGCAGGTTGTCGACCTTCGGCACCGGGCCGCCGAGCGATCCTTCAAAGCGGTTGAAGCCGACGCTGATGGCGTTCCCGAACGGCTCGTCAGTTTCCACAGAGGTTGAGCCCGAGATCTTCTCGCCGCCCGCCTTGGTGGTGTAGGCAATCACGCCGGATTGGGCGTCGGAGAACTCGACGCCGAGCGCGCCCGTGGTCACCGAGGCTTCTTCGAGCGCGTTCGTGCCGACGGTGATGCGCTGCGCGCCGCTGTTGGTGCCGCGCACCGGCGCGCCGTCGATGTAGACGTTCGCCTCACCCGGGCGGCCGCCGCGGATCGAAACGCCCGCCGCCGACCCCGACTCCACCACGCCAGGCTGGAACGTGAGCACCTGGCGCACGTCGTCGATCGGGAGGCTGTGGACGAAGTCGCCGTTCACGGTCGCGCCGGAGGTGACCTTGTCTCGCGGCACGATCGGATTGGCCGCGGCTTCGACCACGACCGGCCCGATGGCCACCGCGGACGGCGTCAGCTTGATGTTCACCGTCTGGGTGAAGCCGCCCTGCACACGCACACCGGGCACCTCGGCGGCGGTGAAGCCGATGAACCGGCCGCGCACCGTGTAGGTGCCGAGGGGCACGTTATTGAAGAAGTAGTAGCCCTTCTCGTTGGTCAGGGCCCCGAAGGACGTCCCCACGATCGACACCTGCGCGTTCGCGATCGGGCCGCCCTGCTGGTCGGTCACCGTGCCTTCGATCTTCCCGCTC
>Ga0209802_1002505_pt1 | contig 12715 bp, 11 predicted proteins | sample GraSoiAngelo_129_FD_185886 | JGI IMG/M metagenome (GOLD analysis project Ga0209802, IMG submission 185886) | Grasslands soil microbial communities from the Angelo Coastal Reserve, California, USA - 14_0927_12_40cm (SPAdes) (version 2) | ecosystem: Environmental > Terrestrial > Soil > Grasslands ... | reverse complement strand
GATGACATCTAACATGGTGACCAACTCGGACGGAACCAAGAGCGTGACGTTCCAATGTGGTTCACGTTGAGTTCCAGGAACCGAAAAAGGGAAAGCGGCTCGGTCATAAGAGCCCGTAGTGTCCGAATACTCGGCCGCGTCCGAAGCTGGCACCGGGGCCCGAAGGAGGCAGGTTAGGATCAGCCGATGACGGCCGACTCGGTCGCCAGGTTTTATAGCCTTGACGCCCGTCCAGGCGCCGAACGCCAACGCCTCCGCAGAACGGTTCGTACGTTTCGATCCGCGAGGAGTGCCTAGACCACCTGATCCTGTTCGGCGAAAGGCGGCTATTGCACGTGCTCAAGGAGTTCGTGGTGCACTGCCATGAGGAGCGGAATCATCTGGGCCTCGACAACGACTTGATTGCGCCGGCTCCCCGCGCGATCGGGAGCGCGCGAGTTCGTTGCCGCGAACGCTTGGGCGGCCTGTTACGCTACTACTACCAGGCAGCGTGAGCGTGGGGCGAGTTTTTGGACACTACAGCGACGGTGCCGCTGTCGGAAACACCGACCCCAGCAAACTTGCACAAAGGTGACTGCGAGTCAGTGCGACTCGACAGCAGTACGGCTCCAGCAATCCACCCCGCCCGCGCGCTGATCGAGCGCGCACTCAGTTTGTTCGACGCGATGGGCGCGACGGGCTGGGTGGCGGAAGCGCGGGCAGCGCTCTGATGCGCATTTGAGTCAACGCAGGTCGAGAGTCGGCGTCCGGCTAGTCTCAACGGGCTCGCGGCGCGAGAGACAGGCACGCACGCGCGCCGCGAGCTGCGGGATCGAGAAGGGCTTGGTAAGGTAGTCGGTTGCTCCGAGATCGAAGCCGGCACGAGTATTGGCCTCGTCATCCAGTGCCGTCAACACGAGGACTGGCAGCGCTGCCGTCGCTGGCCTGAAACGAAGCACCTTGAGCACCTCCAAGCCGCCTTGCTTCGGCATAAGCAGGTCCAGCACGAGAAGATCGGGTACCTGCGCGTCGATCAACGCGAGTGCCTCCTGGCCGGTGGAAGCTTCGCTTACAATGTGGCCGTCCTGGCTCAGGGCCTTGTGCACGAGGGTGCGGAGGTCCGGGTCGTCGTCCACGACCAGGATGTGGTTACCGCGCAGGGCGTTCCGACCCGGATGCGGAGCCAGCGGCGTGCTCGCCAGTTGCCGGACGCTGTTCGGCTCGACGGCCAGCTCGAGGCCCTCGTAGGCGCAGCAAACCCGCAAAGCATAGCCAAGCTGCTCGGCGTACCCGTGGGCGCGCTTCTCGATCGCCTCGACGAAAGCGTCGTCGTGGGTAGGATCGTGGTGGGTGAGAGCGAGTTGACGCACCCCCGCCGCGGCGGCTAGCCCGACGGCATACTCGTAGGTGCTGTGACCCCAATTCTTTTTGGATAGGTACTCCTCCGGAGTGTACTGTGCATCGTGAATCACCAGGCCGGCGCCGGCCATGAATCGCGCGTGGCGCCGGTCCCCCTCGTGCACGATGGACTCGGCGTGGCTGAACGCAGGATGGTCGTGCCAGAGCGTTTCGGAGAAGGGCTCGTGGTCGCACAGGTACACAACAGCCGCGCCGTCGGCCTCCACGCGGTAGCCCAGTGTCATTGCCGGATGATGAAGGTACTGCGCGACGATCCGCGCGTCGCCGATTTCGTGCGCTCCTTCTCCGAGCTCTCGGAAGGTGATGGTTGCCGGAAGCTGGTCGATCTCGACGGGGAAGTAAGTGAACTCCATCTGGCCGGAGAGAACTTCGCGCAGAGAATGTCCGCTCCCTTCGGGACCGCAGACCGTGATCTGGTTCCCGGGAACGAAGAGCGGGGCGAAGAAGGGAAAGCCCTGGATGTGATCCCAGTGCGTGTGGCTGAGCAGGATCGTTGCCGAGATGGGCTTCGGGGTGTGCGCCATGAGCTCCGCGCCGAGCGGGCGAGCGCCCGTCCCGCAGTCAAATATAAAGCAGGCGCCCCCGCTCGTCGTCACTCCCACACACGAGGTATTGCCGCCGAAACGGACGGTGCCCGGGCCTGGCGTAGCGATCGACCCCCGGGTGCCCCAGAATCGAACTCGCATACTCCCTCCAGTGTCCGCTATTCGTACTCCACGTGGAGATTGTCGAGGTACCGGGCGAGCTCCGCGGCCTGCGCGCGAATCTCCTCGGGCTCACGGCGTCCGGCCGCCTGCTCGAGGGATGCGCCGATCTCCGTAACCCGGTTCAAGCCGTAGCCGGCTCCTGATCCCCTCATGTTGTGGCCCAGGATGCGAACGTTTTCGTAATCCGCGTGTGCGAGCGCTGCAGCGATCGCCTCGACGTCCCTCCGCCGGTTCTCCAGGAAGCCGGGAACTAGCTCCGCGAGAGCCGAGTCCACCCGGACGCGGACGCGTCCCATGGTGTGCTCTTGGATGGCGTGCAGGAGGGTCGCTTTGCGGATGGGTTTGGTGAGGTGCGCCGTGCAGCCGGCGTCGAGGCTCTTTTGGACCTCCTCCGGCAGCGCGTGAGCGGTCAGTGCCAGGATCGGAACCGGCCTGGCGCGGTTCTCGCCTTCCCACTGGCGGATCCCGCGTGTGGCGGAGTACCCGTCCATGACCGGCATCTGGACATCCATGAGTACCACGTCGTAGGTGCCGGAGATGCACATCTGCAGGGCGACCTCGCCGTTGCAGGCCAGGTGCACGCTGCACCCGCTGGAGTTCAGGTACGATTGGATCAGCAGCACATTATCCAGGGAATCCTCGGCCAGGAGGATCCGCAGCCCTTGCGCGTCTTCCAGCACGCCTCCAGGCGCTGCGGGCTCCACCAGAGCGGCCGCGCCCGCGCGGGCCTGCTGGATCGCCTCCAGGAGCTCGACGCGCTTCACCGGTTTCACCAGGTACGCCGCCACCCCTAGGTCGCGGCTTCGGGCGAAATCCCCGGCGCGGTTGTCCGAAGTGAGCATCAGGATGGTCGTCCCGGCCATGGTAGGACGCTGATGAATCTGCTCGGCCACCTGGAACCCGTCGACTGCGGGCATGCGGCAGTCCAGCAACACGAGGTTATAAGGGACAGCGGCCTGCTGTGCCCGCAGCAGCTCCGAGAGCCCCTGCTCGCCCCCTTCCGCTTCCGTCACCACGGCGCCCCATCGCGAGAGCATCTCCCTGAGGATCAGCCGGTTCGTCGCGTTGTCGTCGATGACCAGGGTCTTCAGGCCCTTTAGATCCATCAGCCAGGAGGGGACCCTGAGCGGAGGCCTGCTGCCGACCGCGAATCGAGCCGTGAAGTAGAACGTGCTTCCGGCTCCGATGCTGCTTTCCGCCCAGATCCGCCCCTGCATCAGCTCGACGACCTCGCGCGAGATGGCCAGGCCGAGGCCGCTCCCGCCAAACTTGCGCGTCGTGGAGGTGTCCACCTGGGCGTAGGGGGCAAAGATCAGCTCGCGCGTCTCCTCGGGAACCCCGATCCCGGTGTCGCAGACCGCGAACCGCAGTGCGCCAGCAGCGGCGTCCTCGGAATCGCGCTCGACCCGAACGATCACCTCGCCTTGTTCCGTGAACTTGATGGCGTTGCCAATGAGATTGATGAGCACCTGCCGCAGCCGGGCCGGATCGCCGATCAGCGCGGTGGGGATCTCCGGAGCGATGCGGAGCGCCAGCTCGAGCCCCTTCTCGTGGGCGCGAATCGCCATCATTTCGAGCGTCTTGTCGAGGACCTCGCCGAGATCGAAGTCGATGCTCTCGAGCACCAGATGGCCAGACTCCACCTTGGAAAGGTCCAGAATGTCGTTGATCAGGTCCAGGAGCTGGCTCCCCGCCTTCCTGAAGATGCGGACGTACTCGCGCTGCTCCGAGGCCAAGGAGGTCTCCCACAGCAGGTCCGCCATACCGATGATGGCGTTCATGGGCGTCCGGATCTCGTGGCTCATGCGGGCGAGGAAATCCGATTTCGCCAGATTGGCTTTTTCCGCCGCGGACCTGGCGCTCTCCAGCTCGACATTCTTCTCCTGCAGAATCTGATCCAGGCGTTTGCGCTCGGTGACGTCGCGCGCTGCGGCGAACACCCCCTGCAGCCGCCGATCCCGATCGTAGAAGGTGGTCGCGTTGTAGGACACCACGGTTTCCTTGCCGTCCCTGGCGCGCGCGGTGAGTTCGTAGTTGGTGACCTTCTTTTCGCTCAGCACCCGTTTGATACCCGTCTCGGCCAGCTCCGGATCGGTGAAATAGTTCTTGAACGGCGCGCCGATCAATTCGTCGCGCGTGCAACCAGTGAGCGCCTCCATCTGCTTGTTGACGTCGGTGATGATGCCGGACGGATTGGTGGTCATCAGCGCGTCGATGTTCGACTCGATGAGAGAGCGCGTGTAGAACTGCTGGTCGCGCAGGCGCTGATCGAGCTGCTTCTGGTCCGCTTCGACCTGCTTGCGCGCCGTATTATCGGTGCCGATCAGAAGATAGCCGATGATGGCGTCCTGCGCGTCGCGCAGCGCCGTGACGGACACCACCGCCGGGAACCGGCTCCCATCCTTGCGGAAGTAGGTCAGCTCGTAGATGTCCTCGATCCCGCGCGAGGCCTTGAACACCAATGCCTCAAAGCCCGGGGTAATCGGGGTCCCGAGTTCGACGCTCAGCGCCTTGGCGCGCGCGATCACTTCTTGCGGATCGGAAATGTCGGCCGGCGTGATCTTGTTCATCACTTCGGCGGCCGTGTAGCCCAGCATGCGTTCGGCGCCGACATTGAAGATCTGAATGACGCCCTTCTCGTCGGTCGCAATACTCGAGAAGTTGGCGCTGTTGAAAATCGCGCTCTGCAGGGCCCCCGCCTGGAGCAGCGCCTCTTCCGCCTGCTGGCGCGCGGTGTTATCGGTGCCGATCAACAGATAGCCGATGATTGTTTCTTGAGCGTCGCGCAACGCCGTGACCGACACGACCGCCCCGAAACGGCTGCCGTCCTTGCGGATATACGTCAGCTCGTAGATGTCCTCGATTCCGCGTGCGGCCTTGAAGACCAGGGCCTCGAAGCCCGGGGTAATCGGGGTCCCGAGTTCGACACTCAGCGCCTTGGCCCGCGCGATCACTTCTTGCGGATCGGAAATGTCGGCCGGCGTGATTTTGTTCATCACTTCGGCGGCCGTGTAGCCCAGCATCCGCTCGGCGCCGACATTGAATAATTGAATGACGCCCTTCTCGTCGGTGGCGATGCTGGAGAAGTTCGCGCTGTTAAAAATCGCGTCTTGCAAGGCCCCCGTCTTGAGCAGGGCTGCTTCGCGCCGGACTTCGATGATGGCTTCTGCCTTGCCGGTGTCGCCGTCGAGAAAGGCGGAGCTGTGAATTTCCTCGGACATGACTGCCTCCGTTCAGATCAGAGATAGCGGACTCAATCTCAGCGCAATTCCGGTTCGCCGGAGCCGACGCGGCCTCGGCGGCTCACCCCCAACCACGCGGCTCCCGGGTGGGAACAACCTACTGCGTGCTCACAGCTGGCGGACCTCGAGATGGAAACCAGACCCGAGGACGTGCTGGCGGAAATCGAGCGCCTTCAACAGCGTGCGCTCAGCTGGACAGAACCCGCATCATGAGCGAGGCAGCAGAGGAGCTCCGGCGTCTTCGCACGACCCCCTGGCATCCCCGCCGTGATCAGGAGGCGATCCGTCGATGAGGCAGCTCAGACGACACCTCTCCAGCGGCAGCGTCAGCGAGGGAATGGGCAAGGTTCGGACGTCTCGCTTCGAGCAACGTGCGACGTACGTCGATCCGATGTTGGCGCAGTGCACTGACGAGGATGGCTCCTGCGGCGATTAGGACCCCAGCGATGACGGGGAGGATGAGAAGAATGACGTACCGGCCCATGTCAACCTCCCTTGAGCCATCTTCCGGCGCCTCCAGCAGCTGTTCGGGCGCGTGGCACGCCACCGCCCGGGGTGGCGTGCCTCCTCAGTATGGTCCAGCGGATCGGGGTCGGCTATTGGACTTTGGTCTCCCTCGGAGGGCGCGTCTCTACGATGGTGGGCACGCGTGGAGGAGCACCACGACACGGCCGTCAGACGGAGGACAGGCGATCATCGACGAGCTAACCGAGCGTAGTCTGCCCTCCTCACGCGGCCCGTCGACCCTGAGGGCCACGCCGTGCCGCTCATCAGTGGCCGGCTCCGCTCGAGGACAGAGAGCCCGCCGGCTGCGCGTCGGCCCACTTGAAGTACCGGATATATCGCTGAATCTCCGCATCGGAGAGGTTCTGGTTGGGCATCGGGAGGTTGTTGTACTCCTTGAGCATCGCCCTCGCGTCGCGATCGCTCTCCAGCATTTTCTCGGGCGATTTGAGCCACCGCGTGAGCCAGTCCTCCGTGCGGCGCTTGGTTACCCCCACCATGTCGGGCCCGAGCTTCTTGCCCTGGCCGACGGTGTGGCAGGCGAGGCACTTGCTCTCGAAGTTAAGTTTGCCCTGCGCCGCCTCGGGTTGAGTCGGCGTGGCGGACGCCTGCAGGTTGTGGTGCTCGATCTCCGTGGTATCGGCCTGCACCACCGTCGAGATGAGCCCGATCGCGCCCTGCGAGGCGTTGGCAAAATGATGGTCGACCATGATGTACGAGCCATCTTCGGGGATGACAAACTCGACGATCGCGCTGTTGGAGGAGCCGAGCAGGACGGTCTGCATGCCCCGAAATTGGTTGCTCGGGTTGCCCTCGATCCACACGCGGTCGAAGATCGTCCCGACGACGTGGAAGCTCGACGTCTTGCTGGGGCCGACGTTGAGCACGTGGAGCCTCACGCGCTCGCCGGCCTTGGCCGGCAGCGGCCGCCTCACCATGCCGTTGTGCACGCCGTTGAAGACGATGTGGGTGGGTTGTGCCGCACGCACGCGGTCGCCGTCGAGCACGTACAGCGGAGCGCTGTCGACCTTGCGCTTGCCCGGGTCGAGCTTGGCGTAGAACTCGCTCTGAATGATCACGTACTCGCGGTCCGCCTTGGTGGGGAAGCCGGCGCGGGGCTCCACGACGACGGCGCCGTACATTCCTGAGGCGATGTGCTCGAGAATCATCGGCGTTCCGCAGTGGTACATGAAGATGCCGGGGTAGTTGAGGGTGAACTCGAACTCGATAGTTTGGCCCGGCGCGATGGAGCGATATTTGTCCTGCGGCGACACCATGGCCGCGTGGAAGTCCATCGAGTGCATCATCGGCGCGGTCGACACGCGCACACCGGGCACGGGCTCGTCGCTGCGGTTCGTCATCTTGAAGCGGACCTTGTCGCCGACGCGGGCGCGGATCGTTGGTCCCGGCACCTGGTCGCCGAAGGTCCAGCCGGTGAATTTCACGCCCGGCGCGATCTCGATGATCTTGTGGGTCGTATCGAGGCGGACCTCCTTCACCGAAGCCGGATCGAGCGGCTTCAGCGTCGCCGTCATGGACAGCGCGTCGCCGGCGGCGAAGGCGCCCGTCTGCCGCGCCCGTGCCGGCGGCGACTTGAGTTCCAAGGTCGCCGCGTCGTACGGATCGGACGTAGCCGGCGGTCGCGTGTCGCAGGCGGCAAGAGCGAGCGCCAGGAGCCAGAGCCGGCGGCGGCAGGCCCGTCGCCGTTGCTGAATATTGGAAAGCGCGCGGTTGCTGATGGATCTCCCCTCCTGGGTGTGACGGTGTTCCCGTGACGATCATGGTCGCGGCGCGCCGTTACCCGCGTACCAGGACCATTTCCGGCTCGCGTGCTGCGTCAGATTCGGAACCTCGTGCTCATGATGTGGTCTACGGACATGGACCGCAATGCCTTCGCCGGAGCCTTCATCGCACGCTGCCTTCCTGGAGGCGAGCAAGCATCTGAAACGAACGGTGGGTTCCTGCGCCAATTCCATGGACGTGAAGACGCCTGCGTGCTGCGCTCCTACCCCAGGAGGCTGACGAAGTACATCACGGCCGCCCCTGTCATGACCGCCGTCGCGGTCCACCCGAGCACGTTGAGCCAGAAGCCATTGACGTGCTTCCCCATGATCGCCCGGTTGTTCCCTACGAGCATGATGAGGACCATCAGGGGCGGGGCGAACAGGCCGTTCAAGACCGCCGAGAAGACGAGCAGGCGGATCGGGTTCAGGCCGAAGAGATCGAAGGCCATGCCCGCGACGAACGACATCACGATGACGACGTAGAACCGCCAGGCCTGTCCTGGGCGCAAATCGAGGCCGGACCGCCACTGGAAGAGCTCCGCCACCGCGAAGGAGGCGGAACCGGCCAGGATGGGCACGGAGAGAAGACCGGTTCCCACGATACCGACCGTGAAGAGCAGGTACGCCCATTCGCCGGCCAGCGGACGCAGCGCCTCGGCCGCCTGACGGCTGGTCTCGATGTCGCGCAATCCCGACCGGTACAAGGTCGAAGCGGTGGTGAGGATGATGAAGTACATGACGACGTTCGAGAAGAACATCCCAACGTTCACGTCGATCCTCGCGTCGCTCAGCTCGTGCGCGGTCGCTCCCTGCCGTGCCGCGAGGGTCGAGCGCCCCATCGCGTGCTCCTCCTCGACCTCCTGCGACGCCTGCCAGAAGAATAGATAGGGCGAGATCGTCGTGCCCAGGATGCCCACGAGCGTGGCGATCCACTCGCGCTTCCACACGAAGGACGGCACCAGCGTCGCCGTCAGCGTGAGGTGCCAGTCGGGGCGCGCCAGGAAGGCCGTGACGATGTAAGCGAAGAGCGCCGCCGTGAGCCACTTCAGGTATCCAGCAAACACCCGGTAGCGCAGGTAGACCGTCCCCACCAGCATGATGACTCCAAAGACCGGCACGAAAATATGGGACGAGAGGCCCGTCACCATCTCCGCCGCGTCGGCCATCCCGGCCAGATCAGCGGCGATGTTGAACACGTTGGCCGCCAGGAGGACGGCGCACGCGGCATAGAGGAACGGACGCGGGTACCGCGTGCGGATCGCGCCCGCGAGGCCCTGGCCGGACACCATCCCGATGCGAGCGCAGACGAGCTGGATCGCCGCCATCAGGGGATACGTCACCCACGCCATCCAGAGCATCGAATGACCGAGCGAGGCGCCCGCCACCGAGTACGCCGTGATCCCGCTGGGATGTCGTCTGCCGCGCCTGTCACCAGCCCGGGGCCGAGGACGCGGAAGTAGCGCACGATCGGGTTGCCAGAGTGCTGCGCCGCCATCGGCGTGCTCCGCTTCCTCATCCGCCTCCTTGATCTTCGCGTATTTCGGATGGACGAAGGTCCAATAGTCGGCTCGGAATGTGAGGCCTAGATTATGAGCCATAGCCTTCAAACTTCCACCCCTGCGATTCGGATACGAAGCCCTGGAGCCGTCCATCGACGCCGAGACGATGGAGCTCCATCACGACAAGCATCATCACGCGTACGTCGAGAGCCTGAACGCCGCGCTGGCGCCGTACCCGCACCTCGCGGACCTCGACATCGACGATCTGCGGGGCCGCCTCGCCGGGTGCCCGAGCAAATCCGCACGGCTGTGCGCAACCATGGCGGCGGTCACGCCAATCACGCGCTGTTCTGGACGATCCTGGCTCCGCACGCGGGCGGCGCGCGCCGACGCGATCGCCCCGAGACTTCGGCTCGTTCGCGCGGTTTCAGACGCTGTTTGCCGACGCCGCGACCAAGAACTTCGGCTCGGGATGGACATTCCTCGTCGTCGATCTTTCTCCTCGCGTTGTGTCCATCCCTGGCGTGGGCGGAGCCAACCGCGGTGCGCTTCGCCGAGACCGCCACGCGCACGTTTCTCACGCTCAAGAACGACCATGGGGAGATCCTCGCCGACGGCGAGCTGGTGCAGGCGCCGCGCCAGGACACCGTGGAGAGTCGTATGACCTTCCGGTTCAAAGACGGCTCGCTCCATCCAGGAGGAGGCGCTGGCCGTCTTCCGCGAGGGCCAGACCTAAGACTTCCGGCTGATTCGTCAGCGAGCTCGAAGACTCGCACCGGCCCGGTCGGCCATTCATCGCTCGCTCCGCAACATCCTCTTGCATCGCTGGTAGGTCAATACAGCACAGACTCCGCAGTGCGAAGGGCGTACTCCTGTGATGGGCCCACTCTGACGTCAAGCGGGCCTGGCGCGATAGTTCATCGAACATGAAGTTCACCATTAGATGGAGGAAATGAGCATGAAGCACGGATTGTCTGTTGCGATTCTCGCGCTGTTCGCCGTCGCCTGCACAGGCCCCGCCGGCATCGCAGGTCCTCAGGGCTCCACGGGTGCGACAGGCACCCAGGGCTATGCCGGCGTGACCGGTTCCCAGGGCCAGGCCGGCATGACTGGTGCCCAGGGCCAGCCCGGCATGACGGGTGCCCAGGGTCAGGCCGGCGTGACGGGAGCACAGGGCCGGCCGGGCGTGGCGGGTGTTGCGAATCCGGCGCCTACGGGTACGAGCTGGACCTCGTTGAGGGACATCATGTTCGACTACAACCGGCCAGAGATTCGGTCGACCGAGATGAGCAAGATCGCCGACATCGCGGCCTACTCGAATCAAAATCCGTCCGTTCGTCTCGGTATCGACGGCTCAACGGATCTTCTGCGCGGAACGAATCAGTACAACGCGGCGCTGAGCCAGCAGCGGGTCGGCAATGTTCGTGAGGCGCTGATTCGAGCCGGCGTCTCGGCCGACCGGATCGAGACGGGCGGGTTCGGCGCTGAACGGGCCAAGTGCAATGATGCCAACGAGCAGTGCAGCCAGCGCGACGGCCGAGTCGAGGTCATGGTCCGCCCCGCTAGCTAGAGGATGACCGATGAAGCCACTGGGGGATCGGACAAGAGGTAGCGACAGCGCGCGGCATCGGCGCTGTGGCGCGGCGCTGGTGATCCTGGTGGCCGCGGTTTCGCTCGGCACGCAGCCTGCCCGTTCCGGGGACGCAGTACAGGATGTGCAGCCGAGCGCGATCGCGGATCGCGTCCGCCCCCTCGACCTCGTCAGGTCGTCCGTCTCGCAGGTGCTGGCGGCCGTTCAATCACAGACGGCTGCCGGCGGCGAGAGCGCCGGGCACCGGGCCGAGATTCGTCGGGTGGCGGACGGGTTGTTCGACTTCAACGAGATGGCCCGGCTGACCTTGTCCCGGCACTGGAGCGTCCAGTCCCCGCGGGACAAGGAGGAGTTCGTTCGACTGTTCACCGCGCTGTTGGAACGGTGCTATCTGTCGACGATCGAGAACTACGCCGGGGAGCGGATCGCGTTCCTGGGCGAGTCGATCGACGGCTCGTACGCGCAGGTACGGTCCCGGATCACCACCGAACGCCGAGTCGAGATCTCGATCGACTACCGTCTCATCGACAGGGGCGATCGCTGGGAGGTGTACGACGTCGTGCTCGACAGCGTGAGCCTCGTTTCGAACTACCGGAGTCAGTTCAATTCGATCATCCGGACGTCGTCGTTCGGGGAGCTGTTGACGAGGCTTCGGAACAAGCAGATCCAGGCGCATGTGGTTCCGCGAGTCGGTCGCGGGTCGTGACGACCCAGACATGCTCCTGATCGAAGGACACACGGAGAAAGCGACTTGAGCCTGCTCGGACTCGTCCTCACGTTAGTGGTGGTCGGAGTTCTGCTCTGGTTGCTCAACAACTACGTGCCGATGGATTCGAAGATCAAGTCGATCGTCAACGTGGTTGTCGTCATCGTCGTCGTCGTCTGGCTCCTGCAGGCCTTCGGGGTGCTCGGCTCATTGCAGAACATCCGCATCAGATAGCGGCGCCCTCGAGGTCATAGCGTGGGGGAGGGCTGGCGAGAACGTGGGTGGCGTTCGCGATCGGGGTGAGTGGGGTGCTGCTGCTCAAGATGTTCGTGCTCCAATTCTGACGAGCACGGCCCTATCCCGACCAGCGGGGTGCGGTGGCATCCAGCGGGTCAAGGGGCCGGGACGTTAGGGGGACAAGAAGGAGGGTGTCATGCTGTGGACAGTTGCAGTGATTCTCTTCGTGCTGTGGGCGCTTGGTATGAGCACTTCCTACACAGGCGGCGGGTTGGTCCATCTCCTGCTGGTGGTCGCCGCCGTGGTCATCGTGTTCCAGTTCCTTGGGGGCCGCCGGACCGTCTGACGGCGCCGCGGTGAGGTGCGCGGTCGACCGCAGCAGGAAGACGTAGTGGGAAGCGTCGAGAGATCCCGGCGACAAGACAACGACGAGTCGCCGGTGAGTAGGTCGCGTTGAACCTGTTCGTGAGGAGGATCGGACTATGCGGTACGGTACTACGATTACGGCAGCGATCTTGACGACACTCATCGTTGCGGCCCCGCTGGCGGCGGGCGCAGCCGACGAGAAGGCCCAGACCACGACGCAAGCAGCCAAGACAATGGTCAGCGATAGCTGGCTCACCTCCAAGACCAAGATCTCGCTCTTCGCCGACGAGCGGGTGAAGGGAACCCAGATCAGCGTCGACACCGCCAAGGGTGTCGTCCACCTCCGCGGCAAGGTCGATTCCGCCGAGGCCAAGAGCGCCGCCAGCGACGTCGCGAAGGGGATCGAGGGCGTGAAATCCGTGAAGAACGATCTACAGGTGGTGACGCCGGCGGCACGACAGGCGGTGGACGCCAACGATAAGGACATCGCGAAGGCCGTCGAGACCCGGCTCGCCAAGGATCTGCAGCTCAAGAAGGTGGATGTCCGCACCGATGCCGGTGTCGTCACGTTGACGGGCCAGGTGGCGACGATTGGCGCCAGCGCCAAGGCCTCCGAGATGGCGCGCGGCGTTTCCGGCGTGAAGTCGGTCAAGAACGAGCTCGCCTTCGCGAAGTAAAGGA
>Ga0209802_1002504_pt1 | contig 12718 bp, 14 predicted proteins | sample GraSoiAngelo_129_FD_185886 | JGI IMG/M metagenome (GOLD analysis project Ga0209802, IMG submission 185886) | Grasslands soil microbial communities from the Angelo Coastal Reserve, California, USA - 14_0927_12_40cm (SPAdes) (version 2) | ecosystem: Environmental > Terrestrial > Soil > Grasslands ... | reverse complement strand
TCGGAAAAGAGCCGTGGAAACGGGACCCATTGTACAATCAAACCGCCAGACTTTGCATGGCGTGCGGTGCCAGACGCCCCCTGACCATGCCTTACTGTCCAAAGTGTGGAAGCGGAAGCGACGGTCCGAATCCAGCATTCGTGAAGCCTTGATTGTAGCGATGTGAGGCTAGAACGCCCCTGAGACTTTGTGGCCTTCCGCCTGACTTATCGTCTCCACGAAGTCGGCCTTCGCTGTGCCTTGGGCGGACGATTCCTTGACCTCGGCGCCCTTTTCGGGCGCAAGATATTGTGCTTTCTCAATGGCGATGATGCAAGCGAAGTCTCCGATCGAACGTTGCGTCATTGAGTGATCGCTTTATCTCGGTGAAGGAAAATTCACATTCTCACTGCCGGTTATGGCCTAATTCTTGACATGTCTGTTAAGCTCTATAAGCAAAGCAGGAAGGTACCCCGTCTATAGCTGCTAGGAGGTGTAGTAGTCAGGTGAGCCGAGGAAATTTTGGCAGTCCCAGAGAAATGCACAAGGCAACTTGTTCCGATTGTGGGAAGGAGACTGAGGTTCCTTTCAAACCAACAACAGGGAAACCAGTATACTGTAGGGACTGTTTCCAGAAACATCGAAGATACTAATCCCTAAACAAGAAGGTGTCCCTTCATGGACCCTTCTCTCACATCTTCCAATTTTTCGATTTTTTTTCATCATGCTCATTCTCGGATTTAACCATCTGCTCGGGACGACGTTACCTCATGGCACGCTTCTTTTCCATCGAAATCCACGGAGAAGTATCTAGAGAGCATAGTCTGGGGTATCATCGGCGGAATCGTCGCAGCATTGATCCTCGGCGGAACATTCGTTGCCATCTTGTCAAACCCGACATCCGTTCCGAAGAAGCCAAGGCTGCCGCGTGCATCGCGGGATTCCTCCAGGCCTGCTCTTTCTGAATAATCTTGGCCGTCTCAGCCCTTCAATTCGAGAGTGTCCAAGAGCCGTCTGAACTCCTCGTCGGTCACCCACTCTACCTTCAAGTAATCGACTATCTTCTCCTCCCTCAGCCCGAGCCTTCTGGCTTCTTGCACGGCAACCCGGTAGGCCTCCAGCTCAGTTGGCCTGTCGACGTAGGCGTACCGCTTATCCCATAGTTCCTTCCCTTCCATGTGCTGCCTGATATGGACAAGTTCGTGAACGACATCGAGGTAGATGTAGGATTCTTCGCCTTCCTTCAGGTACTTCGCATTCACTATGATCGAGCCTTTCTTGTCGTTGATTCTCATGTAGCCTTGACCATCCTCAATTTCGACCTCAAGATCAGTCAACACCTCGTCAATCTTACTGCCGAAAATCGACCTGACCGCATCGACTTCCTCAAAGCCTCCGAAGACGTCTTTGAATGGGAAACAGCCAGTCGGAAAGTCTCTATTTATGACGACGCCCAACCTCAAGGCGTTACCCTTTCTTTGACCGATTTAAGCCGGATGTTTTTCGCCTCATCAGGTGCTTCAGGTAGAGTCGGCGGAAGCCCCCTCTTGCATAGAAATCTTCGGACCCGTCAGAGACGATCGTCTGCAAAATGAGGAGGCGGCCTTCGGCTGAAGCGATCTTGCTCGCTTCGTGAATCATAGACCCTGCGACCCCCATTCTCCTGTTTTCCACACGGGTGCCCACACAGTAGACGCCCAGCAATCCAGGTGTCCTGAACGCCGCGAGGACGCCCAAGGTCTTCCCGTCCTTCTTCCCGGAGACGAGGATTACAGAAGGCTCCTCCGCAAGCCGGTGAACTATTCTTGCCACCGGCCCTTGTAGGGATAGGTTGCCATAGAAGGAGAGAACATATGTCGCTGCCCATTCCGTCGTTTCGACGTCCGGGTCTTGCATGACCTTTAGGTCGGTCGCCTTCTTGAACTTCAGCTGGCCGAGCTGCATGATAGACATCTTATCGAACGAGGTGAAGCCCCGGGAATTCAACAAGGCGACAAGCTCTTTGCACTCGCTTTGAACTGAAAAAATGGGAGGTCTTCCAGCAGCTTCGAATTTCGTTTCTATCTCCACAACGTCGTCCAGTCCACTGCTGCAATCGACAAAGCCCGCTCTGTTGAAGAAGTACTCGTCAAAGTCGGGGGAGACCATGACATATGACTTTTCCCCGGTCCACTGCATGTCCGACCAGTGGGACCACCAACCCGCTTCGTTGAGCTCCAGGTCCTTGCTGCTAGCCAAGCCCAAGATCGACACCCAGTATGCTGGTTGCCAAGCGTATTGAAGCGAGCTTCCGAGCCGCTGCCGTGGCACTCCTCGTGTTAGAAGTTGATGCGAGGCCTTCGCCCAGGGCTCTGAGGGCTAGCGGTGTGTCGAAGTCGTCATTCATTGCGTCGCAGAAATGCTGTAAGAATTCCTCATCGTATTCTTTGGATGCGCCCCCTACTGCACGCCTACACTTCTCCGCCATTCCCCTGAGACGGTTGTAGGCTTTCGCCGCGGAGTCGATTCCCCGAATGTCCATGTCCATTCTGTAATGGCGGTTCAAGAGGAACATCCTGAGCTGGTTCACCGAGTAGGTGCGCAGGGCATCCCTAACGGTGTAAACATTCCCACCGGACTTGGACATCTTCTCGCCTTTGAGGTTGACAAGTCTGGTGTGGACCCAGTACTTTACGAAAGGTCTGAGGCTTGTTAGAGACTCGGCCTCGGCGATTTCCGCTTCGTGGTGTGGATAAATCAGCTCGTAAGCGCCGCCGTGCAGGTCATATTGGGGGCCCAGAAGCGAGGCCGTGACCGCGATGTCTTGGATATGCCAACTAGGCGACCCCATCCCCCAAGGGCTGTCCCACTTGCCCTCGACCAAGGTTCTCGGATGCCAAAGGGAGAAGTCAAGCAGGTTCCTTTTCCGTATAGAGAGTTCGAGGGGCCTGAGGGAAAGTTCACGGGAGGACTGGTGAGAGAGCTTCCCGAAGTTCGGGAAGGTTGAGATGTCGAAGTAGACCCAGCCATCGACCGCGTATGCGTGCCCCTTCCTAATCAGGAGGGAGACCTGCTCAACCATCTTGTCTACGTATTTGGAGACCGGCTCGAACCTGCATATGGTGTCGGCCTTGAGCCTGGCCATGTCTTCCACGAAGGCCCTCGAGTATTTTCTTGCGAGGGCGAAAGGAGTCATGCCTGTCCTCTTGGCTTCGTCCGTTATCCTCTCATCTACATCGGTGATATTCAGGACGAACCGGACCTTGTATCCGAGATGGGTCAGGTACCGCGCGACGACATCGTAGAAGATGTACGTACGGGCGTGGCCCAAGTGTATGTAGTCCTGAACTGTCGGTCCGCAAACAAACATCCGTACCTTGCCACGGCGCAGACTTACGAACGGCTCCTTCTCCCGGGAGAGCGTGTTAAAAACGACGAGTCGGCTCCGCAAGAGAAGAGAGACGCCAGATGGAGCGCGGGTATTAATCTTCTTAACCCCGGTTGGATCGGTTTAGATGCAAGCATCGTTCTACGAAAAGAGAATTCGGTCCTTCGACAAACTCATGTCGGAGCTACAACGCCTTGACTCCGACTCAGGAGTTAGGGTCGTCGGGTCCTACTTCAAGAGGGAATGCTTCGCTTTCCTTACACGATCTGGAGGCGTGTACACGGTCATGATCTACGAAAGGAAGGACCGCAGGGCCCCTGCGCTCGGTGCGAGAATCCTTTCGAGGGAATTCAAGTCCGTCGACTACCTAGAGGGATTCCTGAGGCAAGTCGCCCGGAAAGAAGTGAAGGCGTACGTCTACTGACCGGAGCGTTCGGCGGAAGAAAGTTCGAGCTTAAGAAGAGGTCTCCGGCCGTGGGAGGACATGGATGCACTGAACAGTCTCCGCACTAAGGTTGCGAAAAAAGTGCTGCAGAAAACTCTCTCCGTCAAGAAGGGGGAAACAGTGACTGTGGAGTCCTGGAACAACGGGCTCGAGTTCGCGAGGGTCTTGTTGGCGGAGGCGAGAGCCATGGGCACTACCGCGGTTCTGGTTCTCGAGGACGAAGGGGCGTATATCGAAGGAGTCAAGCGGTCGCCGAAGAACACTATCGGGAAGATGGGGCGCAACGAGTATGGAATGCTGAAGGGTACAGATGCGTACGTGTTCATTCCTGGACCACTGCTCGCTACGTATCAGACAAAAATCAACCCTCGGCTAATGTCAGATTCAACTAGATACAATTCGTCGTGGTACGATGCAGCAAAGAAGGCCAAGCTCAAGGGTGCACGTTTGACATTCGGCTACATCGGTGAAGAGATGGCGAGGATAATGGGCCGCACAGTACAGCAGGTAGCCGAGCGACAATTGAGCGCAGCTTTGGTCAACTTTGAGGGGATTTCTAGGAGAGCACGAAGGCTATCTTCAAGCCTCACTGATGGTTCGAAGGTTTCGGTGCGTGCAGGAGGCGCGCGCCTCGAATTCATCTTGAAGGGAGAAACCACTATCGAAGACGGGGTGGTGAGTCCGCAGGACATGAGGGCGGGCAACAACATGACGTATGTTCCGCCCGGATTCGTGTCGAAAGAGGTCGAACCCACATCAGCTTCAGGGACGCTGAAAGTCTCGAAGTCCGTGACAAGGCTAGGCCTACTCAGCGATGCGACGCTGACATTCAAGGAGGGAAGGTTGGTCCAGTGGAAGAGCAAAGAAAGCATGCCGATGCTCACGAAACTCGTAACGACCGTGCCAGAGCAGAAACGAAGGCTGACTATCCTGAATGTAGGAATCAATCCTAGGATGGACTACTTGTTCGGACAGGATAGGATGGTGGCTGGCTCAGTGACCGCTGGCGGGTTCGGAATCACGGCGGTTGTTAGAGACGCGGACCTGACGGTCAGCGGACGAACGCTGGTGACTGCAGGGAATCTGTAGCTGGGTGTCGGGCCAAAGTCCCCGTCAAGAGTTCGACGAACCTCTCGGGTCTTCCCTACATAGGGACGGACCCAGCATTAAGTCATGAAGTCCCTTTTGGCATCACATTTTTTCGCGTTCCAATGTCTTCCTCTTAGTTCGGAGCTTGGTCATTATTTCGTCCCATTCTTTGCGTCCTAACATGTCGTCCAAACTTTCGTTCAAGGGCCTTCCCGTCGCCATCGCGGATTTCATAACGTCAGACAATTCAATCGAATTCTGTATGCTTTCCGGAATCGTTAGGATCTTTCCGCAAGCCACACATTTCCATCGTCGGTCTTTCTTTACCTGCTCGTAATGTCCGCATCTCATGCTTCGCGTTCGGCCTTTGGCCTGAGACACTGTTTCCCTTCTCCTTTTGACGTCCATTCAAACTAAGCTTTTGGGTTGCATGAAAGGATCAGCCGATGGTTCCTTTGGGAGAGCGTCAAGCTGGTCTTAACAAAGATATAGTTCTGAAATGCGAAATGAACATCGAGTTGACGTGACGAGTCGAGTCTCTATCGAGATCCACCCCATCGAGGGGAAGCACTCGATTGCTGAAAAGTCCGATTTCATGAAGAGAGCAACCGAAGCGGTCGCCCGAATCTTAGGCTGTTCGGCTGAAGAGGTTGTTGTCCGGATTGTAGAGGACAAGCCTGAGAACGTAAGCAGAGCGGGGATCCCGTTCACAAGGAGAAGATAACTTTGCCCACAATTAACGTAGACCTACTAGATTCGAAGGTTAAGCAGACGCAGAAGAGGCAGCTCGCCAAATCGCTTACAAAAGTCCTGTCTGAGACACTCGGTTATCCTGACAAGGAAGTAACTATCATTTTCAAGAGTACCTCAAGCCGGAACATAGCCAGAGCAGGAAAGCTCGGCGACCGTGGATCAGTTGGCAATTAGTCCCGAAAGCCTCAAACCAATAACTTTCCGTCCTCCATTATCTCTGCTCCGTTTATCGAAACCGTTGCTTTGTTTATTGATGCCCACCATTGCTCAGATGCCTTGTTCTTCCCTCCCATCGTCCTGTTACTACCGAACCCGAGGGTCACTCCGCCGAGGACCTTATCGTCCTGCGTGAAACCATGCCGAAGGTTTGGGTTCAGGCCGAAACCAAAGAAGGCAAATCGACCTGCATCTCTACCACCTTTGTGCAAATATTGGCCGAATAATTCGGTTCCCCGAGCCGCGCGATAATGTTCGATACGACCGTCCTTCAACCGCAATTCTAGACCCTTGATCATATTGTTGCCCATGCGGACGGGAGCATCATAAACCACCCTACCTTCAACACTCTCTTCGCCAACCGAAACCTCAATGGCTCCAGCTGGTAAAAATGTGATCAAACCTTTCCTCGCCTTATCTTTGGTAGCCACCCCATCAGATATTCCAACAGGTCTTTGATCGAGCATTAGACTCAATTCAGTCCCCGACGGGGTCGCGATCCGAACTCTGCCTTTGCCAGACAGAAGCCTAGACAATGCCATGCTTTTCCTCACAATCTCTCTGTGATCGACAAGGCAACCCTGGAACATAACGTTCCTCCATTCCGTGTGATTCAATCCAAGCGGTTTTGCTCTTTCGGGAGTTGCGAGCGTAGCCTCTATCGCCAACATTCTCACTCCATGGGTTGTGGATATCTTGGCCCATTGTCTTGCGTAAGGGGACTTGTCGTAGCGAGTGTCCAGCCACACCGAAATTAGGTTCCTTTTCGCGATTGGAATAGAATTCCAAGGAATAGGGTTGCGGGGTCCCATTGTGAAGATATAGAAATCGGATTCTGCTAGGGCAGCCCTCATCTGCGGAGAAACAACTTTGAGCTGCGAGGTCGAAAGTTCAGAGATTGATCGGAACCAGACGGCTTCTTGCTTGACAGTCGTCAGTTGAGGGCAGCCTCTTCTGACGCATTCGAATTGCATGGAGGCTGCCAGGTCGAGAGTATGATCCCAACTGCTTACCCAGACTGCGTCTCCGGTCTTTACCCCTAAGCAATTATCAAAGACTTCAGCAACTAGCCGGGAGTATTCCATGAGATGCTGCTGATTTGCAGTTTGTTGCAAGCTCTTAACGCTTTCAGAAGTTAGGAATCTTCAGTACGATTTCTAAAATTACCTATCCCGCTTGCGGGACGCGATCAACAAAACCTTAGGATATGCCAGGCCAATGCGACCAATCCTTTCACCGTATCGTTTCCACAAAGAACCAAAGTCGATAACTTTTCCGAATGGTTTCGCTTCAATGATATCTAGCAATTCCACCCTAGCTTCTTTCTCATCCAAGCTGATGGCAGGATCGTACTCCAGCTCTCGTAAGCCAGTCATGCCCCACTCATGCAGGAGGTTGAACACAAAGCTCTTACTTGGAAGACCTGATTGAAACTCCCTAGAGTGCAAGCTCCAGTAGAGTCTTTGGGCATCATTTTGAACACACTCTGGAAACATATTGTCCGCAAATAGAAGCATTCCATCGTTCCTCAACACTCTACAGGATTCTTGAATTACCTTGGACAGAGCATCATTACCGCCGATCATGTGTATGTCTTCTAACGCCAAGAAGGAAACGACCGCATCGAAAGAGCTGTCTCGAAAGGGGCATGCCCTTCCATCTCCCACGATCCAAGAAATTCTCTCACTCACTCCGGCGGCTCTGGCTCCTCTCACGGAGTCTTCAAGCTGTTCATCGGCTAGAACATCCAGGGCAGTAATTCTAGACCTGGTTCACGATGCGAGTTCATAGGTCAGAAAGCCGTGGCCCGAGCCCATGTCAAGAACGTCCGTGCCTCGTTGCAGATCCATTTGATCAACCAACCATCTTCGCGACTCTCCAAAGACGACATATCGTTCTGTTACGCCTTCCTTTCCAATGGGAGTGGAATCAAGCCATCTTTTTCGAGCTATCGCTGTTGCAACTGTGATTCCTTGTCCTGTTTCATGACGTGCCAAGGTTTCGACCGGTCAAGCGTCTCTCCAAGTAAGTAGCCCTCGATGATCCCGTCATGGGAGTAAGCTCAAGACTTCTTTCAAGGACTTTATTCGTGCGTCGGCGACGACATCCGAGTCACCTTCTCCTGGAGCTCGTGTCAGGGCGAAAAGCGACGCAGATCGTTCATTGAAACCTGAGGGAACAATATAGTCGAACAATACAGCCTTCATGCCTGCTTGTTTCGCTCCGCGAACATCTGTTTGAGGATTGTCACCAACGTGGAGGATTTCGTTGATTGGAAGTCCCAATTCTTTGGCTGCTGCAACGAATATTCTTCTGTCAGGTTTCCCGTGCCCAACTTCATCCGAGAAGAGGGTTGAGTCGAAATAGCCGAGAATTCCGGAGCTGGTAAGAAGTTGACGCATGATTCGCCCTGGACCACGACCCGTGTTGCAAATCAGACCTATCTTGTAACCTCTAGTTCGAAGTTCCAGAAGCACTGGACCCGTGTCAACATTGACTGCAGGCGGAGTCACCAAGCCAGGGGAGACATAGGCTTCTTCGAGTTCCTTCATCGCTTCTCGCGGAACAGCGTATCTCTTCTTCGTCGCAGATGCGACGATGTAACGAATCTGCTCTTGAGTTGGGACTTGTTCGCCTGTTCTCCAAATGTTCACGAGCCAAGTCGAGCTTTCATCGAACCCTCTCGTAAGCTCGTCAAACGGGACATCGATTTCATATTTCCTGAGAACTTTCTGAAGCCCCTTGCACCTTAGCAAATCACGATGGCGGTCGAGTTCGGGAATATCGAGGAATAATGTCTCCCATAGATCGAAGGTGACCCCCGACAGTCCTGAACTTGGCAATGTCTCCAATAATGTTACTAGAGGGAGGTAATAGTTGTGTCTTGTCCAAGTATTTATCGGACATGCACCATCGCATGTTTTCAGTCGGACATGGCGTGGCCGAATGTTCTTCTTGCAGCAATAGCTGGTCTTGGAGCTGTGATTCTAATGACTCTTTTCGAGTTTCCGTTTTGGAAAAAATGGGGACTAGAAGGTGTAGCTGAATGGCAAATGAATTCGGTCATTGTCTCCAAAACTGCCAGAAGATCGAGGCGCACGGCAGAAGCGCCAATTTCGTGGATGATCGGCGGGCATTTATTCCACGGAACTGTGGCAGGCGTCGTGTTCGGCCTCTTTCTGCCCTTTATTGCTCTACTCGCGACGTCGATGCTAGCGATTCTACTGGCCGCTTTACTGTACAGCACAATCTTATGGGCTATTTTTTCGATCATGCTCCGTGGGACCTTTGAAGCGGCTGGAGGCGTTCGAATCTCAAATCGTGGCGTGCTCGTCGCCCTACTTTCTCATTTGGTCTACGGTTTCTTCTTGGGTCTCTTTGTCTTGCTCTGAGAAGTGCGAACGCCTCCAGGGAGGATTCCAAACTGGCGCTGATCCAATGCAAGTCTTAATATCGAAAGGCTCCTTGGCGGCCTTTATCGTTCATTAGGCACATGCCCATGGTGCTAAAAGGCCTAAGCGTTAGTCACAAACGAGTCTCACTTAACATCCTCGACACACTCACACTTCGTGACCCTAACGAGTTTTACAAGATTCTCAAGAGCCAGCAAGGCGTCAGAGGAAGCGTAATCCTTCAAACTTGCAATAGGGTAGAGTTCTATCTTGAAGTCGACGAGACGATCGACCCTTCAGAGAAGCTTTTGTGGCACTGGGCATTGGCAACCCGATTCAAACTTAGCGAAATCAAGAGGATAATTGAGAAGAGAGAGGGGGATGCTCTGGTGGCTCACCTTGTTAGGCTGGGTTCCGGCTTGGAATCGATGCTTGTAGGCGAACCGCAGATTCTTGGCCAGTTGAAGGATGCGCTTGTCAAGGCGCAGGCTCAAGGTACAGCCAGCCCAGTACTTACAGAGCTTTTCGAGAGATCAATCAGAGCCGCCTCTAAGATAAGACAAGAGACTGGAATAGGAAGGGGTACGGTCTCTCTTGGGTCGGCGGCCGTTAAGATTGCGGAGGAGGAGATTGGACCAGTTGCAGACTCGAACGTCCTGTTGATAGGAACTGGACAGGTTGGGATGCTGATTATGAAAGCGCTCAATGCGAGAGGAGCTGGGAACGTCACGGTCGCCGGTCGCAATCGGCAGCGGACCGTATCCTTCTGCAAGACCTATGGTGGAACACCAATCGGATCTGACGAAATACAGAGTCATCTTCCTTCAGCGGAACTAGTGATTGCCGCTACCAAAGCAACCAATCCTATCTTGACTAAAGAGATGTTCCGTTCTTCTTTCTCGAACAAGCGTCCTCCGATTCAGGTCGTGTTGGATCTGTCGAGTCCGAAGAATGTGGCTTCTGACGTCGGACTAATCCCAGGGGTCGTAACGAAATCTTTGGAGAGCATCCGCAACATCGCTGATGAAACTCTCGCGAAACGTAAGGAGATCGTCAAACAGGCTGAACCTCTGGTGAAACAGAAGACCGAGGAAGTGGTCAAGCTGCTTCGGAGGGAGAGTGCCGAGCCTATAGTCGCGGATATTTACCATCGGGCAGATCGAGTACGCATTCAAGAAGTGGAGAAGGCGGTCTCACGCCTCAGGCTTAGTCCGGGCGACCGAAAGATCCTGGAGAGCATGAGCAGATCTTTAGTGGAGAAGATCCTTGGCCCGCCGGCTGTCAACCTTCGAAAGGCGGCGGAAAAGGGAGATCATGAGGTATTGACAGTCGCAGGGGATATTTTCAGGGAGGGATGAAGAGAGACGAGTTTTCCCGCTCTCCGAATGAGGAGACTTCGCAGGACCTCGATAATCAGAGAACTCGTTAGAGAGATAACGGTTGCAAGATCTGACCTAATCCAGCCCATCTTCATTGAAGAGGGATTAGCTTCCGACATGCCAATCAATTCTATGCCGGGTCAACGAAGGCTCGCCCCCTCATCAGTCCAGCGAGAAATTGGATCCCTAACAGAGAAGAACATACAATCCTTGCTGCTGTTCGGAGTTCCAAAGCGGAAAGACGAGATGGGCTCATCCGCACATGATCCGGATGGAGTTGTCCAGAAGGCCGTCTCCCGGATAAGGGACGAGTATGGTGAAAAAGTTGCAGTGTTCACTGATGTCTGCATGTGCCAGTACACGGACCACGGCCACTGCGGGATATTACGAGATGGACACGTTGAGAACGATGAGACGTTGAAGCACTTGGCAGAGATCGCTGTCAGTCATGCCATAGCAGGTGCTGACATGGTCGCACCTTCAGCCATGATTGACGGCCAGGTCAAGACGATCAGAACTGCCCTGGACGATGCCGGTTACAAAGACGTGGGGATTTTGGCTTACTCGGCTAAACATGCCTCGTCATTCTTCGGACCGTTCAGAGAAGCCGCCTTCTCATCTCCGAAGTTCGGCGATCGACGCACCTACCAGATGGATTATTCCAATCCTGACGAAGCACTCAGAGAAGTTGCTCTAGACGTATCAGAAGGAGCAGATATGATAATGGTCAAACCTGCCCTCGCCTACCTGGACGTGATCCACCGCGTAAAGAAGAGGTTCAAAATGCCCACAGCCGCCTACAACGTCAGCGGCGAGTACGCAATGGTCAAGGCCGCCGCCCGAGAAGGTTGGCTGGATGAGAAGTCAACAATACTCGAAATCCTCACCGCCATAAAACGTGCAGGCGCCGACATGATCATTACTTACCATGCTAAGGAAGCAGCAGAATGGCTCCAAGGCTAACAACCACCAAGTCGAAGCAGCTCTACAGGAGAGCGAAGCGTCTAATCCCTGGCGGCGTGAACAGTCCAGTCAGAAGCTACCAACCCTATCCACTATTCGTGTCCTCGGCTAAGGGTTCAAGATTCCGTAGTGCGGACGGAGAAGACTATCTAGATTATTGCATGGGCTATGGTGCACTACTGAACGGACACACTCCCACCGATCTTGCGAAAGCGGTGAAAACCGCGGTCGACAAGGGAACCATTTACGGCCAACCCATCGAGAATGAGGTGGAACTGGCCGAGCTAATCACGAGCCTCATGCCTTCGATAGAAATGGTGCGCTTAGTAAACTCTGGAACAGAGGCCACAATGCACGCGGTTCGATTGGCCCGGGGCTACACGGGCAAAACGAAAATTTTGAAGTTTGAAGGAGGATTCCACGGGTCACATGACAGTCTACTAGTGAAAAGTGGCTCTCGCGGGTCGCCAGTCGGTACGCCTAGCTCTTCTGGCGTTCCTGCGGCCACAGCAAAAAACACGCTCGTTGCCAACTACAATGACGAGATGACCACTAAGAAGATACTCGACGATTATGGTGACGAACTGGCCGGGGTCATTGTCGAACCAGTCATGGGCAACTTGGGACCAATAACTCCCAAACCCCGGTTCCTTGAAGGCCTTAGAAAACTAACGACGGAAAAAGATGTTCTCCTGATATTTGACGAGGTGATCACCGGGTTTAGACTGGGCCCGGGAGGGGCTCAAGAGTATTACAAGCTGCGACCTGACATAACAGTACTAGGCAAAATCCTAGGGGGAGGACTCCCACTATCTGCTTTCGGCGGTAAGCGTGAGATCATGGAAAAACTTGCGCCAATGGGACCAGTCTATCAAGCCGGTACATTCAGCGGTAATCCAATCAGCGTAGCGGCTGGCATCACAATGCTCGAATCGATCAAGCGTCGAGGAAGCCGACCATACACACATCTCGAAAAACAAGGGCGACAACTGAGAAAGGAGATTAGCGACAGTATCGATTCAAAAAACGTCCCCGCCCAAGTAAATGGAATCGCATCAATGTTCCAAGTATTCTTTACGAAGCGTCCGGTCACGGACTATTATTCTGCCAAATCCTCGAACACAGAAATGTATCA
>Ga0209802_1002501_pt1 | contig 12731 bp, 12 predicted proteins | sample GraSoiAngelo_129_FD_185886 | JGI IMG/M metagenome (GOLD analysis project Ga0209802, IMG submission 185886) | Grasslands soil microbial communities from the Angelo Coastal Reserve, California, USA - 14_0927_12_40cm (SPAdes) (version 2) | ecosystem: Environmental > Terrestrial > Soil > Grasslands ... | reverse complement strand
CGGCGGCCGCGTCAATCCGGCGCCGAAGGTCCTGCGCGTGCTTGCTGGCCATGGGGTCCTCCTGCCTCGCGGCCGCCCGGGGGCCGGATCAGTTGCTGCTTGATATCGATACTCCGGTCACGGCCGCGTCATGTCAACTGGACGGGACCGCGGGAATTTCAACCGCAACCCGCCTGACTTGCGGCTCACCAGGCGGACGCGGGCACCGTCCTGGTAGGCCGGCATGCGGTAGCCGTCGACCTTCTCCTCGTAGATCCAACCGGGGCGGTGAAAGGGCGCGCGGACGAGCGTTGGGGCCATCGGAGTGTACGGGCGGATCACCGTCGTTGGTTTACAGCCCTTACCGAACAGCGGACGCCCGCGTCATCGCTTGCCCTCCACCGCGCTCGCGCGCGCCACCGCTTCGATCGCCCACGCGCGCGTCTGGTCCGGGGTCCGCCCAGTGCGATGGTGCTCGTCTGGCGCCCGCCACACCCAACCGTATTGCGCGAGGGCGGCCAGTGCGTGCGCGCGTCTGAGTCTCACTTCGTCGATGACGACGCCGGTCCGTGCCCGGTAGACCTCGACCACACGGCGCACGATGCGATCACCGTACGACGGCAGCCACCGCATCTCGTGATGCCGATCCCCGGCCGCTGATTCCTCAAAGTCGAACAGTCCTGAGATGCGCCCGTTGCCATCGACGACGAGGTTGTGGCCCCCGACGTCGCCATGCAGGAATGTTCTGTCGGCCGGCGCGATGACCTGCGCGCGATGCGCCTCGACAAGCGCGAGCGCCCTTGCCCGATCCGGCATTGCCTCGGCGCCTCGCACCACGTCATCGAGGTCTAGCTGCGCCGCCGCGGGTAGTCCCGCCGCGACGAGCGCATCGATCTCATTCGACGAAAATGCCGTGTGCAGCGCCGCGCAGAGCGCGGCGTGATCGTCGGCGTACGCGTCTCCGATCGAGCGATCCGCAAGCGCGTACTCATGGTGGAGGAGACCAGAACCGCCGACCACCTTTGTGCGCAGGCACACCGGGCCGCCTGCGAGCACGGGAATCGGGATCGCGACCCGCCAGACGGTGCAGGGTGAGCCGCTCGACCGCCATCCTTCGCTTCGTCGCTGCGTCGTGGGCGACGAATGCGACGTGTGTCGAGAACACGATGACCGTCCGGGCGGCCCGCACCTGGACGGAGAGCGGCGGGTCGGTGATCCCTGCGCGGTGCGCGACTGACATCGCCAGCGCAGCGGCGTGTCGCGCGTTCATCACTGCATCCGGCAACTCGACATTACGGCCGCCGCCGTGATGAGCGCGCCAGCCGCGCCGTCGCACTCTGCGCCGCGTGCCACGGCGTGCGTTCCCACCCGGTGCCGGTCGCGCTCGTGGGCAGGTGCTCCCAGGTCAGCTGGACGGGTTCTGGACCATGGGCCGCTCAGACGGCACGGCCGACCGCGTGACCTTCGAAGATTGCCTCCAGCGCCGTGCGAGGGGCGACGCAGTCGCCGACCATCCGGAGCTCGGGGACGTGGCCCCGGAGCTCGTGGGCCAGGCGGTCCTCGGCGACCCCGCCCACCGCCGCGACGATGCTGTCGACGCCGTCCAGCCGGTCCGGCTCTCCGGTGGAGAGGTCCTCGAGGACCACGGCGCGCCCCTCGACCGCACGCACCGCGCGGAGCGGCATCACCCGGACCTTCTTCTCCCGCAGGCGTGGCTGGACGGCGAGCATGCTGTAGATGGTGATCCGCGCTCCGTAGGCGACACCTCCCGTGATCAGCGTGACCCGCTTGCCGAGCTCCGCCAGATGCTCGGCGGTCGCGACCGACTGCCAGTTGCCGTCAGCCTCGATGAAGGCCACGTGGTGACCGAGCGCTGCCGGCTTCAGGAGCGCCTCCCAGGTCGAGAAGACGTGCGCCGCTCCCGGGATGACTAGCAGCTTCGGCCGCGCGCCGGTGGCGAGCACGACCGCGTCGGGCCGGAAGGCGAGGACGCGGTCGACGGTCGCCTCCACGCCGCATTCGATCGTCACCCCGAGCCGGCGACACTGCTCCTCGAAGAAGGTGCGCGCGTACGTGAACTCGCGGCGCGTCGGAATGCGGGCGGCGAGGTTGACCTGGCCGCCGACCTCGCGCTCGCGCTCCCACAGGGTGACGTCGTGGCCGCGGCTCGCCGCCACCCGGGCCGCCTCCAGCCCTGCCGGGCCACCGCCGACCACCAGCACGCGCCGGCGCACCGCCGCCGTCGTGAGTGTTCCCTCCCCCCACTCCGCTTCCCGACCCGCGGTGGGGTTCATGAGACAGGTCACCGGCTGGTGGAGCTCGATCATCGCGATGCAGCCCTGGTTGCAGGCGATGCACGGCCGGATCTCGTCGAGCCGACCGGCCCGCGCCTTGGCGAGCAGGAACGGGTCAGCGATGTGAGCGCGGGCCATGCCGACGAGGTCGGCCTCCCCAGCCGCCAGCACCTCTTCTGCGAGCTCGAGGCGATTGAAGCGGCAGACGGCGAAGACGGGAAGGTGGGGCACCACTGCCTTGATCCCCGCCGGCAGGTAGCGGAAGGCGGCGCGCGGGAAGTGCATGTCCGCCATCTGGGTGGCGAGCGAGTAGTGGGCGATGTAGGCCGAGTGGGAGACGTTGACGAAGTGGATGGGGACGGCGGCGGCGATCCTCGGCACCATCCGCTGCATGTCCTCGAGCCCGAGGCCGGGGGCCATGAATTCCTCGGCGCTGATCCGGATGCCGACGGGGAAGTCCGGCCCCATCGCCTCGCGCACGGCCTGCAGCACCGCCAGCGGGAATCGGAGTCGGTTCTCCTCGCTGCCCCCGTAGGCGTCCGTGCGGACGTTCGAGGCGGGGGAGAGGAACTGCTGCAGGAGATGGCCGTGGCCGAAGTGCACCTCGAGGCCGTCGAGCCCCGCCTCCCGCAGGTGGCGGGCGGTGAGGACGTGGGCGGCCACGACCGCCTCCATGTCGTCCTCGTTCATCTCGTGCGGGATCGGACCGCCCGGCGTCCACGGAATGGGGGACGCGCCCCAGGTGGGCGTGCGCCCGAAGTGGCCCTCAGCGTGCCGCCCGACGTGCACGATCTGGCCGAAGAGCCTCGTCCCCTCGGCGTGCACGGCGTCGGCGACTCGACGGAAGGCGGGGACGCCGCGGGGATCGTAGCCGATCACGCCCTGCGCGCGGCCGATGCTGGTCGGATGGACCCGGATCGCCTCGAAGATGATGAGCCCGGCGCCGCCGCGCGCCTTCTCCGCGTGATAGTGGACGTGCCGGTCGCTGGGCAGGTGATCGACGCCGTAGTTGGTCGTGTGGGCCGGCACGAAGATCCGGTTGCGCAGCTCCACCGGCCCGATGCGGAACGGCGAGAACACGTACGGGAATCGTGAGGTCACGTCGCTAGCCGAGGTAACTCCCGCCGTTGACGAGCACTCCCTTGCCGAGGAGTCGCATCGACTGGATCCCTCCCGGAATCGAATGCCTACTGTACTATCGTCGCCGAGTCAACGCGCGCGAGGAGAAGGGAGCGAGGCATGCGAAGCGGGCGAGCGTTCGTCGAGAGCCTCCGGGATGGACGGGGCGTGTTCCTGGACGGCCAGCGGGTGAAGGACGTCACCACGCACCCGGCCTTCGCCGAGCCCATCCGTCAGGTCGGCCTCATGTACGACCAGGCGCGCGAGCGCTGGGACCCCGCCGCCACGACGTACCTGGAGGCGGCGACGGGGCAGCGCACGTCGGCGATGTGGCTCGTCCCCCGCTCGTCCGCCGATCTTGCCCTGCGCCGCCAGGTGCACCGCGCCTGGTGCGAGCCCTCCGGCGGCGTGATGGGACGCACGGCGGACTCCGGCGCCTCGATCCTCACGGGGTTCGCGAGCCACCCGGAGGTCTTCGCCCGCGGCGGCGAGCCGTTCGCCGAGAACGTGCGCCGCTTTCACGCCCGCGCCCGCGACGAGGACCTCTTCGTCGCCTACGCGGTCGTCCCCCCGCAGGGCGATCGCACGAAGCCGGCTCACAAGCAGAAGGAGCCCTTCCTCTACGCGGGGGTGGCGCAGGAGCGCGACGACGGCCTCGTCCTCCGCGGTGCCCAGATGATCGCCACCTCCGCCGTCATGGCGGACTGGCTCATCGTCAGCTCGATCACGCCGCTCGCCCCCGGCGACGACGACTACGCGTTCTCCGTCGTGATCCCGACCGCCGCCGAGGGGCTGCGCATCTACCCGCGGCGGCCGTACGCGACCATGGCCACCAGCGTCTACGACTACCCGCTCTCGTCGCGCTTCGACGAGATCGACACCCTCGTCGTGCTGCGTGACGTGTTCGTGCCGTGGGAGCACGTGTTCATCCATCGCAGCGTTGAGCTGGTGAACGCCCAGTGGCACGAAGCCGCCGCCCACCTCCTCGTGAACTTCCACACCCTGATCCGGTTCTGCGTGAAGATGGAGTTCGTCGCCGGCCTCGCCCTCCGGCTGACCGAGCTCCACAACATCCAGGCAATGCCGCCGGTCCAGACCCAGCTCGGCGCCGAGATCGCGCTGGTCGGCGCCCAGATGGACGCCCTCGCCCACGCGGCGGAGACGGTGCCGCTCGTGCGCAACGGGATCGCCCGCCCGAACCCGCTTTACGTCTATGCGGCCATGAACCTCCAGCGCCGCCTGGCGCCCGACCTCATGCGCACCCTGCGCGAGCTGGCCGGCGGCGCCTTCGTCGCGGTCCCCTCCTCGCAGGAGGCCTTCGCCAGCGCGGAGACGCGGGACGACACGCACCGCTACTACCAGGGCGCGGAGACCGGGGCCGAGGAGCGGGTGAAGCTGCTCAAGCTGATCTGGGACCTGGTGGGAACGGAGTTCGGCGGGCGCCAGCTCCAGTACGACATGTTCTACTCGGCGGCCCAGCACGTCGCCGACATGCGGATGTACCGCTGGTACGACTGGACTCGCGCCCGCGCCGCCGTCGACCGCATGCTCCAGGGCTACTGACACGTGGAGTGACGATGATGCATCGCGCACCCCGCTACGGGTTTAATGAACGAGGCCGTCGGCCTGTGCGTTCGCAAAAGCCGACGGACGCCCGGAAGCTTGAAGACCCTAGCCCCCTGATGTCCCGCGCGGTTCTTTGGCCAACTCGGCGCGGGAGGAGATTGTCTTAGATCAACCCATTTATGCCATGACCCACGACCGACTTGTGCTGACCAACGCGAACGTCATCGACTGTGTGAGCGAGCAGCCCATAGCTGGTGGAAGCGTCGTGATCGAGCGAGGACGGATTGCCGAGGTCCTCGACGGGAGCCATTCGGCCGACACGCGCAACGCCGACGTGATGGACCTGGGCGGCGCGTATCTCTTGCCGGGACTCTGGGATGTCCATATTCATCCCGACTATCTCGCAGAGACAGGCGCCAGCGTTGTCGACCAAACCATCGTGTTTGGCCAGCGCCTCATGGAGGCGCTGACGGAGGCGGGCGTCGTAGGCGTGCGGTGCGCCGGCTCAGCGCACTTCATGGACGTGGCCTGGAAGCGGGCGTTCGATACAGGCCAGTACGTGGGCCCGCGTGTGTTCGCGGCCGGCCACTTCCTAACCAGCACGGGTGGCCACTTCCTGACGTCGGGCCATGCGCTCGAATGCGACGGCCCGTACGGCTTTGTCCGCGCGATCCGGGAGCAGATTAAGAACGGCGTTGACCACGTCAAGCTCAACCTCACGGGTGGGATCATGGGCCCGGCCTGGGACCGCCACTGGCAGTCGTTTCTCCTCGACGAGGAGCTCGAGGCGGCGTTCGCAATCTGTCGCGCCCGCGGTTTTCGTGTGATGGCGCATGCCGCCAACCCCGAAGCGGTGAAGACGGCCGTCCGGCTTGGCGCGCACAGCGTCGAGCACGGCTACATCATGGATCACGAGTGCGTCGAGCTGCTCCGCGCAAGTGACACCTGGTATGTACCCACGCTGGCGATCAGCCACCTCACACCGGATCAGGCGAGCGATCCGTGGGAGAAACGATGGGTCGAGCAGCGGAACCTGTCAGCCGACCTGTGTGAGCGCGCGGACCTGGCTTCCAGTGAGCACCGCGAGTGGTTCCGGCGAGCGCTCGCGGCCGGCGTGAGGATGGCGCTGGGCTCTGACATCCGCCCGCTAAAGGAGGCGGCGCTGCTCGAGCTGGGCCTGTGGGTGAAGGACGGAGCGACGCCGCGGCAGGCTCTTCTCGCCGCCACGCGCGATGCCGCTGAGCTCTGCGGTGTGGGCGCCGAGCTCGGAACGATCCAGCCGGGTAAGCTCGCCGATCTCATCGTCGTCGACGACGATCCGTTACGGGACATCAGGAACCTACGGCGGCTGCGTCTCGTATTCAAGGAGGGCCGCCTCGTCTCTGACCGTCGTGCGGGGGCAATTGGTCGGCGGAAGGATCCCTAGCGCTCCACGAAAGGGGTGTCGCATGGCCCGCCGCACAGTATGCGGATACCTTCTCTACCTCGTCCTGGCTCCGTCGAGCCGGACCCATCCGCAGGGGGTCTTCCGAACTGAGGTTGTCTCAGAACTCGGCGAAGTAAGTGGCTCCCCGGGCTGGGCTCGAACCAGCGACTTTCTGATTAACAGGCCAACCCTACCCCACCTCACGCGCACGCATCAGCACCTATCCGCCTGCGAACACGGGCGATCACATTACGGTCATCTGCGGGTGGATGCGGGCTCCTCGGGTTGCGTTGGAACCACGGTGGATAACACGCAAACGCTGGGGGTGCGCTCTGTAAGGGCGCGTCAGGCTATGGGGTCGAATGAAGAGTTGAGCGGGAAATCGCGGCTGATGGGCCGTCGTCTCGCGCCGGTGGGAGAGCTGGCGCGGGATCGGGCTCGAACACGTGGCGAAGGGCTGCTGCGGTCGAGTCCCCGCGGCGGGCGTCCGCGCCTGAGCCCCGAGGAACGCCGCCGCCGAGCGCGAGAACGCAAGCGGCGCTGGCTGGCTTCGCGTGTGGACGCTCAACGCGGCCGTGAGACACCACCCGGGAACAGGGAGCCCTGACTCCCTAAGCCGATGGGACGAGATCTCCGTCCGTATCGGTACTTGACGCTTCCCAAGGAGGATCGCGAGAATCCGCATTTGGTGCGAAGCTCGTGCGATCCGGAAAGCCCTCATGCTGCTTCGCACAGGACGTGAGACGCCGGCACGGCGCGTACACCTACCTTCGGTACGAAGGGTACGATCGTCGAACCGGCGAGACCCGCTACCGGCGCGAGTACGTTCCTGCGCGCGAGTCGGCCCGGGTGCGGCAGTGGATCAGGCGCGCCCGGGCTGCCAGGGCCCGCTCTCGCGCGTTTATAGGATTCCTACGGCGCTACGTCAGCGCTGATGGAATATCGGGCGCGGCGCCGAGCCCGGATACGCGCCGGTCTGGCGTAACCCTGTACGCCCGCTCATCCCTAGCAATCCGGCAATCACGACTCAATAGCCGCGAGTGGAGTATGTCGCACCAGCGCCGGTTGTCGTCGCCACCGGCCTCGGCGCTTCCCGAGATATATGCGGAGGCGATCACCACCTCGTCGTCGGCGCCATCTCGCGCCGGAGAGTGGGATTCGCACCAGCGCACATCAAGAATTTCGTCGCTGGGATCGGCATCGGGCTCACAACCCGGACAGTACGCGCGGGCCACACAGGGGGTGTCCGGAAGGTAATCCGTCACCGCTCCAGTGCTCATGTCACTGCACCTCCTGTCCCTAAGATGCCGGGTGAGTGCCTCAGGTTTCCGGTACTGTGAGAGTGCGGCAGCAGCGGCGTCGTCTGAATCCTCATCGCAGCCATCCTCCCCACAGTCCCCAGTCCATCCCGTCGTTCTCGGCCCATAGCTCGCCTTGAGCGATGTCCCGTTCTGTTGCCAGCCGCTGATATTCCACGTACTGCTGGGGCCCACCGATGTAGAGGCAGTGGCAGGTCACCGGATCCGCGTAGGTGTACGCCGCGTCGGGGCCCATGCCGCGAGCCACGATCTTGAATGGCGGCATCGACGCGAGACTACGGTCCTGCTCCGGACTATCGGCGTTTCGCTTCTGGAAACCGGCCTTCACCAGAAGCTGCTCCGTGCTGACGGCGTCCTGTCCACGCAGCGTAGTGCAACTGGACAATGCCGTCAGCGAGCTGGCGATGACACAGGCCGCGACGATGACTCCGAAGCGGGAACGAAGAGACATACTGCTCATCTCCCTCTTTTGTTCTTGCTGCCTGGAGCGGCTCGCGGTAAGTCGCGGATCTCGCGCACGGGATTTCCGCAAGAATCAGCAGGAGGAGGCGCAGTGGGCCATTCGCGCCGCCGACGGTGTGCGCGGGCGTGTTGGAGCTCGTGTGCTTCGCGCCACTCGAGAGCGGCGAACGTGACGACGATCACGGCGATGGACACGAGCAGCAATTGCGAGCCTCCCATCGTTTGGATGGTGTCTCCGAGACAGGCGTTACAGCGAGCGACGCCTGGTCCGCCCGGCATCACCTTGTCCGGTATCCCCCCGACGGCCGTGCGCGTCCTAAGGGGTGGAAGAAGGAGAATCAAAGGCCGGAGCTCGACCGCCGGCCGATGAAGGGAAAGTGTGATGAACTCGAATGCGCGATCGATCCTCTCAGCCGCGCTGCTCGGCTTGGCGGCCCTCGGCAGCTCGGCGTGTGGATCCGCGATGAGTGCGGCGATCACACCGTCTGAGTCGACGACCACGTTGATGCAGGGCTGGGAGCACTGGTTCAAGCTGGAGTGGTCGACCGACCGCGGGCCCGACGGGGAAGCGCGGATTCGCGGATATATCACCAACGAATACGGAGAGGCCGCCGAGCCGCTACGTCTGCTCGGTCAGGCCCTGGACAAATCGGGCACCGTCGTCGGTCAGCGGATCGTCTGGGTTCCCGAGGGGGTCGGCGGATACGAGCGCGCGTATTTCGAGATCCGGCATCTGCCCGCGGCCGACCACTATCGGGTCTCAGTGTGGGACTATTCCCGCCTGCAGGCCGAGGCCGACCGGCAGAGCCCCTGAGCTCATGGCAAACGCCTGGTCTGCTGCGCCGCTAGTTGTCACGAATCAACCTCTTTGCGCCATCGAGAATCCTCGCGCCCCCCGGAATTTGGCGCAGGTTTCCATGGCCGTCGGCGACTAGGATTTGTGCCAGAGACCAGGTGGGCCGCCGTCTGCACTACGAAGAGGGGTTATCGCCGTCGAGCTGCAATGGACGCAGACTAGCGCCGGGCTGGACGCCCACGCATCAAGCAGGCCCGCCGGCCTCTCCTCACCATGAGGGCGATGCCCGCGGGGGCGTGGCCGCCATCCAGCCCTTCGTAAGAAAGCCGGTAGCACGCATGGCGGCTCTGGGGTACCTTCCGTGAACTTCCCGATCCGCGTCATGCTCGCGCTATTCGTCATCGGAGCATTCGGCGGAATCGCCGCGTGGGGAATGGTCATGGTCCTTCGTGCCGAGAGGTTGACTGAAGCACAACGGATGATCGCAGCGGGCGGAATCGTGCTCGTGATAGCACTGCTAGCCATGCGGGTGGTCTTCGTCTGGCCCGCGTACTGCGACTAGCGTTCACTTCCCCTTCGGCCCTCGCGGGTCTACGGTGTCGGCAGTGGCCTCGAGGGTAGGTATCGAGGAGTCGATGATCCAGACTTGCGCAAATCGGCTCATGGCGTTTTCTTAACGGGCGGCCGGGCGGGCTGCTTCAGACGCTGACAACCTCCGGGTTCTAACGTTCAGGAACTGAAGATCCGTCTCATCGCGGTGACGGGCAACGTCGTCTTGCTTGCCCACATCAAACCTGCACCGGCAAGTACATGCCCTATCGGAGAGTCTCGCCGGAAGCCTCTCGGCGCGATTGCTGACTGCCGTCGCGCTCGAACTTCAGCATGACATTGGTTTCGGGCGCCGGATCGTGTGCAACTCCGTACAACACGTTGACGTCGCGCGTGCGAACGAGTGTCAGCCACGTCCACGGCCCTTCCTCGTTGCGCAGCGTGACCCGGTTGCCCTTGGTAACCACTGTTCCCGCCAACTTGGAGGGCTTCGCGAGGTTGTTCGCGCCCCGGTTTGGTATTACGTTCGCGGTGAACGTTCCGTCATCCTTGATCTGCAGAGTGATCAGGGCCTCGTCCTCGTATTGATCTGCTCTGCACTGTCCGAGCGTGCCGTGCCAAATCCCGCTGAGGTCGCTATTTCGAGCCAGAACACCAGACCCGGCACAACCGGGGAGTAGGGTGACCAGCGCGGTAGCGGCAAGGCTGAGGGCGAACATACGTTGATTCACTGAATCGCTCCTACGAAGCCCCGCGATTCTGCGGGAAGAATCAAACGGGCAATGACGCCCGAGACCGTTCCGGCGATAAACAGCCCGGCGATCGCCATTGTCTGCTCTGCCATCTTCGCGGTCGACGAAATCAGCCTCAACAGGCGGATGAGATTCACCATGGTGTCGATGCCGAACGCGATGAGGCGGCCCGGAAGCACCCGCGTCAGCCAGTCAAACATGTCGAACGGCACGAACGGCAGGCCTGCCACTCTCCAGCCAAAGAACAAAGTCCCAATCAAACTGCCGTCAGCATGGCAGCCACAAACACGCCGCTCCAAATCCTCCCCTCCCGCATTTTCATCTCACCGCCGCGCGACAAGGGGCCGCCGAGCGCGACGCCCCAGGGGAGGGAGCGAGCAGTGGTTGGGGCATCACATTCGCCTGTTGATGAGGCGATCGATCGCCAGCGGGCCGGGACCACCCAAGACGAGGGCTGCAAGACAGGCGAGGTACAGGAGACTACATTCGTAGCCTACCGGCCCGAACTGAGCGCCGGCGGAAGTCACGGCGATGAGCTTGATCGAGCTGAACCCGTAAGGCAGATGCACGTTGACGATAGCCACCAACAGAAGGGCAGCCATGGGTAAGCTCGCAAGCGCCACGAACGCACCCAGAAGTATTGCTAAACCGCCGAGTAGTTCGACCAGTATGGTCAACCATGCCATCAGATGTGGTGCAGGCACGCCCAGCGCGTGCAGGATTGCGACGAATGCGTCAGGGCCCCTGGACAGCTTGGCGACACCATGCTGTATGAAGCCAACTCCAACGATGAGACGAAGCGGAATGGGAGCCCAACGGGCGATCGGAAATCGACTCGACGGATCAAACGCAAGCTCACGAAGTACGTGCGCGTAAACGGAATTCACTGCTGCTCGCGTCCTAACGAGGCGAGCGACTGCGCTTGCTGACATGTGCCAGACTTCACTCATCGCGGATTGCTCCTATGCAAAGCCCATCGGACGCGTCGTCAACATCTGCCTCGATTTGGTAAGTGCTTCGCTCATCAATCGTGCCAAGCATTCTCTGAGAGCAAACTTCAGCCAGCGGCGCGCTTTCACTCAGACACCGCATCGAGGATTACCTCCACGACGGTGTCGGGCGCGGTCACCAGGGGCGTGTGATCGAGCTTTTCCGAGCGCACGCGCGCCTTCATGCGGCGCGCCAAATAAGCTGCGTCGCCACGGGGATCATCCGATCCTCCTCGGCGATCAGGTACCAGGAGGGTTTGTCGATCCAGGCCGGCTTCGGCGACGGGTCCTGGATGCACGCGACCGCAATCGGTCGTTGGGTGGCGTTCAACAACGCAATCTGCTCCGGAGAAGCTTTGGGCGCGAAGGCCGATCCGAATCCCTCGTCGGGCATCCAAATCATGCCCGAGGCGTCAGGAGCCAGTTGCGGCGCCAGCGCATGTGGCTTCTCACGATAAAAGACTTCCGCCACCGTCTCGCCCTCGGCCGGAGTAAGGCCTGCGATATACACCAAAGACTTCACGCGGACATTGGTAGTCGCCGAGATCACCGCACCGGCGTACGCATGCGCAGCAAGAACAACAGGCCCGCTGGTACGATCCAGCAACCGATCCAATGCCTTGATGTCGTCGCTCAGGGACGTCAAGGGAATCGGCGCTGCGACCACTTCGAATCCCTTGGCCTGCAAAGGGCGGATGACGCCACTCCAGCTCGAGCCATCCGCCCACGCTCCATGGACCATGACGATGGTCATCGCTTCGCGCGTGTTCATGGGGAAAATCATAATCGGCGCGGTGGCCGCGTTCTTGCCGAGACTTGCGGAGTTTTACGCGTTGCTTGCGGACTTGCGGAACTGTCGCGGCGTGAGGCCGACCGCACGCTTGAAGTACGTGCAGAGTTTGCTTTGATCCGAGAATCCAGCACTCGCTGCGATGTCCACGAGTGGGAGATCGCGGTCGCGCATGAGCTGCTGCGCCCGGTCGACGCGGCGGGCAAGGACGTACTGGTGCGGCGGCAACCCGGTGGCGACTTTGAACTGCCGTGCGAAGTGATAGGGGCTGAGATGGACGACCGCGGCCAGTTGCGCCACGGTCAGATCGGTGGCGAAGTACTCGTCGATGTATTCGATGACGGCCTGCAGCTTCGCTGGCGACAGCATGCCGTCCGTCCGACGGGCCGGCGGGCGCAGTGCGCAAGCGTTCCGGATCAGGTGGACGGCGAGGACGTTGGCGAGCGACTCGGCGGCGAGGCGGGCCCCACCTCCCGCGGCGTTGACCTCGTCATTGACAGCCAGCATCGCGGACCGCAGTTGTGGATGTTGCAGGCCGTCGAGCTGGCGGATCGCCACCTGCGCCGGCTCGAGTTCGAACGCCTCTGCCGCAACCCGCTCGACCACCGCCGGCTCCAGGTAGACGTGCAAAACGTCCCTGTGCCCACTCGAACGTGCCCGGATCGTGACGCCTGCCGGCACGACGATGAT
>Ga0209802_1002499_pt1 | contig 12747 bp, 13 predicted proteins | sample GraSoiAngelo_129_FD_185886 | JGI IMG/M metagenome (GOLD analysis project Ga0209802, IMG submission 185886) | Grasslands soil microbial communities from the Angelo Coastal Reserve, California, USA - 14_0927_12_40cm (SPAdes) (version 2) | ecosystem: Environmental > Terrestrial > Soil > Grasslands ... | reverse complement strand
AAGGCCAGGGGAGCATCTCCCACCCCGCCTACGTCTGCGGGACGCGGGCGATCATCATGGCATCCATGCCCTCCGCCATCCTGATGATACACGCACCGGCACGAAAGACGCGTTCGTTCCGACGCGATGTCGTCGCGTGGCCGATGCCCACCATCGAGCAAGAAATCGAGTGGCTCCAGTTCTACACACGGAACATCGGCGGTGGGAAAGTGGTCGGGATCGGAATCAACCACGAGAACATGACGAGGGAAGAAGTCGAGGCGACCGTGCAGACGTACGAGAACAAGTACGGCCTCCCCGCCGCGGATCCGTTGTGGCACGGCTGCGGAAAATTCGTGAACCAGATTCGGCGGATCCCATGAAGATCCCCCGATCCCACCCGCGGTACGACTCCTTGGTCCGGCGCGAGCGCCTCGTCCGGGCATGGAAAGAAGGCGTCGCGGTCCCGGAGGGGCTCATCGCGCATGGCCGGGGCGAGGCATGGGATTATCTGTTCGGAGAGGAGACCAGCGCCCCCGCCCTCGTCGCCGAGCGCGCCGCGGCCGCGCATCTTCTCGCCGCCGAGCGACCCGTGATCTCCGTGAATGGCAACGTGGCCGCACTCGCCGCGCGAGAGGTCGTCCAGCTCGCGCGGGCGATCCCCGCCCGGATTGAAGTGAACCTGTTCCATCGGACCGAGACTCGCGTGGCGAAGATTGTACGAATCCTCGAGCGGGCCGGGGCGCGGGACGTCTTAGGGAGGAGCCCCAACGCGCGAATCCCGGGCATCGAGTCGAAACGAGCTCTGTCCCATCGCGATGGGATCTTCGGAGCGGATGTTGTGTTGGTTCCACTCGAGGACGGGGATCGGGCCGAAGCGTTGGTCCGAATGAAGAAGGTCGTGATTAGCGTGGACCTCAACCCGCTTTCCCGAACCTCCCAACGATCGACCATACCGATCGTCGACGAGTTGACGCGCGCGATCCTGAACATCAAGAAGTTCGTGGAAGAGCTCAAAGCGGATCCACCGGAGGTCGCTCGAATCCGTCGCGCGTATCGGCGCAACGGAAACCTTGGCGCGGTGTTTTCATTCCTCGAGTGGCGGCTCAGTCATCTTCGCCGAGGTCTCGTCCGCGGCGGGAAACGCTACCGAACCCCGAAACGATAGGGACCGAACGTCACTGCCAGTGACCGGTCTTCCACTTAATCGAGCAGCCCATCGGCGGCACAAACGTCGAGGGCGGTTGCTTCCCCGCGAGGATCGCATCGAGCACCTCGCGCATGACCTGCTTCTTCACGCTCTTCGAATCTTTCGAGTCGTCGAGCTTCCCACGGTACCGGAGCTTCCGCGTGGAGTCGAACACAAAGAAATCGGGCGTGCACACGGCGCCGTACGCCTCCGCGACCTTTTGGCTCTCATCCCGGAGGTACGGGAAGTTGTACCCCTTGCGTTGCGCGCGTCCGACCATGTTCGCGAAGTCGTCCTCCGGATAGCTCGCCTCATCGTTCGCGTTGATCATCACGAACTGGACGCCTTTCCCCGCGTACTCCCGCTGAACCGCAATCGTGCGATCTTCCCACGCTTGCACGTACGGGCAGTGATTGCACCAAAATGCAACAGCAAGGACCGGCTTGTCTTTGAACGATGCGAGCGAATACGTCTTCCCATCGACGGCCGGGAGCGAGAAGTCCGGAGCCGGCGATCCAATCGGGAGTCCTTCGTATTTCACGAGCTCCACGACATCACCGAGCTAACCCATCCGTGCGGCCGTTATAGGCTTTCGCCCCAGGCAACGTTCGTGGCGGAAGGCGGCGCTCACCCGGAGCGATTGGTTCGCCGCTTTTGAGACACAAACTTTATCAGACACCCGCCAGATGGAGCAATCCCGTGATTTGACGTGAAGTATGTCATTGTCACGGGTGGCGTTTTGTCGGGACTCGGAAAGGGGATCAGCACCTCTTCCATCGGAGTCCTACTGAAGTCGAAAGGCCTGAAGGTCTGCCCGATCAAGATCGACCCGTACCTGAACGTCGACGCGGGCACGATGAACCCGTACCAGCACGGGGAGGTGTTCGTCCTCGACGACGGCTCCGAGGTGGACCTCGACCTCGGGAACTACGAGCGGTTCCTCGACGTGAACTTGACCGGAGACCACAACATCACGACCGGAAAGGTCTACCGCGCCGTCATCGAGAAGGAGCGCCGCGGAGACTACCTTGGTCGCACGGTTCAGATCATCCCGCACATTACGGACGAGATCAAGGCCCAACTTCGGGCGGTCGGGGAGAAGGAGCAGGCGGACATCGTCCTCGTCGAAGTCGGCGGGACGGTCGGAGACATCGAGGGCATGCCGTTCCTCGAGGCGGTTCGCCAACTTGGCCAGGAGGTCGGCAAGGAGAACATCTTGTTCGTGCACACGACCCTGGTCCCGATCATGGGCGCCGTGGGAGAACAGAAGACGAAGCCGACCCAGCAGAGCGTCCGCGAACTCCGGTCGATGGGAATCCAGCCCAGCGTGATCATCGCCCGCGGAGAGCACTCGCTGGAGTCCGAGATCAAGAAGAAGATCGCGTTTTTCTGCGACGTGCCCGTCGAGGGGGTCATCAGCGCCCCCGACGCCTCCACGATCTACGACGTCCCGCTTCTCTTCGACGGCCAAGGCCTCACGGAATACGTCATGCGGACGCTCCGGCTCGAGCCGAAAGGAGAGGACCTGAAGGAATGGAAGGGGTTCTTGGAGAACCTGAAGAATCCCGAGAAAGAGGTCACCATCGCACTCGTCGGCAAGTACACGCACCTCAAGGATTCGTACATGAGTCACATCGAGGCGTTCCACCATGCGGGCGCCGCGGCGCGCGTCCACGTGAACCTGAAGTGGGTCGAGTCCGTCGACCTGGAGAAGCACGGGACGAAGCTCCTCGAGGGGGCCGACGGAATCCTCGTGCCGGGCGGGTTCGGGGATCGCGGGATCGAGGGGAAGATCGCCGCGATCCGATACGCCGCCGAGAACGACGTCCCGTTCCAAGGGGTGTGCCTCGGGTTCCAACTCGCGACGATTGGTTTCGCGCGCGACGACCTCGGCTTGAAGGGCGCAAACAGTTCCGAGTTCGATCCGAAGACGCCACATCCCGTCGTCGACCTGCTCCCGGAGCAACGGGGTGTGAAGGGGATGGGCGCGACGATGCGCCTCGGGGCCCACGAGATCGACGTAGATCCGGACTCGAAGACGGCAAAACTGTACGGGGCTGCGACGATTTTCGAGCGACACCGGCATCGGTACGAGATCAACCCGGCGTACATCGCGAAACTCGAAGATGCGGGCCTTCGATACGTCGGCCGATCGGACGGGGGACGGAGGATGGAAGTCCTCGAGCTGAAAGGCCACCCGTACTTCGTCGCTTCCCAGTTCCATCCGGAGCTCCGGTCCCGACCGCTGCGGCCGTCCCCGATCCACCTCGGCCTCGTTCGCGCCGCGGCGAGTTCAGCCCGCAAACCTTAAAGAGACCCGGGCACTGAACGTCGTTCGTGTCTTCTCTCGGTTACGAAGAGCTCCTTGCCCGCGCGAAAAAAGCGTTGCCTGCGGCCTTGAGCAGCGGCGAGCGGTTCCAGGTGCCTCCGCCCGACGTCGTGATTGAGGGCAAGACGACGATCCTCCGGAACTTCGAGGACATCGTCGGCGCGATCCGGCGAGACCCGAACATGGTGCTGACGTATCTCCTTCGGGAGCTCGGGACCGCCGGGGCGCTCGAAGGCCGTCGGGTGGTGTTCAAGAGCAAGGTGACGGGCCAGCAAATCGAGGACCGGGTCAAGTCATACGTCGAGGCGTACGTCCTGTGCCAGGAGTGCGGCAGACCCGACACCAGGCTCGTGAAAGAAGGCCGCATCGCGATGCTCGAGTGCGACGCGTGCGGGGCGCGCCGACCCGTGAAAGCGGTGAAGAAAGCCGCGAAAGTCGAGGAAGCGCCGCTCGTCGAAGGCAAAGTCTACGAGCTCATGATCCAAGACATCGGAAAGAAGGGTGATGGAATCGCGAAGCTCGACAAATACGTCATCTATGTGCCGGGGACCGCGAAAGGCGCGATCGTGAAAGTGTACATCGAGAAAATCGCCGGGACCGTGGCGTTCGGACGCGTGACCCGGGAGTAGTCGTCCCATGCGCCGCGAGTACGCGTCGATTGCGGCGATGGGGGCCATCCTGGTCGGCAGCCAGGTCATCGCAATTCTGCTTGCCCCGTTGTTCTTGACGGGCGGCTTCCAGGCCTTCCCGAATCCAAGCGACGTGACGAACACGGCCGTCTACATCGTGCTAATCCTCGCCTTCACGGGGGTCATCCTCCTCCTCGTCCGATTCCGGCACCAGAACGTCGCGAAGTACGTGATCCTCGCATCGATCTTCGTAACGCTTGCGTTCATCCTTCTCCTCCCGCTGTACGTTGGATTGTACTACGCCACCGGCCAGCCCGTGGACGACAACCAACTCGCGTTCCTCGCGAACCTCTCGACGCTCCTTTCGTTCCTCATCGCGGGCGGGCTCATCTATCTCCTGGTGAAGTTCCCGGAATGGTACGTCGTGGACGCAATCGGGATCGTGACGGCCGCGGGTGTGACCGCGATCCTGGGGATCTCCTTCGGCATCCTCCCGGCCGTCTTGCTGCTCGTGGCCCTCGCGATCTACGACGCGTGGGCCGTATACCGGACGAAGCACATGGTGACCCTCGCGGACGAGCTGACGAGCCAGCGACTCCCCATCCTCCTCGTCATCCCGAAGAAGGCGGGCTACTCCTTCCGAGAGCAGAAGAGTCTGAAAGAACAGGTGGCGTCTGGGGAGGAACGGGAGGCGATGTTCGTCGGACTTGGCGATCTCATCATCCCGGGAATCCTGAGCGTCTCGGCCTTCACGTTCCTGGGGCCGCTGAGTGGTTCCTCCGCGGGATTGCCTGGATCCCTTCTCGTGGCAATCGGGTCGGTCATCGGGAGCCTCGGGGGGTTCCTCGTCCTCATGCGGTTCGTCCTGAAAGGCAATCCGCAGGCGGGCCTCCCGCTCCTGAACGGCGGCGCCCTCCTCGGTTTCCTGATCACGAGCTTGCTCGTCTACGGCCACGTGACGATCCTGTGAGTCGCAACGGTCAAATAGCGCCCGATCCTTGAGACCGCGCGCATGGCTCTGTGGCAAGGACGTTCGAAGCGCAAGCCCACGGGGGGCCGCTACCGACCCTTTCGGAAGAAACGACGGCGCGAGATCGGCCGGGAACAGCAGTATGCCTTCATCGGGGCCCAGCGGCTCAAGCTGTACCGGACGAAAGGCGCGAACCGGAAGGTCCGCGTCCTTAAAGCGGAATTCGCCAACGTCCTGGACCGCCGCACGGCGGTGACGAAGAAGGTCAAGATTGTCACGGTCAAGGCGAACCCGTCCAACCCGAACTTTGTGACGCGGAACATCATCACGCGCGGCGCGACGATTCAGACGGAGATCGGCCTCGCGCGGGTCACGTCCCGTCCCGGCCAGGACGGCGTCATCAACGCGGTCCTCATCGAAACCGGCGCGAGCTGAGCGACCTCACTCGGCGGACTTTGTAATCCCGACGTCCTGGATCAGCGCGTACGGCACGAAGTTCGGGACGCCCACTTCGCCCCACCACATCATCTGCTCGGGCTTGTCGCTGAGGGCCACGATGTTCTTGAGGAGATGGAGGAGGTTGTCCGTCAACCGGATGTCCTTCCACGCCTCCGCGACTTCGCCTTTCTGAATGTGGAAGATGCCATCCCTGGGAATCGTGGACAAGTCCCCGGTCACGTACGACTGGTACCGCGTGTACCATGTGTTCGTGAGCCAGAGGCCGTCCTTGATATCCGAGAAGATCTCATCGCGCGACCGGTCGCCGGGTTTCACGAAAATCGCGTGCGGATCCGGGAAGACGAGGCCCGCGTTCCCGGTCGTCTTCGTCCGGAATTTCTTCGCCGTCGAGGTGTTGTGAAGATACGTCTTCAGGATCCCTTTGTTCACGAGGACGTTCCTTCGGGTCGGGACGCCTTCTGCATCGAAGCGTTTGCGGGCGATCGACTCCGCGGACCCGTCGTCAGATAGGGTGAATTCCGTCGACGCCACCCGCTTCCCGATCTTCTTGCCGAACGGGGAGAGGCCCGCCATCACGATCCAGGCGTTCAGCCGTCCGCCCACCTGGTCCGTCAACGAACCGAAGATGAGGGGGTCGAACACGACGGTGTATCGCCCCGGCTTGCCGGACTTCGGGAATTTCGCGAGGGCCGCGATCCGTCCCGCCTTCTGCCCCGCCTTCTCCGGATCGAACTGGGAGAGTTTCGTCGCACACGCAATCCCGTGTCCGCTCGACTCGAGGGACACCAAGGCGCGAATCGACAGGTAGAGGTTTGCCCGATGGTCGCGGCCCTCCACGCCGTTCGAAGTAGCGAGGGCGTGCTCGTCCTCGTATTTCCAGAACGACCCCGCGCACTCTTTCGCCCCTTGGTCCAGCGCCCCGCTGATCGCGGCCTCGACGTATTTGCCGCCTTCGTCCAGGGCGAGGACCTTCGGATCCGGCCGGACGCGCGCATAGTCAAACGGCCCTTTCGCGATGCCGGCGTAGTCCGGGTTCTCTTGCGAGGTCTTGGCGATCTTGACGAGGCGTTCGACCGCCTCGTCGGTCTTCGAAAGGTCTTTGATGTCGCTCGCGAGGACCCTCTTCTTGTACACGAAGAAAACCGAGGCCGTCGACTCCCGCCAGCGGTTGCTAATCACGGCTTCGTTCTGCGCGAAGCGGATCTGGTAGGAGCGGTTCGTGACGATCTCTGCAACCGCGTCCTGGCATCCGAGCGCGATGGCCTTCTTGACGATTCGGGGGGCGAGGTCTTCCACGGGATCACCTCAGGTACACGTTCCGCAGCCGGATCGTCGGCCCGCCGAGGCTCGCGTCGAGCGCCTGGCCCGGGTCGGATTTCCCACAGAAGCCCGCCTCGAAATCGAGGTCCTTCCCGACCGCATCGACGGCCGACCAGAAGGCCGGCGTTGTGAGTTCGATGACCGTGTTCCGCACGGGATGCTTGACTTCCCCGTTCTCGACGAGGTAGGCCTCGCGGCCTGCGTACTTCGCGTTGTACCGTTTGTCATCGATGTTCCACTCCATGAAGCTCTTCATATAGACGCCGAACTTGACGTCCTCCAGGAGCTCGTCCACGGAGTAGTCCTTCGGCTCCACGAACGTGTTCGCCATCCGGACGATTGCCTCGACGTTGTAGTTCACCGCCCGGGAGGCGCCATTGCTCCGCGTGTGGAGGACCGCCGCGGTCTCCCGGTTTTGCAGGAACTCACTCACACGGCCTTCCTTGTACAGGTACCGGCGGCGAGCCTTGACGCCCTCGTCGTCCGTCACGTAATACGCGATGGCGTGCTCGATGGTCGGGTCATCCACGACGTTGACCACGTCGGATCCGACCCGCATGCCGATTCCATCCGGAGGGATGAACGACTTGCCCGCTTGGCTCGCCTCGCGCCCGAGGACGCGGTCCGCCTCCGTCGGATGACCGCAGGATTCGTGAGAGGCGATCCCCGCGACCTGCGGTCCGGCGACGAGGTCCATCTTGCCCTCGGGGGATTTCTTCCCTTCCGCAAGAGAGCGGTGCATCGACCGCGCCTCATCGAGGACGCGCTTCCCAAGGTCCCAGGCTTGGATGCCTTCCCAGCCCCCGGACCATCCGTAGTTCCGGTACGTCTGCTCGGACTCGCCGTCCTCGACGACCGTGAGGAAGTAGAAGGTGCGCAGGCGGGGGCTGTACGACCGGATCCGGGAGCCTTCCGAGTTCGCGAAGTGCTTCACGATCCGGTTGTCGCTGAGCTGGAAGTACCGCGCGGGAATCTTGAACCCGAGCGCCATGAGGTCTCGGTCGACGGACTGGATCTCGGCGATCTTCTCCTCGACGGGGACGTCCGCGAGCTTTCGCTGCTCCGGGACGGACCAGTTCATCTCGATCGCGTCTTCGTGGGCGAACGTGATCTTCGTCTTCCGACGCGAAGCTTTTGCGACCTTCACCGCGTCGTCCACGATCGCGCGCACGTCCGTCTTCGTGCGGGAGTTCGTGGCCGCAAATCCGAGGGCGCCGTCGACGAGGACGCGCACCCCGATCCCGCGGTCGTGGCCCACGTAGAGCGCGTCGAGGACCCCGTTCTTCAGGATGAAATTCTCCTGCTCCTGCTCCTCGTGACGAGCCTCCGCGTACGAGGCTCCCTTCTTCCGCGCATAGTCGACCGCAAAATCGACGAGGTCCATCTCCGTATCCATGCCGCTCCGCTCCGAGAAAGTAGCCCCCTGAAAGCGGGTGCGAGAATGAAGGTATCGGACGGAACCGTTCGTCGCCCAAATCCTTAATGGGGGGCGCGAGTTCGGGCCGCGCCGATGCCGAAGGGAGACCGACCGATCGTCCTGTACCCGGCCTATTTCGACCTCGGACGGTCGCGGGAACAGGGACGACGGGTCGCGAAGAAGTGGGCTGTGGAGTCTCCGACCGCCCAGGAATTGACGGCAGCGGCGAAGGCGCTCGGACTGCAGCCTCAGCTCGAGGAGGGCAAAGCGTTCCCCTCGACGCCGTGGCGGAAGGAGGGCCGCGTCCTCGTCCGGGCCGATTACTACAAGACATCCATCGTCCAGAAGGTCGCCCGACGGATCAAAGAGGCTCGATAGACCCGATCAGCGGTGGTCTTGGCCCGTCCGGACATCCTCGACGAGACGCTTCCCCGACGAGACGAGGTCGACGGAGTGGATGACGGCGCCGAGCTCCCGGAGCGTGTCCTCCACGCTCGGATAGTTGATCGACGGGCCTTCGATCGTGACCTTGACGTTCTCCGTGTCCTGGTCGACTTCGTCGAGCGTGCAGCTCACGCCATCGACGCCTTTGAGTGTCGAGAGCCGAAGCGACATCTCGACGAGGGACGGTTTGTGGGGCTTCAGAACGTCCAAGACGATTCGCTTGATGTCGCTCAACGGGTTGCGGCTCCGCGAGACGGTGTCAACGGGGACGTTTGATAATAAACGTTCGCTCGCGTCACCCGGTCGTGACCTCCGCGCCGGTGGCTCCCACGATCATCGTGTGCTCGGTCTGCGACACGATTCCGCCGCCGACGTCCAGCAGCGCCGGGTACGTCATCACGGCCCCGGTGCGTATGAGCCCATTCAACAAGGCGGGCGCGTGACCGTCGAGGCGATACGCCCACCGCTCCGCGAACGGAAGCGTCTTGAACTCCCCTAAGAGAATTTGCAGAAAGTCGTTCGACTCGGCTTGTTTCACCGGCTTCGTCTTGAGGACCCGATAGATGTTGCCGGTCCGACGGCCGTCGACCTCGCCCGCGCCGGACGAGGCGAACGGTTCAATCGCGACGACCTCGCCGGCGTGGAGGGTGTCGTGCCCGTGCGCGATGTTCGGCACACTCTTGCCGGCGTGAAGCAGATACCGTTCGATCGTGTGACCGGTGAGGTTGCGAATCGGACGAAACCCATGCGCCTCGATTGCCCGCTGAATCCCCTCGCCGAGGGCTCGCGTCGACACGCCACCGTGGACGGCCTCGATTGCCGTCTGGAGTGCGAGTTCGGAGGCACGCGCGAGAGCCGTCCAGTTGCGCGTGCCGACCTCCACGGTGACCGCGGTGTCGGCGATCCAGCCGTCGAGCTGTGCTCCGAGGTCGAGCTTGACGACGTTCCCGCGGCGGAAGCGGAGCGCGTCATCGTGGGTCGGGGAGTAGTGGGCCGCGATGTCGTCGATCGAGATGCACGTCGGGAACGCAGGTCGGGCGCCCTTTTTTCGCATCAGGTCCTCCACCTCCTCAGCGACGTCGAGCAGCAATACGCCATCGCTCACGAGAGCGACGGCACGCTCGCGGGCCTCCCTCGAGATCCGCCCCGCCCGCAACAGGGATTCGCGCACGTCGGGGTCCATCGGCCTAGGCTCCCGTCGGCAGCACGCCTTGGCGAAGAATCTTGGCCCGTTCTCCCGACAAATCCACGACGGTCGACTCGCCGCCGAGGGGCGTAGGTCCCCCGTCGATGTACAAATCGACGCCGTCTCCGAGCTGGCCCTGCGCGTCCGCACAGGTCACCGGGGAAGCCGAGCCGTGGCGGTTCGCGCTCGTCGCGGTGATGGGACCGTACGCCTTCGCGAGGAGCCGGGGGATCGGATGGGCTGGTACGCGAAGGGCGATCCGGCGGTCTTTGGAGACCACCGCGGGGGGCGCTTGCGGGCGGGCGCGCAGGACGACCGTGTACGGCCCCGGGAGATTCTTCTCGCAGAACGCCTCGGCGATCGGCGTCGGCTCCCCGAACTGGAAGACGTCCGCGACACCCGCCACCGCAATCGAGATCGGTTGGTCGCGGGGTCGCCCCTTGACCTCGAACACGCGCCCCACGGCGGCAGGCTGGAACGGATCCGCCGCGAGGCCATACACGGTGTCCGTCGGATAGACCACAAGTCCTCCTTCTCGGAGAATGTTGCGGATGCGGCCCAATGCTGCGGCATCAAGTAGATATTTCGTGCCAAGCGGCTGCGCGACGATCGTGTCGGCCACGAATCCGAGGAACGACGGGTCGGCTAAAGGCTTTGGCGCTTCAGAGATACAACAGGTACGCGAGGGGCGTAGCGGTCGGGTCAGGCGGCGGCGCGTAACCGTCAAGGCGCAACCCCGGCTTGCGAGTGAGCTTGGGGATGATGGCCCGGGTGAAAGAGGCCGAATCCTTGGACGTCCTCAACTCGCCGAGCGAAACGAACGCCGCTTCGCTCACCTCGACGCCGTCGGGCCGCGGTTCGCCGCTCACGTAGTCCATCGAGAAAATCAGGAAGGTGTCGTTCGCGGCCTCCGTCACCCGGTTCCGGAGGGCGAGGATCGTTCCCGCGCGGCCTACGATGTCCGTCTCCTCCTTCACTTCGCGCTCGACGGTTCGCACGATCGATTCGCGCGGCTCGACGTACCCGGTCGGAATCGTCCAGAGCCCTTTCGAGAGACCGTACGTCTTGCGGACGACGAGGAGCGTGTCCTCGCGGACGAGGAACGCGCCCACGCCGACGGTGATGGGCAACGTCGCGACATTCACGGCCATGGAATCCTCGAGTCCGTAGGGCGAGATGGCTTTATCCATCGCTCCCTTCCCGAGCCGCGGTGGACCGATGGGGAGGAAGGTCACGTTCACGCCGCGGCGATTCCTGCGGAAAATCTGGCAATTCGGGAACTTCGACGTGTCCCGAGACGGCCGCCGGCTCGCCTACGCCGCGAACAAGGGCAAGCAGTGGTCCGTCTACGTGATGGACCTCCGGACGAAACGGACGAAAATCCTGTTGCGCTCCGAGCAGTCCGTCGTCCAGCCGGAGTTCTCGCCGGACGGCAAGTGGCTCGCGGTCCAATCCGACTTCGAGGGGGACGAGAATTACAACATCTACGTGACGCCCGCGAGCGGAGGCATGGCCCGCAAAGTCACCGACACCCCATGGGACAGCGCGTCGCCCCGTTGGTCCCCTGACGGGAGGCGGATTGCGTTCCTATCGAACCGCGATGGGGACCGCGACAACGTCTTCGTCGTGGACGCGTCGGGGGGCGAGGCGAAGCAGCTCACGAACGTCGACGACATCGTCACGGAGATCGCTTGGCGCCCGGACGGGAGGACGATCGCCTTCTCGGCCGGAGTCGGCCTCCTCGATTACGTCGGGCTCGCGGACCTCACGGGTCGGATGGAAAAACTCGTTGCGTTCCCGAACTCGGAATGTTCGATCGGGGGCGAGCCGGGTCCTCCGGAACCTTGGTCCCCAGACGGGCTTGAACTCGCGTTCGTCTCGAACCTCCACGACCACCTGGACATCGGCATCATAGACCTGGAAACACGCCGCGTACGGTGGGCCGTTGAGAACCGATGGGACAAGACGATGCCTCTATGGTCTCCCGACGGAAGGAGGATTGCGTACCTCGAGAACCACGATGGGAACATCCAGCTGAAGACCGTTTCCCGCGATGGGAGCGGCGTCCGGAGCGTCTCCCCCGCACGGGGCTCCGCGAGCCACGCCGCTTGGCATCCCGATGGTGCCGGTCTCCTTTACTACCACTCCACCTTCACGCAACCGCACCGTCTCCTCCTTCGGCGAGGCGTGCGGACGACCACGCTCGTCGACAGCCTGCAGGAGAAGTTGCCAACCTCCGAGCTCGTGGACGGCGAATTGATCCGGTACCGGAGTTCCGATGGTCGTCAAATTCCCGCGTGGCTCTTCGAGCCGCGGAAGGGACGCGGCCGCCATGCCGCGGTCGTCGATCCCCATGGGGGCCCCGAGTCGCAGACCGTGAACGAATGGCGGCCTCGGTTCCAGTTCATGGTCGCGGAGGGGTTCACGATCCTCGCCCCGAACTACCGCGGGGGGACGGGATACGGGCGGGCGTGGCGCCGGCTGAGCGACCGCGATTTGGGGGGCGGCGACATGCAAGACATCATTGCGGGAGGCCGGTGGCTCCGCGAGAACCGGCGCTTCCCACGAGAGCGCCTCGGGGTCGTCGGCGTCAGCTACGGCGGGTACGCGGTCGCCCATGTCCTCGAACAGGCTCCGGAACAGTGGGCGGTCGGCGTGAGCATCGTCGGATACTTCAACTGGCTCACCGCGACGACGAACGAGCGCGGCTACCTGCGCCGGTACGACCGGCAGAAGATGGGCCACCCCGACACGGACGCGGACCTGTATCGCAAGTTCTCGCCGATCTACTATTTGGACCGGATCCGCGCCCCCGTCCTCTTCAC
>Ga0209802_1002494_pt1 | contig 12762 bp, 8 predicted proteins | sample GraSoiAngelo_129_FD_185886 | JGI IMG/M metagenome (GOLD analysis project Ga0209802, IMG submission 185886) | Grasslands soil microbial communities from the Angelo Coastal Reserve, California, USA - 14_0927_12_40cm (SPAdes) (version 2) | ecosystem: Environmental > Terrestrial > Soil > Grasslands ... | reverse complement strand
CAACCGAGCGTCTGGAGCAGGCTCCAGACCCCATGATCGAGGTGCAGGCACAGGGACACCATTGCGACGATGTAGAACAAAGACACGTACCACACCGAGAAGCCCGCCACGACGTTGTGGTAGACGGACAAGTCCCTGAACTGGCCGGGCTGGAAGCCGACTACGCCGCCCGTCAGGTGCAGCAAGTGATAGACGATGAAGAGGACCAGGATGACCGGGCTCCAGCGCATGGCGCGCGCCGCGTAGGTCGTCGCAATCGACGCCTTGGTCTCGTACGGGTGCGGGCGCGCGGCCCGGCTCATGCGGGTGAGCTGGACGGCGGCGGTGATGTGCAAGGCGACACAGGTCAGGAGGACGATGCGAACGACCCACAGCAGCACGCTGTAGGGAAACAGCGGCTCGCCCATCGTGCGGAGAAAGGCCGCATAGGTATCGATGGCCTGGGCGCCGAGAAAGATTTTGAGATTTCCGAGCATGTGCGCGATGACGAAGCCGACGAGCACGATGCCGGTCACCGCCATCACGACCTTTTTGCCGACCATCGTGCCCCACAACGCGGCGAGCGGATTGCTCGGCCAGACGTTGCGAGGCTTCGCGACTGCGATCGCCATGTGTTCTCCTCCTCGTCGAGTCCGTCGACGTGCGTCAGCCGCGCGACGTGAGCGGGTGGACCATATCCTCGGGCCGGACCCAAGCGTCGAACTGCTCGGCAGTCACGAAGCCGAGTCTGAGTGCTGCTTCGCGCAGTGTCAGGTTCTCGCGGTACGCCTTCAGCGAGATCTGTGCGGCCTTCTCGTAGCCGATGTGCGGGTTGAGTGCGGTCACCAGCATGAGAGAGTCGTCGAGATGCTCGGCCGCGCAGCGATCATTGAACGAGCGTGCGGCCTCGGCCAGGAGCCGGATCGACTCGAGCACGTTGTGCAGGATGACCGGCTTGTAGACGTTGAGCTGGAAGTTGCCCTGTGAGCCAGCGAAGGCGACCGCGTGATCGTTCCCGAAGACCTGCACGGCGACCATGGTCAGTGCCTCGCACTGGGTCGGGTTGATCTTCCCCGGCATGATCGACGAGCCCGGCTCGTTTTCCGGAATGCGCAGCTCGGCGAAGCCGGCACGCGGGCCGCACGCGTACCAGCGGACGTCGTTCGCGATCTTCATGAGCGCGCCGGCGAGGGTGCGCAGCGCTGCGCTCACGTCGACCATCGCGTCGTGAGCCGACAACGCCGCGAACTTGTTGGGCGCCGACACGAACGCCTTGCCGGTCTCATCCGCGATTCTCCGCGCCGCGACCTCGCCAAACCGGGGGTGCGCGTTCAGTCCGGTGCCGACGGCGGTGCCGCCGATCGCCAGCGCGCAGACGCCCGGCAGCGTGCGGCAGACCCCGTGCAGCCCTTGATCGAGCTGTGCGACCCAGCCGGAGATGACCTGCCCGAGCGTGAGCGGAGTCGCGTCCTGCAGGTGAGTCCGGCCCACCATCACGACGTCAGCAAACGCCCTCGCCTTCCCGTCCAGCGTGTCGCGCAATGCGCGGATGGCGGGGATCAGGAGGTTGTCGAGCTGTTCGACGGTGGCGATGTGCATCGCTGTCGGGAACGTGTCGTTGGACGACTGGCTGTGGTTGACGTCGTCGTTGGGGTGAATCGGCTTTTTCGATCCGATCTGGCCGCCGGCGATCTGGATCGCGCGGTTGGCGATCACCTCGTTGGCGTTCATGTTCGTCTGCGTTCCCGAGCCGGTCTGGAACACGACGAGCGGGAACTCGCGGTCGAGGTTCCCATCGATCACGTCCTGCGCGGCGTTCACGATCAGATCGACCTTGTCGGACGGCAGCTGGCCGAGCTCGACATTCGCCAGCGCGGCGCACTTCTTGAGAATCCCGAGCGCGCGGATCACGGGCCGGTCCCACCGGTAGCGTTCCACGCCGATCGGGAAGTTGCGGTGCGAGCGCTCGGTCTGGGCGCCCCACAAGTGATCGGCGGGGACCTCGACCTCACCGAGCGCGTCCTCCTCGATGCGGACCTTATCGTGGTTGCGATCGCCGGTTGGCATGTTGCACCTCACGGTTTAGAAGCGCCGCAATCCCCGTCCGTTACCGAGGTTCCGCGCCGCCAGCAAGGCACGTGAGGGCGCGTCCATCACGCGGCCTCGCGTCGGTGGTCGCCGGACGCCATCTCCTTGTTGAAATCGAAATCGGTGGCCGCGGAGCCGGTGATGAGTCGAGCTCCGCGATTGAAGGTGAGATCCTCGATGGCCCACTCGATGAACACGGTGAGCCGACTGCGGAACTGAACGATGTACATCAGGTGGATGAAGGCCCATATGAGCCAGGCGAGCAGGCCGGAGATGTGACGGCCGAAGATGTTGGCCACCGCGGCCGCCCGGCCGATGACCGCCAGCTCGCCCTTGTCGAAGTATTTGAACGGCGGCAGCGGTTTCGCGCCCTCGACCTTCCTCACGATCGCCTTTGCGGCATACGTCCCGCCCTGCATGGCGACCTGCGCGAGCCCGGGCAAGGGCTTGCCGTCCGGGCCCGAGGCGAGCGCAAGGTCTCCGACCACGTAGATGTTCGGGTAGCTCGGAATCGTGAGCTCGGGGGTGACCTTGATGCGTCCACCGCGGTCGGTCTCCGCGCTGGTGCGGTGCGCGAGCGTGCGTCCGAGCGGTGGCACGGTCACGCCGCCCGCCCAGATGACGGTCTTCGATTCCAGGCGATCAGTCACGCCGTGGCTCTCGACGGTGACGCCGTCGTGATCGATGTTCTTCACCATGACGCCCGTCTTGACGCGCACGCCGAGCCTCGCGAGCGATCCGGCGGCCTTCTGCGCGAGATCCTCCGGAAAGGACATCAACACCCGCGGCGCGCCATCGAGGAGCACGATCTCGGCGTCCTGCGACCGGATCGATCGGAAATCGTTCTTGAGCGTCTGCCGCGCGATTTCTGCGATCGCGCCGGCGAGCTCGACGCCGGTGGCGCCGGCGCCGACGATCACGAACCGGAGCCACGCCTGTCGCTCGGCAGGGTCCGTGAGACGCTCGGCCGCCTCGAAGGCGTAGAGGATCTTGTGCCGGATGTTGGTGGCCTCTTCGATGCTCTTCATGCCCGGCGCCCACTGTTGCCAGACGTCGTGCCCGTAGTACGAGGTCTGGGAGCCGGCGGCGACGATGAGGGAGTCGTACTCGAAGGCGGCGCCGTCGGCGAGCACGACGCGTTTGCCCGCCGGGTCGATGTCGACGACGTCGCCCATCAGGACCCGTGTGTTCTTCTGGCGGCTGAGCACGCTGCGTATCGGCGCGGCGATCTGGCCGGGCGACAGGGAGCCGGTCGCCACCTGGTAGAGCAGCGGCTGGAAGAGATGGTAGTTGCGTCGATCGATCAGCGTCACGTCGACCGGCGCGGACCTCAGCGCGCGCGCCGCCCGGAGGCCGGCGAAGCCGCCTCCGATGATCACGACTCGGTGTCGAGCGGTCATGTCCGGCGCTACTTTTTCGACGGCGCGAACGACGGATAGGCCGGTGTCCACTGCGTCGCAGTGACGCGCTCACCAAGCTCGGCGTCGCTCGTCTTGGGCGCGACGCCATCGCGCTGTGCCTGGCGACCGACGGCGGTGGCGATGTGAGCCGCGACCTCCCGCAGCTGCGGCAATGCCGGCAGGAGCGAGGCGGACGGGTCCGTGAGGGCAGGCGACTTCTCGCCGAGCGCCCGGGCGGCGGCCAGGATCATCGCGTCCGTCACGCGCCGCGCCCGCGAGGCGACGACGCCGAGCCCCATCGCCGGGAAGATGTAGATGTTGTTGCACTGCGCGATCGGAATCTGCCGCCCACCGTAGGGGACGGGCGCGAACGGGGAGCCCGTCGCCACGAGCGCACGGCCGTCCGTCCAGCGAATCAGATCATCGGCCGTCGCCTCCGATTTCGAGGTCGGATTGGACAGCGGGAAGATGATCGGCCGCTCGACTTTGCGCGCCATCTCGCGAACGATCGATTCGCTGAACGCACCGCGAGCGGTGGACAGACCGATCAGGATCGTCGCATTGATTTTTGCGATCACGCCAGCGAGCCCGATGCCGTTGCGCGCGGAAGACCACGCGCTCACCCGGTCCTGCGGCTGCGCGTAGACGCGCTGCTCGGCGGTCAGATCGGTGCGTCCCGAGTGCAGCAGGCCGTCTTTGTCGACGATCCAGAAGCGCCGGCGCGCGTCCTCGTCTGACAATCCAGCGTCACGCATCGCCGCGCGCAGGAAATCGGCGACACCGATGCCGGCGGAGCCGGCGCCGAGCATGACGACCTGCTGGTCCTTCAGCGGCCGGCCGGCCACCTGCGCCGCGCCGAGAATCGCGCCGAGGGCCACGGCCGCCGTGCCTTGAATGTCGTCGTTGAACGTCAACAGCTGATCGCGGTAGCGCTCGAGGATCGGCCGGGCGTGCGGGGTCGCGAAGTCCTCCCACTGCAAGCACGTGTTCGGGAGCTCTTGCTTGACCGCCTGGACGAACTGGTCGACGAAGTCGAAATATGCCTGACCGGTAACCCGCTCGTGCCGCCAGCCGAGGTATTCCGGGTCCTTCAGCCGCTCCGCGTTGTTGGTCCCGACGTCCAGGACGATCGGCAACGTCCGCTCGGGGCGGATGCCCCCGACGAGCGTGTAGAGCGACAGCTTCCCGATCGGGATGCCGAGGCCTCCGGCGCCCTGGTCGCCGATGCCGAGGATCCGCTCGCCATCGGTGACGACGATCACGTCGACCTCTGGGTTGGGACGATTTTGCAAGAGCGTCGCAATCGAGTCGCGCAGCGGGTACGAAATGAACAGGCCCCGCGGACGCCGGTAGATGTGGCTGAACTGCTGACATGCCAGCGCGACGACCGGCGTGTAGACCATGGGCGTCATCTCCTCGATGTGATCGAGGAGCAGCCGGTAGAAGAGGACTTCGTTGGTGTCCTGGAGAGCGCGCAGATAGATGTGGCGCTCCAGGTCGTCGGTCTTCCGCTGATACGCTTCGTACGCGCGAAGCGATTGTTCCTCGAGCGTCTCGACGTGCGGCGGCAGTAGTCCGTGTAAGCCGAGAGCCGTCCGTTCCGCGTCCGTGAAGGCTGTGTCTTTGTTCAGGCCCTGGCGGTTGAGAAGGTCCATGCCACGCGCGAGGTCTCCGTGTCCTGTCATCGTCTTCTCCTGCCTCAGCGCAGCAATGCCGCGCCAGGAATGTTGCGCAAGTTCGATCGCGCCATCTCGAGCATCTTGCCGACACCGCCGTTAAGGACGATCTTCGTGGCCGCCAGCGCGAAGCCCGCCACTTGCTCTCGGCCAATGTGCGGCGGGATCGAGAGCGCATTGGGGTCTGTGACGAGATCCACGAGGGCGGGGCCCGGTTGGTTCAGTGCGTCCTCGAGCCCCGCGCGGATGTCCTTCGGCTGCTCGATCCGGATGGCGCGGATGCCCGCGGCCTTGGCGATCGCCGCGTAGTTCACGCTCGCGTGGTCGGTCTCGAAGTCGGGGAGCCCGGAGACGAGCATTTCCAGCTTGACCATCCCGAGCGACGAGTTGTTGAAGGTGACGATCTTCACCGGCAATCGGTGGAGCGCGACGGTGAGGAGCTCGCCGAGCAGCATCCCGAGACCGCCGTCGCCGGACATCGAGATGACCTGGCGTCCCGGATAGGCCAGCTGGGCGCCGATCGCGTGCGGCAGCGCGTTGGCCATGGTCCCGTGCAGGAACGAGCCGATGACGCGGCGCCGGCCGTTCGGCGTGATGTAGCGCGCCGCCCACACGTTGCACATGCCGGTGTCGACGGTGAAGACGGCGTCGTCCGCGGCGAGGTCGTCCAGGATGGCCGCGGCGTACTCGGGGTGGATGGGTACGTGGTGCTCGATGTCGCGGGTGTAGGCGTCGACAACGTGCTCGAGCGCGCGCGCATGCTCGTGCAGCATGTCGTCGAGGAACGAGCGGTCGGACTTCTGCGTCACCAGCGGCAGCACGGCACGGAGGGTGGCGCCAACGTCACCATGCACGGCGAGGTCGAGCGGCGTGCGCCGGCCGAGCCGGGCCAGGTCGTGATCGACCTGCACCGTGCGGCGCTGCGGCAGGAAGGCGTTGTAGGGAAAGTCGGTGCCGAGCAGGAGCAGCAGGTCGGCCTGATGAGTCGCGTCGTAGCAGGCGCCGTACCCCAGCAGCCCGCTCATACCCACGTCATACGGGTTGTCGTACTGGATCCACTCCTTGCCGCGCAGCGAGTGGCCGACCGGACTTTGCAGCCTTCCGGCCAGCGCCATGACCTCGGCGTGGGCGCCCCGCACGCCCGCGCCGCAGAAGAGCGTCACGGTGCGCGCGGCATTAAGACGTTCGGCGAGCTCGCGCACCTGATCATGGGCGGGCACCACCGTCCCCCTCACGGTCACGGGCGTGCTCTCGCCGGTGGGACGCTCCGCGGACCGATGGAGCACGTCGCCCGGCATGACCAGCACGGAGACGCCGCCGCGGCCGATCGCGTGTTGGATCGCGACGCGTGCCAGGCGTGGCATCTGCGACGCCTGGCTCACCAGCTCGCAGTAGTGACTGCACTCGACGAAGAGTCGCTCCGGATGAGTCTCCTGGAAGAACGACGTCCCGATCTGCTCCGTCGGGATGTGTGAGGCGATGGCGAGCACGGGCACACCGTCCCGGTGGGCGTCGTACAGCCCCTGGATCAGGTGCGTGTTCCCTGGCCCACAACTGCCCGCGCAGACGGCGAGCCGGCCGGTCAGATGTGCCTCCGCCGCGGCGGCGAAGGCGCCCGCCTCCTCGTTGCGGACGTGGATCCATTCGATCCCCTCCGTCCGCCGGATCGCATCGACGAAGGGGTTGAGGCTGTCACCGACGACGCCGTAGACGCGCGTCACGCCGGCCTGGCGGAGTACTTGGACGAGCTGCTCACCGACCGTGCTCATTGGGTTCTCCTCGTGGACCTCGACAGCCACTGGCCCTCGTGATAGCTATTACCCCACAGCCTACAGATGCCGCTGCGGACACGGCCGTTACGCGCAATGTTCTCGTTCTAAATCGCCGGCGTTGCATCCATGCCGAACGTCAGGGCGGCGGACGTGGTCAGTAGCGTGGCGCAGCTCTGGATCTCGGTGGTCGGGGCGGGGGCCAGATCACGCTGGGCTGCAAGGAGATCGAGTATGGCCTGACCGGCGATTCTCAGGCCGTGTTCTCGCGCTCCTCGCGCTTGCCCGACATCGTTGGTCCCCGTCGGGGCCGCGCTCTCCAATTCGACCGTGGCGTCCGAAAGACGCTCGACGTGGTCGGCCACGTCGAGCGTCTCGGCATCAGGGCGTCGACGCCTTAGCCCGAACGATGGCGCTCACGCCTACGGTGCGCCGGCCAGGGGCAGGGTCAACTGAAAAGTTGCGCCCGGGCCGACGTCGCGCGAGGCCCAAATCTGTCCGCCGTGAGCTTCGACGATCGAGCGGCAGATCGAAAGTCCCATGCCCATCCCGCTGGCCTTGGTGGTGTAGAACGCGTCGAACAGGCGGTCCAAACTCTCCGGGCTCAGTCCTGGGCCGGAATCCTGCACCACGACGACCACCCCACCCACATCTTTCCTGGCGCTGATGAGCAACTTTCGCGAGTCTTCGGGGACGCTGCTCATCGCTTCGACAGCGTTGATGATCAAGTTGAGGATCACCTGTTGCAGTTGGACTTTATCTCCTTGGATGCGTGGCAGGCCTTCGGCGAGTTGTGTCTGCACCGAGATATTGTTCTTTACCGCCTCGCCACGCGTCAGTCCAACGACCTCGCGAATCGCTTCATTGATATCGAGGGCATCCTTCCGCGGCGGCGCCTTCTTGATGAGAGCACGGATCCGGCCGATGACGTCGATGGCTCGATTGCCTTCTCTGACGGCATGACCGAGCGCTTCCCGGACCTCCGCCAGATTCTCGGCGTCCAGCCAGTGCAAAGCCGCCTCGGTATTGTTGATCCCCGCCGTAATCGGCTGCATGACTTCATGGGAAATCGAGGCCGCCAGTTGCCCCATCGCCGTGACGCGATTGACGTGCGCGAGTTCCGCCTGCGCTTCGTGCAACGCTTCTGAGGTTTGCCTCAGTTGCCTGGTCCGTTCGTCGACGCGTTTCTCGAGTTCGTCATTGAGATGCTTGAGTTCGGCCTTGGCTCGCTTGAGCGCGGCGGTCTCGACAACCTCCCAATTCCCGTGTCGCCTGGCGAGGACAAACTGGTGCGTCCGCACGACATCCAAGATTTGAGGAGCGCCGCACCCCGCAAGGGGGTACGTGCACAGCACCGCGAGGCGCTGATTGCCGATCACTTCGTTGAGACCATCTTCGTAGTCACAGAAGTGACTCCAGTCCTTCCTTGTCAGCCAGGTCGTATCCCCGGTCACTCTCATGCCGGCGTAACCTCGGGCGGATACGCTCGCGAGCTTTTCATACCAGCTGCGTGTCAGTCGCTTGCCATCGAACGAGCCACCCGGGAGAAACCAGTCCCGCGCCGACACGATTTCTAAACGGGACTCCGCGAGGTGTCGTTCAAGGTCAGGCACCGCGTCTTTCAGCGCATCTTTCGCTTCCGCGACCGACAACGGCTCTGCGACAATCCAGAGGCAGTACTCCCCGCTGCCCAAACCCGACTTGCAATATGAGATCAAGGTGTCGACGAGATCCTCTCTCGTCTCGTAGAAAAAACAAAAGTGCGCACCCCAGGCCACCATGTCACCAACGACGTCGATACCGGTCTTTGCCATCGGACTCACCCCTTGCTCCTGAACTTCTCGTTTCAGACCCGCATCCTTCCCATGAACGGCGGCGGCCTTGATAGCGCCTCCCTTCGAGGGTGGTCGGCATTGTCACGAGTCAGCTCAGCTGTCAATCGATGCGCCGGACTCGCCAGCGACTCGCCACGCGAAAGTGATCAAACTAATTGGGTCGACCGCAATTAGACGAAGGTCGCACTAATTCGTCATGGTCTAATGTCAGACCGGATGCCGAGAAGTCGTGCAGGGTCGTTCTGGGACGGCCGAGCTCAGCCTGTGTGGCAGGACGCGCATTGTGCCGTGGCGAATGACCTCCTCATCGCGGAATCAATTCGGTCGGCGAGAGCTTCTGGCCCACCGAAACGACGTCAAAGGGGTGACTCGATACGCGGCCGCTCCGGCGATGGTCTCGACGACGTAAGAGGTCTCGCCGCCTGGTGCAATGTCCCCGATCGCCCAGGCAAAACGTTCGCCGACTCGATGGTTGTCGGCATCGATGCCTTCGACGTGAAGCCGCACGTCCGTCACGCGAAACGGCGAGGTGCTGTAGATCTGCCCCTCGATCGCCGCAGGCAGAGCACCCAGCCGCGGTTGCCAGGTCACGCGGAACCAGCCGTTCGGCCACTGATCGGGAATCTGTCCCCACCCGACCGTCGTCGTGAGACCGAGGAAGAGCTCACCACAGCCATGGGCCCCACCCCGGCCACTCCATCACGGCCTCGGGGTCGTGCGCAGCGATCTCTCTTTGAATTCCGATCTGCTGCAACGCGGCGTACTCCTTCGGTCCGCCGACGTAGAGGCAGTGACACTTCTCCGGATCCGCGTAAGTGTAGACGACATTCCCGTCCTTACTCCGGACGACGAGCTTCTCGCGCGGCATCGACGCCAGGGCAGCGACCCGCTCCGGAGTGTCCGCGGGTCGCATCTGGAAGCCCGCCGCGGCGAGCAGTTGCTCGGTGCTGGCCGCCTCTTCCCGGCGCGTTGTGGCGCACCCGGTAACGGCGAGGATCGCCGCGAAGAGCACAACGAAGCGAGCGCGGCGACGGTGATCGAGAGTGCCTACAGTTATCATTGTTGATCCTCCACCCGTGGTCACGCTGACCGTTGTGCCGTTGATATCGCACATCGCGATATCTCGACCCCAGGTTCGTCGACCGCTCGGCCGGCTCGGTACGCGCTCGGCGTCACGCCCGTCAGGCGCCGGAAGGTGGTCGCAAAGTGACTCGCGGTCTTGAATCCCACCGTTGTATCAGTTGGACTTGGTATGCCTCGGATGCTTCGCCGCTGCTTGGTTCTTCGTCGAAACGCCATCGCGGGAGCGAAGGGCGCGTCGATGAGGGAGCCTGTCCAGCCATCCTGGCGACTTGCGAGCGCCTGACACCGCACGGTCACTTCACGCGCACCAGGAATGCTAGGCGGGCCGCCGGCCCAGTTTGCGTAGCCGGTTCCACGACCGCCGGCCGTATCGGGACAGCGTGCTTTCGTCCACCTCGTCCGCGGGGTACCAGGGCGCGCTCAGCACGCTGATCTGCGGCCCGCCGTCGAGCAGCAGGAGCACCTTCAGCATCGTGACGCGCGACGGGATGAAGAAGTGGTACCACCGCCGCCGCACCAACTCGGGGACGAGCACGGTGATGGGGGAATTGCCGGTCGATTCGAAAACGGTTCGCAAATAGGTCAGGAGCGGACCGAGAAATGCGCGATACTTCGAAGGGAGCACGACGAGGCGCGGCGGCGGCAATCCGGCGTTGCGCGCCGGCTCCCCCACCAGCGCATTCCAGCTCTTGCCCAGGTCATCGAGCTTCAGGTCATCCGTCCGCACCTGCACGGCGCGGACGTCGTGCGACAGCGTCAAGGCGAGGCGCAGCGCCTTGTGCGCGATGCTGTCGAACACCTGCAGCGGCACGACGACGATCGGCCGAGCGAGGTTCGTCAAGTCGAGAGGAGAGGGATCGGTCCGCTCGCGCCAGATGCGCTCGGTCGCCCTGCGCTGGCCGGCGAAGAAGACCACGAGCGCGGGAATGAAGATCAGCGTGATCCATGCGCCCTCCATGAACTTGGAGACGGCGACGATACACAAAGTGACGAACGTGGCAACTGCGCCGATCGCGGTCAGGCACAACGATTTGCGCCACTGCGGGCCGCGCACGCGCCACCAGTGTGCGACCATTCCTGCCTGCGACAGCGTGAACGCCAGGAAGGCGCCGATGGCGAAGAGCGGAATCAGCCGGTCGGTGATTCCGCCGAACACGACGAGCAGCAAGCCGGAGACGGCGGCGAGCAAGGCGATCCCGTTCGAATAGACGAGACGGCGTCCCAGGTGCGCGTAGCCGGGCGGCAAGTAATCGTCGAGCGCGAGAAGGCGGCAGATGCGCGGGAAGTCGGCGAAGCTCGTGTTCGCCGAGAGGGCGAGCACGGCGAAGATGGCGCTCATCGCGACGTAGTAGAACGGCCCTCGCCCGGTGACGGCGCCGATCAACTGCGACAGCACCGACTGGTATCCCGTTGCGCCCGGCTCGGTGGCCACGATGCCGTACGCTCTCGTGAGGAGCGCCTCGCCCAGGAGCAGCGCGAGCAGGCAACCGGCGATGCAGACGAGCGTGAACCGCGCTTTCCGCACCTTGGGCTGGCGGAAGATGGGGACCGCGTTGCTCACGGCCTCGACGCCGGTGAGAGCGGTGCAGCCGCTCGCGAACGCGCGCAAGAGAAGCCAGGGCGTCAGCGCCAGCGCCGCCGCCGGCGGCGCCGGGAGCGGTGCCATGACGGGCGCGGGATGCCCATGCGCGAGGATCGTGCGGAATCCGCCGAGCGCGAGGGCGCCGAAGAGGGCCGCGAGGAACAGATACGTCGGGCCGAGGAAGACGAGCCCCGAGTCGCGCACGCCACGCAGATTCACCACGACGAGGACGGCGAGAATGGCGAGGCAGAGCGGGAGCGTCCAGGGTAGAAGCGCGGGCACGGCGGATGCGGCCGCTGCCACTCCCGCCGAGATGCCCACCGCCACGTTCAGTGCATAATCGGTGCACAGCGCCGCGGCCGCGAGGAGGCCGGCGGTTCGCCCGAGGTTCTCGTTCGCGACCGTGAACGACCCGCCGCCGTTCGGGTACGCCCGGATGGTCTGCGCGTACGAGAGCACGACCGCGATCAGCACCGCGCCGATGCACAGGGTCAGGACACCGACCTGACCGGAGGCCGCGGCGCCCAGCGGCAGGAGCACCGTGAGCGCGGCCTCGGGGCCGTACGCGGCCGAGGCGAGCGCATCGAGCCCCAGCACGGGCAGGGCGGTGACGGCGCCGACCCGTTCGGATTCCTGTTCGGTCGCGCGCAGCGGCTTGCCGAAGAGCAACTCGTGCAGCTTCACAAACGCGGATGCAGTGCACGCGAGATGCCAGCAGCCGGCATGCTCGGGCGCTGTTCAGAAGTCGCGACCTTCCCGTCTGACTTCGGCACAGTTGGCGTCTGAACTCCGACGGCGGCCCTGGCCTTCATCCCTTACCTGGGTCTACTCGACGCCCCGCGGCGCGCGAGCTCGGATCCGACGTACCGGTACACGAAGTGGCGGAATCGCGGACGCTCGGTTCGAACAACCGTTCGATGAGCCATTGGGAACAGTTATCATTGTTGATCCTCCGCACGTGGTCACGCTGAGTGTCGTGCCGATGATGTCGCGGCTCGCGAGTTCGCGACACCCGCTCTGCCGGCTTGGTACGCGCTCGGCGTCACGCCAGTCAGGCGCCGGAAGGTGGTCGCAAAGTGACTCGCGGTCTTGAATCCCACCGCCCGTGCGATCGAGCTGATGGAGGACGTCGAAGTAGTGAGCAGAGCGATCGACGCGTCCATCCTTCGGTGCACCACGAAGCGATATGGGGACACCCCCGTAGCTCTCTTGAAGAGGCGCGCGAAGTGATACGGGCTCATATGCACCACCGCGCTGAGCTCAGCGAGCCGAAGCTCTCGGTGCAGATTGCTCTGGATGTAGGCCATCACCCGGCGGAGCTTGCCCCCGGGAAGCGCGCCGATCACAGCG
>Ga0209802_1002483_pt1 | contig 12818 bp, 10 predicted proteins | sample GraSoiAngelo_129_FD_185886 | JGI IMG/M metagenome (GOLD analysis project Ga0209802, IMG submission 185886) | Grasslands soil microbial communities from the Angelo Coastal Reserve, California, USA - 14_0927_12_40cm (SPAdes) (version 2) | ecosystem: Environmental > Terrestrial > Soil > Grasslands ... | reverse complement strand
GCCGCCTCCCCAGGATTCACCCCAGCCAATGTTCCGACGTTTCAGGTGCTACTCGGCGGAGAACACGAGGACGCGATTCTCGCCGGCGAAGCGCACCTCCTTCAGTTCTCCGTTGGCCCCGAGAAGAACGGAATTGTAGCGTCCTTTCTCTCCGCGCTGTTCCCAGTGAGCCGCCACTTCGGCCACGAGCTTGTTGTCCTTCTGAATTGTGACTTTGGCGCCATCGATGAGCAGGCGGTATTCGCCGGCGGTAAGCTGCGAGGCGCCCAGCTTGGCCGGCTGCGAGATGTTGATAGTCTTGCTGACAGGCTTGGCCAGGACGGGGACCGCCAAGGCCACGACCGCCAGCAGAGCGACGAACCGAACCAGGGAATTGATGCGCATGGCGTTCACTTCTCCTTTTTAGTTTTCCAGGACAACCGTACCGTTGGGCTGCAGGCAGGCGCTTGGGGATTGACAGCGGAGGAAGCCATGAGTAGGCTCCCAATGACACACAGAGCTTTGTGAGGCCGACAGCCCGTGAAGTTTTGCGTGTCTTGGCCCCGCGGCTGCCACCGCGGGGCTCTTGATTTCCCCGGCCCTTTCTTAGACACCCCCCTGCAGCCCGAAACTTTGCTACCGCGGCGGGGCACAAACCTCCACTATAGGCTTAGCTCCGATCCACCGACTCGGGGCCGCCCCGCCGTACAGCCACACTGTCTAGACGCAATCGCCAGCAGAAATGTTGCAAACTGGCAGAAGATTATTACCCCGCAATTCTCCCTTCGCTGGAGTTAGACGACGCGGCAAGGCAATCGGTTAGCGCACCCTGGCGTTTCTTTCGGCGTCCACGGTGCAAGTTCGTTTGGCTTCGTTTATAATTATTGGCCTGCCGCGGCCGGCAGTCCCGCATGCACTATCTGGTCCTCAGCGACATTCACGCCAACTACACCGCGCTCGAGGCGGCGCTGGACGCCGCCAAAGGGCGCTGGGAGCGCCCCGTGTGCTTGGGCGACATCGTGGGCTATGGTCCCGATCCCAACGAAGTGATCGATCGCGTGCGCGCCTTAGGCGCCACGGTCATCCGCGGCAATCACGATAAAGCAGCCAGCGGAGTGGCCGACGCGGAGGACTTCAACCCAGTCGCGCGCGCCGCTGCGACTTGGACGCGCGAGCAGTTGCGCCCCGACAATCTCGCTTTTCTGAAGCAACTGCCGCAGGGCCCTATCGAGGCGGATGGTCTGGCCCTGGTCCACGGCGCCTTGCACGATGAGGACGAATATGTGTTCGCGCCGGCGCAGGCGCTGAACGGGCTCCTGGAATCGCCTTCACCCGTGACCTTTTTCGGCCACACCCACTTTCAAGGCGGCTTTTCCTTCCACCATGATAAGCTGGAGGTGATTCAGTTGAGGCCCGAGCCGGGCGCTAGCTTCGCGGCCCTGCGCGTCGAGCCTGGCACCCGCTATCTGCTCAACCCCGGCTCGATTGGCCAACCCAGAGACGGCGACCCGCGCGCCGCATTTGCCATCGCCGACATGGACCACAAGGTGATCGAATTCTGGCGCGTGCCGTACGATATCGAAGCCGTCCAGCAGCGCATGCTGCAAGCCGGCCTGCCGGAGCCGCTCATCCTCCGGCTGGCTTACGGCCGATGAGCCGAGGTCCTGCCATGCGCTCCGGAAAGATCCAATGATTCAGGAAGACAAGAGCCGCATTCCCGGAGCCTTCCTTGCCGGCTTAGTGGTGGTGCTGCTGCTGCTCGGGGGCCTGCTTCTACTCACGCGGGGCACCAAGGTAGCCGGCCCGGCGGCCGAACCTCCGCTGCCCTTCACCTCGACCGAGCAGGCCTACGCCAGCCACATCCACTTCTCCGACTTCAAGATGACCCGCGCCGCCAACTTCTTGGACCAGGAAGTGACCTTTCTGTTCGGCACGGTCTCCAACGACGGCCCGCGTACGATTCGCGAGATTGAAGTGACCCTTGAATTCCGCGATGTGTTCAACCAAGTCGTGCTCCGCGACCCCCGCCGCATTCTGGGCCCGCGGTCGGCGCCGCTGGCCCCAGGCCAACGCCGCGAGTTCCAAATCGGCTTCGAGCACATCCCTGCGGATTGGAACCGCCAGCTTCCCTCCATCCGCGTCACCGCCTTGCTGCTCGAGTAGCCGCTCTTTTCAGCAGCGCAAAAACAATTACCCATCTATACTATTCCCAAATGGGAGACACCGAGGAACTCCAACGGGCGTTGGCCGCGCTGCTCGATGCCGGCCCGGTAGAAGTCCATGAGAACGGACAGTGGCTGGCGCTTCCCGGACTCGGCTTCGAGGTGCGCAGCCAGGGCAGCTCGACGATCATCCATTTGTGGTCTGCGGAACGCACCCTGGTGCGCCGCATTTTGCGTGTCGCGGAGAAGTCGGCGGGCCACGTTCTCCTCGAGGTCCAGCGCTTCGGACGCACGAGACCCGACACGCTGGAATTTAGATGCGCCGAGCGGGAACGCTCGGAAGGCCGCCTGACGCGCGAGAGATTCCGCCGCCGGTTCCGGCAACTGCTCACCCAGCAGTTCCCTGATGAACAGATCGATTCCCTGAGCACGGCCTCGGACCTGGAGCATTCCCTATCGGGATGCTTCACGCGCGGCTTGCTGCATCGCGGCCAGCAGGCGTGGGCGGTGATCGGCGTTTCCACGGCGGAGGATGCGGCCACCATCGATGCCATCCTAACCTACGGCCTGTTGTGGCTCGATCGGGCACGCGAGCGAGCCCGAGGCCGGATGCTCCTGGGCTTGCGGGTATTCCTACCCGAGGGCTCGAGCCGCACCACCGCGCACCGCCTGAGCGCACTCCAGCCGTCCACGAGAATTGAATTGTACGAGCTGAACCAAACGCTGGGGCGCGCGCGGCCCGTTGACCCGCGCGATATCGGAAACCTGGCCACTTGGCTAACGCCGCGGCGGGAACTCGAGCACAGTCTCGCCCTGGCAGGACCCGCAGTGGAAAAGGTTCGCGCGCTGGCGCCCGGAGCCATCGGGGTCGGGGTGCCACCGGGCACGCGCGACGTGGCGCTGCGCTTTCGCGGGCTCGAGCTGGCGCGCTGGCACAACGGGCGGGTGTTCTTCGGCCTGGGCGACGACCGCCGCCAACTCACGGAACGAAACTGGAGCGACCTGGAGCAGTTGGTTCGCCAGCTCGAGACTTACCGCCATCCCCTCGCCTCTGAGACTTGCCACGCCCTTTATCGCTCCCAAGCGGAGCGCTGGCTCGAGGCCATGGTCCAAGCCGACCCCGCGCGGATCGATGCGCGGCTCGACCCGGCTCACATCTACTCGCAGGTGCCTGCCTTTGCAGCGGGCGATCGTGGGGTAATCGATCTGCTGGGCGTGACGCGCGACGGCCGCCTGGCGGTTATGGAACTCAAGGCGGCCGAGGATATCCACCTGACGCTGCAGGCAGTGGACTACTGGCTGCGCGTACGATGGCACCACGAACGGGATGACTTCCACCGCTACGGCTATTTCACCGGCATCGAACTACAGCAGAAGCCTCCGCTGCTCTATCTGGTGGCACCGGGACTGCGTTTCCACCCGGCTAGCGATATCCTGCTTCGATACCTCTCCCGCCACATGGAAGTCTTGCGGGTCGGCCTGAATGAAAACTGGCGCCGGGGCCTGCGCGTCGTCCTGCGGCAGTAGGCATCGCCCTACGGCCCAAAGGCCGACTCTCCCTGCGAACTTCAAAATCGGGATAAAAAAAGAGAAGCAGCCTTGGCAGTGCCGCGGCTGCTTCCCGGGGTGTGTCCAAGAAGTGGTTTTGTAAGATTGGATGCGCGAGAGGCAAAAAGGTTGCTCGCGAAGTTGCTGCCAAATCGCCTCGGATTTATATCGGCTTGCGAGCTTTCTGGAGTTGGCCTAGTAGAATAGATACTTGCGCCACTTCTCGTCCTTGTGGCCAATCAAGCGCATCAACTGACGCGAAGTGTGCAGCGTAAATGGGCGGGGCCGGCGCTGGAGTTGCAATCCGGCTTCTTCAGGGGTGCGGTCACCCTTGGCGTTGTTACACTGGTAACAGCAAGCGACCAGATTCTCCCACGAGGAGCGCCCGCCACGCGAGCGGGGAACTACGTGGTCCAGCGTCAGCTCCGACGCTGGAAATGCGCTCCCGCAGAACTGGCAGGTGTTGTGGTCGCGCAGCAGGATATTCTTGCGGGACAGCGCTCGGGTCTGCTTGGGGATGTGGCGATACGCCAGCAGCCGGATCACGGAAGGCACCTTCAGCGCCTTCGTCGCTGAGTGCACCTCAGCGTGATTGAGCTCCTCGGCCTGGGCGACTCCCTTCAGCAGCAGGACCATAGCACGGCGAACGGCCGTTACGTTAATCGGCTCGAAAGTGGCATTGAGCACTAGTACCGGTTCCTGCATGACCCCAGGCCGGCTGCTTGGGGACACAAACGGAGCCAAGCGCGCCTTGTCGGCCGCAGTGCCCGGCGCCATCCTTGGCCGAGCATACAATCCGTCTTGTCCGCTTGAGCGCATGCCCACAGGTCTCACTTCTACTCTTCCCGCGCACCTGCCGGTCCCCTTCCACCCGAGACCGCCCGGGCAACCGTAAGCCCTGCCACACGGGCGGCCCCGGCCTGCCGCAGGGTTTTCGCGCAGGCATCGAGGGTCGCGCCAGTGGTAAATACATCATCTACCAGCAAAACGTGCATTTTGTCAACCCGGGCACGTTCGCGAATGGCGTATGCGCCACGCACTGTATCCCAGCGCTCATGGCGACTGAGTCTGAGCTTGGCCGGGCGCGGCTTGGTCCGCACCAGCAGGTAGGAGCGAAAGGGCAGCCGCAGCCGCCGGGCGAGGGGGCGTCCAATCAAGTCCGCCTGGTTATAGCCGCGTTCCCGGAGGCGTGTGGCGTGCAGCGGTACGGGCACCACGACGTCGGCCACCCAGAGTTCCGGCTGACCGGCCACGATTTCGGCCAGGCGCGCGGCAAACCAGTCCCCCAGGGGAGTCACGGCATAATACTTGAGCAGGCTGATGGCGCGGACCATCGCGGCATCGTACGGAGCGTAGCTGCGCGCGAGATCAAAGTTGTAGACTCCCCTGCGGCAAAGGCCGCAGAGAGGGTGTGGCACCTGGCCGGCAAGCGCCGAGACGAGCGGCCGCCCGCAGCACTCACACACTGGAAAGGTCAGAGGACGCAGCGTGTCCAGACATTCTCGGCAAATGGGGATCCGGCTGGCCGTCAGCAACGTGGCCTGGCAGATGCGGCACGGCGCTGGAAAGAGCAGCGACACCAGCGCCTCGGCTGCTTGCCGCATTAACTCGCCGCCGCGAAATCGAGGGAAGCGCAGAAGGGACACTCCGGCGAGACTACCCTCTCTCAGTAATAATGAAAAGATAAATTCTAGGGCGGCGGACCGGCCGGGGGATGCTTACGCAGACACGGCGAAGAAAGCTCAGACCCCAGGAGCAGGAAAGCAGCAAACTTTCTTAGAGCAATCCTTGTTCGTGTTTTTCCTGGCAGGTGATGCAATGCCGGGCCCAGGGCACCGCTTCTAGACGCTTCTGCTGGACTTCCTCCTGGCAATTCGCGCACAAGCCGAACTCATTCTGCTTGATGCGTGCGAGTGCCCCGTCAATCAGCGCCAGAGTGGAGCGGTCGTGGTTCGTCTGGCCGAAAAGAAACTCCTTGGTATAGGAGTTGGCGGCCTTGTCCGCAAGGTCTACAGTAGGGTCTTCGTCAGCGGCGCGGCCCTCTTCTTCCGTGCGGGCGATGTTCCTGAGCAATTCCTCGCGCCTAGTCAAAAGTCTCTTCTTATAATATTCGAGCCGTTTCTTGTCCATCGTTACTGGTCCCATGGTGAGGCGTCTATGTAGTGCCACAAACGGCCTAGTTTAGCTTTATTCTGAAACCCTGTCAAGGAAAACCGCACCTTTAGCGCCTTTGAGTACTGTCCCGGTTCACTGCTTAAATATATGGAGTTACTGAGTAAGTCGGTACATGCGATGCGTATAGTGTGCTGGATGGCAGAATGGGGCCAGCGGGCTCAGATGATTACCGTGCCCTCCTCAAGAGTGTCGCGTCGCCGAAATGTCACTTTGTGCTTTTTCCCCCGATAGGTGAACTCGAAGACGATCTGGCGTCCCGGCAACAGCCGGCCCCGCCCACGCTTTTTGGACTCAGAAAGCTCGAGCCGATTGCCGTCAATCTTGTAGGTACCCTGTTCACTCCAGATCTTGTACGTCCCGTCCGCGTACAGGACGAGCGGCGGGCTCGTGCAGCGGCCACTGCGCCCGTTCACAACCAGGCTGGCACAATGGTAGGAACCCGCGGAATTGTCGTCTGCTCTTATTGATGGGCAAACGCATAGCAGGCTGGCAACGGTGAAGAGTCCAAACCAAAAAGAGCGCCGAAGAGTCATGAATATTGCCTCTGAGTCTGGGCGGATTTGCCACCCATCCTCACCAACCTTTCACCCTGATTTTCGATGGCTAGCTGCTGTCGCGTCTATGGTGCGCGCGTCTTCATTTTTCGGTACCGAAGTAGGAAGTACCTTCCGACCACGGAGAGTGGATCCTGCGTTGGCGCGGCCGGTGGCCTGTAACCGATACGTCTCTTGCAGGCAACCCGCCCGCGCTTCCGTACATCCGCTTAGGCATCGGGCGGTGTGATGAGCTGTCGCTGTCTGGTCTGGGGCGCTGTTGGGGCCGCAGTGCTGGTGGCCATACCGCTGTGTGCCCAGCAGGGGCACCCTCGGACACGCCGGAACAACAAAAAGGACGAGAGCACCGCTTTCAACAGCACTGCATCTGCCTTCTCTCTAGACAAAGGCGCCAGGGCAAGCTTTGGAGCGTCGCCGGCCACAGTCGAACGTACAAACATTCCGCTGGCTGGATCCTCCAGACCTGATCCCCATGGAATTGAAGCTCCTTGGCGTGGTCTCGGCGGCGCGGACACTGCGCGCGGTGAGGAACCAGGAGATCGCCAAGACATAATCCTTCGGATCGAATTTACCGGGATGCGCCGGATTGCCCCCGCCGCGTTGCGGGCGCGCATCGCTTCCAGAGAAGGCCAGCCGCTCGATGCGGCGCGGATTGCAAACGACGTGCGCGCGCTCGACCGGCTGGGCTGGTTCGATTCGGTCAGCGCAGAAGTTCATCCCATTCCGGTTTTTTTGGCGGATACACAAACGGGTGCGCACAGCCAGCCCGAGTGGCACGGCCCGAATGACCCCGCTGTGTTGGCAATCGAATCGGCGCGATTGGGCACCGCAGCAGAGCCGGTCGAGGACATCAACAGGCCACTGGCGCTGATTGCCTCCCCGGAACGCCCAAGGATCGGCTTGCTCCTGCTGTTTGTGTTGGAGGAGCGGCCGTTTCTGGCGCGCGTGGAATTCCGCGGGTCGCGCGTGCTCTCGCGCGAGCGTATCGCCGCGGTGCTGGAGCAGAAGCGGATAGCACTGAAATTGGCCGCTCCGGCGAACCGCACCGAACTGTGGCGCGCGGCGCGGGCCATCGAAGCGGCCCTGGCTGATCTTGGCCATCCCCAGGCGCGTGTCCGATTGTGCTTGGAAGAAACTCCCACCGCAGCCGCGGTCGCCAAGTACGAAATCCAAGATGGCCCGCGCATCAGCGTCGCTCGCGTCGTGTTTGCCGGCAACCATGCCTTCTCAGAGCGCACGTTGCGCCGCCAGATGAAGCGTGTCGCGCCGGGCTCAGGCATCGCCGGGATCCCGATCTCCCTGGGGCGCGGGGAGAGAATCTATACGCCGCAGCGGTTGGCGGAAGACATCGAGCGCCTCGCCAGCTTCTACCGCAATCATGGCTTTCCGGAAGCGCGGGTGGGAAACCCCACCGCAGAGGTCACTGCCGATCGCATCAGGAACTGGTTCCCCTGGCCGCGCCGTCAAACTGCGCCCCGGTTTCACATCGCCATTCCGATCGAGGAAGGCCAGTTCTACCGGTTGGGCGCGGTGGAGGTGGAGAATCAAGGGGCGGGCGGGGAGCGAGCCGAGCGTTGGCAAATTCAGGATGGGCGCGGGGCGCCACCTCTCCAGGCGCTCCGCGGCTTAAGGCCGGGCGAGCCCTACTCGCAGCAGCAAGTGGAACACGCGGCCGAGAATTTGACCCGGTCGCGCACATCGCAGTCGGCTGGCTCCTGGCGGGCAGTGGACGTGAGCTCGCAACTCGACTCTGATGCGGGCCTCGTCCGGGTCACCTTTCGCGTTCGCGAGGCACAACCCTACATCGTCCGGCGGCTCGAGTTCAGCGCCCAGCGGCGCTTCAGCGACCGCTACTACCGGCGCCGCATTCTGCTGAGGGAGGGTGAGCCATTCGATGTGGCCAAGCTCGAACAGGGATTGGCGCAATTGGCCCGCACCGGCTTCATACGCCCAGTGAAGCAGCAGGACATCCGCGTGAGCTTCGATGAGGAGCGCAGTACAGTCGACGTGGCGATTCACCTCGAAGAGATCGGCCGGCAGCGCTTCTCGGTGACCGGCGGACTTGCCGGCTTCGGCAACACCGCGGGTGTCGTCTACAACGTTTTCGACCTGCTCGGCGGCGAAGAGCTAATCACCGCGCACATCGAGGGTGGCCCACAAAGCCTGCAGACGCTCCTGGGCGTCGCCAAGGAAGGCCTTCTCGGCACGCGCGTGTCTCTCGGTCTCAGCCTCTTCAATAATCTTGTGCGGCCCAACCTACCGGGCTCCCCAGGCCACCGGCGCCTGTTCACATCCCGGAGTTCAGGCTTCGGGCTCAGCTCAACCTACCCGCTGACGGCGAGCGATACTCTTGGCGTAAACTACCAGCTCACCCATACGTCCACGGCCTACGATCTGAACTTGCCCCCGGCCATCTCCGGCGTGGCTCGCAATCCGCTGCGCGCAAGCACCGCGGGCCACACGATTAGCCTGAACGAGTCGCACGACACCGGCCGCGAGCGATGGGATGCAGCCGCGTCGGTTTCTGGCGGCCGGCTCGGCGGCGATGAGAACCTATTGCGCGCCTCGGCGGAATATGCGCGGATCTTGCCCGACCCGCTCACGCCATATCTGTATCCCGGAGGCGCGCGGCTCGGCAAGGAGGACCGCCGCAACGCTTGGGCCTTCCGCGGCCACATCGCCGGTGTTTCGAGCTTTCGCGGCGAGCTGCCCTTGCACGCTCGCCAATTTGCCGGCGACGAGCTCGTCCGCGGCTTGCGCGGCGGCGAGCTCGCTCCCTACGCCTTGGTGAAGTCCGATCAAGCGAGCGGAACGCCCACCTATCGAGCCCAGGCAGTCGGCGCAGACCTGGTTAGCGCGGTCAACACTGAATACCGTCTTCCATTGACGCAGCGGACCGAAGCGGCGGCCTTCTTCGATACGGGTATAGGCTGGCTGCTGCCGGGCTGGCTCGGCGCCAACCGGCCCGCTCTGCTGGGCGCCACGAAGGGAATCGTGCGCGCCTCGACTGGTGTCGAGATGCGCTGGCAGGTGCCTATTGTGGACCAGACGGTGCGCGTCCATTACGCGGTCAACCCAATGCGTCTGGCTCGGGCAATCCTGCTGCCGGATGGCTCCGCATTTCGCCCGCCCAATCGCCGTGCCGCCGTGGGCTGGGCTATTGGCTCGCTATTCTGACATCACAGGAACCCTGGGACGGCTCCTCTGAAACGAGCCAAGCAGGGGGGTCTATCCTAATCTTAGGTGCAGAGGGCGCCGATGGTATCTCTCCACAAAGCTCATGGCGTAGGGCCATGGTAACGTCGCTCACCAGGCTTCCCCTATTGGCCGAAACTTCCGGCCACCAACCGGAGTACCCATTAGGGCACGTAGCTGACTCCTTGAATTGACGAGCCTCGCAGCGCAGAGGATAGTGGGGACGCAGCAGCGCCAGAAGCGTTTGGAATGAGAGGATAGCCATGCGCGCTGCACGCGATCCGAAGCAGATCAAAGCAGTCGAACCCCACGAAACTAAGGCAGAAGTCTTGCGGGATGCCCCTGCCCAATCTCCCAAAGCCTGGGATGAATCGAGCGGGAGGATTACACGCGAGAAGCCTCGCGGGTTTCCGCGTGTGCCCACGCATGTAGTCGGCGCGGTGCAAGAGCGGCGATTGTATCCGCGCGCGGCGCTGCGTTTGCCTCTGCGCCTGAAACGCGTGGCCGGCCAGCGGGAGCCGGTGCCCGTCACGCTGGTAACCAAGAACATCAGCTCAAGCGGCGTTTATTTCCTATGTCCCCGCTGGATCGAGCCGGGCACACCCATTGAGCTCGAGGTGGGCCTGGTGGACCGGCCGCTCGGCCGCGGCAGCGTGCGCATGACCACCGCCGCGCACATTGTCCGCGTCGAACCCGCCGACACGCCGGGGTGGCATGGGGTGGCGGCCACCTTCGACGACATCACTTTCCAGCGCGACGAGCAGGTCCCGCCGCGCTTCCAGAAACCTTGACCGCGCGTGGAGCTTCTCCTTTCGGCTTCGGGCGCAAGCCTCAGGCCGGGATCTTCATACGATTCTCTGTTGCATTTTTCATCTCTGCCTCTATAATCTGGCTCATCGTTAGGGGCAGGGTGTGTGGTACATGGCCGCTAATTCTGCGGAGCGGTCTGCTGCAATCACATTTGGAGGCGTGCGATGAAAATACTGCGAAGTATTCTATTTGTGCTCGCCTTTTGTCTAGCCACGGCGAGTTTGGTCTGGGGGCAGTCCCAAATCACCGCCGGCACCATCCAAGGCGAGGTGACGGACGAAAAGGGCGGCTTGGTGCCCGGCGCGACCGTCGAAATTAAGAATCTGGATACAAACTTCAGCAGGACCGAGACCACCGGGCCGGACGGGCGATTTACCTTCCTGCTTTTGCCTTCCGGTCGTTACACGGTGACGATCTCCAAGCAGGGATTTGCCACCATCGTCCAGGAAAACGTAAACCTCACGGTCGGCCAGTCCCTTTCTCTCCCGGTGAGCATGAAGATTTCTGCGGTAGAGGAACGCATCGTGGTCACGGCCACCCCCACTATCGAGGTCGCCAAAACGGAATCGAGCAGCACGCTGGACCAGTTAACGGTGGCTACGACTCCCATTCTGGGCAGGAAGTTTGAAGATTTGCTGACCCTGACGCCCGGGGTCAGCATCGTGCAGGGCCCCGATGGCGACGAAATCAACTTCAACGGGCAGCGCGGCATCTTCAACAACATCAGCCTGGACGGCGGCGACTACAACAACGGCTTCTTCGGTGAACAGCTCGGCGGGCAGCGCGCCGCCATCGACATCACGCTCGATGCCGTCAAGGAATTTCAGGTGGTGGCCAGCGGCGCCAGCCCCGAGTTTGGGCGCACCGCGGGCGGCGTGGTCAACATCATCACCAAGTCGGGCACCAATGAAGTGCACGGCAGCGCCTTCCACTTCCAGCGGCTCGAAGGCTTGGCCTCGAATACTTCCGATGGTAAGTCACTCAAAGATTTCCACCGCGAACAGTTCGGCGGCACCCTCGGCGGACCCATCGTCAGGGACAAGATGTTTATCTTCGGGGCCTTCGAGCAGATTATTTCCAATCTCACGCGCGATAACTTAAGCGCGCCCATCGGCACACCCTGCTCGGTCTCCAACCCCGTTTTCAACAGCAACATTACCGACGCCCAGATCAGCGCCAGCCCGGACTGCCAGCGGCAGGTGCTGATCAATTTCATCAAGAGCTCGGCGGGCCAGAGTGAAGGCGACCCGGTCAAGCATCCTATTCGTAATTCCGCAGCACTGGGCCGATTCGACTGGAACTTGACGCCGGCCCACCAGTTTTCCGCCTCCTACAACTTTGACTATTCCAAAAATACCAACCAGACGTTCGACGTGGCCACCTACGGCGACTCAGCCAACGGCATCGAGGGTCCGTCGAAGATCCATATGGCCAATTTCAACCTGTTCAGCGTCGTTTCCCCGACCAAATTGAACGAGGCCCATTTCAGCTATCAGCGCGAGCTGCGACCCCGTTCGGCAACTCCGTCGAAAGTGCCGGCCGACACGGCGATGGGTTTTGGGACAACTTTCCGGTTCGGCAGTCCGTTCTTCCTCGAGCCCAATATTGATGAGCAGATCTGGCGCGCCCAGGTTCGGGACAGTTTCTCGCTTCTCTGGGGGAAGCACACCGTCAAGTTGGGAGGCGAATACCTGCACACGGTCAACGACCAAGTGTTCCGCGGATTCTTCACCGGCCGCTACATCTTCGATAGCGTGGCCAACTTCCTCCACTACGCTACGCCGGGGGCGCCAGGATCGGGGTTCGGGCCGACCGCGGGCGGGCTCCTATTCTATCTCCAGGACGGCGTGCCCACAGGATTGGTGAACATTCCCCCTGGCGCCTCAAATATCAAGAACGAAGATTTCGCATTCTTTGTCCAAGATAAATGGCAGATCTTGCCAAACTTTACCTTTAACTACGGCTTGCGCTGGGAGGCGCAAATTTTCCCCGACACGGTGGTGGATCCCTCCAAGACCGCGTACGGCATCTTCCTGAGCAATCCGGCGTTCCCTTCGGATGGCACGCTGCACAATCAAAAGAAGGAATTCCAGCCGCGCCTCGGATTTGCCTGGGACGTGCGTAACAACCATAAGTCCGTTTTGCGCGCAAGCTGGGGCATCTACAACGGCCGGCAGAACATGCTGACGCAAGTGGGGTCCATCACGACAAACGGCGCCCAACAACGCACCATCTTCACGAACAGCGGGATCATTGCTTCTGGGGGGCCGGCACCAGTTTGGCCCAACGCGCTCCCGGTGACTCCTGGGAATTCGTCTTGCTCCGGCCCGCCGGTCAATTCCTTCCCGTGCAAGACGAATTCCCAGGAGTCACCGGGAGCGCGTTGGGCCAAACT
>Ga0209802_1002482_pt1 | contig 12824 bp, 10 predicted proteins | sample GraSoiAngelo_129_FD_185886 | JGI IMG/M metagenome (GOLD analysis project Ga0209802, IMG submission 185886) | Grasslands soil microbial communities from the Angelo Coastal Reserve, California, USA - 14_0927_12_40cm (SPAdes) (version 2) | ecosystem: Environmental > Terrestrial > Soil > Grasslands ... | reverse complement strand
GGCACCAGCAGTCCCGTCACCTTCAGCACGCGTTTGTTGCCGTAGCGGTCCCCCAGCAGGCCCCACGGCTTGAGCGTGAGGAACTGGCCGAGGATGCCAGCGGCTAACCACGCCGTGTATTGCAGGTAGGTGAAATGGAGATCGTGGAGTAGATACACCACGAAGTACGGGCCGGCGATCAGCACGCTGACGTGCATGAGCCCGGAAAAGACCAGAAACCGCTGGAAGTTCGATCCGCGCTCCCGCCGCAGGAACGCCAGCAGGCGGAACTCGGCTTCGCGCGTCACGGACTCGGTCGACTCGTCGATCCGGGCGAGATAGCTCGTGGAGACGCCGCGGGCGGCCGCCGCCAGCAGGAAGATGATCACAAAACCGGCCCACGGCTTCTCCCAGGCTTCGGCCGCATGGAGCACCAGACCAGCCCCGCACAAGGCGAAAAAGCTGGTGACGGTCATAAGCCTAGCCCGGTGACCGAAATACGCCCCCCGCTGATCAGGATCGACGAGGTCCGTGATCAAGCTGTTCCAAGCGGGGATGGCAAAGTGCCCCATCGCAACGTAGGCGACGGCGCAGGCAATCAACAGCCACGGCGCGTGTTCCCGAAACACGAGCGGCAGGGCCAGAAGGGGCAGCCAGACCACCGCCTGGCCCGCCGCCCCGACCAGGATGAGAGCCTTGCGATGGTGGAACCGGTTCAGGACCTTGACGGAGAACAGTTGAGCCCACGTCCCCACGAGCTGGGGCAGGGCCGAGAGCAGACCGATCTGGAACGCGGAGGCGTGGAGCAGCAGCGCAAAGGCGGACAGGTAGTTCTCCCCCCCGCCCACCATGATCGCCTGAAAAGCGCCCTCGCGGATGCCATAGTGCCGGCTCCGCTCGCTGATCGCTGCGGGGTGTTCCATGCTATCGCCCTTCGAAGCCAGTGTTCTCAAAAAAATGGGCAGGGTCGCCATGAGCGACCCTGCCCTGTCTCGCCTCGTCGTCTGCTAGTCGGAACAGCTTCCTACCAGCGTCTCCCCGCTCCGCGATCAGCGCCCCCTCCGCCACCACCGCCGGGGCGCTTCTCCTGGGGTCTAGCCTCGTTCACGGTGATCGTCCGGCCGTTCATCTGGGTCCCATTCAGCGCGGTAATCGCCTTCTGGGCCTCCTCCGCCGTGGCCATCTCGACGAACCCGAACCCGCGTGACTGGCCGGTGTACCGGTCCGTGATGATCTTGGCCGACGTCACCGACCCTTGCTGTGAGAACAGCTCCTGAAGCTGCTGCTCGGTGGTCGAATAGGGCAGGCCCCCCACATACAACTTTGTACCCATCGGGTATCTCCTTTACTGATGCGACGCTGTCTTGGGAGTAAGGAACGAAGGGGGCAAGAGAAGCACCGAAGGCGCACAGACGCAGGCGTCTTTCCGGGCAGGCTTTCCGATCAGATCCCTACTGCAAGGCACAATCGCGCTGGGGTCTTTCCTCTCTCGGCTCTTCATCGCTAGACCCCTTCAGCGATGAATCGCGGTCCTACGCTAGCACAAGCCTAAAGGCAGATGCAAGTCCTTCGTGAGCCGTCCCTTCAGGACGCCCCTTTCCGCTTCTGGTGTGCGTCATGCAGGCCGCCCGCAGCCGTTTCCTCCACCCCGACCTTGTGGCGGAAGACCAGTTCCCCGCCGTACCACCCCTGCAGGCCTAACAGGCCCGCGCCGACCAGGCTCAGGAAGAACGGGAGGATCGAATCCCCTCCAGCGAGCGGATCCCCCCAGTTGTGCAAGGCGAAGTTGATGGTGTAGAGCAGCACGAGCCCGAGACCGATCACCAGGTGCGTCGTCGCGGCGTTCCAGGCCGGAGGCACTTCCTTTTTGATGGCGAAGAAATCGGGCAGGCCCGTCAACACCGCCCCCAGGTTGCCCAGCAACCCCAAGGCGATGCACCAGAACGCCATGCGGTACCAGAACGCGTCGTGTACCAAGACATAGACCGCGTCAGCGACGAAGGCGGCCGTGTAGAGACCGATCGGCACGCCCACGGTCATGACGTGAATGGGATGGCCGGCGATCTGGAAATGGCTTTTCATGAAGACCCCTCCTCACTGGTTGGATTCATCAACCTCCGGCACCGGACGGGGAGCTTGCTCGAGGGATTCAAGTTTCGGGATGTCTTTTTCCGACCCGATGCCGAGGTCCTTGAATCGACGAGCCGACGGCAGCACGCGCGCTTCGAGCGACCCGACCGCCTTGTTGTAGGCGGTCACACTCTTGTTCAGGGATGCTCCCACATCAGACAGATACTCCGCCAGTACCGCCATACGCTCAAACAGATCCTTGCCGAGCGCGCTGATGGCCTGAGCGTTCTCCGCCAGTTGCTCTTGTCGCCATCCATAGGCCACGGCCCGCAGCAACGCGATCAACGTCGTGGGCGTAGCGATCACGACTTTCTTCGCGAACCCTTCCTCGATGAGGGTGCGATCATATTCCAGCGCCGCCCCCAGAAACTGCTCGCCCGGCAAGAACAAGACGACAAACTCGGGAGCCTGCGCGAATTGACTCCAGTAAGCTTTGGCGCTCAATTGGTCCATTCGCGCGCGAACCTGGGTCGCGTGTTGCCGGAGCCGTTCACGCCGCACTTCATCGTCTTGAGCCTCCACGGCCTCCAAGTACGCAGCCAGTACCGTTTTGGCGTCCACGACAATCTGGCGGCCGGCCGGCAACTGGATGATCATATCGGGGCGCAAGCGGCCTGTCTCTCCTTGCACGGTCTCTTGCTCGCGGAAGTCGCAGTGCTCAACCATGCCGGCCAGCTCCGCCACGCGCTTGAGCGTGATCTCTCCCCACTGCCCTCGTACTTGCGGCGACCGCAAGGCCTTGACGAGATTGCCGGTCTCTTGCTGCAGCCGCTCGTGGGCCTGCGCCAGCGTCTTGAGGTGTTGATCCAATCCGCCATACGCGGACTGCCGGGCTCGTTCCATACTGGCAATCTGGGTTTCGTATCGCTGGAGGGCTTCGTTAAGCGGCTTAATGAGACCTTCGATCGCCTGCTGACGCTGAGCTAGATCTCCTTCGGCTTCTGTCTTGACAGTCTTAAAGGCTTGCGTCGCTTGGCCTATAAAAGTCTCACTGTTGCCTCTAAGCGCATCGGTAGCTAACGCTTTGAACGTATCAGCTAATTGATCTTTCGCCTTGGCCTCCTCCCTCTTTGCAAGTAGGTATCCCAGCCATGCCCCAACCGCCAGGCCCGCCACCAGCGCCAGGACGATCACCAATGCATCTGCCATCACCTTTGCTCCTGTCGAGCCTGCACTCTAATCCTTTCTGAATAGGGACACCAGCCTATTCTCGCCTCAGCACCGGCAGGGGTTTTTGGTCGAGGATGCGGTACGTCGAAAGGAAGCCGACGAGGACCGTCCCCGCGATGGTCGCGCCGATCCCCCAGACCAACGCTACAGGCTGGAACAGCCATTTCACGTCCAGGATCCAATGTCCGGCGCCCCAGGCCAGCCCCGTCGCCAAGCCCGCGCCGACCACGCCGGCCGCGGCCCCTAGCAACGCGTACTCCACGGCGAAGGTTGCCGCTAGGATCCGGCGGGTGCCGCCCACGGCCTTGAAGATCATCGCCTCGTAGATCCGACGGAACCTGGTCGCGGCCAGGGCGCCAGCCAGGACGACGGCCCCCGCGAGGATGCTGAGCGCCGCCATGAATCGGATCACCAGGCTGATCCGGTCCACCACCTGCGCCACGGAGTCCAGGACGGCCCGGATATTGATTGCCGAGACATTGGGGAAGGCGGCGACCACGGCGCGCTGCAACGAGACTTCTTCCTGAGGAGCCACCCGGGTCGTGGCGACATACGTCATGGGTGCGCCCTCCAGGGCGCCCGGCTCGAAGATGAAATAAAAGTTCGTCGACATGTTCCCCCACTCCACCTTCCTGATGCTGGCAATCCTGCCGGACACCTTGGCGCCCTGGATGTCGAATTCCACCGTCGAGCCGAGGTCGAGGCCCAAGCGGCGGGCCGCTTCTTCCTCGACAGACACCCGCGGCAAGCCTGACGATCCACCGCCCTCCCACCACTGTCCCTTCGTGATGGCGTTCCCCTTCGGGAGCTCGTTCAGGAACGTCAGCACGTACTCGCGCGCGAAGTACCAGCCATGCTCGCGATCCTCGTAGGATTCCCGGCGAACCGGCTGCCCGTTCAGAGCCCACAGTCTCGACCGCACGAGGGGCGTGAGCCGCGCGTCGGTGTGACCGCGCTCCACAAGCAAGCGCGCGAACGCGTCGTGCTGATCCGGCTGGATGTCGATGAAGAAGAATGTCGGCGCGTCGGTGGGCACGTTTTCGCCGATCTCCCACAAGATGTTCCTCTCCACGAGGTGAATCGCCAAGATGACCATCACGCCGACTCCCACCGAGACCAGGACGGTCTGGGCTTGGCTCCCGGGACGATACAGATTGGCCAGCCCCTGCCTCCAGACTACTTGGAGCGGGGGCCCGTGCGCCCCTCGGAATGGGCTCCGATGCCCCCGGAATGGGCTCCGATACCCCCGGACCCCGCGCTCGCCCCGGCGGAGCCGGAGGCTCGCTTGCAGCCGCCAACGAGATAGACCCTTTGCCAGTCGCACCACCAGCCACGCCGTCGCATTCAGGAGAGCCAGCGCCGCCGCCAACGCCCCGATGAACAGGCCGGCGGCCCGCCACGATCCGGCCTGCCAGAGGGCCATCCCGGCCAAGGCGAACGCCAGAAGCCCGCTGATGGCCCACGCCATTCGTCCCGGCGACCCCGCCGGCTCGTCGGCCACCTCCCGGCGGAGGATCAGATTCGGCCGCACGTGCCGCACCTCCAGCAGAGGCCAGAGGGCGAACAGGACTGTGGTCAGGAGCCCCATGCCCACGCCACGCACGAACGGCAGCAGGGCCAGGCGGAACTCCAGTTCGATCGGCAGCCAGGCCTTCAGTAACGGAGGCAAGGCGATCTGGAAGGCCGCCCCCAAGGCTGCCCCGGCCAAGCACCCCAGCGCGCCCAACAAAAACGTCTGTGTCAAGTAGATGCGCAGGATTGTGCCCGATCCGGCGCCGATCGCCTTGAGCACGGCGACTGTCTCGAGCTTCTCTTTCATGAACGCGCGGACGCTGCTGGCTACGCCGATCCCGCCGACCATGAGCGCGATGAGCCCGACCAGGCCCAGGTACATCGTGAGCTGGCGGAGGAAGCGCCGTAGGATCGGCTGGGCGTCCTGGTACGTGTTCACGCGCGCAGTCTTGTCCGGGAACGTCGCGGCCAACTCCGCTTGAACAGCCTTCGGAGTCAGGGCCTCGGGTAGTTTCAGCAGATGACGGTGCGTCACGCGGCTTCCCGGCTGAACCAGCCCGGTCGCCCCCAGGCCTTGCCGGGAAATCAGCACGCGCGGGCCAAAGCTGAACGCGCCGGCCGCTCGATCCGGTTCTTTCTTCAGGACGCCGGTGATTCGGAACTCCGCGTGGCCGATCTTGAGCGTGTCCCCCACCTTCAGATCGAGCCGGATCAGCAAGGTCTCCTCAGCCAGCGCATGGGTGCCGGTGAACAGCGTCGCCAGAGCATCCTCGGGGTCAGCCCGCAGCTTCCCGTAGAAAGGATAGCCCGGCTCCACAGCCTTGAGCTCGACGAGCTGCGTCCCGGAGGGCACCGCGGCCATCGCCACCAGTTCGCTGACCTGCATCCGGGCGATGCCTCGGCCGTCGAGCTTCATCAGGACTCCGTCCGCTTCAGAGGTCAGCGGCCGCGTCGTCCGTAGTTCCACATCGGCGGCCATGAGACTGCGGGCCTCGCGCTGGATGGCACGTTCCAGGTTCGCGGCGAAAAGGTCCACACCGACCAGGGCCGCCACGCCGAGCGCGATGCAGACGAAGAAATAGGCGAAGTGCCGCCAGGCCGCGCGGGTTTCCCGCCAGGCCATCCGGGAGACGAACGCGCTCATGGGCGGGCACCGGACGCACGATGCTGCAGGTCGTCCGATGCGATCCGCCCGTCACGGAGTCGGACGATCCGGTCGGCGTGGGCCGCCAGGGCGGGATCGTGCGTGACGAGGACCAGCGTGCTGCCATGGTCCCGGTTCAGGCGGATGATCAGCTCGATCACCTGCTCACCGGTGGTCGTGTCCAGGTTGCCGGTCGGCTCGTCGGCAAGTAGGATCGCCGGACGGTTCGCGAACGCCCGCGCGACGGCCACCCGTTGCTGCTCGCCGCCGGAGAGCTGCACCGGATAGTGATGGCCGCGCGACTCGAGCCCGACCGCCCGCAGCAACTCGCCCGCTTTCGCGTCGGCCTCGGGATCGCCGGCGAGTTCTATCGGAACCGCAATGTTCTCGCGCGCGGTCAGGGTGGGGATCAAATGGAACGACTGAAACACAAAGCCGATCCCCTGCAGGCGCAACCGCGAGAGCTCGTCGTCCGACAACTTCGTGATGTCCCGTCCGTCGATGGAGATGGTGCCGGACGTGGGAGTGTCCATGCCGCCGATGAGCCCCAGCAAGGTGGACTTCCCGCTTCCTGACGGCCCGATGATGGCGAGAAACTGTTTGGCGGGAACATCGAGCGAGATGTCATCAAGGATGGAGACTTCGCGGCCGCCGCTGACCAGCCGCATGGAGAGGTTGCGGATTGCGATCATGCCCCCTATTATACAGAAGCATGGATCGAGTACTGAGAATCGTCTGCCTCGTCGCGCTGCTTGGCACAGGGTTATGGTCCTGCGATCAGCAGCTCGGCAAGCCCGCGCCCAAAATCCAGGGCACGAGCGTGGACGCGCGGCCCGGCACCAAGTCGCCGCCTCCGTCCAATGCCGCGCCTCGCCCAGAAGAACGGGTCCTCGTGGCCTTCGGCGACAGCTTGACGGCAGGGCTCGGCGTTTCGCCGGAGGAAGCCTACCCGGCTCGACTCCAGGAGAAACTCCAGCTCACCGGTTATCGCTATCGCGTAGTCAACGCCGGCGTCAGCGGCGAGACAACGGCCGGCGGACTTCGCCGGGTGGACTGGATCCTGAAAAGTAAACCTGACATCGTGATCCTGGAACTCGGCGGCAATGACGGCTTGCGCGGGCTGAACCTCTCCCAAACGCGCGCCAACCTCGAGCAGATCATTCAGCGCCTCATGGCTGGCGGGACCACAGTGATCCTCGCCGGCATGAAACTGCCGCCCAATTACGGGGCCGAGTACACACGCGCGTTCCAGTCTATGTATGCAGACGTGGTCAAGCACTATGGCATTCCGTTCATTCCATTTTTTCTCGAAGGCGTCGCCGCGAAGGCTCACCTCAATCAAGCTGATGGCATCCATCCGACCGGCGCTGGCTATGCAGTCATCGTTCAGAATGCGTGGCCCATCCTCGAACCCCTGCTTAAAAAGTAACTATTTGATAAAGCAGAAGAATAATGGAGTTGACAAGCTCAATTTCAAAGAGTATAAATATATTGGCGACCAAGTTGGTCTCCGATTGATTTAGTCGGCGATTGATTTGATCGGATACAATCTGGTAGAGGAAGCGGTCAGCGTTCGAGAAAAACAGGGACACTCTGGGACCAGAGGTCGTCTGGTAACAGGAGGAGAACCCATGGACTGCCCTCGGTGCAAGGGCGTCATGACCCAAGAGGTATTTGAGGACTTATTGGACGACACGGGAAACCTTTGCTTTAAAGGTTGGCGGTGTCTTTCATGCGGAGAAATCCTTGATCCCGTGATTGCCAACAATCGCGGATCACATCCTGAGCCTCTTTTGGGTCGAGCCCGGAAGAAATTCGCCGCTCAAGTAAACTGATCACGCTCCTGGCGTGAATGAAGAGGACAGCACGTGTGCCAGGAAGCCACGCGCAGGTATGCGCGGAGGCCGCGGAAAAAGAATCACCTAGGGAAGGATACGAGATGGCCGCAGTGACGGAACAGGCAGTCATCGACGCACTCCGCATGGTGATGGAGCCGGAGTTGCACAAGGACCTCATCACCCTGAACATGGTGAAGGATATTCAGATCCAGGGAGGCGCCGTCAAGTTTACCGTCGTTCTGACCACCCCTGCCTGCCCGCTCAAGACCGAGATCAAAGCCAGTTGCGACAAAGCGGTGGGCGCGGTTGCCGGCGTGACGAAAGTGGATGTGGATTTCACCGCCAACGTGCAGCAGGGTCGCTCCCAGATCAAGGACAACCTCATCCCGACCGTCAAGAACACCATCGCCATTAGCAGCGGCAAGGGCGGCGTCGGCAAGACGACGGTGGCGGTCAACCTAGCGGTCGGCCTGGCCCTGCAAGGCGCGAAGGTCGGGCTCATGGATGCCGACGTGTACGGCCCCAACGTCCCGATGATGATGGGCGTGGAGCGTCCGCCCGAGCAGCGGGACGGCAAGCTGGCGCCGGCCGAGAGCCACGGCGTCAAGCTGATCTCGATGGGGTTCTTCGTTCCAGATGACCAGCCGCTGACGTGGCGCGGGCCGATGATCCACACCGCCATCCAGCAATTCCTGCGGGACGTGATCTGGGGCGATCTTGACTACCTGGTGGTCGACCTCCCTCCGGGAACAGGAGACGCCCAGCTCAGCATCGCCCAATTGGTCCCCCTGACCGGCGCCGTCATCGTGACCACGCCGCAGGAAGTCGCACTGCACGACTCCCGCAAAGGGCTGGCGATGTTCCAGAAGGTGAACGTGCCGATCCTGGGCATCGTTGAGAACATGAGCTACTACGTCTGTGGCAAGTGCGGCGAGCGCACCGAGATCTTCTCGTACGGGGGTGGGGAGCGGGCGGCCGAAAAGCTCGGTATCCCCTTCCTGGGGCGCGTCCCGATCGATCCGGCCATCAGGGTTGGTGGAGATATGGGTCTGCCCCTCGTCGTGGCGAACCCCGACTCTCCGCAGGCCAAGGCCTTCATGGACATCGCTTCCCGGATTGCGGCTCGGATCAGCGTGCTGACCGCCGCGGCGTCCGGGATGGTCCCGGTCGAAAGCCTGCTGCAGAAAATCAAGAAGCCGCTGACCAGCGGCGCCTAATCACCTGACCGGCGCGTAAACATCCGCCGGATCCGGCGCACGAGGCCGACGAATCCTCCTTCTGTTTCTGGTTCCTTTTCTGGGTCGGCGTATTCCACCCACTGCTCCTGGCTCCCCAGATAGGTGCCCCCGGCAAACGTCAACCGACTCCTGAGCTGCGTGTATCCCCGTTCGTGCAGCCGGCGAGCCAAGTCGGCGAGCGCGACGGATGGACTGTCTGCGTCCGCGCTCACCACCACATGCGCTTCGTACTGGAGGGACGCGCGGAAGGCCTCGGCCTGCGGCTCAACGGAGACCATGCGCGTGAACCCACGCGCGCGCTCGTCCAGCCCGGCCAGCAAGTGCTTCTCACGCGCCTCATTCGCCATGAATCACCCAGCCCATCTTCCTTGCGCCGTGGCCGAGTCGCCCGTTATAATTCTGTCCCGTACATGCCACGCGCAACGCTTTATACCATCGGGTGTCGCCTGAACCACGCTGAAACGGCGCTGCTGGGCGATCAGCTCCGACGTCGCGGCTACGCACTGGTCGAGGTCGGCCAGCCCACAGACCTCGTGGTCGTTAACACCTGTTCCGTCACGGACAACGCGGAAGCCGACTGCCGCAGTCTGATTCGCAGGGTCCGCCGGACTTCCCCGGACGCCTTCGTGGCCGTCACCGGCTGCTACGCCCAGACCGGCGTCGACGTCCTGCAACAGATGGAGGGCATCGACCTGATTGTCGGCACGCAATACAAGATGGAGTTGCCCCGCTACCTGACTTCACTGGAGCGCCCTTCCGCACCGGAGGTCCTCCACACCCGGACTGTCAGCCGCGACGATTTTACGATTGAAGGCATTGGAGAATACCAGGAGACCCGTGCGAATTTAAAGGTGCAGGATGGCTGCAACTTCATGTGCTCCTTCTGCATCATCCCTTTCTCCCGCGGGCACGAACGCAGCCGCCGCCCGGACGACATCCTCCGGGAAGCCGAGGGCCTCGTGACGAGAGGGCACCGCGAAGTGGTTGTGACCGGCGTCAACGTCGGCCGGTACCGGTGCGAGGGACTCACGCTGGCGGACGTGATCCGCAGGCTGGAGGCCGTGCCCGGCCTCGACCGCATCCGCATTTCCTCGATCGAACCCACCACGATCTCCGATGAGCTGTTGGAACGCATGGCCGGGCCTTCGAAGCTGTGCCGCTACCTCCATGTGCCCCTGCAGAGCGGGGATGATGGCATCTTACAGGCGATGAACCGGCGATACACCGCTGGGGAGTACGCCCGCTTCATCGAGAAGGCGGTCCGGACGGTGCCGGACCTCGGGCTCGGCACGGATCTCATGGTGGGCTTTCCGGGAGAAGCAGACTCGGCCTTCGCCCACACTCGCGCGCTGGCGACCGATCTCCCCTTCGCCTATTTCCACGTGTTCAGCTACTCCCCGCGTCGGGGCACGGCCGCCGCCAAGTTGCCCGGAGCGGTCCCCTCGCCGACCGTCAAGGCCCGCAGCGAGGAACTCTGCGCGCTCTCCCGCGCCAAGCGCTTGAAGTTCTACCACCGGTTCGTCGGCCAGACGGTGTCCGTCCTGTTCGAGACCCGCCATCGGTCCGGTCTCTTCACGGGGCTGACGGACAATTACATCCGGGTCGGGGTTCCCACCGACGAGGACCTCAGCAATCAGATCCGTTTGGTGCACCTGACCGGCACGACGGACGGCCTGGCCGTCGGGGCTCTCACGCCCACGTGTTCCACGACTGTAACCGGAGCCTGACACCATGGCTGTTCCGCTCAAAATCTTCATCGCCGGTGCGACCGGTTTCATCGGCCGCCACCTCGCCAAAGCATTTCAGGCCCGCGGGCACAAAGTGTACGGGCTGGCCAGGGACCGGATGCGAGGCAAGGTCCTGGAGGAACTGGGGTGCACGTCCATCATCGGCAACCTCTTGACCAACGGCCCGTGGGAGCGCGCGATCGAGAAATTCGACGTGGCGATCGGGTGCACCATGCCGGGCCGGCGAGGCCAGCCGCCGACTATGACGCAGGTCCCCGACCTCCTCAAATCCCACACAGACGCCTGCAGCCATCTCATTCTCGCGACACATGAGGGGATGCTGAAAGGGGTGATTCTCACCTTCGGCATCCTCTCCTATGGAAATCACGGGGAGGAGTGGGTGGACGAAGACACGTCGCGCGAGCCGATCGGCTACGGACGGTTCAGCGGTCCAGCCGTTCACCAGCTCGCGCACCTGGCGGAGTCCAAGGGCGTGACCGCGAAATTCATGTTCCCGGGATGGGCCTATGGCAGCGGGAGCTGGTTCAAGGACATGCTCCTGCCGGCCTTCGAGCAAGGCCAGGCACGCGCGGTCGGCTCCGGCGAGAATTACATGAGCTTCGTGCACGTCGAAGACCTGGCCGAAGCCTACGTCCTCGCCGCCGAAGAAATCGGGTATTCCCCGCCGCCGGAAGAACGGCCCGTGGCGCAGACGTTCAATCTTGTCGATGACCAGCCGGTCACCCAGAAGGAATGGCTCTCGGTGGTCGCCCTCGCCCTCGCCAAGCCGATTCCTCCGTCCATCTCCGTGGAGGAGAGCGCCGAGCAGGCCGGCGAGCTCTGGACGGAATCCGTGACCTGCTCGGTGCGCGTCAAGAACGACCGCGCGAAGTCCACGCTCGGATGGATGCTCAAGTACCCCACGGTCCGCGTCGGCCTCCCGGCGGCCATCGACGCGATTCGAAAAGAGCGCTGACACCATGCACGTCCCTCGAGTCTTCATCGAAACGTTCGGCTGCCAGATGAACGAGTACGACACCGAACTCGTGCGCGCGATCCTCAAAGCCCGCGGATACGGCTTTACCGACTCGGCCGACACGGCCGACGTGGTCCTCTTGAACACGTGCGCGATCCGCGAGAACGCCCACAACAAGGTCTACGGGCATCTGGGTGCGCTCAAGCCGCTCAAGGAGGAACGGGGCCTCGTGATCGGCGTGCTGGGCTGCATGGCGCAAAACCTCAAGAAGGACCTCCTGGCCGGCGACTCGCTCATCGACGTGCTGGTCGGCCCGGACAGCTACCGGGCCCTGCCCGACCTGCTGGAGCGGGCTGCCGCAGGCCGGAAAGGTCTGGCGGTGGACCTCTCCGAATACGAGACCTACGCCGATATCGTCCCCGACCGCATCGAAGGCGTCACGGCCTGGATCGCCGTCATGCGCGGCTGCGACAACTTCTGCACCTTCTGCGTGGTTCCATACACCCGCGGACGCGAGCGCAGCCGCGACCTCATGGGCATCGTGCGGGAAGCCGAGGGCCTCGCCGCCTCCGGGTGCAAACAGGTGACCCTTCTCGGCCAGAACGTCAACTCGTACCGAGACGGTTCCCATGATTTTGCGGACCTATCGCTCGCGGTCGCGGACATCCAGGGGATCGAGCGCGTGCGGTTCACGTCGCCGCACCCCAAAGACTTCCCGGATAAGTTGTTGGAGGCGGTCGCTGGACATCCCAAGGTCTGCAAGCACATCCACCTGCCGCTCCAAGCCGGCAGCGGTCGCATTCTCCAGCTCATGAATCGGACCTACACGCGGACGGAATACCTCGCGCTGGTGGACCGCATCCGGCACCGTTGCCCGGCCATCGTCCTCACCACCGATGTCATCGCCGGGTTCTGCTCCGAGACCAACGCGGAGTTCGCCGAGACCTATGACCTCGTGCGACGGGTTGAATACCACTCCGCGTACATCTTCAAATACTCGGAGCGGAAGAACACCATCGCGGCGCGCAAATTCGCCGACGATGTCCCCGACGCCATCAAGACCGAGCGCGTCGCCCGCCTGGTCGAGCTTCAGCGGGGGATTTCCCTCAA
>Ga0209802_1002480_pt1 | contig 12831 bp, 19 predicted proteins | sample GraSoiAngelo_129_FD_185886 | JGI IMG/M metagenome (GOLD analysis project Ga0209802, IMG submission 185886) | Grasslands soil microbial communities from the Angelo Coastal Reserve, California, USA - 14_0927_12_40cm (SPAdes) (version 2) | ecosystem: Environmental > Terrestrial > Soil > Grasslands ... | reverse complement strand
GCGTGTCGCAAGAGCGCCGTGCTGTGAGTAATGCTGTGAGTTTCTCACGACACTCGGTTGATCTTCGGGACTCGTGTTACGACACCGATGCCCAGAACACCGCGTGAATACTACTGGGTGTCGTAACTCGGCCCTCTAACGAGTCGCATGGGGTTCAGGGGGTCGCGGGTTGAGCTTCGGCGCCTGCGGCGCCTTCGCTCCGCTTGCCGGGCTGCGCCCGGCACCGCCGAAAGGCTCGCCGTTTGTCGTTGTAACTAGCACTTGACAATACTCCTCGCGAGGAGTAATTATCAGCCATGCCAGTTCCCACGCCTGCCGCCGCAATGGCGATTCGCGATTCGCTGGAAGAGGAGGTGCTGATCGCGCTGGTCCGGGCCGCATGGCTGGCGGCCGAGCGATCCACTGCGGTGACTGCCGCCGCCGGGCTCTCGCCGTCGCAATACAACGTCCTTCGAATTCTCCGCGCGGCGGGGCGGGGTGGACTATCCTGCACCGAGATCGGAGCGCGCATGGTGACGCGTGATTCCGATCTCACTCGGCTGATGTCAGGTCTGGCTCGCGCAGGACTCGTTGTGCGCGGTACCGATTCCAACGATCGCCGTCGCAGCACCAATCGGATCACTGCCGGGGGGAGGGCCCTGCTTCGTCATCTCGATCGGGACGTGGCCGACGCCGCGAAGCAAACCCTTGGTCATCTCGGTCGTACTCGACTCACCGCGCTCCGCGACCTGCTGGTCGCCTTCGCACCACCCCAACTTTCGGACCTCACATGACACATCGCTCTCGCCTCTCCGCATTGCTGCTGCCGTTCGCGCTCCTCGCCTCCACTCCCCGCGTGGAGCACCCCGCTGAGGAACAGCTGCGCGCGTTGTTGGCCACCTATGAAACGTCCCTGAACGCCGGGGACGCGGCTCGAATCGAACAGCTCTACGCCGAGGACGGCGTCTTCATGCCCGCTGGCTTCCCGACGGCGTCTGGCAGGTCGGCGGTCCGAGGCGCGTACGACGCGGTTTTTTCGAACATCCGTATCGCGATCCACTTCACCGTCGACGAGCTGACGGTGAAGGGCGATGTCGCGTACGCGCGGACCCACTCGGCGGGCACGGCCACCGTTGTGGCCACGGGAGCGAGCGGGCCCGAGGCGAACCGGGAACTCTTCATTTTCGCGCGGGGACCGGGCGGCTGGAAGATCGCTCGCTACATGTTCAACAAGGCATCATGACCAAGAGAATTCGCGTCGGCATCATCGGCGCTCATCCGGATCGCGGCTGGGCGGCGCAGGCGCACATCCCTGCCTTGAAGTCGCTCCCGGATGACTTCGAGATCACGGCGCTGTCCACCAGCCGGCGCGAATCCGCTAATGCCGCCAGCCGGCGCTTCGGAGTGCCGCTCGCGTTCGATAACACCCAAGGCCTCGTGAACAGCGCCGACGTTGACGTCGTCGCGATCACCGTGAAGGTGCCGCATCACTTCGAGCTGGCGACTGCGGCGCTCACCGCGGGGAAGGCCGTGTATTGCGAATGGCCGCTCGGCAACGGCTTACAGGAGGCGGAGAAGCTGGCCGCACTGGCGAAGCAGCAAGGCGTCCTCGCTGTGGCGGGGTTGCAGGCCCGCGCTGCGCCGTCGGTGGTCTACGTGCGCGACCTGGTCCGGCAAGGGTACGTCGGCGAGGTGCTCTCCACCACGCTGATCGCCTCGGGAATGGGTTGGGGACCGACGGTGGAGCCGTACAACGCGTACCTCAACGACAGGAAGAACGGCGCGACGATGCTCTCGATCGCGCTCGGCCACGCGGCGGACGCGCTGTGCTACAGCCTCGGCGAGGTCCGAGAGCTCTCGGCCACGCTGACCATGCGACGAAAGTCATTCACGATCGCGGGTACGGGAGAGCGCAGGCCGATGAACGCGGACGATCAGGTGTGCGTCGTCGGACTGCTTGAGGGCGGCGCCGCGCTCTCGATTCACTATCGCGGCGGGCGTTCGCGCGGCACGAACCTGCTCTGGGAGATCAACGGCACCGAGGGCGACCTACAGGTTACGGCTGACGGCGGCCAGGCCCAGATCTTCGAGATGACCGTACGTGGCGGCAGCGGCGCGCAGGCCTCGCTCGAGGTCCTGCCCGTGCCGCAGCAGTACCGGTTCTCGCCGCTGCACGGCCCTTCCACCAACGTTGCCCAGGCGTACGCGCGTTTCGCCCGCGACTACCGCGAGGGAACGCATCTCTGCCCCACCTTCGACGACGCGGTCACGCGCCATCGGATGTTGGACGCGATCGAGAAGGCCGCGGCAACCGGTCAGCGTCAAACGCCCGGTTGATCCGGCGGGAGCATGCATAATCGCTGGAGATGTTTGCCGTAATGTTTGCCGTTCCATGACCGCCGATGCCTACCAATGCGGTCTGTTCATGCACATACGTGCCGAAAAAACAAAGGCCCCGCATCAACGTGCAGGCGCTACGCGCGCTCCCTTCTCGGCCAAGGCCGCGTCGGTCTCCTCTGACGGGAGGCGGATGATCAGCTCGTCGCCGTGAACGCCGCAGCACAAGTTGCCGCGCAGCAGAAAGGCCAGGCCACCGAACATTTGCTTCTTGCTCACCAGCCGACGCTGCCCCAGTAGCTGGCGGACCCGCGCGGCCAGTTTCTCACTGAAGGCCATGTGTCCCTGTTGGCTCGGCCCTCCGCCGATGAATCAGGCCGAGGAGCACGCCGAACAGCGTGTACTGCACGAACGCCACGCTCCCCTCCACCGCGATCCACGACGCTATCGACGGAATAGCGTACTTGCCGGCCTCCCCCAGGACGATGTACGACGCGAGAAAGCCCCCCAGCGCCCAAGAGAACTTGACGCCGTCCCACACCGCGACGCTACCGCGTTGGAAGGCAGGGAAGAGCAGGGCGAAGAGGACGCCCTGGATCAGCATCGACCCGAGCCCCATCGCGATGACCGGCTCGGCGCGCATGATGGGGATCGCCGCGTAGTGGGCGGCGAACACGGCGAAATGAGACGCGCCCTGGACGCCGAACGTGGCTGCCACGTAGGCGAGGACGGTCAGACCGATGGTGGCGGGCTTGCGGGCTTCCATGGTGCTCTCTCCGTAGCTTTTGTGATGCAAGTAAGATATCATCAGACTTGCATCATGCAAGTCACGTGAGCTCCGGAGGGAGGAGGGATCAGGTGAAGCGCACCACTCGGCGATCGGACTGCCCGATCAACTTCGCCCTGCAGACCTTCGGAGACGGTTGGAGCCTCCTCGTCATCCGAGACCTGATGTTCACCGACCGACGGACGTACACCGACTTCCTCCGTGCCGACGAGGGGATCGCAACGAACGTTCTGGCGGACCGGCTCAAGCAGCTCCGGGCCCTGGGCCTCATCCGGCGACGGGGGCGAGGGCGCGGCGCGACGTATGCGTTGACCGAGAAGGGACTCGATCTCCTGCCCGCCATGCTCGAACTCGTCTCGTGGAGCGCCCGTCATGACCGCCACACTGCGGCGCCACCCGATTTCGTGGCCCGGATTCGGCGGGACCGGGAGGCCGTGGCGACCGAGCTGCGAACGCACCTAAGGCGGCGACACGGCCTCGACTCTCGCTCGTCGCGGCCAGGAACCGTAGGGTGAGCCCCATGCCCCTCCTCGACGTGGCTCTTGCTCTGTGACGCCACCCAAAAGAAAGCGCAACATCGGGGTTGCATTTAAAAGGACTGGGTGGTATAATACGCAACACAAGTGTTGCACATCAAATAACGGCCTTCTACCTGATTGCGGAGGGAATCAACTCATGGCAGTCAAACCCCAAGTGCCAAGGGACACGACGAGCACCGATCGGATCGAAAAGCGGGTCGTGCTCCGCGCCCCACGTACGCGCGTGTGGCGCGCCCTCACGAACGCGGAAGAGTTTGGCACCTGGTTCCGCGTCAAACTCGAGGGCGCGTTTACCGAGGGCAAGTCGGTCCGGGGCAGGCTCAGCATACCGGGCTACGAGCATGTGACGCTGGAAATGCTGGTCGAGCGCATCGACCCGGAGCGCTACTTCTCGTATCGCTGGCACCCCTACGCCGTCGACCCTGCCGTGGACTACTCGGCCGAGCCCACGACGCTGGTCGAGTTCAAGCTCGAGGAAACGGACGGCGGCACCGCGCTCACGATTGTCGAGTCCGGGTTCGATCGCATCCCGCTCACGCGTCGCGCCGAAGCGTTCCGCATGAACGACAACGGGTGGGACGGCCAAATCAAACAGCTCGCGCGGTATGTCGCGTAAACGCAGTGCCGTCGCGCTGCAGCTGCCCCCCCCCGGCGCGGTGCCGTTGTTCGCTGCGCTGGGCGACGCGACTCGACTCCGCCTGCTGGGACGCCTGTCCGCAGGCGGGCCTCTTTCGATTACTCGTCTCAGTGAAGGGACCGGGGTGACGCGGCAGGCGATTACGCGCCACCTCCACGCACTCGGCGACGTGGGGCTCGTGCGCCACGCCCGCCGGGGGCGTGAGCGGGTGTGGGACCTGAACCGAGAACGCCTGGAGAGAGCAAAGCGATACCTCGACCAGATCGCGGCGCAATGGGACGACGCGGCCGAACGCCTGAGGGCGTTCGTCGAAGACACAGGAAAGGGAGAAGATCGATGACGAAGCACAAAACCGGGACACGTGAAGAGTGGCTAGCAGCACGCCTCGATCTGCTGAAGGCGGAGAAAGAACTTACGCGGCGCAGCGACGAGCTGGCGCGGCGACGGCAGGAGCTGCCCTGGGTCCGGATCGACAAGCAGTACCGATTCGAGACCGACGAGGGGAGCGCCTCGCTGGCAGACCTCTTCAGAGGGCGCTCGCAGCTCCTCATCTACCACTTCATGTTCGGGCCCGACTACACGGCCGGCTGTCCGTCGTGTTCGGCGATTGCCGATGGCTTCGACGGCTCCGTCGTGCACCTGGCCAACCACGACGTCACTCTCGCGGCTGTCTCTCGCGCGCCGATCGCGAAGCTCCAGGCGTACAAGCGCAGGATGGGTTGGGGCTTTCCCTGGGCATCGTCGTTCGGGAGCGACTTCAACTACGACTTCCAGGCGGGCTACACGAAGGAGCAACAGCGGTCCGGAGTTGCGGTCTACAACTTCCGCGCTGAGGGATTTGGCCCGCCGCCGGAGGAAGGCACGGAGGGTCCTGTTGTCGAGATGGCTGCCACGGTCGGAGCCGATGTCGCAACGTATACGCGAGAGGCGCCGGGCATGAGCGCGTTCGCGCTACAGGACGGCGTCGTGTACCACACCTATTCGGCCTATGCGCGCGGACTGGACGGCCTCTGGGGCATGTACCAGTGGCTCGACCGCGCACCCCGGGGGCGCAACGAGACAAGCCTCTGGTGGCGCCGCCACGATGAGTACGGCAACCCTTGAGCGATATGCCGATGCCCGGACAGGCATGGCTCGGCGCGGCGGCGGCGTTCCTTGGCATGTGGGTCGTGATGATGGTGGCGATGATGCTGCCCTCCCTGGTCCCGACGCTGTGGCGTTACCGCCAGGCCGGCCTCGGCCTGATGACCTTGCTCGTGGGCATGGGTTATTTCGTCGTCTGGACCGTGTTCGGATTGGCCGCCTTTCTGCTCGCCGCCCCGCTGGCGCGCGCCGTACCGATCGCGGTCGGCGTGGTCGTCCTGCTGGCCGGCTCCGTCCAGCTCACCGCTTGGAAGGCGCGTCACCTCGCCTGCTGCCGGGAGGCACCCGCGCCCGGCCGTACGCTGTCGGCCGACGCCGGCACGGCCTGGCGACACGGCCTGCGTCTCGGCCTCCACTGCAGCCAGTGCTGCGTCGGTCTGATGGCGATCCTCCTGGTCATCGGGGTCATGGACCTTCGGGCTATGGCTGTCATCGCGGCGGCCATCACCGTCGAACGTCTCGCACCGTCCGGTGAGCGCGTTGCGCGAGCCACGGGGGCTGTCGCCCTAGGGGTAGGGTCGTTGCTGATCGCGCGAGCGGCGGGGCTGGGATGACGCGGCTCGTCTCTGCGCGAATGCCGAGCACACCACCGACCGCCGCGCGCGGTGCATCACCGGCACGTGATGCATCCTGGTGGCGTGTAATCAGCGGCCTTTCTTCCCCTGGCCTTTCAAGATCCGCACGATCGCAACTATTGTGTTCCAATTCCGTGTCGTCACTGGCACGCCGAACAGTTTGTCGACCCGGCCAAGATAGCCGATCGTTTTCATGTGACGACGGTACACTCCGAAGACGAATCGGTTTTTCGACGCGATAACTCGCAAAAGCCACTCCCCACTTGGCGGAAGCGTGACTGGAATGGAAGCCCGGACGCGGCCGGCTCTCGACAGGATGCTCACGAATCGAACGACATCAGGGCGCGACGGCTCACTTCCAAACGGGTTGTCCGTCTCCAGACGGATAAGATCGCGGCCGTCGCAGAGCACGACGTCCGTTTCGAATGGCAGCTTCCGGAGCAATTCAGCGCGGAACTTTGCTCGAGATCCAGGTTTGCGAACGACAAACGTGCCCGCAGCACCCACATTCACGACATCATAGTCGCTCAGTTCTTGTGCGAGGATGCTTGGGCGAAACGTCCTGTGCCCGCCAACATTGACACCCCGGAGGAAGACAACGAGAGCCATAGGCGCGGATCAGCTTGGCAGCAATCCCTTCGCTAGTCGCATCGTCCCCTCAATAGACCTTGGCCTGGCAAGCCATCAAGGTGGGCACCCAACCTCGACCGGAATGTCGAGGGTGAAACGCCCCACTCGCGCCTGAATGAGTTCGTGAAATGGCTGTGATCCGCGTAGCCGAGATCCAGGGCCAACGCCGTCAGGCGGCTCGCGCCGGCGGCTAGGCGCTCGGCGGCGACCCGTGCCCTCAGCCGCCTGACGTAGCCGCGGAGACTGAGGCCGGCCGTGCCGTGGAACGTGTGAGACAGATGGTAGGGTGAGCAGCCGAGCACGTCCGCCAGCTCCGTGAGGCTGGGCGGCCCCTCGAGGCGCTCGCTGATCATGAGCTTCACGGCCTCGACCAAGTCCCGCCGCCGCCGCTGCGCGGGCGGGGAGGCGCGTCGTCTCGGAACCGGCGCGCCGTAGGCGCAAGCGACCGCTTCGCGAGCCAGCTCCGCGAGCGTGTCCTCCAGCGCGAGCCCGCCAGCCTGGCGGGCGACGAGATGAAGCAACTCCCAGTGAAGCCACACCGCGCGTGGCGAGCTTAGACCGTGGCCGCGGCGGAACGGTCTCTCAGGATGCTCAGCGTCCGCCGGGGCATAGCGGCCGACGAGCTCCAAGGCGCGATGAGTCTCTACGGTGAGAATCGTGCAGGCGTCCCCACCCGGGAGGGGATGAGCGTATCGGTACGGCTCCGCCGCGTTGAACAACAGGACATGGTTGGGATCGGCAAGCACGATCTCGCGCCGGTGCGTGCGCCGAAACACACCCCTGCGCACGAGCACGATGCTGTGCGTCGGGTTCGGCTCTTCACCGCCGTCGGCCGCTACATGGGCCTGGCAACGGAAATCGACGACGGAGATGCCGAGCGATTCGAACAGCACCTTGCGCGTGTGCGGCGCGCCGAACTGCTCACGCGCAAGAACCTTCAAGCGGGCGGCGTCCACACGCGAAATACTATGGAGCGGTGCGCCGCGCCACTAGGGAACGGCGGCGCCAGGGAACTTGGGAAGGAGGGACCACCATGAGGTCTTTGGGCAAGGTGTTTCGCTCGATGGCCATCGCCATGTCAGGAGCGATCGTCATGGCCTGCGGACAAGGCTCCGCCCACGAAGCAAGGACGAGCGAGGCGGGGGCCGACCCCCGCCGCGACATGATCGCCGTGCTTCCGGCACTGGGGCCACACCCCTCGCTGGGCCACCACGCGGACCTCTTCGGGCGCTTCGTGGGGACGTGGGACGCCGACTACTCGTTCATCGCCGAGGACGGCAGCGTGCGCCACTCGCGCGGTGAGGTTCTCTTCGGGTGGATCCTCGACGGCTATGCATTGCAGGACATCTTCCTAGGCTACCCCAAGCCTGGCTCGAACGAGGAGCGAAGAATGGTCACTGGGGTGCGGTTCGTCGACCCCAAGACCGACAGGTGGACCGTGATGTTTGCGGCGCCCGCCTTCTCCGCGGCCGTCCGGATGGAAGGAGGAGCCGAAGGCGATCGCATCGTGCTGCGCGGCCATGACGACCACGGTGCCGAGCTGCGCTGGTCGTTCAACGACATCACACCCAATTCGTTCGTTTGGCGCGGCGAGACCTCCCACGACGGCGGGAAGACGTGGCGGATGGATGAAGAGCACCACATGACGCGGCGTGCCTCCCGCTAGAACATCCTATTTCCCGAACCGCTCGAAGCGGTACGCGAGCTCGGGACCTTCGTCACCCTCGTACGCGAGTCGTGCGATGAGGAGCGTGAAGGGCTCTGTGTACCGGGCGATCCGTAACGGCCCAGCGTCCACCGGGTCAAACCCCACGTCGCGGATCAGCTGAGCGGCAATCTTCATGCTGCTTGCATCGTCCCCGCAGTAGACGAGGCTGGGTCTACTGGCTTTGCGCCGAGCCTCGAAGACGCCAAACAGCACCTCGCTCGGCACAGTATTGAAGGCGGACACCACCCGCGCCTTTGGCACCTTTTTGGCAAGCGCCTCAGCACCCGAGGACGTGTGGGCGATGACGAGGCCCGTGTCGTCAGCATTCATCGGCAGCGAGCAGCTGATGATGACCTTGCCCGACACATCGCCTGCTTGCTTCAACACGTCGTCGACTCGGGACCAGTGCACGGCGAGCAGGAGCGCGTCCGCTTCGCGCGCGGCTTCACCCGGCGTGCCAGCCCGCGCGTTCCCCTGCGCCTCACGTACGAGCCGCTTCAGTTTCTGCTCGCTGCGCGCGTAGCTGAAGACCACGTCATGTCCGGCGCGCGCGAAGAGCGTCCCGAGCTTGCCGCCCATCAACCCAGAACCCAGGATGCCGATGCGCATGTCAGAGACCGGTCCGTTTCTCCAGGTGCTCGGGGTACCGCGCCCCCTGGATCGTGATGTGTGACGCGGCGCTCTCGATCTGACGGAGATCATCGGAGGGGAGCCGGATTGCCGCGGCGCCGATGTTTTCTTCCAGGCGCGCCAGTTTGGTCGTGCCCGGGATTGGCACGATCCATTGCTTCCGGGCGAGCAGCCAGGCGAGGGCGATCTGCGCCGGTGTCGCCTGCTTCCTTTCCGCAATGTTCCGCAGGACATCCACGATGGTCTGATTCGCCTTACGCGCCTCAGGCGTGAAGCGCGGAACGATGTTGCGGAAATCCGAGCTCACGAACGTCGTCTTATCGTCGATCGTGCCCGTCAGGAAGCCCTTGCCGAGGGGACTGAATGGCACGAACCCGATGCCGAGCTCCTCCAGGGTTGGCAGCAGCTCTTCTTCAGGGCGTCTCCACCACAGGGAGTACTCGCTCTGAACCGCGGTGACCTGCTGGACGGCGTGGGCGCGGCGGATCGTGCTCACGCCTGCTTCAGACATCCCGAAGTGTTTCACCTTTCCTTGCCGGATCAAGTCTGTGATGGCTCCTGCCACGTCTTCGATCGGCACGTTCGGGTCGACACGGTGCTGATAATAGAGATCGATGACGTCGGTCCTGAGCCGCTTCAGCGAACCCTCGACGCTCTGCTTGATGTGCTCGGGCCGGCTGTCCTGCACCTGCTGCCCGCCGGCATCAACTCTGATCCCGAACTTGGTGGCGATCACCACCTGAGCGCGCACTGGCGCCAAGGCCTCGCCAACGAGCTCTTCGTTCGTGTACGGACCGTAAATTTCGGCGGTATCGAAGAATGTGACGCCGCGTTCAACGGCCGCGCGGATTAGCGAGATCATCGCCTGCTTGTCCGGTGGGAGACCGTAGCTCTGGCTCATCCCCATGCAGCCGAGCCCCAGCGCCGACACTTCCAGACCCCGCTTTCCCAATTTGCGCGTCTGCGTGGTGTCTCCTTAGGCCTTCACCATCACCTTGATTGCTTCGCGCTCGTTCATGGCGCGGTAGCCGTCGGGAACCTGATCCAGTCCGATGACCCGATCGAATACCCGGCCAGGCTCGATCTTGCCCTCGAGCACATCGGGAAGCAGCTCTTGAATGTACGCTCGTACCGGGGCCGGCCCGCCGCTGATCGTGAGATTGTTGTAGAACGCCGGCTCCGAGCCGGGGATCGCCTCGTAATGGGGGACGCCGACTCGGCCGACGGCGCCACCCGGACGGGCGATCCCGATCGCGGTGCGCATGGCCTCGTCGGTGCCGACGCATTCGAGGACGGAGTGGACGCCGAAGCCGCCGGTCAGGGTCCGCACGCGCTCGATCGCCCCGTCGCTACGCTCGCTCACGACGTCCGTCGCGCCGAACTCTTTCGCCAGGGCGATTCGGTCGGGATGACGGCCCAGGATCATGATCCGCTCGGCGCCGAGGCGCCGGGCGGCGATGACGGCGCATAGGCCGACGGCGCCATCACCGATGACGGCGGCGGTCTTGCCGGGGCCGACCTTGGCGGCGCGGGCCGCATGATGGCCCGTCCCCATCACGTCTGAGAGCGTGAGCAGCGACGCCATCAGCGCGTCGTCCTCCCTGACGGGCAGGACGACGAGCGTCCCGTCTGCCAACGGGATGCGCACCGCCTCGGCCTGTGCTCCGGGGAGTTCAACCGTACCGAAGAACCCCCCGTGGACGCACGACGTGTGCAGTCCCTCGTGGCAGAACGCGCAGGTGCCGTCGGAGTAGGCGAACGGCATCACGACGACGTCGCCGACCTTCAGGGTGCGGACGCCCGAGCCGACGGCCTCGACGACGCCGATCGCCTCGTGGCCCATGCGCCGGGGGGGCTCGCCCGGCTTCATCAGCTTGTACGGCCAGAGATCGCTGCCGCAGATGCAGGCGCGGCTGACGGCGACGAGCGCGTCGGTCGAGTCGATCAGGCGGGCGTCCGGGACGTTCTCGATGCGAACGTCTCCGGCGCCGTACAGGACAGTTGCGCGCATCGCGATCTACCTCTTCGTATTCACATCGTGTACCCCGGCTTCTTATAGAGCTTCGCCGAGGTCTCAACGATGTCGGGTTTATAGACCTTCTCAGCCCAGTCTGCGGCCGAGACTTCTTCGAATGCGACCGAGACAGACTCGTCTCCGTAATTCAAGACATTCATGACGTCTTTGACGATTGCGTCCGCGAGTCGCCTCTTCTGCTGCTCGGATTTTCCGGGCCAGAGCTTCACGATCACGTGAGGCATTGTTCGCTCCTGTATTCCTCGTCGCTGACCTTTTCCATCCAGTCCACTGCCTTGCCATTGAGCTGTTCCTGCACGGCGATGTGCGTCACGGCGGTGGTTGGCGCGGCGCCGTGCCAATGCTTCTCACCCGGCGGAATCCAGACCACGTCCCCGGGCCGGATCTCCTTGATCGGCCCGCCCCAGCGCTGCGCGCGGCCCGCGCCGGCCGTCACGATCAGGGTCTGGCCCAGCGGGTGGGTGTGCCACGCCGTCCGGGCGCCGGGCTCGAACGTGACAGTGGCACCGAGCACGCGGGCCGGATCGGGTGCCTGGAAAAGAGGGTCGACACGCACCGTGCCGGTGAACCACTCGGCGGGTCCAATCCCCGAGGGTTGTGAGCCACTTCGCTTGATGTCCATGCGGCCAATCGTAGCGGGACCGTGCGCGCCTGTGTAGCCGGTAAAATCGAGAAGGGTTTGTGAGTATTATTCACAAATGGTACGCGACGAGCTGAGCGTCCTGTCGGCGTTTCTCACAGTGGCAGAGGAACGGAGCTTTACGCGAGCGGCGAAACGTTTGGGTGTGTCGACCTCCGCGCTCAGCCACGCCATGCGTGGGCTGGAAGAGCGGTTTGGCATACGCCTGCTCGCGCGCACGACGCGCAGCGTTGCCCCGACACATGCCGGAGAGCAGCTCATCGGGCGTCTGCGCCCGGCGCTCGGCGACATTCGCGGAGCCTTGGACCTGATTACCGGGCTGCGTGACCGGCCGGCGGGACGCGTGCGTTTGGTGGTGTCGCCCATTGCCGCGACCACGGTGCTGGCGCCGAAGCTGGGACAATTCGCGCGCGACTACCCGGACGTCGTGCTCGACGTGACGACCGATGAGAGTCGCGTGGACCTCGTCGCCGCGGGCTTCGACGCCGGCATTCATTTCGGGGAATTCATCGAGCGGGACATGATCACGTTCCGCGTCTCCAAGGACCACCGGCCGGCTATCGTGGGTTCGCCTCGCTATTTCGAGTCGCACCCCAAGCCGGCCTCGCCGCGCGACCTGCCAAGCCACCGCTGCATCAATTTTCGACACGGATCCGACGGCGTGTACCGCTGGGAGCTCGACAAGGGCAGGCAGTCCCTCACCGTCGCGGTGAACGGACCGCTGATCGTCGATGACGTGGAGATCATGGTCCGCGCAGCGATCGATGGCGTGGGTCTGGCGTTCATGTCGGAGGACCGAGCCGCGCCGCACCTCGCGAGTGGGGAACTCGTGCGCGTGCTCGAAGATTGGTGCCCGCCGTTCCCCGGTTTCTTCCTCTACTACCCCCGTCAGCGGCAGCTACCACCAGCACTCGCGGCGCTCATCGAAACCCTGCGTCTGTAGCTGTATCGAGCGCGCGGGTGTCCCGAGCATCTCGAGTCTCCCGAGCCCCCCGACGTGTCGAGGAATCGGGGGCGAGTCTCGGGAGACCCCGAGCGGTCTCGTCACCAAGCCACCGCGTAATTCGAGAGAGCCGCGAACAGCAGCACGAACAGCGTCATCGAGCGTCACCCCCTTCCTGAGTGCGAGAGCAACCCCTCGCACGAGCCGGCGACCGAAAGCGGCACCTCTAACGACAGCGCACGCCCTGC
>Ga0209802_1002476_pt1 | contig 12836 bp, 9 predicted proteins | sample GraSoiAngelo_129_FD_185886 | JGI IMG/M metagenome (GOLD analysis project Ga0209802, IMG submission 185886) | Grasslands soil microbial communities from the Angelo Coastal Reserve, California, USA - 14_0927_12_40cm (SPAdes) (version 2) | ecosystem: Environmental > Terrestrial > Soil > Grasslands ... | reverse complement strand
ATCAACGAACTGCTGAACCGACCGGAGGGCGCGCTGGCGTACTATCAACAGATCGTGAAAGACCACCCGTCCTCCCCCTTCGCGACCGAAGCCTCCGTTCGCATCAAGACCCTCGACGCGCGAAAAGGCGCTCCGCCACAGGCCTCGCCGTCGGCGCCGCCCCCTGCTCCAACGCAAAAATAAAGCTGTTTCCGGCGTGAACGTCTCCCCTAAGCGGGCGTAGACTTCTGAGCATGGATGCGCACCCCGATCATATCTTGTGTCGCCCGGCGCTCGTGCTACTGACTGCCACAGGCCTGGTGATCCTCGGGACCCTGTGGGTGGACCCGACCCGGCTCTGGCTCTTGCTAGTCCCAGTGTCTTTCCTGGTCACGGCCTGGGGGGCCGGTGCCTGGGTAGATCGGACGGTCGGTGGTCTGCTGCAAGGGCCTTGCCTTCCTCCGATGCTCAACATGGCTGTCCGTATCGGCGTTGGAGTGGCCTGCTTGTCTCTGCTTGCCGTGGCGAGCGCGTTCTGTCGCGTTTTCTGGGTCTCCGGAATTGTCGCCCTGCCGTGCATGGCCTTTGGACTCTTACGACTGACTCGCGCCGGTCTCCGTCTCCGCTGCTCCCGGGAAGAGCTATATGCAGGGGCGAGTGGTGTGGTGGTGGGCGGAGTCTGGCTCGTGGCGTGGCTCTGGGCCACGATCCCGCCCACCTTCTACGATGAACTGGCCTATCATCTGGTGATTCCGCAACGGGTCCTTGAGACGGGAGCGATCCAGACGACTCCCTGGGTGTTCTTTACCCTCATGCCCCATGCGTACGATCTGTTGCTGGCATGGGGGATGGGGTTCGCCGGGGATCTCGGTGCCAGGGCTATCATCGTCGCGTTGTGGGTGGCGTGTTCGCTGGCAGCCTGGGGATTGGCCGAGGGGATTACCGGGCCCGGGGCTTCTCTGTGGGCGGCGCCTCTCGTGGCCGGCGCGCTGGCGACGTCGCCCATGCTCTGGTTTCTCGCAACGCTCCCGTTTACAGAAACCGCTTTGGTCGCAGCGGTCGTTACCGCGGTCGTCGTGCTTGTCGCTCCGCCGGCCGAACGGCGCCCCTGGTTGGCGCTCGGGTTAGTCCTGGGGTTGGCCGCCTCGGTCAAGCTCGCGGGGCTGTATTGGGTCGTGGCAGGACTGGCCGCGACGGCTGTCGCGGGATGGACGGGAAGGGATACCCTCCGGGCGGGCGCGGTTGCGCTGGCGAGTGTTGCGCCTTGGTGGGTTCGGGCGTTCGTCCATACGGGTAATCCGATCTATCCGATGGCGTACGGATTGCTGGGGGGCCGTCCATGGAGCGAAGAGAGCCAGGCGCGGGTAATGGCGGACCTGCCCTACGGTGCTCCGGGCAGCCTCGGCTTGGGAGGCCTGCTGAGCCTGCCGCTGGATATGGTGCAACACCCGGAACGCTTTGGATCAGCCTCGGAGGCGGGTGTGCTGGCCGTCGCGGCGACCTGCCTGGTCTTGGCTTTGCCGGTCATCTCCCGGGTTGTTGGGCTCAGCGAGCGCGGCCGGCGTCTGGGCGATGCCGCCGCGATCTTCGTGGCCCTGTCAGGCGCCGGATGGGTCCTCACGTCTCCGACCACACGATTCTTCGCCCCGGCGTTTGTCGTCGGCCTGGCGGGGCTGGTCGGGACCCTGCTGTATCTCCGACGAGCGAGCCGAGTGGTGGCGCTGATCGTAATACTAGTCGGGGGGGTGTGGGGGACGGCCCGGTTTCTTGATCAGCACGCGGCCGTCTTCTCATCACTTGAAGTGGCCCTCGGACGAGAGAGCGCCGATGCATACCTGGCCCGGCAGCTCGACCATTTCGCCGCCGCACGCTTCGTGCAGGAGAGACTGCCGCCTGACGCGCGGCTGCTCCTTATCGGCGAGACCCGGCCCTACTATTTTTACCGAGAAGCCGTGGCGCCGTCCGCCTATGATGTCCATCCCCTGCACCGTTGGGTCCAGGAGTCTCCATCCCCGGAGGCACTGGCAAAGCGCCTGGCCACCGAGGGATTCACTCATGTCGTGCTTAACATCTACGAGCTCAAGCGCCTCCATGACAACTACGGCCTGCTGGCTTTTTCCGGTGATGAGGCGGAAGCGAACACCCGACGCCTCAGGGAACTCCCCCGCGCATTGCGGCTGCTGTTCGCGGCGAACGGGGTCTTTGTCTTTGAAGTGCCTCGACCGTGATCGAGGGTGCAGTTACGACTTCGCTTTGAAGACGGGTTGGGGGATCAACAGCCACTCTCCAGGCTTTAGCTTGGAGGATTTGTCCAACGCGTTGGCTTCGAGGATCGCCGAGAGTGGGGTGTGGTGACGCATCGCGATGTTGTGCAGAGTCTCACCACGGCGGACCTGATAGCGCGTTGCCTGGACCCGCTTCCAGTCCGGGTACGATGCCAGGTTGCTCAACAGCAGGTCCTTGCTCCCCACCGGAACCTTCAAACGGTAGATGGGATCCGGCGGGGTCAGGTCCCTGCGAAGCTCGGGGTTCAGGGCCTTCAACTCCTGGTATGTCACGCCGGCGGCCTTGGCTGCCATCCGCAAGTGGATCGGCCGCGTGAGGACTGCTTCCTCGTACTCGACCGGAGGTTGCGGGCTGAGCATGAACCCGTACCGGCTCGGGTCTTTGGCGATGAGGGTCGCGGCGAGAAACCGGGGCACGTATTCCCGGGTTTCGCGCTTGAGCAGCTTGGTGTCGGTGAGGTCCCAGAAGTCGTCGGCGCGGGCGCGGACAAGCGCGCGGCCCACCTTCCGCTCGCCGGCGTTGTACGCAGCCATCGCCAGCGGCCAGGAGCCGAAGAGGTGGTACAGATCGCGCAGATACTGGGCGGCGGCCAGCGTGGATTTCACGGGGTCTCGCCGCTCGTCGATCCAGTTGTCGACCCGCAGGCCGTACGTCTTGGCGGTGGGCTTGATAAACTGCCACGGTCCGACCGCCTTGGCGCGGGAGACGGCGTTCGTGCTGAAGCCACTCTCCACCAGCGAGAGGAAGATCAGGTCTGCTGGCAGGTTGAACTCCGCGAAGACCTGCTTGATCATCGGCCGGTGACGCTCAAATCGCTGCAACCAGAGTTCGAAATGATCGCGGATGTTGAAGGTGAAAATCAGGACGTGCTTGTCGACCTTGGGCGTCCGCACGATCGGGACGTCGAAGTCGACCGTTTCCTCCACGGCCTCGAGCGGTTCGGTCGTCGTGACTTCGCGCAACGAAGTGCCCGACGCGCTTTCCGCCACGGGAGGGGGAGAGGGGAGTGCCGTCTCGATGCGGGGGCTGGAATCCACGGTGGCCCCCAGCGGCGGGTCACCGGCCGCAGGCTCCTCCGGTTCGGTCCCAGACAGCCCAAGTGCCTCGGTCGGTATGACCCCGGCGGTCAAGATTCCGCTTAGCAACAGCACGAAAAAGAAACGGATGTGCATGGGTTTCTCCGAGAACCGCTTAGTATAGACGAAGTGCCGCCTGAAAGCAAGAAGCGGCCGATCGGCTCATGCCGTTAGTCGTTGATAATCAGTTGATTTCTTTCCCGAATAGGTCTTCTGGCGCCTTGACAGGTTCCTGAGCATGTGATAGCGTGCCCACGTCTTCATCCATCCAGCTTCCCCTGCAGAAGGAGACCTTTAAGGCATGGTGAAACGGTACCTGTTGGCGCCAGGGCCGACCCAAGTTCCCCCGGAAGTGCTGTTGGCCATGGCCCGGCCGATTCTGCACCACCGGGCGCCCGAGTTCGCCACGTTGTTCGCGCAGGTGCGCGAAGACCTGAAATGGCTCTTTCAGACCAGGAACGATGTCCTGACGCTCGTTTCGACGGGCACGGGCGCCATGGAGGGGGCGGTGTCCAACTTCCTCTCGCCCGGCGACAAGGCGCTCTATGTCAACGGCGGGAAGTTCGGGGAGCGCTGGGGCAAGCTCTGCAAGGCCTTCGGCGTGAACGCGATCGAGATCAAGGTGGAGTGGGGCGAGGCGGTCGATCCCTGGGTGGTGGCCGATGCGCTGAAAAAGGACCCGGCTATCAAGGCGGTGTACGTGCAGGCGAGCGAGACCTCCACTGGGGTGGCTCACGACGTCCGGGCGTTGGCCGAGATCGTGCGGGCCCGCGCGGACACGATTTTGGTAGTGGACGCGATCACCGCCTTGGGCGTGTTTGATTTGCGGACCGACGAATGGGGCCTCGACGTGCTCGTCGCCGGGTCGCAGAAGGCGTTGATGCTGCCGCCGGGCCTGGCCTTCGTGAGCGTGAGCGAGAAGGCGTGGCAACTGGCCGGTAAGGCCAAGAACCCGGCCTTCTACTTCAACTTCAAGAAGGAACAAGAGGCCCAGCAGAAGAACCAGACTGCGTACACTGCCGGGGTCTCGTTGATGGTGGGGCTCCAGGAAGTGCTGAAGCTGCTCAAGGCGGAGGGTCTGGGCAATGTCTTCGCGCGCCACGCGCGCCTGGCCCATGCGATGCGGGAGGGGATGAAGGCCGCCGGGCTTTCGCTCTTTCCCAAGCAGAGCCCCAGCGATGCACTCACGGTGGTATCGGCGCCGCCAGGCGTGGACGGACAGGCGGTGTACAAGAACCTGCGCGAACAGTACGGGATCACAGCGGCCGGCGGGCAGGACCACCTCAAGGGGAAGATCTTCCGGATCTCGCACATGGGGTACATGGATACCTTCGACGTCATCCAGGCGATCGCCGCCACCGAGATGGTGCTGAAAGGGCTGGGCCATCCGGTGAAGCTCGGGGCGGGCGTGGGGAAAGCCGAGGAGCTGTTGCTCGCCAAATGAAAATCCTGGTCAGCGACGTCCTCTCCAAGCAGGGCATCGAGATTCTCGAGAAGGCGGGTCTGACCGTCGATGTCAAGACCAAGCTGTCCAAGGAAGATCTGCTCCGCGAGCTCAAGCACTACGATGGCCTGATCGTCCGCAGCGCGACCAAGGTGACGGCCGAGGTGATCGCCGCCGCCGGCAAGCTGCGGGTGATCGGCCGGGCAGGGTCCGGCCTGGACAACGTGGACACCGCGGCGGCGACCAAGCGCGGAATCGTCGTGATGAACACCCCGGGCGGCAACACGGTCACCACGGCCGAGCACACCCTGGCGCTGATCCTCGCGCTGGCCCGCAAGATCCCGCAGGCCACCGCCTCGATGAAGGGCGGCAAGTGGGAGAAGGACCGGTTCATGGGCGTGGAGCTCTACAACAAAACCCTCGGCATCGTCGGGATGGGCCAGATCGGGAGCCACCTCGCGAAGCTCGCCCAGGGCATGATGATGAACGTGATCGCCTACGATCCGTACCTCGCCGAAGAGCGCGCTCGCAAGATGGGGGTCGAGATGATGGGCCTGCACGAGCTCTTCCGACGCGCCGACATCCTGTCGGTGCACACCCCGCTGACGGCCGAGACCCAGAACATCATCAACGCCGCGACGATCGCGACGATGAAGGATGGCGTGCGCATCATCAACTGCGCCCGCGGGGGGATCATCAATGAGAAGGACCTCTACGAGGCGCTGAAGAGCGGCAAGGTCGCGGGCGCCGCGTTCGACGTGTTTGAAGAGGAGCCGGTCGCGCCCAACCACCCCCTCCTGACGCTGGACAACTTCCTCTGCACCCCGCACATCGGAGCGGCCACCACCGAAGCCCAGGAGAACGTGGCGGTCGGGATCGCCGAGCAGATCGTGGACTACTTGACACGCGGCATCGCGCGAGGCGCCGTCAACATCCCGTCGGTGCCGGCCGAGATGCTGCCGCGGCTCCAGCCTTACATCACGCTGGCCGAGAAGCTGGGGCTCCTGCACTCCCAGCTGTACGAGGGCGGGATCGAACGGGTGACGATCGAGTACAAGGGCGAGGTCGCCGGAGTCAACGTGGCGCCGCTGACCATCGCCGCGCTGAAGGGCCTCCTCACGCCGATCCTGGAGGAGACGATCAACTACGTGAACGCGCCGGTTGTGGCGCGGGAGCGCGGGATCGAGGTCAAGGAGGTCAAAAGCAGCGATGCGGGCGACTTCACCAGCCTGGTCACGCTCCAGGTGGAGGCTGAGAAGAAGACCAGCCGGATCGCCGGGGCGCTGTACGGCCGGCGGGACCCCAGGATCGTGCAGATGGATTCCTTCCGGGTGGAGATCGTGCCGGAAGGGCACATGCTTTTCATCCTGAACCACGACCGTCCCGGCGTCATCGGTCAGGTGGGGCAGATCCTCGGCGAGCACCAGATCAACATCGCCCGCATGCAGTGTTCGCGGGAAGAGAAGGGGGGCCACGCGTTACTTATCGTGGGCGTGGACGCGCCGCTGCCCGCGGAAGTCTTGCGGGCCGTCACGGTCGCGAAGAACATCATCTCGGTCAAACTCGTTCGTCTCTAGTTGTCCGCGCGGCACGCGACTAGATCTCAAGTCCGTTGTACGATGACTCGACCTGCCCGCTCTCCGATCCCGCAAGGCGTCGCCACTTTTCTGCCCGTCGAGGCGGGCGAGAAGCGCGCCGTCGAGGAGGTCGTTTTCTCGGTGTTCCGTGAGCACGGGTACCGGGAAGTCATCCCCCCTACCTTCGAGTACCTGGACATCCTGGCGCCCGGCCTTGACGCCGAACTGATCGAGAAGTCCTACAAGGTGGTGGACCGGGCCACGGGCCGCATCCTGGTCGTGCGCCCGGACGTCACCGCCCAGATCGCCCGGATGGTGGCGATGGGGATGGTAAACCAGCCTCTTCCCCTGCGGCTCTGTTACAGCGTCAATGTCTTCCGCTACGAGCCGGAGCACGCAGGCCGCGACCGCGAGATCTTCCAGATCGGTCTCGAGCTGATCGGGCCCAGGGGCACGGCGGCCGATGTCGAGCCGATCATGGTGGCGGCGGAGTGCCTCCGTCGCCTCGGGGTCACGGCCTTCACGATCGCCCTCGGGCAGGGCGCCTTCTTCAATGCGCTGCTTCGCCGGACCGGGGTGGCGGAATCCGTACAGCGGAGCCTGCGTGAAGCGGCGGCGCGGAAGGATGTGCCCAGGATGGAGGCGCTGTTGCACCAGGCCGGCGTGCGTGGCCGTGCTGCCAACGCCCTCCTTGCGGTACCCGAACTGTACGGGGGCGCCGAGATTCTGGAGGAAGCCACGCGCCTGGCACCTCCGACCGAGGATTGCCGCCGACCACTCGCCCGGTTGCGCGAAGTGTGGGATCGGATGGCGGCAGCCGGCCTGGGCGGCGCGCTCCTGCTGGACATGGGAGAGATCCGCCGGATGGAGTATTACACTGGCCTGGTCTTCGACATCTATGTGGACGGGGTGGGCGCCGAGATCGGAGGCGGGGGGCGGTACGATCACCTGATCGGCCGGTTCGGGCACGAGGTCCCCTCCACGGGGTTTGCGTTCGACCTCGACCGACTCTTGCAGCTCCGCGCCGCGCAGGGCGGCCGGGAGCATGCCAGTGGCGTACGCAGCCGCGACGCGGCGGTTCGTGCCCGGCGAGCGCAGCGCGGAGGTCGGCGATGAAGCCCCGCGGCTTGCCAGACCCCTCGGATCCCACTGCGGTCAGACTGCCTCCGCAGAATCTCGAAGCTGAGAAAGCCGTGCTTGGGGCCATCCTCCTCGACAACCAGGCGCTCTACAAGGCTCTCGAGGTCATCAGCTCTGACGAGTTTTATCTCCCGAAGCACCGCAGGATCTTCGAGGCCATGATCACGTTGCTGACTGAGCAGAACCAGGTCGTCGATCTGGTGACCCTCTCCGACCACCTCCAGCACGCCGGGGCCTTGGAAGGGGTCGGGGGCAGCGCGTACCTCACCGACCTTGCCCAAGCAGTCGCGACGGCGGCCAGCGTGACCTACCACGCGAAGCTCATCCACGAAACCGGGATCAACCGCATTCTCATCAATGTCTCCACGGAGATCGTCACTCGCGGGTATGAGGGAACCAAGCGAGTCGATGAATTACTGGACTACGCGGAGAGGAACATTTTCGGGATCGCGGAACGCCGGCTGAAACGCTCCTTCAGCCCGATGGGCGCCGTCGTGACCGATACGGTGGAACACATCAACAAACTGTATGAACAGAAGGAAAAGATCACCGGCATTCCGACGGGGTTTTCGGACCTCAATGAAAAGACCGCCGGCCTGCAGCCTTCTGATCTGATCGTCGTGGCCGGGCGACCCAGCACAGGCAAGACCAGCTTGGCGCTGGGGATGGCTTTGCACGCCGCCCTGCATTCTTCTCGGCCGTCTAAGGTGGCGATCTTCAGTCTGGAAATGTCCAAGGAGCAGTTGTGCATGCGTCTGCTGAGCGCCGAGGGACGAGTGGATATGCACCGTATCCGGACGGGCCAACTACAGCGAGAAGACTGGCCGAACCTGACTCGCGCCGCCAGCAAGTTGAGTGAAAGCAAAATATACATTGACGATACGCCAGGCATCACCGCCCTGGAAATGCGCGCCAAGATCCGTCGCCAAAAGGCAGAAACCGGTCTCGATCTTGTGGTGGTCGATTACCTTCAGTTGATGTCCGGAAGCGATAACAGTGAAAATCGTCAGCAAGAGATCTCGATCATTTCGCGATCCTTGAAGTCCGTCGCCAAAGAATTGAACATCCCAGTCATCGCCTTATCCCAGCTCAGTCGAGCGGTGGAGAGTCGGCCGGACAGGAGACCGGTCCTGGCCGATCTCCGGGAATCGGGCGCCATCGAACAGGATGCCGATTTGGTCCTGATGATCTACCGTCGAGACCTGCACGCTGCGGAGAAGGGCAAAACGGAGGATTGGAAAGAGGAGCGAACCGAGGAGAAGACAGATCGGGAACGGGTGGCGGAGATTATCATTGCCAAGCACCGGAATGGGCCGACGGGCGTGGTGAACCTCACATTCCTCCCTGAGTATGCCAAGTTCGAAAACTACATCCAGGAACCAATTTGACTCTCCTTTCAAGTACCTCTATAATCTTTCCTAGGATCAAAGACTAGTCCGCCGTTGATGCTGGCGAGCGCGAAGGTGCGATGTTCGGCACACTGAGTACGAGGAAGAAGGCATGGGTGATCGCTGTGCTGACCTGCCTCGCGCTCCTGTCGGTGGACGCACTCGCCACAGAGCGGCCGGCCCTGCCTGCGAAACCGCCCGGGTCAGAACAAGCTCCGGATTCGGTCGCGTTCTACCATTTCATGCTCGGCTACCAGCGCGAATTGAACAATGATGCGGGAGAGGCCGAGGCGGAGTATCTCAAGGCCCTCGCTCGCGATCCCAACTCGGTGGCGATCCACCTTCGGCTGGCGACGCTCTATCATGCCCAGGGCGCGCATGACAAGGCTCAGGCCCACGCCGAAGCCGCGCTGGCCCGAGACGCGACGAACCTCCAGGCCCTGCACATGCTGGCTAGCGTGGCCGTGGCCGCGGGCCGAGCGGAGCAAGCCATCGAACTCTACGAGCGGATCGTGGCGGTCTGGCCCCAGGAAACTCAGGCCTATTTTTCCATGGCGATGTTGCTGTCAGGCCTGAAACGGTACGACGAGGCGGAGCAAACCATCCGCCGGGGGATTGCCGTTTCGCAGACCGCGGCGCCGACCGGCTACCTCTACCTGGGTCACATTCTGGTTGAGCAGAAGGCTTGGGACCGGGCCGTGCAGGCCTATCGCGACGCGCTCGCCATCAACCCTAGCTTCGAGCCGGCCCACTTGGGACTGGCTGCGACACTGGAAGCCAAGGGTGACACGGCTCAGGCCATCGCAGTCCTCCGCAAAGTGTTGCAGGAGGTCAACAAGGGCAACCGGGAAGCACGCCAGCGGCTGGTCCGCTTGCTGTTGACGCAGAAGGCCTACGAGCCCGCGCTCGCCCTCTTGCGCGAAGCCATCCAGGAATCTCCCGATGACGTGGACGCTCAGCTCCGGATCGGGCTGATCTATGGGGAGCTGAAGGACTATGTCAAGGCGGTCGAGCAGATCAAGCGCGTACTTGTCTTGCGACCGCAGGAGCTACGAGTCCGCGATCATCTGGCTTACTTGTATGAAGAGATGAAGGAGTTCGACAAAGCCATCGCCGAATACCGGACGATCATCCAGGCCGACGCGCGGTACTCCGACGCGCATCTCCATCTTGGCTACCTGCTGTATCGTCTGAAGCGGAATGACGAGGCACTCCCGCATTTCCAGCAGGTCATCGTCCTCAACCCCAAGATGACGGAGGCGTATCTATTGCTCGGCCTGACCCTGCTCCAGGCGTCGCGCCAAGAGGAAGCAGTGGCGGTCTTTCGCGAGGGGCTGCTGCGCAATCCCGAAAGCGCCGACCTCCATTTCAACCTGGGGACTGCGTACGACAAGATGGGCCGGTTCGACGAGCTGGTCCATGAGATGGAGGAGGCCATCCGGCTGGATCCCACGCACGCCGATGCGCTCAACTACCTGGGTTATACCTATGCCGAGCGCGACATGCGATTGGAAGAAGCGGTGGTGTTGATCCAACGGGCGCTCGCGGTCAAGCCCCAGAACGGCTACTATCTCGACAGTCTCGCCTGGGCCCATTACAAGATGGGCCGCTTCCAGGAGGCCCTGGAAGAAATGAAACGGGCCGTCGCCGTGGTGCCCGACGACCCCGTCTTTCTCGAGCACCTGGGCGAGATCTACCTCAGCCAGAGTCTCCTGGGCGATGCTCGCGAGGCCTGGCTCCGCTCGCTGGAACTCGATCCGGCGAATCACAAGCTTGCGGAACGGTTCAAGGCGAAGGGATTCGGGGATCCGGCCACGGAGGAGCGAATCCGGAAATCGCAGCAGGGGCTTTCCAATAAGGCGCTGTCATCTGGTAGCAATTTGGGGCCTACACGGTGACACGAATCGTCTTCCCCGATGACTGGGGAGCGGTCAGGCCTAATAACCCTGTGTTTTATCTCTGAGGAACAGCCGCCCGTGGCTGGCAGAGTAATTGCTTAACCAGTGACGGGTTCTACTGTCTAGCCGCCAGGGAAAGGGCTCTTTCTCTCGTGTTGGCAGAAGGATTCTCGATGCCCAATCGCGTGCCAAAGGGATCCCAGGGCTTCACCTTGATCGAGTTGATGATCGTGGTGGCGATCCTCGGCATCCTGGTGGCCATTGCCATCCCGAACTTTATGACCTACCAGGCCAAGGCTCGGCAGGCAGAGGTCAAGTCCATGCTTGCGGGTACCTTCATGGCCGCCACCACGGTGATGTACGCGCAAAACGGAACGTATGTGATCACAGATATCGGTCAGCTTGGCTTTGCTCCGACCGGGACACCAAGGTATTCCTACTGGTTTGACGTCAGTGGTACACCTACACGCATTGTCGGTGGGAGCACCGCAACGGCTCCGTGCGACGTCAACAGCGCTCCAGCCGGAGTAGGAGCTTCAGGAGCAGGATTCACGGCCGGAGCGAGGGGCAATATCGACAGTGATAACACCTGTGACGATTGGATCATCAATGACAACAAAATTCTCACGAATACCAGCAATGATGTTACCAGCTAAAGGGGCGACAATTTGTGACGGCCTCTCAGACACAAATTGCCATCTTCTCGGAAGCTTCAGAGTCACGGTTCCTGACTTTTGGACGTTTTCCTGGCCAAGATGGTTGCCCGGTGACGGCACGGGTATTGCTTTTTACAAAGAAGATAAGGCGACCGTGGGCTAGGGGTGAGAGGATTCAAGAAGACCGGATGGTACGGTCGTGAAGGATAACGTTTAACCACAAGGAGGGTTTGCGATGTTGGATCGGATGAAAGGGAACAAAGGCTTCACCTTGATCGAATTGATGATCGTGGTCGCGATCATCGGGATTTTGGCGGCGATCGCCATCCCGAACTTCATGACCTACCAGGCCAAGTCCCGGCAGTCGGAGGCTAAGGTGGGTCTTGGCGGTATCTTCACCACCGCGACGTCGTACTTCGCCGAGAATGGAACGTACAGTGTCTTGCCCACCGGCCTTGGCTACTCTCCGGCCGGGTCACCGAAGTACACGTTCTCCTATAATAACGCTCAAATCAACACCGTCTCAACTAACATTACCACTATTTGCAATGCCGTGACGACAGTTGTTGCGCCTCTTGCTACCGCGACAACGTTCACGGCCGGGGCCAGAGGCAATATTGACGGTGATAACACCTGTGATGAGTGGACGATCAATGACGTACGGGCCCTGGTCAATACGGCCAACGATGTGGCCAGTTAACCATTAGGATCTGAGAGGAACAGGAAAAGAGGGCCCCCGAGTGGGGGCCCTCGATTCTGGTTGCAGAGTGCAAACAGGGCATGGGTGTCTTTGTGACGCCTCTCCATGCCAGTACAAGAATCCCTTCGCATTTATAGTCCGCTCGTCGTCCTGGGCGGCCTCACGATCTTCGCGCCGCTCATCGACGGCGGGACCACGCATCTACCGGTCCTGATCATCCGGCTCACCCTCCTGGTGGCTGCAACGGTATGGACCATTGCCGCGATGAAATCAGGGCGGGTCACTGTGCCGTGGAGCCGGCTCTTCGTCCCTGTGGCGATCTTTCTGGGGTGGGCTACTCTCTCCATCGTCTGGTCTCCGTACACCGCGATCAGTCTCCAGTGGCTCCTCAGCCTCTTCAGCTACGCACTGATGCTGTTTTTCGTTCTGCTGCTCGTTGACTCGCCCTGGCAGGTTCGGGGTCTGGTGATGGTGATCCTGGGGATGGGCCTTTTCGAAGCCGGGGTGGGGATGTACCAATATCTGTGGCTGGGCAAACTCAGAGCCACCGGGACCTTCTTCAATCCCAACTTTTTCGCGACCTACGAGGCGGCCACCTTTGCGGTTGCCTTCGGCCTGTTGTGCTTCCGGGGACGAGAAGATGGCTTCAGATGGACAATGCCCCTGTTGTGGCTCACGGCAGTGGTGGTCGG
>Ga0209802_1002473_pt1 | contig 12849 bp, 12 predicted proteins | sample GraSoiAngelo_129_FD_185886 | JGI IMG/M metagenome (GOLD analysis project Ga0209802, IMG submission 185886) | Grasslands soil microbial communities from the Angelo Coastal Reserve, California, USA - 14_0927_12_40cm (SPAdes) (version 2) | ecosystem: Environmental > Terrestrial > Soil > Grasslands ... | reverse complement strand
CGTTCCTCGGACACTGGTACGTCCTCTTCGCGCTCGTTCTCTATGCCGTCGTGATTGTGTTGGCCGTATGGCTCGTGCTCTGGGCGATTCGAATCGCCCCGCGACGAATCCGGCCCGATAATGCGCTGGGCATCCTGAACGAGCGCTTCGCCCGCGGCGAGATCGACCAGCAGGAATACGAGACGCGGAAAGCCGCGCTACTCCGCCGCTGAGCCCGGCACGACCCGCGCCGTAGGACAACCACCGGCTTCCGCGTTATATTGGAAGCGCCCGCTTGGATCCTCAGGACCGAGACGGAATCATGCAGAAACCGACGATCGCCATCATCGGACCCGGCCGGGCTGGATCGGCGCTCGGGCGCGCCCTCCACGGGGCCGGCTACACCATCGCCGCCATCGGTGGCCGCAACCCGGATAACGTTCGCAACCTCGCCGGGGAGCTCGGCGCCCGCGCCGGCCAGAGCCCGGCGACCACCATCGACGTGGCCGACCTCACGCTCGTTGCGGTGCCCGACGACGTCATCCTGCCTCTGGCAACCGACATGGTCGAGTCGCTGTGCTCGGCGGCCGGCCACGCCGTGGTCCACCTGAGCGGCGCGCAGGACCGCAGCGCGCTGCGTCCGCTGGCGCACCAGGGAAGCCTCCGAACGGGAGTCTTCCACCCCCTTCAGACCTTCCGGCGCGGGCCCGAGGCCGTCCAGAATGTGGTCGGCACCTACTTCGGCATCGATGCCGACCAGCCCCTACGCGACCAGTTGACGCAGCTGGCCCGCGACCTGAAGGGCCATCCATTCGACCTGACCGGTGTGAACCTCGCCCTTTACCACGCCGCCGCCGTCTTCGCCGCAAACTATCCGATCACCCTGCTGGCGGAAGCGATCGCGCTGGCGGCGGAGGCTGGGCTTGACGCCGAGACCGCGCGTCAGGGCCTGACGACGCTGCTTGCCGGGGCCGTCAACAATCTTCGTGACCTGCCGCCGGCCGACGCCATTACCGGGCCGGCATTGCGCGGCGACGAGGGAACCATCAAACGGCACCTGGAGGCGCTGAAAGGCGATTCGGAACTCCAGCGCCTGTATCAATTGCTCGCCGACCGCACCAGGCTCCTCAATCCCAAAAAGGAGGCCGCCGCATGACGATCAACGTCCGCGACCTGCGTAAGTGGAAGACCGAAGGCAAGAAGTTCACGATGCTCACGGCTTACGACTACACGACCGCGCGCTGGCTCGATCGCGCCGGCATCCCGGTGCTGCTGGTCGGCGACAGCCTGGGCAACACCATGCTGGGATATCCCGACACGCTGAGCGTGACGATGGATGACATGATCCGCCACGCGGGTGCGGTGGTCCGCGGCGCGCCGAACGCGTTGATCATCGGCGACATGCCGTTCATGGCCTACCACGCGTCCGAGGAGGACGCGATCCGGAATGCCGGCCGCTTCTTGCAAGAGGCGCGCGTCCACGCCGTGAAGATGGAGGGAGGAGGGCGCGTCATCGGCTACACCAAAACCTTGACCTCGATGGGCATCCCGGTGATGGGCCACCTGGGTCTGACCCCGCAGTTCGTCAACCAGTTCGGTGGCATGCGGGTTCAGGGTCGCAGCGACGAAGCGGCGGAGCAGATCCTCAAAGACGCCAAGGCGTTGGAAGAAGCCGGCGCCTTCGCCGTCGTCCTGGAGGGCATCCCGGGCGTGCTCGGCCAGCGGGTCACGGAAGCGCTTACCGTGCCGACCATCGGTATCGGGGCGGGGTCACGTTGCGATGGCCAGGTGCTCGTCATCCAGGATGTCCTTGGATTGAATCCAGACCACGTCGCGAAATTCGTCCGCCAGTACGCCAAACTCGGTGAGGCGATCGAGACCGCCGCGCGCGCGTTCGACCAGGACGTGCGCAATGGCGCCTTCCCAACCCCTGAGCACGAGTACTCCGCCCGCTAGCCCGGTTGTCTTCGAGTCGGCGCTCGCCATGCAGGAGCAGGCGATCGCCTGGCGGCACGCCGGCGACGACATCGGGCTGGTGCCCACCATGGGGGCGCTGCACGCCGGCCACGACAGCCTGGTCAGCCGTGCCCGCCGGGAGAATCAGCGCGTCATCGTCAGCGTGTTCGTCAACCCGAAGCAGTTCGGGCCTCATGAGGACTTCGAGAATTACCCCCGGCCCTTCGGCCAGGATCGTGCCCGGCTGGAGGCGCTGGGCGTGGACGCCATCTTCCACCCGCCGGTCGACCAGATCTACCCGCCGGCGTTCAAGACCCGGGTCGACCCCGGCCCCCTGGGCGAAGTCCTCGAGGGGAAAAGCCGCCCGGGTCACTTCGGCGGCGTGCTGACCGTCGTCCTCAAGCTCCTCAACCTGACCCAGCCGAAGCGCGCCTACTTCGGCCAGAAGGACTTCCAGCAGGTGGTCCTGGTCCGCCAGCTGGTTCGCGACCTCGCCCTCCCGGTCCGAATCGTCGTTGCGCCCACGGTCCGGGAGCCGGACGGCCTGGCGATGAGCTCCCGGAACGCCTACCTCGACCCGGCCCAGCGCCAGCTGGCCCCCATCGTCCGCCAGGCGGTCACGGAGGCGGCACGGGCCTTCACTGAAGGTGAAACCGACCCGGCCAACCTGGAACGGCTCACACGGGAGCGGCTGGCCGGCGCCCCCGGAGTTGAGATCGATTACGTTGCGGTGGTGGACGAGACCACGCTCAGTCGCCCCCAGCGAGCGGTCCCAGGCGGCGTTTTGGCGGTCGCTGTTAAACTTGGGTCAACTAGATTGATCGATAACGTCGTATTGGGAGCGGAGCGCCTCTGAGTTCAGAGCGGCGCTCCAAAGCGAAGGGCGGAGTAACAACTTCAAAGGTCAAGGCGAAGCCGACCGTGAAAGCGGCACGCCCAAAGCCGGTGTCTTCCGCCCGCAAGGAGTCGTCGCCCGCCCATAAAACGGCGGTTGCGACGCGACCGACCCCGAAGCCGTCGGTCGCCCCTCGCAGCCAGCCGAATAACGGCCAGCCCGCGGCCGTTGCCCCACAGCCAGTGCCCCAGCCGGCCCCGGTGCAGCCGCCTCTCGCGCCCGGGGTGCCCATCATGCCCTTCCCCAGACCCACCATTCTCGGCCTCGGCTCGCCCTGGCGGACGGCGGGCCGGCCGGCCGGCATGCCGCCGCGTCCGGCCCCGGTTCCGCACCCCACTCCGGCACCCCAGCCGCGCCCGGCCGCCCCTCCCGTGATCACCATGCGCTTCCCGATGAGCGCCGTCGACAAGCTCATCAAAGAGGCGCTCGCGGAGGACGTCGGTGACGGCGACCTCACCACCGAGTCGCTGTTTCCCGGAAAGGTCAAGGCCCGCGGCAAGCTGATCGCCAATGAGGAAGGGGTGCTGGCGGGCTTGCCCATCTTCAAGCGGGTCTTCGAGCTGGTCGACAAGAACATTTCCTTCGAGCCCCGCGCCACCGACGGCATGGCCCTCGCTGGAGGCCAGCTGGTTGCGCGCGTGTCCGGCCCCGCGGTCAGTGTGCTTCGGGCGGAGCGGACGGCGCTCAACTTCCTGCAGCACCTCTCGGGGATCGCCAGCCAGACGGCCAAGTTCGCCAACGCGGTCAAGGGCACCAAGACCCGCATCCTGGACACCCGGCGCACCACGCCGGGCCTCCGTTTCCTCGAGAAATACGCGGTCGAGGTTGGCGGCGGCGTGAGCCTGCAGAAGGGGCTCTCGGACCGCCTGATCGTCACCGAGTCCCACCTGGCCCTCTCCGAGGGCGTGCCCAGCGTCGTCCGTCAGCTGCGCAAGGCCCACCAGGGAAAGCGCATCGAGATGACGGTGACCAACATGCAGGAGCTGGACCAGGCACTGACCGCAAAGGTCAACGTCTTATTACTCGAGAATTTCCCGCCAGGCCAGGTCCGCCAGGCGATCGCCCTGGTCCAGGGCCGCGCCAAGGTGGAGGTCACCGGCAAGGTCGGCCTCGACAATGCGCGAGCCTATGCGCTCGCGGGCGTCGACTACATCTCAGTCAGCCAGTTGACCCAGTCGGTTAAGGCCTTCGACTTCAGCTTCCGCGTCTCGCGCTAGCCTCGCGAAGGCGGCCGCTCAGCAACACCAGGACGGCGCCCATCGCCGCGAGGAATCCGCAGATCAGCCAGAAGCCGCTGGCATTCCAGGCGAAGAGCGAGGTACCGACGACCGGCCCCAGGATCAGGGCAACGCCCCAGGTCAGACCCCATGCCCCCTGGTATCGTCCGCGAAGGTGCGCTGGCGCCCGGTCGGCAACGTAGGCGCCGGCCATTGGCGAGTTCAGCATCTCGCCGATCGTCCAGATGAGGACGGCGAGGATTAGCAGCGGCAGGACGTGAGCCACGGCGACCACGCTGAAGCCAATGCCAACCAGAAGGAACCCTGCGGCGATCACCGGTCGAGGCGCTCGATGCTGGGTCCACGACGTCAGTGGCAGTTCAAGCAAGACGATCAGCAATCCGTTCAACGCGATCAATCCGCCATAAACCGCGGCCGAGAATCCGAGGGCTCGTACCTGCAGGGAAAAAGTGGTGTACGACTGGAGGTAGACGAAGGCGACCAAAAGCATTGCAATCAGAAACATGAGGAACACGCGATCGGTGATCACCGAGCGGTAGCCCCCTGGTCCTTGGTCTTCGGTCGTCGGTCGTCCGGCGTGCACATCATGGATCGCTACGAGGGCCAGCAGGCCAAAAACGACCGAGGTTGCTGCATCGGCTACGAAGAGCAGGAAGAAGGAATGCTGCGCCAGTAGTCCCGCTGTGGCCGCTCCGAGGGCGAACGCCGCATTCAGGACGAAGCGCAGGGCGGCGAATGCCGTGACGCGCTGTCCGGCCGGCACCAGGTCTGCCAGCAGGGCGCTCGAAGCCGGTCGGTAAGCCTCCGAGGTGAGCCCAGCCAGCGCGGTCAGCACCAGGATGGCGGGAAGGAGATTGACCTGCGACAGGGCGATCATCACGATGGCCGATGCGAACATCGAGAACGTGATTGTGCGGGTGCGGCCGATTCGGTCCGTCAGCTCTCCACCGATGATCGATGCGACGACTCCGCCAACGCCGTAGAAGCTGACAGCCGCCCCAGCTTGCTGAGCCGAGAAGCCGCGGCGGGTCAAGTACAGGATCAGAAAGGTCATCACAAAGCTGCCGAACCGGTTGATGAACGTGCCAGCAAAGAGCAACCAGGCGGCTGGTGGTAATTCCCGCAGATTGCGCCGGAGCGTTCGCCGTTCGATCATTGCCCGCTCGTGGGCCGGCTTTCCGGCGTCTCGGCTACCTAGTGATAGACGGGCGCCGCGATCGGCGCCAGCTCGGGCATCCAGCGTCGCTTGCGACGCGCGTCGAGGATCTCCGAGGCGAAGCCATAGCCCGCCTCGATGTAGTCCTTGGTCGCGCCGAAATCCATGGCGTGACGTAAAAACCCGGCGCTCGGGCGCAGGTGGATGATGTCGACGCTGCGGCCCATCTGCTTGATGGTCCAGCGCGTCCGGTGCTGGGCGGCGATCTGGAACGTATGGTCGACGATGGCGTTCATCGACCCCAGCGGGGTTGGCAGCCGGCCGGCGTAGCCCGAGTCCAGGACGTACACCCGCCGGGCCCCCAGCTCGATCGCGGTGTCAAGCCCGGTGGGGTCGACCAGGCCACCGTCCACGTGCTGCCGTCCGCCGATCATGACCGGCGGAAACACGCCCGGAATCGCTGACGAGGCCAGCACGGCTGGTCCAAGCGGGCCGTGGGAGAAGACCGCCTTCGTGCCCATGGTCAGGTCGATGGCGACGGTGTGGAGGGGCACCCCAAGGTCCTCGAAGTTGGACACCTGCAGGTGCTGCGCGATGAAGCGCGAGAGCCCGCCGCCCTCGTAGAGGGAGGATTTGCGGCGCATCATGTTCCGGGCGGCGCGCCACCAGACCATGTCCAGCGAGCGGCGGCTGACCTGGTGCCAGACCTCCTCCAGGCTCTTCACCCACTCCAGATCCGGCCGGTGGGCGAGCCAGGCGCCATTCCAGGCGCCGATCGAGACCCCCACGATGAAATCCGGGGTGATATCGCGCTCGATCAGGGCGCGCAACATACCGACCTGAGCAGCTCCGCGAGCCCCACCCCCAGAAATCGCAAACGCCGTCTTATCGCGCCCCCAGCGCCGCATGACACTTTAAGTCTATGCAAGTATTTGGGCGGCGTCCACGGGGAATTCGTTTTCGCCGATGACGACAACGCGCGGTTGCTATACTTCGTGGTGACTCGCGCTCCTGCCAACGACTTGACGACCAACGAGTTCCAATAACACAAGGTGGTGGCCTACTGGATTGTCTGATTTCGAGCTTTCTCAGGACTCGTCCGACTCGCAGACTGGAAGCGCCGCGACGATGGAGGAGTTCCTCAACCAGGAGGAAGCTTCAAGTAAGCGCCTAGCCCACGGCGACATCATCGATGGGGTCGTGGTGCGGGTCGATCCCGATGAAGTTCTGGTCGATGTCGGCTCGAAATCCGAGGGGGTGATCTCCAGCCGCGAGTTAGGGACGCGTGAGGCGGGAACGCCCGACCTTCACTCCGGTGACCACATCAAGGTCTTCGTCCTGCAGCCCGAAAACGAAGACGGCAACGTCGTCCTGTCGCTGCGCCGCGCGCGCGCCGAATCCGTCTGGGTCAAGGCTCAGGAGCAGCAGGCGACCGGCGAGATGATGGACGCCGAGGTCCGCGAGCAGAACAAGGGTGGCCTGATCGTCAACATCCTCGGGCTGCGCGGCTTCCTGCCGACCTCTCAGGTGTCGCGTACCCACAGCTCGAACCTCCAGGAGCTGGTCGGTCAGCGGATCGGCGTCAAAATCCTCGAGGTCAACCGCAAGCGCAACCGGCTGATCGTCAGCCAGAAGGCTGCCTTCGACGAGGACCGGGCACGCCAGCGGGGCGAGCTCTTCGAGAAGCTCAAGATCGGCGATGAGATCGAGGGCAAAGTCTCCGGCCTGACCACCTACGGCGCTTTCGTCAACCTGGGCGCCGCCGACGGCCTGATCCACATCTCCGAGCTCTCCTGGGACCGCGTGGCGAACGTTGCCGACGTCCTCCAGGTCGGTCAGGACGTGCGGGTCAAGGTCATCAAGCTCGACCCCGACACCTCGCGCATCTCCCTCAGCCTGCGCCAGCTCGGCCAGGACCCCTGGGACCACATCGAAAAGCGGTTTCCGCCGGGGGCGATCGTCGAGGGCGAGGTCACCAAGATCAAGAAGTATGGTGCCTTCCTCCAGATTGGCGACGGGATCGAGGGGCTGCTCCATATCTCGGAGCTCGCCTGGGAGCACGTCGAGCACACCGAGGACGTCGTCCAGGTCGGACAGCACTTGCGGGTGCGGGTGCTGCAGGCCGATCGCAGTCGGCGCCGGATCAGCCTCTCGCTCAAGCAGGCCGAGGATCCCTCCAGCCGGCCGGCGGAGACCGAGGTGTCGGATTACCCCGGAGAGATCGAGCGGGTGCCCGAGGCCGAGCGCCAGCGGGTCTACGCCGAGGTGAGCGCCTCCCCGCAAGAATAGGGGCCTTTCGGCGTTCGATGCTGCTAAGGGATTATTAGATTTTGCGCGTATTCAAACTGAATTTGCGCTATGCTTCCGAGAACGATTGTTTAGACGTACCCGAAGAGTGGTAACTCCCTAACGTCCTAGCAAGCGGCAAACCGCAGATCCGAACGGGAAGTCATTTGAGAATTCCGGGTATCGTAATAGGTAGCAGATAAAGTCAGTCGGAGGATTTTGATTGTACCCCTTTGAGAGATTTACGGAGCGAGCGAAGAAGGTCCTGACGCTGGCCCAGGAGGAGGCCGAGCGCTCGCACCACTCATATATCGGCACCGAGCATCTGCTCCTTGGGTTGCTGCGCGAAGGCGAAGGCCTTGCCGCCAAGGTGCTGAACAACCTCGGCGTCGAGATCAACAAGGTCCGCGCCACCATCGAGTCGGTGCTGGGCCGGAACGAACGCATCATCATCCAGCAGATCATCCCGACGTCGCGCGTCAAGAAGGTCATCGAGATCTCCTTCGAGGAAGCGCGCCGGATGGGCAACAACTACGTCGGAACCGAGCACCTGCTCCTTGGCCTTCTGATCGAAGGTGAAGGCATCGCCGCCCATGTCCTGGAAGACCTCGGCGCCAACCTCGAGAAGGTCCGCGGCGAGATCGATCGCCTGCTCCACGAGAGCGGGCTCGACGAAGAGGCTGCGACAACGAAGAAGCCGTCCAAGACGCCGCTGCTCGACCAGTTCTGCCGCGACCTCACCGACCTGGCCGCCAAGAACACCCTCGACCCCGTCATTGGCCGCGAGACCGAGATCGAGCGCGTGGTGCAGATTCTCTCGCGGCGGACCAAGAACAATCCGGCGCTGATCGGCGAGCCGGGCGTCGGCAAGACCGCGATCGCCGAGGGCCTCGCCCAGCAGATCGTGCTCGGCAACATCCCCGAGTCGCTGCGCGGCAAACGTGTGCTGACGCTCGACATGGGCGCCCTGGTCGCGGGCACCAAGTACCGCGGCGAGTTTGAGGAGCGCTTGAAGAAGATCCTCGACGAGATCCGTTCCAGCCGTGAGGTGGTTCTCTTCATCGACGAGCTCCACACGCTCGTGGGTGCGGGCGCCGCCGAGGGCGCGATCGACGCCGCCAATATTCTCAAGCCGGCGCTGGCGCGCGGTGAGATCCAGTGCATCGGCGCCACCACGCTCAACGAGTACCGCAAGTACATCGAGAAGGACGCCGCTCTGGAGCGCCGCTTCCAGCCGGTGTTCGTCGACGAGCCGTCGCTGATCGAGACCATCTCCATCCTCCACGGGGTGAAGAGCCTCTACGAGAAGCACCACCGCGTGACCGTCACCGACAAGGCGATCAAAGCCGCGGCCGAGCTGTCGGTCCGCTACGTGTCCGACCGGTCGCTGCCGGACAAGGCGATCGACCTCATGGACGAGGCGTCGGCCCGGGTACGCATGAAGCTCACTACGACACCGCCAGATCTGAAGACGATGCAGAAAGAGATCCGCGATCTCCAGATCAAGAAGGAAGAGGCGATCGCCAACCAGGATTACGAGACCGCCGCCTCCTTCCGCGACAAAGAGAAGAAGCTCAAGGACAAGTACGTCAAGGAAGAGATGGAGTGGCGCGACAAGCTGGGTGCGACCGTGCCCGAGGTCAACGAGGAGCACATCGCCGAGATCGTCAGCGCCTGGACCGGTGTGCCGGTCTCCCGCCTCGTCGAGGAGGAATCGACCCGCCTGCTCCGCATGGAGGACGACATCCATGCCCGCCTGATTGGCCAGGAGGATGCGGTCAAGGTCATTTCCCAGGCCGTCCGCCGCGCGCGCGCCGGCCTCAAGGACGCACGCCGTCCCATCGGCTCGTTCATCTTCCTCGGACCCACCGGGGTGGGGAAGACGGAGCTGGCTCGCCAGCTGGCGCGCTTCCTCTTCGACAACGAGGAGGCGATCGTCCGTCTCGACATGTCGGAGTTCATGGAACGCCACTCGACGGCGCGGCTGGTCGGGTCACCGCCCGGGTACGTCGGATACGACGAGGGCGGTCAGCTGACGGAAGCGATCCGACGCCGGCCGTACAGCGTGGTGCTCTTCGACGAGATCGAGAAGGCGCATCCCGAAGTCTTCAACATGCTGCTCCAGATCCTGGAGGACGGCCGGCTCGCCGACGCCAAGGGCAAGCAGGTCAACTTCGCAAACACGATCGTGATCATGACCTCGAACATCGGCGTGACCAACCTGCAGCAGGCGACGACCTCGATGGGCTTCCAGCCCTCGATGCCCAGCACCAGCCAGGAAGAGAAAGAGCACGGCAAGATGCGCGAGAAGATCATGGACGAGCTGAAGAAGACCTTCCGGCCCGAGTTCCTTAACCGGGTCGATGCCGTGGTCGTCTTCAAGGCACTCACGCCGGCCGAGATGCGGCAGATCGTCGACCTGCTCGTCTTCAAGGTCGCGCAGCGGCTCGAGGAGCACGAGATGAAGCTCGAGGTCACCGCCGAGGCCAAGGACTACCTGGCCAAGGAGGGCTACGACAAGATCTACGGCGCCCGTCCCCTGCGACGGGTGATCCAGCGACTGATCGAGGATCCGCTATCCGAGACCCTGCTCACCACCAAGTTCGGCGCGGGTGACTCGGTGCTGGTGGAGATGGCCGACGGCCAGATCAAGCTGACGCCCATCATCGCCAAGCCGCGCGAGGCCAAGGCCGAGAAGCCGGAGAAGCCCGAGAAACCCGAAAAGCCGCCGAAGGAACCTGTCGCCGGCAAGGGCAAGGGCGAAAGCTAAAAGCTTAAACGCGAAAAAGGCCGCTGGCTGGTGCCGGCGGCTTTTTTTGTTGCTTTCGGCTTGACGTCTGTCACGCATTTCAGTAAGGTCACTCCTGACAGAAATGGCCACACCCGCCGCTCTTCCGTTGTCACCGGCTGTCCGCAAGTTCATCGTTCACTGGGGCGAGATGGGGTCCTCCTGGGGCGTCAACCGGACGGTCGCCCAAATTCACGCGCTGCTTTACATCGCGCCCCGCCCGCTGACGGCCGAGGAGATCGCGGGCACGCTATCGATAGCGCGCTCGAATGTGAGCACAAGCCTGCGTGAGTTGCAGGGGTGGGGGATTGTGCGGGTTGCGCATGTGCTTGGCGACCGCCGGGATTACTTCGAATCGATGCGGGACGTCTGGGAGATGTTCCGGATCATCCTGGAGGAACGGAAGCGCCGTGAGGTGGACCCGACGCTGAGCGTCCTGCGCGAATGCGTCGCGACCATCGAAAAAACCCGACCTGCCGACCCCGAAGCGAAGCGGCGGTTAGGCGACCTGCTCGAGTTCATGGAGACCATGGATAGCGCTTACCGGGAGTTCCGGATGCTGTCGATCACCGATCTCCGGCGCTTCCTCAAGCTCCGGGGAGGCGTGCGCAAGGTTGCAAGCCTGATCCTCTCGCGCTAGCAAATCGTTACGGCTCAGAGGCTTGCCTAATCGGTGGTTTCAGTATATTCTGAAAGCGGAGAAATCTGATGGGCCGGCCAGATATCGCGCTCGCGGCGGCTTCCCGCGCGGACACTCATTCCCCATCCGAAAATCCGCCGATTAGCTGGTTGCCACTGATCGTGCTGTCGGCCGCCGTCCTGATCGCCGGCCGCCACCTCGCCCCCTGGGCGCTCATGTGGGGGCTCGCGATCGCCATCTACGGCGCCCTCAAGTGGATGACCTGGTGGCGAGGCCATGGCAGAATCCCGCAGGCCTCCCTGCGCCGATCCCTCGCCTACCTATTTCTGTGGCCCGGGATGGACGCGCCGACCTTCCTCGATGCCAGGCGCACGGCCACGCCAGCCACTCGGGTAGAGCTGCTTGGCGCAATCGCATCCACATTGCTGGGGCTGCTCCTCCTCTTCGGCGCCGTTCGCATCCTGCCGTCAGGCCTGCCGCTCGCCGCCGGCTGGGTCGGCCTTTTCGGTCTGATCTTCGTCCTGCACTTCGGCAGCTTCCGGCTGGTATCGATCTGGTGGCGGTGGCACGGGATCGAAGCAGTGCCGGTCATGCGGGCGCCGGTTGCGGCGGCGTCCCTCGGCGAGTTCTGGGGAGCTCGCTGGAACACCGCGTTTCACGTGCTGGCCCGGGACTACGTCGTCCGTCCTCTGCGGCACCGAATTGGCGTGCCGGCTTCGATGCTGGTGGCCTTCGCCGGCTCCGGGCTGATCCATGACCTGGTCATTTCGGTTCCCGCTGGCGCCGGCTACGGCTTGCCGACGGCCTACTTCTCCCTGCAGGGTCTGGCGCTCCTGCTCGAGCGGGCTCCGATTGGTCGCCGCCTCGGGCTGGGCGCAGGTGTGCGCGGTCGTCTGTTCGCGATCGCAGTCTCGGCGCTGCCGGCCTTCTGGCTCTTCCACCCGGCGTTCGTGCTCAACGTCGTCGTCCCCTTCCTGCGGGTGATAGGTGCGCGATGACGCCGCTGATCGTCGCCATCTGGGTCGCCGGGGCGGTCCAGCTTGCCATCGCCGCCGCCAACCTGGAGGTGGCTCGAAAGCTCGACTACCGGGCGAACCTGGCGAGGCTCACCCCGATCGTCGCTCAGGTCTTCCTCGCTCACGCGGTGTACATCGTGCTGGTCATGATCTGGTTCAGCTCCATCTGCCTGGTCTTTGCGAGGGAACTGGCGAGCGGCGACCCCCTGGCCCGGTTCCTGACCGGGGGCCTCGCCGCGTTCTGGGGCCTTCGCGCCATCATTCAGCTGACCTTCTACGACAGGCAGGTGCGCAAAGACCACCGGCTGGAGGACGTTGCATTCCTGGCCGCCTGCGCCCTGCTGACCGGGATCTTCCTGACCGCAGTTCTGCATTGATATGGCTACACTCTTCGGTCTCGCACTCTGGCTCGCCGGGTTCGGCCATTTCGTTCTGCTTGGAGCCAGCTTCCAGGTACCCTCGCGGCTTGGTTGGAAAGAGGATCTCGCGCAATTGCGTCCCTTCAACCGCAAGCTGATGTGGACCTACGGTGCCTTCACGGTAATGACCATCGTTGCCTTCGGCATCTTGACGCTCGTCCTGCATGACGAGTTCTTGGATGGCGATCGCGCGGCCATCGGTTTGGCTGCCTTTATCGCGGCGTACTGGACGGCGCGCATCGCCATCGACGCCATCTATTTCAAGCACACCGATTGGCCATCCGGTCGATCGTTCGTGATCGGGCACGTGATGTTGACCGGGCTCTTTATCGCCCTGGCCTCAACCTACGCTGGGCTCGTCGTCTGGCGACTGCTGCTAACGCCAATACGCTGAAGACCCACAGGTGACGGGCCGTTACTTGACAAGCTCGACTGCCGGCCTATAGTCGGACGCGAGAGCGGCAATCCCGGCGAGC
>Ga0209802_1002471_pt1 | contig 12853 bp, 11 predicted proteins | sample GraSoiAngelo_129_FD_185886 | JGI IMG/M metagenome (GOLD analysis project Ga0209802, IMG submission 185886) | Grasslands soil microbial communities from the Angelo Coastal Reserve, California, USA - 14_0927_12_40cm (SPAdes) (version 2) | ecosystem: Environmental > Terrestrial > Soil > Grasslands ... | reverse complement strand
ATAGCCTCACTGGAACACAGCTTCCCAGACCTCGGACTGGAAAGACAACTCGAACCCGAGCTTTTCGTAAGCATCAAAGGCACGTGTGTGGTTCCAGCCGTCGACGTACAGCGAGGACGATCGGGCACCGTCCCGGCAAAGCCGCCGCAGCGCCTCGGCCACCAACCATGTCGCCAGGCCCCGGCGCCGGTGCTCGGGAATGGTGCCCACCGAGCTCACCAGGCCCACGGGCTGCGGCCGGGCATCCTCGGTATAGGACTCGATGTGGGCGAGGGTGACCGCCGCCGGAACGCCGTCTTCGGTGACCGCCATCAGGGATAGGTCTGGCGGCCGGCCCGTCACCAGCTCCACCTCCAGCCGAGGCGAAAAGCGCCAGTGGTCGGCGAACGAGCGGTTGTGAACGTCTGACCAGCCGCCGGGCGCAACCTGCGTGCCGTCGCGCAGCCGGTATCCGAGCACGGTCAGCGGTTCTGGGAGCGGGCGTTCGAGGCTCATGTCCATCCGCCACCAGGGACGCACGAACTCCGCGCCGAGCTGCGCGAGGGCGTCCGTGTGGCCGCGCCCGCACCACACCTGGGCCGCGACGGCGCCGGCAGCTTTCGAGAGGCCGACGCCCCATCGGAGCAAGTCCTGCCGCATGTCCAGGCGCTCAGACGCGGCGGATACCTGCGTCACGGTGCCTTTCGGGGTCGGGCGTCCGGCGACGAGGACCGCGCCCTCCAACCCTCGCCTGCCGTCGATCATCCTCGAGCGGGCGGCCCAATCAAACCCGGCCAGCAGCCTGCCGAGATGGGATTCCCCAGGGACGCAGTCCTGGCGGCCGGCCCGCACCTCGGCATGCCAGAGCTCGAGCACCGCGGGCAGATCCTCTGCGCGGCCGGGTCTCACGCGGTCGCCCTTGCCGTGACCTCGTGGACTTCTGGCAGTGCGCGCCGGATCTGCTCCTCGAGCTCCGTCTCGACCTGATGCGCCTGCTCGAGGCTGACGTCTCCGGCCAGCTCCGCGACCACGTGCGCGTGAATCCGGTTGTGGCGGTCGCTCAGCTCCACGTCGACCAGACGCTTCACCGCCGAGTGCGACCCGACCACATTGCGGATGCGGTCGGCCAGCAGTGCGCGGCGCTGTGTGACGTCTTCGCCGCGCACGACGATCGGCTCCATCGGTTCGAGGTGGATGTCGATGCGAGTCGCTTCCGGAAGCTCGCTCCTGAGGGTCTTCTCGAGGCGGGCGCTGGTCTTCGACGCCGAGGCCAGCGTCATGTCACCTGGCAGCTTCGCGTGCATCGTGAGGTGGAGCGAGCCGTCGCTCTCGCGCTCGACAGTGACGTTGTGAAGGTCTCGCACACCGCCGTTCCGGGCGGCAGCCGCGTGCACGCGTTCAACGAGGTCGCTTGGCTGCGACTGGCCCTCGACAAGCACCGTCAGGTCGAGCTCTGGCAGCGCTGATCGTGCTGCCCTCTTGACCTCGTCGACGAGACCGGCCGCGGCTTCAAGGGGCAGCATGCGCGCCGTGGCGATGCTGGCATCGCCGAGCAGGAGTGGTCCCGAACGCCTGACCCGCACCGAGCGCACCTCGCGAACACCATCGACTCCATTGATCGCCGAGCGCAACTTGCGCTCGGCTCCGGCCGGTGCGCGGTCGATGAGGATGTCGCCGGACCGCCAGGCAAGCTGAGTCGCCGCGCGCGCGATGATCACCGCGACCAGCAGCGCCGCCGCGGAGTCCGCCCAGGCCACACCCATGCGCACGCCAGCCAACCCGGCGAGGACGCCCACGGTCGCGAGCACGTCCGACCAGCGGTTGGTGGCGTCTGCCTGCAGAGCGTCGCTGCCGGCTTCCCGACCGACCCTGCGCAGCACGGCTGCGCGGCCGAGCTCGATCAAGAGCGTCGCGATCAGCAGCGCGAACGCGTAGTCCGCGGCGTTGACCGCGCCGCCTCCCGCTAGCAGCCGGCGGATGGCCTCGAACGCGATGCCCGCTGCGGTGATCAAGAGCAGGACGCCCTCGGCAAACGCGGCCAGGTTCTCGGCGCGACCATGGCCGTAGGGGTGCTCCGTGTCCGCCGGCTTGCGGGCCGTGCGCACGGCGAAGAGCGTGAACACACTCGCGGCCAGATCCAGCAGCGAATGGACGGCCTCGCTGATGATGCCGAGGCTGCCGGTCAGCAGTCCGACGATCAGCTTGCCCGCGACTATCGCCACGCCAATGACGACGGAGCCGAGAGCGACAAGCTCCGGCCGCCGTCCTAAACCCCTCACTACTTCAGCATGGCGGCGGACGCGAACAGCTGCTCCTCCGAGCCCAGCGCGATGAGGAGGTCGCCGTCTTCCAGCCGCATGTCGCCGTTCGGGTTCACATGCACGGTGCCGTCGCGGCGCCGCAGCGCCAGAAGCTTGGCCGCATTCGGGCTCAGGAGCCCGGCCTCGGCCAGCGTCTTGCCCACCGCTGCCATCTCCTGCTTGACCAGCATCTCCTCGACGGCAATCTCCGACATTCCGTGGTGCAGCGTGTCGAGCACATCGACCAGCGCCGGCCGCACCGCCAGCTCGGCCATGCGGTGGCCGGCCATCTGGTAGGGAGAGATGACGCGGTTGGCGCCGGCAAGCTCCAGCCGGCGAATCGATTCAGGCCGGCCGGCGCGCGTGATTATGTAGAGCTGTGGCCGCAGCGCGCGGGCCGCCAGCGTGATGTAGACGGCGCGCTCGTCGGAGTCGACCGCGGAGATCAAGCCGCGCGCGCGCTCGATGCCCGCAAGCTTGAGGATCTCCTCGCTCGACGCGTCGCCCTCGACGTGGAGCCGGTCCTCGTTGCGCAGCCGCACCAGCGCCTCTTCGGTCTGGTCGATGACGGCATAAGGAACCTTGTACTCCTCGAACTCGGCGACGATCTGCGTGCCGATGCGGCCGTAGCCGCAGATGATGAAGTGATCCGTGAGGTGGTTGAGCGCGCGTTCCAACTGCCGCTCTCTCCTGTAATTGACAAACGTGTTGTCCGTGAGCGTCTCAGCGAAGACGCCGAAACCGTAGAGCATCGTACCCACGCCCACCACGATCAGCGTGGAGGTGAACAAACGGCCCGCAGTTGACAGCGAGTGAAGCTCGCTGTAGCCGACGGTGCTGATGGTGATGATCGTCATGTAGAAGGCGTCGAGGAGATTCCACCTCTCGATGAGCATGTAGCCCGCGATGCCGTAAAGGATCACGAGCAGGAGCAGAACCGCAGGGAGCCGGAACCGGATCAGCGGGTGCGGGAGCCGCTTCTTCACCGCTCCGGCCGGCGCTCAGCCGCCTCCGCCAGGTCCTTCGAGACCGGGCCTGGTCATCTTGCCGACGTCGAGGAGCTTGTTCAGCACCGACTCGGAGACTCCGCGTTTGCGCGCGAGCTCACGGATCGAGCGGCCCGTGCGGATCGATTCCTTGGCGATCTTCGCCCCTTCGTCGTAGCCGATGGCCGGAGTCAATGCAGTCGCCAGCATGGGGCTGCGCTCCACCAGCTCGGGGCCGCGTTCGGTCGGCTTCAACCCTTCCACACAGCGCTCGCGGAAGTTGCGCGCCGAGGCCGCGAGCAGAGTTATCGACTCGAGTCCCGCTACGCCGGCCACCGGCATCATCACGTTGAGCTCGAAGAAGCTGCCGGACTGTCCGCACACCGTGACCGTGAGGTCGTTGCCCAGCACTCGGGCCGCGGCCATCGCCATCGACTCGACGATGACCGGATTCACCTTGCCTGGCATGATGCTAGACCCCGGCTGCGTCTCGGGCAGGCGAAGCTCGCCGAGCCCGGCGACCGGACCCGTGCCCATGAGGCGAATGTCCGAACCGATCTTCCAGAGACTGACCGCAATCGTGCGCAGCGCGCCGTGCGCGGCCACCGGCACGTCGAGCGTGGCCTGGGCGTGGAAGTGATTGCGGGTCTCGTGGATCGGAAGCCCGGTGTCCTTCGCGAGGCGTGCGCACGTCAGCCGCGCGTAGCGCGAGTGCGAGTTGAGGCCGGTGCCGACCGCGGTCCCGCCAAGGGGCACGCTCGTCAGCTCGTCCACCGCTGCCCGCGCGCGGCGGACCGATTCCTCCACCTGGCCCGCGTAGCCCCTGAACTCCTGGCCCAACCGGACGGGCGTGGCGTCCATCAAGTGAGTCCGGCCGGTCTTGATCACCGGCCAGAATTCCTTGCTCTTCGCATCCAGTGCTTTCTGCAGGCGTTCGAGCGCCGGGATCAGCTCATTTGCGATCGCCACCGCCCACGAGATCTGGATGGCGGTCGGGATGACGTCGTTGGACGACTGGCAGAGATTGACGTGGTCGTTGGGATGAATGAGCTTGGATCCGCGCTCGCCGCCGAGGATCTCGGTCGCGCGATTCGCGATGACCTCGTTCGCGTTGGTGTTGGTCGAAGTGCCGGAACCGGTCTGATAGATGTCGATCGGGAACTGGTCGTCGAGCTTGCCGTCGACGACCTCCTGGGCGGCCCTGGCGATCGCGCGCGCCCGGCGTTGCGAAAGCAGGCCGAGCTCGCCGTTGGTCTGCGCGGCGGTCTTCTTGATCAGCCCGAGTGCTCGGATGAACCGGCGGGGGAACGTCGCGCCTGAGATGGGGAAATTGAGGACCGCGCGCTGCGTCGAGGCGCCGTAGTAAGCGTCGGCCGGCACCTCAATCTCTCCCATGGAGTCGCGTTCCACGCGCACCTCCTTTTTCTCGGCCACCCACGGAGATTCTAGAGTGGGACCAAATGCGGCTAATACGGGCGAGGCAGGCCTCGCCCGTGTGAAAATCTGACAACGCACCATTCCTGGAGGCGTTTGGAAGGGGCATAGGTGACGGCCGGAATAATCCAGCCTGCAGCTCCACTGGGTTACTTTTCAAACTTATGCGGCTCGCGGCGGTGGACATCGGCAGTAACACGGTTCACGTGCTCGTCGCCGACGTCGTCCGGAACAAGCTCCAGGACGTTGCCCACTACGTCGAGATGCCGGAGCTTGGCGCGCGTGTCGCGCGCACCGGCGTCATCGGCACCAAAGGCCGTATCGCCATCCGCGCCCTCCGGACCGTAATCGCCAAGGCGCGGAAGCATGGCTTCGACATCCTGCTCGCCGCCGCGACCGAAGCCGTGCGGCAAGCTTCGGACGGGGAGGCTTTCGCGCGTCATGCGGGGGAGGCGATAGGGGTTCCCGTGCGGATCATCTCGGCCCGGCGCGAGGCGGAGCTCAGCTTCCGGGGTGTGGCCAGCCGCCACGCCGCCCGGCGAGAGTGGGTGATGGTCGACCTCGGCGGCGCTTCGACCGAGGTCGTGGTGGCGCGAGGCCACGAGATGCTGCACTCAGCGGCCCTGACGATCGGGTCGGGTGTGCTCGCGAGCACATACCTGTCGGACCCGCCCCGGCCGGAGGAGCGGGCGCGCTTGCGCCGAGCCGCCCTCAGGGAGCTCACGCATGCGCCCGACGGCGACGTCGAACGCCTGGTGGCCACAGGCGGCACCGCCTCGAACCTCCCGTTCGTCATGTCGCGGCGCCACCCTCCCGGCGTCCTGACCACCGACGATCTGCTCACTTGCGAAGGCCGCCTGGATGGCCGCCGCGCCGCCGAGGTGGCGAAGAAGGTCGCCCTGCCTCCAAACCGGGTCAAGGCCATGCGGGCCGGCGTCGAGGCCCTGCTCCTCTTCCTCGACTGGTACGGCCTGACCCTGCTCCAGATCAGCCATGAGGGGCTCCGCCACGGGATGCTGCTGGCGTACCTGGAGCGGGGCGAAGATTGGTGGCGCTGAACCGTTAAGCGGGGAGGCCCGTGGGTAGGATGAATTCATGGAACGAGTGACCGACCAGGGGGCGACGCTGAGGAAGGCGCTTGCTCTCACCTGCATCGTCCTGGCGGTCGAATTCGCCGGCGGGCTGGCCTCGCACTCCCTGGCGCTCCTTTCCGACGCGGGCCACGTCCTGACCGACGTTTTCGCCTTAGGCCTGGCCTGGTTCGCCGTCGAGCAGGCCAAGCGCCCCGCCGACCGCAAGCGCAGCTACGGCTACCAGCGGGTGAGCATGCTGGCGGCGCTGGTCAACTCGGTGGTCCTCATCGTGATCGTCATCGCCATCGCCATCGAGGCGGTGCATAGGCTCGAGAACCCTGTCCCTGTGCAGGGCGGGCTGGTAATGATCTCCGCCCTGGTCGCCATCGCCGTGAATGCATTTGTCGTGCTCGGCCTGAGCGGCCATGGCAAGAACCTGAACATGCGCGCCGCGCTCCTCCACGTGACCGGGGACATCGGCGCGTCATTCGGCGTGGTCGTAGCCGGGGCTGTCATATTGATCACTGGCTGGCTGTACATCGATCCGATCCTTTCGTTGGGGATCGCGGCGCTCATCGCGTTCGGTGCGTGGCGGATAGTCCGGGAAACCGTCAACCTCCTGCTCGAGGGCACGCCGCGGGAGATAAACCTCGGCCAGGTCACCGGCGAGATCGAGGCCACCGAGCACGTGATCGGGGTGCACGACCTCCACGTGTGGGCGCTTTCTTCAGAAGAGATGGCCCTCAGTGCCCACATCGTCCTGGAGGAATGCCCGCTTGGCGATGCCGAGCATGTCGTCCGCGACCTGGAGAACAGGCTGTGCGGCCGCTTCGACATTGGGCACACGACGATCCAGGTCGAGAGCTGCCACCCGTGCGGCGAGATCCATCACGGTGGCGGTGAGCACAACCACCCGCACGAGCACGAGATCAGCCCATCGGTCGCGCGGGCAGCGCCTCCTCGCGCTCCAGGATCCTCCTCGCGAGAGCGATAGCCGCCGCGTAAGTCGAATCCATCCCGCGATACCTGAGGCCGCGCGCACCGAGCGTGTACGGAGTGTCCGAGGCGTAGAAGACGATGCCGAGGTCGAACCCGAGCTTGGCCATGTTCACACTCTCGCCAAGCGGATAGCGGTCCGGCTGCGTGATCTCGTAGCACGCGTCCAGGTACGGCCCTGCCTCCAGTTCCACGACCGTGTACCGGCCCTGGTAGTACATGTCGAGGTAATCGCGGTTCTGCAGAAACGTTCCGCGCACCGCGACCGCGCGCTGGTTGTCCAGGGCTGAGCCGTACACGAGGTTGGGCTGGACGTCCGCGGCGGCGATGCTGTTGTCGAGCCAGTACGTGTTGCCCGAGTGCTCGTTGTAGACGGCGTTGGGGATCATCACGTCGCCGACCTCGGCGTTAAGGGTCGCCGCCTTGCCCAGGACGTAGACGCCCGCGACCCACGCGCTGTGCTCTGCGACCTGGCGAAGGATGTGGTACGCGGCCAGACCGAGCGGATAGTCGACGTTGACAATGCAGGCTTCCGATGCGCGCAGCTTGCTCTCGTCCACCGGGCCGACCCTTGGATCGATCGCTGCCGGGTCAAGTTGCGAGATCTTGAACACCTGCGCGGCCGAGTCGACGCCGGTACCGCGCGCCGGTACGTGGCGGATGCCGTTGGCGGTCTCCATCTCGGCGCGCCGGCCGCGCAGGCGGCTGCGCTCGGGGTGGAGGTCGAAGAGCTGCCGTGCCCCGTAGTAGAGCAAGTTGTCTCGCGAGGCGCGGCTGTGGCCGGCCTCGAGCTTGCGCCGCTCATCATCAAGCTCAGGGTCGTTTCTACGTACGAAGTCGAGAATGTCATCCTCGAACTGCCGCGCCACGCCGGTGAGGACGTTGACCAGGCTGTGCGTGTTCGAGGAGACGAAATAGATCGGCGCTTCGCGAACGCCCATCTCCTCCATCGCCGATGCGATCGGCTGCCACCACCGGCTGGCATTGCGCGCGTAGCCGAGGTGGCTGCCCCCGATCAGCCGGATGACGATCCGGCACTCATCCCGCTTGATGGATGCCAGGGTTGACTCGAATTCGTCGCCCCACGCTTCGTGCAGGCGCCGCCAGTCCTCCTCGCCGGCGCCTCCGGCGGATCGCGCGTCGGCGTCGTCGAGGGCAACGTCCTGCAGCAGTCGGTGCAGCTTGTTCCACTCGATCTGGTAGGCGACGAGCGTGGGCACGAGGTCGTCGATGTCGGAGGGTGAGGCGATCAGGACCGCTAGCGTGTCGCCGCTGTGGTACCAGCGGCGCCTGCGGGCAGGGGCCTTCACTGCCTGCCAGCTGAGGATGTCGGTGCCGAACACGGCCTTGAATCCCTGCGGGCTCTGCCCCATAAGCACGCGCCGGCAGCGAACGATGGCGTTGGGGAGACGGCGCACTGCGTAAAGCAGGGCTCCCATGTCCACCTGCGGCTCCGCTGCCAGCGGGTGCAGAACCGAGCCCATCGCGAGATGCGCGTGGACTAGGGAATCGATCTTGATGTCGCCGGAGCTCTGCAGCATGGTCGTGTACGTACGGACGTACAGCTCGACCGCCTGTCTGCCCGTCCAGCCGGCTCGTGGAGGCGACTCCATAAGTGGGGTCAGTCTAGAGTCCCGCCGATCCTTACAAAAGCTTTACGCCGAAGCGTGGAAAGCGCACGTCAATTCGCGATGTAGTTATGTCGTGATCAAAAACATCGCCACGGTCCGCAACGTTCGAGTCCTCGGTTTTGCTCTCGGCGCCGTCGCCATCGCGGCCGGCGCCGTGTGGATGACCGCTTCGGCTGCGGGGCTCAACGTGAGCCTTCTCGCGCCGAAATCTCCGTCGTCGCAGGTGACGAACGTTGCCGCTGCCGCGCCCGCCACGAGCAACGGCAAAGCTTCGGCCGTGTGCAACGACTTCGTCTCGCACTTCGCCTCCAACCTGGGTACGAACCAGGCGAAGGTCAACGCCGCATTCCAGAAGGCGATTGAGCAGACGCTTGCCGACGAGGTCAAGAACGGCGACCTCACCCAGACGCAGGCTGACGCCATCAAGGCGAAGGTGTCCGGCCAGGCGCCATGTGCCTCGCTGCCCGTGGGTGGCAAAGTCCACGGCTCAGACCTGGGCGCCTACAAGCAGGCCATGCTCGCCGCCGCGGCATCCGCACTCGGCATCACCAGCCAGCAGCTCATGACGGACCTGGGTCAGGGAATGACGCTGTCACAGATCGCGGCGGCCCAGAAGCCACCCGTGACCGAAGCGCAGTTTCGCGCCGCGCTGATCGCCAAGCTGACGCCGGTCCTGGACTCGGCTGTGACGGCCAAGAAGCTCTCAGCCACGCAAGAGAAAGCGATCGTCCAGCAACTGCAGACGGGGCCGATCCCCTACTGGAACACCCCGATGCACAAGGCCAAGAAGCCGGCGACCGCGAGCCCGACACCGGGCGCGACCGCGACCTAACCGCCGGCGTCGGCGTTAGTTGCTCGAGCCTTCCTCGGGCGGGGCGCCGAGCCGGCGCATGAGCTCTTCGAGGAGCTGGCGGGTCTCGGGGTCGGACATCAGCCGCTGCTGCATCTCCTCCGCCGAGCGGCGGATCTCAGGGTCGGATAGCAGCCGCTCTGACATCGCCTCGAAGCGCGACGCCATGTCCTTCATTGAGGCTTCCTGGGCCACCTGTATGAGGATGGGCTGGCTGGCCGCGGCGACCACCGCCTCGGCCTGGACGCGCACCATCTCGATGCCTTTGCAGCCCAGGCATTCGCCTTTGAGGCCGCAGTGGCAAAGCTGCGGGCGCAGCCGATCGAGGGCCGCGTGAAGCTCGGACATGTCCGCGGGACCAGCCATCGATTGGGAGGTTACGCCGGTTTCTTTCTGCCCGTGTACATGGCCTCGATCTGCTCCGCGTAGTTCTTCTCGACCGCCCTTCGCTTCACGTCCATCTTCAAAGAAAGCTCTCCCTTGGCCTCGGTGAGATCCGATGGCAGGAGCGTGAAGTACTTGATGGTCTCCCAGCTTCCGCGGCCCGCGTTGGTGGCGTCGACGGCCTTCTGAACGTGCGCCTTGAGGGCGGCTTCGTCGAGTCCCTGCTTGCGTACCGCCTCCCAATCCGGCACCACCAGCGCCGTGACGTAAGGCCGGCTCTCCCCCACCACGACCGCCCGGTCGATGAGGGGATCGCGCATGAGCTCGAACTCCAGCGGCTGCGGTGCGACGTACTTGCCCACCGCGGTCTTGAAGAGCGCCTTCTTGCGATCCGTAATCTTCAGGAAGCCATCGGGGTCGATCTCGCCGATGTCGCCGGTGTAGATCCACCCGTCCCGCAGCGTCTCGGCCGTCTCCGCAGGTTTCTTGTGGTACCCCAGCATGTTGCCCGGGCTCTTGACGAGGATCTCGCCGTCGTCGGCAATCTTCACCTCGACGCCCGGGAACGGCTTGCCGACTGTGAGGAAGCGGTGCGCGGAGAGCGTGTTGGAGGACGCCCCAGACGACATCTCGGTCATGCCCCAGCCATTGAGGATCGGCACGCCGACCGCCCAGAAGAACTCCTCGATCTCGCGCGCCAGGGCCGCCCCGCCGCTGATGAAGAACCGCAGTCGGCCTCCGGTCAGGCGGTTGCGGAGCGGCGCGAGCACCAGGCGGTCGGCGATGCGGTGCTGCGCGCGCAGCAGGGGCCCCTTCTGCGCCGAATGGCTGAAGGTCGTGCCGACACCGATCGCCCAGTGGAAGAGAGCTCGGCGGTACGCGGGTGATTCGCGAACGCGAGCCATGACCGCCGCATGCATCCGCTCGTAAAGGCGAGGGACGCTGTTCATGATGGTCGGCTGCACGACCGGGAGCTCGTCGACCAGGTGCTCAGCGCCGCGCGAGATCCACGTTTGGCCGCCGAACAGCAGGCCGATGAAAATGCCGTTGATGCGCTCGAATACGTGCGAGTAAGGGAGGAATGAAAGCGTCGAGTCGTTTTCGTCCAGCGGAAACACCTTCAGGATCGCGCGCGAGATGTCGACGAGGCAGCGGTGCGCGAGCTCGACTCCCTTGGGATCGCCGGTCGTGCCCGACGTGTAGACGATCGTGCAGAGGTCGTCGGGACTGATCGCGGCCAGCCGCGAGTTGATCTCGGCCAGGTGCTCGGGTGGCCGGCGCAGCCAGCTTGCGACCTCGGACTCCATCGTCACGATGCGCAGCGACCCGTCCGACTCCAGCTTGGACACCATCTGCGAGTCCGATGCGATCGCGAGCGCCGGCTCGCTGTTGTCGATGATCTTCTGAACGATCTCGATGGGGCTCGTCGGATAGATCGGCACTGTGATGGCCCCGATGGATTGGATCGCGAAATCGCACTCGAGCCACTCGATGCGGTTCTCGGACATGATGACGACGCACTCGCCTGGTTTCACGCCGGCGCCAATCAGTGCGGACCCGATCGCGAGCACCGCTCGCCTCATCTCCGCCCAGGTCGTCACCGTCCACTTGCCGCCGACGAGGTGATGCACCAGCGGACGATCGCCATAACGATTCGCCTGCCCGAAGAAGACGCCGACTGTCGAGCGGTCGGCGATGCTGTCGGTCACAAGGACGGCGGTCTGGTCTATTTGACCGCCTTGATCGAAAGGGTGAGCGTCCCCGAGGGCACGCTGACGGTGATCTTGTCTCCCTTCTTCCTGCCCACGAGCGCGCGCCCTACCGGCGAGTCGACTGAGATCCGTCCAGCCGACGGATCGCTCTCGACCGCCCCCACGAGGTGATACGTCTCGGCGTGGCCGTCAGAGTCGACCACGTCGATCGTCGAGCCTGGTCCGGCGACGCTGGAGTGCGACTCCTTGATGATCTGGGCCCGCCCGATCATCTCCTGGAGCTCATAGATGCGGCTGTCGAGGAGCCCGACCTCCTCCTTCGCCTGCTCGTATTCGGGGTTGTCCTCGATATCGCCGGGCTGGAACGCCTCTTTCAGCCGCTCGCCCGCTTCGGCACGCCGCTGCAGCGCGACTTCAAGATCGCGCTTGAGCTTCTCGAGCCCCTCCGGGGTGAGCAATACAGGTTCGGTTAGGTCCAATTCCCAGCCTTCTGAAATGATAACCGCCGCATGGATCCCTCCGATCTCAGGGCCGAGCTGGCCGATCGGCTGGCCGGGGCCGGTCCGATCGACGCCGAGACGGTCAACGCCGCGTGCTTCATGCTCTCACGAGCTATTCAGGACATCGATTTCTCGGTGCCGGAAGCTGCGCCGCTGTTGAGGCGGGTGCTGCGGGTGGCCGGCCGCGTGGTCATCGACACAGGCACGCGGGGCGCCAATCCAGACGACTGGCCCAACACGCAGGCCATGGCGCTCGAGTGGCTCGACGAGGCGCTACGCGCGCTCGGCTACGAGGTTCGTCCGGTCAGTTGATCAGGCGCGCCGCTGGTGGGGCCGGCGCGTAGTTCGGGTTGAAGTCGACTCCGACGGCCGCCGCGCCGCTGACGGTGGCTGTCCACGCGATGACCTGGCCCGCCAGAGGTGATCGGTCGCCGCCGGTGATCTTCCAGTCGGACGAAGGCGTGTAAATGGTGCCGATGTATTGCGTCGCTGCCCCGCCGTTCAGGGTGTTGGAGCATGTGACAGGCGTACCGGGCTGCTGGTAGATGACGATCCAGTTGTACTGCAGCCCGCTGAAGACATAGGTGGCGCCCTGCGCGTTTTGGGTCATGCACGCGCCGGCGGGAAAGTAGAACTGCACTGCGCCCGGCGTGATCTTCGCCACAGCGCACGGTGCGTTCGGGTCACCGCCGCTTGTTGGGGACGGCTGGCAGTAGTTCTCGTTCGCCACGTCCCCGCCTGTATAGGGCGGGTATGCCAGCGTCATAGGCGCGTTTTCCTGCGACAGAGTCGTCGGAGGCGGAATGCAGTTGCTGAAGCACTGGGGGGACCCCTCGTCGTCGGGTGGCTGACAGTTCTGGGTTCGCACCTGCGCAAAGCACAGGCTGTTCGGGAGGAGCGAGGTGCCTGTAACAGAGCAGATCGTGTGGCCCGGGGCACCGCATGGCCAACCGCCGGTCCCGCCGCTTAGGACCGCGCCTGATCCGCCGTTCGGATACGGACCGACCG
>Ga0209802_1002470_pt1 | contig 12861 bp, 15 predicted proteins | sample GraSoiAngelo_129_FD_185886 | JGI IMG/M metagenome (GOLD analysis project Ga0209802, IMG submission 185886) | Grasslands soil microbial communities from the Angelo Coastal Reserve, California, USA - 14_0927_12_40cm (SPAdes) (version 2) | ecosystem: Environmental > Terrestrial > Soil > Grasslands ... | reverse complement strand
CGGCGACCTCGGGATCAACATCAAGCGAATCGTCGTCACGCGCCTGGCCGACCAGGTCTTCTACGCCCGGCTCTACGTGAAGCAGAACGGCCGCGACCTCGACTTCGACGCCAGGCCGTCCGACGCCATCGCTCTCGCGGTCCGCGTCGAGTGCCCGATCTTCGTCGCGTCTGAGGTGATGGAGACCGCCGGCATCATCCCCGAGGCGGACGAGCTCGAGGGCGGCGATAAGGAAAAGACGAACCCCGTCGTCGACGAAGAGCGCCTCGCCGTGTTCCGCGACTTCGTGAACAGCCTGGACCTCCCCGAGCTTCCTGACGAGCCGGGCGCCAAGGACGAACCCGGCGCACAGGACAGGCCCGGAGGACGTCCCGGCCGGGGCTGACCCTACGCCACTCTCCGGCGAGTTCGACCTCGCCCTCCGCGTCATGATCGCCCTCGCTCTCGGACTCCTCATCGGCGCCGAGCGGGAGTTCCGAGGTCACCCGGCCGGCTTGCGCACGATGGCCTTGATCAGCGCGGGGTCGTGCATGTTCACGGGCCTTGGCCTCATCCCCGACTTCGGGAAAACAGTGGATCCGACGCGGATCGCGGCTCAGATCGTGACCGGTGTCGGCTTCCTGGGCGCGGGCAGCATCCTGCGCCAGGGCGAGCTGGTTCGCGGCCTGACCACCGCAGCGTCGATCTGGGTTGCGGCGTCACTGGGCATGGCCGTCGGCTTCCGTTATTACGGCGTGGCCGTGTTCGTGACAGTGGTCGTGGTCCTCGTCCTGTTGGGGCTCAAGCCCCTGGAGGACCGAGTCTTTCCGTTGCGCAGAACCAGGCGCCGCGACGATCCCAAACCGGTGGTACCTCCAGAGTGACCGATCGCAAGGTGGCGATCGTCACGGACTCGACCGCCGACCTTCCGGCGCAGCTCGTCAAGTCTCGCGGGATTACAGTCGTGCCCCTCACGCTGCATTTCGAAGGCAGGTCGCTGCTCGACGGCGTGGAGATCCGGCCGTCGGAGTTCTACCGCACGCTGCCCAAGGCGACGACGCACCCGACCACATCGCAGCCGTCGCCCGGACGTTTTGCGGAGACATACGCGGAGCTCCTCGCCGATCATTCCGCGGTCGTCTCGATTCACATCTCCGAAAAGTTGAGCGGGACGTACGCGTCCGCGGTGCAGGGCGCGGAGATGACCGACGCGAAACGTGTCCACGTCATCGACTCCCAGCTCGTATCGATGTCGCTGGGGCTGATCACTCTGGCGGCAGCCGAAATCGCATCCCAGCCCGACGCGACGGCCGGGTCCGTGACGGAACGTGTGAACGCCATGCGTGACCAGGTCCAGACCTACTTCTCGGTGGCGACGCTCGAGTTCTTGCGCCGGGGCGGCCGCATCGGGCGCGCGAGCGCGCTGCTGGGATCGGTGCTGCAGGTGAAACCGGTCCTGTGCATCCGCGATGGTCTGGTGACTCCTCTCGAACGCGTGCGCACTTTTGATCGCGCTCTAAACCGGATCGTCGAGCTGACGCGCGAGGTCGACAGCGGCAAGGGGCTGTGCGTCATCGTCGGACACGCAGACGCCGAGGCCGACGCGGAGCGCGTCGCGCGCGAGCTCGAGCCTGTCGCAGAAACGCTGATGATCCAGCCGCTCGGTCCGGTGGTCGGCGCGCATGCAGGTCCCGGCGTGGTCGGGGTCGGCTGCTACTCCGCGGACATTCTTCCGCTTGGCATCAAGCCCGCCGCCACCGCACGGACTCCGGCGTGACCGTCTTCAGGACAAGACCCTCGACGGCGAGAGCCTGCAGGTGGGCCAATCCTTCCTGGAGGGCAAGCCGCTTCTCGTAGAGGTTCTCGCGCGGACCCCACAGCTCCACCGCAACCTCCCAGCCGGACTTTTCATCTCGTCCGACGATCTCGAGGATCTGGTCGAGCCGGCGCTGATGGTGCGAGGTCAGCGCTTCGACACGACCGGCCACATCGGCGAACGGACGCCCGTGCGCCGGCAGGACCAGGGCCGGCTGCCGCTCGGCCATCCGCCTGAGCCCGGCGAGATAGTCGTGCAGGGGGTCAGGCGTGCTCTGCGGGTGCAGACCGATGTTCGGCGACAGCTCAGGCAGGATGTGGTCGCCGGCGAACAGCAGCCCGCCCGCCGTCTCGTAAAGGCAGATGTGACCCGGCGAGTGGCCGGGAGTCCACTCGACGCGCAGCGAGTGGCGACCCATCTCGATCAGCTCCGCGCCGTCGAGCTGGACCGACGGCTCAGCGGTCTTCACCACCTGGCTCAGCGCGCGCTGCGAGTTGCTCAGCACTTCGGCGTCGCCCGCCGGCACGCCGTTGACGAGCACGTGATGCTGCACCTCGCTCACCAGGTGCTCGAGCTCGACGTAACGCGGATGCACAAGCGGGACTTCGAGGCGGTGGATGTAGAGGTCGGCGAGACCAGGGCCGGCGAACACACCCGCCGCACCGTAGTGGTCCGGGTGGATGTGCGTCACGACCAGCCGGCGGATCCGCGGGGTGCCGAGCTGTTGGAGTGCGCGGTGAATCGCATCGAGCGACTCCTCTGCGTTCATCCCGCAGTCGAGCAGGTCCACATCGTTGCCGTCGGTGAAGAGAAAGACGTTGACCAGGCCGTCCTCGAATGGAATCGGCAGGCGAAGTTCGAAGACGCCTTCCGCGACCTCGCTCAGCGCCAACTCGACGGCCATCACGGAATTGTCCCCGACCTGATTAAGATGAGTAGTTGTTCGTACTCGAACGTACTAAAAATGCAAGCGATTCATCCAGGGAGGAGCCGATGTCCGAAGTCCAGATGACCCCCGACCAGATCGTGGAGGCCATGCCCGAATACCTGATCCCCGAAAAGGCAGGGACGACCAAGGCCACGATTCAGTTCGACCTCAGCGGCGAGCCGGCCGGCAAGTGGTGGGTCAGGATCCACGACGGCAAGGCCGAGTCCGGTAAGGGCGACCCTGGTGAGCCGGCCAACCTGACGCTGATCGCCGACTCCAACGACTGGGTCAAGATCATGACCGGCCAGCTGGACGGCACGGCCGCGTTCATGCAGGGCAAGCTGAAGATCAAGGGCGACATGGGCCTGGCGATCAAGATGCAGTCCCTGTTCCGAAGGCCGAGCTAAGACCTCAGAAGCTGAATTTCCAGGTGCCGAGCCTGGCCGACATCTCAGTCTCGAGATCCAGGAGCCCAGGGTGGAGATCCATGATCACGACGTGGTGTGCGGTCAGAGCGACCCGCCTGCCGTCGCCGAGCTTTTGAGCCTGGAGCGCGTTGCCCCACCTGATCGAATCTCCGTGCTGGGCGTTGGTCAGGTTGGCCTGTAGCCAGGTGGCCAGGTCGGGTGCGCTGCCCCGCTCATAGGTTGAGATGATCATGTTGGCGAAGTCGCCCGGACACGGGCTGGAAGCCGGACGCGCCGGGCTGGCAGCCGACACGGTTGGATTGGCGCACGGCAGCGGGGTAGGAGGCACGTACGTGATATCGAAGGTCAGGTCGAGGCCCGCCGGGCTGGCGATCGACTGGGACCGCTCCAGGTACCTCCAGTTCGCCGGGTAGCAGAATCCCCAACCGGCCTGCGGATCCTCGAAAGCATGGTCGGTCTTTGGACAGTTGAGATCCGTGCCCAACTGCGCTACGCTCGGCACGGCGCGCGGGCTCGAGCCGAACTGGCAGCCGGCCAGGGCGAGCGCCATACACAGCGCGGCAATCAACTTCCGGGGGGATGGCAGCGGGGACGGCATTCGGCGCCTAATTGTGCGGGAGCGGGTACGCCTGCCGGTGCAGGCGTTGTGAGAGTCGGAATCCAAACGACGCCGAGTCCGGTAATGAGTTTGGAGGGGGGTTTAGCAAATGGCGATTCGGAAGAGGACCGGAGACGCTCCAGCGGTGAGGCTGGAGGCTGACAGGAAGCTCCTCGAGCTCCTGGCCGCGCAGTGCGGCGAAGAGGCGGGCCTGCATCGCCCGCTGAACGATGTCGTCGGCGGCGTGATCACGGGGATTCCTGAGGACACCGACCTGGCGCAGGCACTGTCCGACCGAGAGACGAGTGACCTGCTCGTCCACCTCCTCGACCAGAACCGCGAGCAGGTCGAGAGGGCGCTCGAGCGCCTCCGCGAGGGCTCCTACGGGATCTGCGAGGGCTGCGGCCGGCGCATCCCGGAGGCCCGGCTGCAGTACCAGCCGGCCGCCACGCGCTGCGTCGAGTGCCAGGCCCACTGGGACAGGCTCAACGGCCGCACGGCGTAACTCTTGTTGAGTCGTCTCTTCACCTCCCCGCTTGCCGGGGAGGTCGGCGCCGGAGGCGCCGGGTGGGGAGTAACGAACCCGGATTAACGAGCTGAGTTGATTCCGTCTCAGGAGAGTCGCAATGGTTCTGTCATGCACTCACCCGAGACACAGCGAGCCCGCGACCTGCGAAATGACATGAGCGGCACCGAGCGGCGTGTCTGGTACAGGTTGCGCGGGAGGCGGCTCGCCGGCTTCAAGTTCCGGCGCCAGCTCCCGATCGGACCGTATTTCGCCGATTTCGCATGCCTTTCGGCCCGGCTTGTGGTTGAGATCGACGGTGAGTTTCATAACGAGGTATCAGATCAACGGAAGACCTCATACCTCGAATCACAGGGATTCCGCGTCATGCGGTTTCCAGCGTCTGCCACTGATCAAGGCCTTGACGACGTGATCGAAAGCATCTTTTGGAAACTCGACGAAGCCCAAACAACGCTCCCATCTGCCCCACCCGGCCCTGCGGGCCGACCTCCCCGGCTAGCGGGGAGGTGAAGCTTTTTCTCCTATTCATGGGAGGTGGCCTTGTCCTCCCCATTTATGGGGAGGTGGCCTTGTCCTCCCCATTTATGGGGAGGTGGCCTTGTCCTCCCCATTTATGGGGAGGTGGCCTTGTCCTCCCCATTTATGGGGAGGTGGCCCGAAGGGCCGGAGGGGCTCGTGAACCTACGCTTTCCGCGCTGGACGGACTAGCCCGGCGCCGCCCAGCACGACGCCCACCACGACCATCGCCGACCCGATCCAGAACCACTTCATGTCCCCGGTCATGATGCTCCCCGGAATGTAGCCGAGCCCCTGCCCGGCGAACACCGCCCCGGTCAGCAGCACCAGCGCTCCGACCACGACCAGGGCAACCCTCACGCCACCTCAGTACCGGAGGCGGTTACTTCAAATTCCGCCGTAGACGACCGACTTCTCTTCGGTGTAGTGCAGGTACGCCTCCACGCCGTGCTCCTTGCCAAAGCCCGACTGCTTGGTGCCGCCGAACGGAAGCTCGTCGTGCGCGATCTGCAGCGCGTTCACCCACGTGTAGCCGGCCTCGATCTCCTGCACCGCCCGGTAGGCGGCCGCCATGTTCGTGGTCCAGACCGAAGAGCCCAGCCCGTACTGCGAGTCATTGGCCAGCTGAAGACCCTCGTCGAGGTCCTTGATCCGCCGCACAGGCAGCGCCGGACCGAACACTTCCTCGGTCCACATGCGCGCGCCATCGGGCACGTTCTCAACAATGGTCGGCTCGATGAACCAACCCTTGTCGTAGTCGCCGCCACTGGGCCTCCCGCCGCCGTACACGACCTTCGCGCCGCGGTCGACAGCGTCCTTCAGCTGGGCCTCGACCTCGGCGCGCTGCGTCTCGGTGTGCATCGGTCCCATCCGGCTGTCCTTGTCGAGGCCGTTGCCCGGCTTGAGCTTCGACGCCCGGGCGACGAGCTTCTCGAGCAGGGCATCGTAAACGCCCTCCTGGACATAGAGGCGCTTCACGGCGAGGCACGCCTGCCCGCAGTTGAAGAAACGTCCGATCGAGATCGCACGCGCCGCGCCCTCGAGGTCAGCGTCGTCCAGCACGATGCAGGGATCGCTGCCGCCCAGCTCGAGCGTGATCTTCTTCAGCTGCTCGGCCGCGCGGGCCATCACCTTCTTGCCCGTCGGAGTGGAACCTGTGAGCGCGACCTTGCGGATGATCGGATGCGCGACGATAGCATCGCCGGTGGCCTGGCCGAGAACCACGTTGACGACGCCCTCCGGGAGGCCGCCCTCGATGAGTGCCTCGATGCAGGCCAGCGTCGACAGCGGCGTCGTGCTCGCAGGCTTCAACACCACTGTGTTGCCGGCCGCGATCGCGGGCGCGACCTTGTTGGCCGCAAGCGTGAGCGGGAAGTTCCAGGGCACGATCGCTCCGCACACTCCGATCGGCTTGCGCACGACGAGGCCGTAGGTCGTCAGGTCCGGCAGCCTCACATGTTCGCCGTGGATCTTGTCTGCCAGGTCGGCGAACCATGCGATGTTCTCGCCGAAGCGCTGTGCCTCGATGCGCGATTCGAGCAGGGTCTTGCCCTGCTCCTTGGTGAGGATGGTCGCGATCTGCTCGACCTTCTCCAGCATGTGATGCGCGGCCTTGTGCAGGATCTCGGCGCGCTTGTTCGCAGGAAGCCTCGACCAGGTGGTGAAGGCCTTCGCCGCCGCCTGTGCGGCCTTGTCGACATCCGCGGCTCCGCCGGCGGGAACCTCGTCGACGACTTCGCCGGTGGCCGGGTTGCGGACCTCGTACGTTTTGCCCGATGCGGCCTTGGTCCTGTCGCCTTCGATGATCATCGTCGCCATGCGGCACCCCCCCTGAGTTCGTACTTGCGTTACTTCGATAATTATCGGTGTCGCCGTCGGCTCACCGTTTGGAGGCTCTGTGGTGGGTGTAAATCTCGAAAAGGAAGGCCAGGTCGGAATCCTCGTCCTGGACCGCCCCCCGGCGAACAGCTACGACTACAAATTCCTGCGTTCGCTTGCCGGGGCGATCGACGACGCGCGCAGTGATGCTGACATCAACGCCGTCGTCGTCACGAGCGCGTCCGAGAAGTTCTTCTCCGCCGGAGCTGACGTCGGCGGGTTCGCCGCCGGCACGGGCCGTTCGCGCTTCATGACCGCGCTGATGGCGCACGAGGCCTTCCGCAAGATGGAGAACACGCCGCTGGTCTTCATCGCCGCGATCGCGGGCCACTGCCTCGGCGGAGGATTCGAGCTGGCGCTGGCCTGCGACCTCCGATTCGCCGCCGACGGTGGCTATCAGATTGGCCTGCCGGAGGTGAACCTCGGCCTCTTTCCAGGCTCGGGTGGAACCCAGCGCCTGCCCAGGCTCGTTGGCCTGTCGAAAGGAATCGACCTCATCGCCAACGCAACGACCATGAATCCGACACAGGCCAAGGAGCTAGGGCTGGTCGACCGGCTGTTTCCGGACGCCGCGGCGTGCCGAGCAGGCGCGATCGAGTACGCGGCCAAGCTGGCCGCCGGGCCGAGCGTCGCGATCGGCCACGCCAAGCTTGCGATCACCCAGGGCTACGGCGCCCCGCTCGACCTCGGGCTTGCGATCGAGCGCGAGGCGATCAGCCGCGTATTCGTCTCGCAGGACGCGGACGAAGGCATCAAAGCATTCGGCGAAAAGCGAAAGGCGGAGTTCAAAGGCGAATAGATATGTGTCTTCCCCACGTAGTGGGGAAGTACCGCCGCTTGCGGCGGGGATGGGGCAGCGCCTGAGGAGCCCGTGCCGGAGGGAATCAAACGCGCTATTCTTCGCGCACCAAAATACCAAGGAGGTGGCGTTCGAATGACTGAGCTTGCGATGACCGCGTCCCGGCCGTCGGCCGCCTCCGGAGCCTCGATCTAGGCAGTCCTCCGCGGGCGGACCGATACCGCCCACCTGTTTTCACCGGAGGATTTTGAGTTGTCTGACTTTGATTCCCGGCTCGCCCTGTTGGGCTGGGATCCCTACTTTGACGAGAGGTTCAAATCGGTGGCGGAACCCGGTGCCGTGCCCGCGCGCATCATCGCGGACTTCGCCGCCGAATACGTCATCCATGACGGCGCCATAGCCAGGCGATCGACTGCGCGCCGGGTCGACCCGGTCGTCGGCGACTGGGTGGCCGTGAACGGCGATGTCATTGACGCCATCGTCGATCGCCGCACGGTGTTCTCGCGCAAGTCCGCCGGCGTGGAGACGCGCGAACAGGTCCTGGCCGCGAATGTCGACGTCGCTCTCGTGGTCGCCGCGGCGACGGACGTCAACGCGCGACGAATCGAACGCTATCTCGTTATCGCCTGGCAGAGCGGAGCGGCGCCGGTTGTCGTCCTGACCAAGGCCGACATTGCGAACGCGCCCGACTCAATGCGCATCGAGATCGAGTCGGTCGCGGCCGGCACGCCGGTGATCGTCACCAGCGCCGTGACGGGTGAGGGCATCGACGAGGTCACGACCATGCTTCAGCCCGCACGCACCGGCGTGCTGCTAGGTCCGTCAGGCGCCGGCAAGTCGACGCTCATCAACGCGATCCTCGGGTCAGAGGTCATGAAGACCCGAGAGATCCACCGTTCTGGCGAGGGACGCCACATGACCAGCCACCGCCAGCTGGTCCAGCTGCCCGGCGGCGGCATGATCATCGACACCCCTGGCCTGCGGGAGGCCCAGCTCTGGGAGGGCGAGGATGCATTGGGCGGTGTCTTCGAAGACATCGAGGCGCTCGCGCTGCAGTGCCGGTTCTACGACTGCTCGCACGTCACCGAGCCGGGCTGCGCGATCAAGGCGGCACTGGCGGATGGGACGCTCGATCGCAGGCGATTCGACAGCTACCGCAAGCTGCAGCGCGAGCTCCGAGCGGTGGCCGCCAAGACCGACGCCCGCATCCGAAACGAGGACCGCAAGAGGTGGAAGCTCATCGCCAAAGCGAACCGGTCCGGTGTCCGTCCGTAAACAAGACAGGGCCCGGCTTTCGCCAGGCCCCTAACGGGAGGCACGAGTGTTGTGAGTTACTTCTTGTGGTGGATGCCGTCCCAGAACGGTACGTAGCCCTTCGCGATCCGGTCGAGCGCTTTGTCGGCCTGCGCCTGGGTGATGACCTTGTGCCCGACGAGCGTCTCGAGCCGCGGCTTGAGGCTGGCGGCCAGCCTGGTCTCGAACTGCTCGGACACCTTCTGGCCGGCCCTGAGGTCCGCGATCAGCGTTTTGGGCGTGACGCCGAGTATGTCGGCCTCCGACTCGACCTCGGCGCGGCGGATGGCCCGCCGGTCGGCGTGCCGATCCGTCGACGGCTGTGTGGTACCCGAAGTCGGTGCGGGTTTGGGCGACGGGCTCGCCGCCAGTGCGCCGATCGCACCCACACTCAGGAGCGCGGCGACGCCCGCGGCTCCAACTGTCTTGACGGCGACTGCTGCAAACGAATTCATGTCGTTCTCACCTCAGGGTTGTGTTGGTCGACCCGATTGGATCAACGATGAGATTGAGGTGGCGCTGTAAGCGCGCGGTTGGAACGCCGTCAGGTTTGTGCAAACAGCTCCAGCCTGGTCGCGCAGCGCTAACTAGGCGCGGGTCCAGAAGCCTTGCGGATCGAAATGTCTGATCGCTGTTAGTTCCGAGTCGGTCGGCGCTGATGTTTCGCTTACATGATCAGCGACCTGTAAGGGCCATCCGGTCTCGGCGAGAACGTCCTCCACGGTGTGCCCGGGATGGACCGTCGCCAGGAAGGCTTCTCCGCCGTCATCGGGAAACCGCAGCACGCCAAGGGTCGTCACGATGGCGGACGGGCCGCCGCCGAGCAGACCGTTGCGCCGCCGCCATCCGGGACTTCCGTCGCCGTATCCGGGTGATGTGACGAACGAGACGCGATCGACCAGGCGCCGGCGCTCATGGCTCATCAGGGTCACCCACCGCCGGCTGAGGATCGCGATGTCGGCTCCTCCCCCACTTCCCGGGAGCTTCACCTTCGGCTTTTGCGGGTCGCCGACGTAAGACGTGTTCAGGTTGCCGAAGCGGTCGACCTCGGCGCCTCCGATGAATCCCAGGTCGACGTGACCCTGAGCCATGAGCGCCATCGCGTTCGACATCCGGGTCGCCCACAGCGCTCCCACCACGTTCGGTGGATCGCCCATCGTGCCGAGGAATTTTTCTGCGGGCCGGCTGCGCATGAGCCCGACTTCGAACAACCCGCGCGCCGACGGCGCGTGCGAGCTTTGAGCGACCGCGTAGGCAAGGACGGGCAGGCGCATGCCGACGAAGACGGTGTCGCCGTCGCGGATCTCGCGCGACGCGACCGCGACCATCAGCTCTTGGGGCGTGTAGTCAGTCGTCACCGAAGTCCGCCGGAGCAGAAGGCCGGTGGCTCTTGATGCGGAGCGACTCCATGTCGAGGCGGCCAAGGTAAGACGCGCGGTCCTTGACTTCAAGGACCCATTCCCTCAACCACGACTCGAAGCCTTCGGCGGTGCGCGACCGCTCGGCGTAGTCGCGGTAGAACGCGTGGTCGCGGCTGAAGAACCCCTGGACCGGTGAGGGATGCGCGCCGCCCAGCTCATGCACCACGGCGACGACTTTCGTCTCCGGGAACAGGATTCGGTTCGGGTCGCTCAGGGTCACGCTCGCGTCGACCAGCTCCTCGCAGCTGACGATCACTCGCTCGGCGGCCAGGCCGGCTTCCTCGCTGATGCCGAGCGGCCCCCACGCGTGCGCCCGCCCGAGCTGGTCCGCGCGCTGCACATGCACGATCGCGACGTCAGGCTGCACCGCGTTCACCTGGACCAGGTCGCCGGCCACCGCCAGGCCGGGATTGGTGCGCAGGATATCGCTGCCCAGCAGGGTTCGCGTGGGCAGGCTCGGCACGTTCCACGCCGCGGCCCAGAGCGCGAGGGAGATGGAGAAGTTCGAGTGGTCGTTGACCTCGAGCGAACGTGGGACCCCGTGCTCGCACGCTCGCCGGTAGCAGTGGCCGAGACCCTCGGACACGTTGCCGACCCAGGCGGCGGTGACGCGGCGCACGCACCCGGCGCCGATGAGCTGGTCGAACAGGGAATCCGAGATGGGCCCGACCAGCTCGAGGTCCCGCCGGCCCTGCCGGATCATCTCGTGCCCGGCGGCGAAGGGGATGAGCGGCTCGAGGGCGGTGCCCATTGCCACGGTGGCGCCATCGGGCACGTATCGCTCGATGGCCTCCCCCATCGACATGACTTTGCCGGTCACCGGCTCAAGGTAACGGGAGTCGGTCGCTGTGCGTTTACCTGATTGAGGTGACGCGGACACACCTTCTCGTGCCGGCCCTGTTGATCCTTGTTGCATGCTCGACTGGTACTCCTGCGCCGACGGGACCCCCTGCTGGGCACATTGCTACGTGCCACGCTTCAGGATTGGACATGCAGCTGATTGGGCTGGGCGCGGCGACGGGAAATGCCCGCGAGGTCATCGAGCTGAGGAATAACTCAAATGGCGCCTGCGATATGTATGGCTACGCCAGCCTCCAGCTGCTGGACGCCGTATATCGACCCCTGCCATCCCACATTTCCCAGCGGACCACAGCGTTCTTCCAACAAGACCCTGTCGTCGCGGATGTGGTAGTCCTACCGGTCGGCACGCCGACCATAGACCCTCATCGTCCGGCGCAGGGACACGCCTACATACCCCTGGGCTGGGTCGACCAGGGCGACCAGTGCGAGGAGGTGGTCAGGCTTCGAGTGACTCCGCCGGGAGCATCGAGCTCGCTGGTGATCATCGCTGGCGATCCTTCCGGAGCCGGCTACGTTTCGATTTGCTCCGGCGGTGCGGTGACTGTCCTTCCGGTCCGCGCGACGCCTTACTGAGCGATCGATTCCACGTAGGCGCGGTAGTTGCGCTCGAGCTCGGGCATCGAGTCACCGCCGAACTTCTCGAGGAACGCATCGGCGAGCGTCAGCGCGACCACAGCCTCCCCGATCACCCCAGCCGCCGGCACGACGCACACGTCGCTGCGCTCGTAATGCGCCTCCGTCTTTTCTTTTGTCCTGAGGTCGATCGATTGCATCGGCTTCTTCATCGTCGAGATCGGTTTGATCGCGACGCGAAGGTCAATTGGCTCGCCGTTCGTCACACCGCCGGTGATGCCGCCGGCGCGATTCGTAAGGTGCCGAAACCGCCCCTCCTCGTAGTCGATCTGGTCGTGAAACTCAGAGCCGCGGCGGGACGCGCCCTCGAACCCCGCGCCGAACTCGACTCCCTTGATCGCGTTGATCGACATCACGGCCTGGGCCAGCTTGCCGTCCAGCTTGCGGTCCCAGTGGACATAGCTGCCGAGGCCGGGCGGCACTCCACGCGCGATGACGCGGAACGTCCCGCCCAGCGTGTCTCCCGCCTCCCCGACCTCGTCGATTGCAGCCACCATTCGCTTCGACGCCTCTGGGTCCGGACAGCGGACTGGCGAGAGTTCGATGTCCTCCTCCGTCAGGACATCGGGATCAATGCCCTCGAAGCCAATGTCGATCGTGCCGATCGATTGGGTGAAGCTCAGCACTTCGACGCCGAATTGGCGCAGCAGCTTCCGCGCAACCCCGCCTGCCGCGACCCGCGTCGCCGTCTCGCGCGCCGATGAGCGCTCGAGCACGTTGCGGATGTCCGTATGTCCGTACTTGAGGGCGCCCGCCAGGTCGGCATGGCCCGGCCGCAGCCGGGTCACGACCTTCGGCTCGAAGCCCTCTTTCGCCGCGGTCATCTGCGCGGTCCAGTTCACGTGGTCCTTGTTCTCCAGGACGAGCGTCACAGGGCTCCCGATCGTGAATCCGCCGCGCACACCGCTGACGATCCGCGCGACGTCCGTCTCGATCTTCTGCCGCCCGCCGCGGCCGTGGCCGCCCTGCCTGCGCGCGAGGTCGCGGCGAAGATCTTCCTCGCTGATCTCGAGGCCGGCGGGCAGGCCCTCGATCACCACGGTCAGCTGAGGACCGTGCGACTCGCCTGAAGTCAGCCACCTGAGCATGGAGGCGATCATAGAGTGACCGCCGTGATTGCCAGATCAAGCATCCCCACCAGGCCAGGGCCGTGAGCGGCCGTGGCCAGCCTGCGGGCGGAGCCCG
>Ga0209802_1002468_pt1 | contig 12865 bp, 11 predicted proteins | sample GraSoiAngelo_129_FD_185886 | JGI IMG/M metagenome (GOLD analysis project Ga0209802, IMG submission 185886) | Grasslands soil microbial communities from the Angelo Coastal Reserve, California, USA - 14_0927_12_40cm (SPAdes) (version 2) | ecosystem: Environmental > Terrestrial > Soil > Grasslands ... | reverse complement strand
ATCACGCGGCTGCCTCGGCTGCCATTCCGTCGGCGAAGGCGCCGACATCATGGGCGGCACGTTCGCCGCGAACCTCAGCCGCGTGGGCGAAAAGGACAATTACGATTACCTGGTGCGCTGGGTGCATAACCCGCGCGAGCGCACGCGCCCCTATAGCCCCTACGAGAAGCGCGATCTCGGCCCCGACGACTACGCCAAGCACGGCTTGCCCTTTGTCTTCGATCTAGCGCATTCCCGCAGCCCCAATGACGGCCACGAACTGGTCGTGCAGCAGTCCACGGTCATGCCCAGCCTGCGCCTGAGCGTCGAGGATTCGCGCGACATCGCCAGCTATCTCATCACCTTGAAGCATCCCGACGCGCACTTCGATCCTGCCGACTTCATGGAGGATCCCAAGCTCAAGGACAAGGGCAAATCGCTGGTGCAGTTCTACGGCTGCGCCGGCTGCCACGAAATCGCCGGCCTCGAAGACGAAGGCCGCGTCGGCACCGAGCTCACCAACGAAGGCAGCAAGCCCATCGAGCGCCTCGATTTCGCCCTCTTCACCGAAGAGGCCAAGCGCGGCCTCGAGCCCGATGGCAAGAGGTCGCCGCGCGGCTCCTGGTATGACCTGAAAGGCTTCTTCGAACACAAGCTGGCCAATCCCGCGGTCTACGACACCGGCAAATACAAGCCCAATCCGCTGGACCGCCTGCGCATGCCCAAACCCAACGTCAACGGCAGCGACATCGACGCCATCACCACCATGTTGCTCGGCAGCACCGATCCCTCCCTGCCGCCCGACTACATGTACAAGCCCTCTGACGACCGCGCCGCCGTCCAGAAAGGCTGGTGGATTGTCGCCAAATATAACTGCATGGGCTGCCATCAAATCGACATCGGCCAGAGGTCCGTGCTCATGGGCCTGCCCATGTATCAGGGCGAAGACAAGATCAATCTGCCTCCCGTGCTCACCAGCGAAGGCGCCCGCGTCAATCCCGAATGGCTCAAGAATTTCCTCGCCAATCCGGCGCTCAGCACCACCGATACGAATCGCGACGGCGTGCGCGGCTACTTGCAGGTGCGCATGCCCACGTTCTTCTTTTCGGACGACGAGATTCGCACCCTGGTGCTTTTCTTCGAGGCTCTCTCGCATCAGGCCGAGCCTTTCATTCCGCAGAAGGTCGAGCCTCTGACCACTTCCGAAGAGGGCATGGCTCGCGCGCTCTTTACCAGCACGGCGGCGCCCTGCCTGAAGTGCCATGCCACCGGAGATCCGGCGCACGATAAGAACGCCACCGCCCCGAATTTCCTGCTGGCCAAAGATCGGCTTCGTCCGGCATGGACCGGCCGCTGGATCACCCATCCGGAGTTGATCATTCCCGGAACGGCCATGCCTTCGGGACTCTTCCGCCGCCAGAATGACCACTGGGTCTTCTCCGGACCGATTCCCGAGAACATGCGCGGTTATCAGGGCGATCACGCGGATTTGCTGGTGCGCTATATGTTTACCTTGACGCCGGAAGAGCAGCGGCTGCTGCTGGGCCGCACTCCCACCACCACCGCGCGTGGCAATTAGCCATGCCCTCGCTTCGCCAACGATTTCGTGTCATTCTGAGGAGCGCAGCGACGAAGAATCTCTCTTCGTGCTCGAAGGCGATACGTCGGAATAGGAACTACGCTTTTCCGGGTGCCCCATCCTTCGCGTTTTGTGCGAAGGGTGGGAAACTGGTTTTGTGCGCCTGAACCTTACAGTTCGCGCGGGAACCCTGATAGAAGGAGGGTTTTGTAGCGGCCGCCTTAAGGCGGGCATCTGCTTGGTACAAATTGCCGCCCTGAAGGGCGCCGCTACAACCTTCGTTTTGACAAGTGGGGATTGATTACATCAGGGGTGTCGCCCCTGATGGGCCTTCGAATTCTTCATAGGAGGAAGTCATAACGTCATGAGTAAATCGCGTACTTTGCGCCCCGGTAGCTCTTCCGGAGCTTTGTGGTACTTCGCAGCGGCCATAACGCTGGCCGTTGCGATGATGAGTTGTGGAGGAAAGGGACAGCCTTCGGAAACCGCGGCCCCGGCTAATCCCGCCGCCAAGCCGGTGGACGCAGCCACCGCCGGTACGGTGACCGGCTCGATCAAGCTCGATGGCACGGCGCCCAAGCCGCGCAACATCAACATGGCCGCCGAGCCCAATTGCGCCACGCAGCATTCCACGCCCGCGCAAACCGAAGACGTGGTCCCCGGCGACGGCGGCACGCTGCAAAACGTGGTCGTCTACCTCAAGGGCGACTTCAGCCAGTATTCGTTTCCTCCGATGTCCACGCCGGTAACCATCGACCAGAAGGGCTGCCAGTATCATCCCCACGTTCTCGCGCTGGAGACGGGCGAGCCCCTTTCGGTCGTCAATTCCGACCAGACCACGCACAATATTCACCCCGTCCCCAAGGACAATCGCGAATGGAACGAATCGCAGCCCCCGGGGGCTTCGCCTATTATGCAGAGCTTCGCGCGTCCCGAGGTTTCCATCCCCGTGAAGTGCAACGTGCATCCCTGGATGAAGGCCTATATCGCCGTCTTCAATAATCCCTATTTCCAGGTCACCGGCAAAGACGGCGCCTTCACCATCAAGAATGTGCCTCCGGGGACTTACACCGTGACCGCCTGGCACGAGGTCTATGGCTCGAGCGAGCAGATGGTCACTATCGGGCCCAGCGAGTCGAAATCCGTCACCATTACATTCAAGGCCATCTCCGCCGCATCGGATTAGTGGACGGCTCGTGGGCCCTGGGGCTTTTTGGCAGGCTGCGACTGAACCCGGTACGACAGATACTGCGCGTCGGGAGGCTGTCATTCTGAGCGAAGCGAAGAATCTCTCAGAATCCGCGGCATACGCGCCAGGACGATGACGCAAACAAGGAATCAGCAGGAAGGGCGGCTTGGCCGCCCTTATACTCTCGACAAAATTCTGTGACTACACCGCCCCCAAATCGCCCTTACCAAAACGTCCACCGCTTCGCCGTCTTCACCGCCGCCTGCACCTTTCTTCTGCTCATCGCCGGAGCGCTGGTCACCTCCAACGATGCCGGCCTGTCGGTTCCCGACTGGCCGCTTTCCTATGGCTCGCTCACTCCGCCCATGGTCGGCGGAATTTTTTATGAGCACGGCCACCGCATGATCGCTTCTTTCGTGGGCCTGCTCAGCATCGCGCTCGCGGTTTGGCTGTGGCGCGTGGAGTCGCGCCGCCCAGCAAGCGAACGCCCGCCAGTCAAAGGAAGTTTGCGATGGCTCGGCGTAGCCGCCCTTGGTGCCATTGTGGCGCAAGGATTGCTCGGCGGCCTCACCGTCCTGTTTTTCCTTCCGCCTTCGGTCTCTTCGGCGCATGCCACTCTGGCGCAGCTTTTCTTCGCCACGGTCGCGAGCATCGCCCTGCTCACCAGCGCCTGGTGGGAAAGGGAACCGGTCTCATGGTTTCGCGACCCTCGCAGCCCTTCGATTCACGCACTCGCCCTGGCCGCGGTAGCAGCAGTCTTCCTGCAATTGATTTTGGGCGCCGCCTTCCGCCATAAAGCTTTCGGAATCATTCCGCATCTCGCCGGAGCTGTCGTCGTCACCGGCCTGATCTTCTGGCTCGCCGGGGCTCTGCGCCGCCGTTTTCCCGCGGTTCCGGAACTCAGGTTTGCCGCGCGCGCCCTGCATATTCTGATCGGCTTGCAACTGCTGCTCGGCGCGGCGGCGTGGTGGTCGCGCCTGTACGCGGCCTCGTTTCCGCAGCCCATCGCTGTGACGGTTGCGCTCACTGTGGCCCACGTGGTCCTGGGCGCGCTGGTGTTGGTGAGCACGGTTTTGGTTACGCTGGTCTGCTATCGTTTGGTGCGCCCAGCCGGTGCGATTGTCGGCAGCCCCGCACCGCGCCCCAGCACCGCTGATTAGAGCAGATATGGCTAAGAATTGCGCTGTCATTCTGAGCGGAGCGAAGAATCTCTCTTCGTCCCGACCGCAAAGCGCGGAGGGATTCTTCGTCGTCCGCCGTGGCGGACTCCTCAGAATGACAAGTAGAAAACGGATATGAACACTCGCGCCATCCCCGTGGCCACGCCGTCGCGCTCGCTGGCTTATCTCGCGCTCACCAAGCCGGACGTTTCCTTCCTGGTCGTGCTCACCACGCTCGCCGGCTACGCCCTCGGCGCCGTCGGCCCGCTCGATTGGTTGCGCATGGCCCAGACCGTGATCGGCACCACGCTCGTGGCCGCCGGCACTTCCGCGCTCAATCATTATTTTGAGCGCGATTCCGACGCCCGCATGCGCCGCACCGCCTCGCGCCCGCTGCCGAGCGGCGCGCTGGCCCCAGCCGAAGCGCTTTGGTTCGGCGCAAGCCTGGTCGCCGCCGGCGCGCTCGAGCTTTTGCTCACCACCAACGCGCTGGCTGCCGCGCTCGCCGTGCTCACCAGCGTCATGTATCTGGGCATCTACACGCCGCTGAAAACCCGCACCACCGCCGCCACGCTCATCGGCGCCTTTCCCGGCGCGCTTCCGCCAGTGATCGGCTGGGCTGCGGCGCGCGGTGCCCTCGGCGCCGGCGCTTATGTTCTGTTCGCCATTTTATTCCTCTGGCAGGTGCCCCATTTCCACTCCATCTCCTGGGTTTATCGCGAAGACTACGCGCGCGCGGGAATTCGCATGCTTCCGGTGGTGGATCGCGACGGCCGGGTGACCTTCGGCCAGATCGTCTTTTGCGCGGTTGCGCTGATTCCCGTGAGTTTGCTGGCTTCGGTCACGGGACTCGCCGGCGTGACGTATTATTTTTCGGCGCTCGTGCTGGGATTGCTGCTGGTGAAAGTTTGCTTGTGGGCCGCGGCGAGCAAGACCAACGTTCGCGCCAAGTGGCTGATGCACGCCACCGTCGTGCATCTGCCCCTCTTGCTCGGCCTTATGGTCTTCGATAAATTGATCATCCGATCAGGATGATCATCCCGAGCGACGAACTGGAGCGAGGGATCTCTCCTTCGCATTGGCAGCTGTGATCTAACGAACTGAAAGGCGTCAAGCCACTTTACGATGACCAAAACACACGGTGTCCTGGGCTTGGTGGGAATCTGTTTGCTGATCGTGGTGCTCTCCGCCGCCGGTCTGGCCTCTGATTTTCTCACGCGCCTCGATTTGGACCTCGATGGCCTGCTGCTCATTCTCACCTGCCTGCTGATGGGCGCGCTGTTCCTGATCATGCTTTTCGTCATCGCCAAGGAACAAGGGTGGATTCCGGAGCGCCACAAAAAGTCCGCCGAACCGGCCGCGCCCAAACCGGCTGCGGCTCGCGCCGTTCCGGCAAAGCCGCAATCCGAGGAACCGGTCTCCGTCCGGCCGGGGGAAGGGAAGTAGGCTCTCGGCGACGTCCATGATCTCCGCACCCGCACTGAACGCGATCCTGAATTCCTCCAGCGCCATTTTTCTGACCACCGGCTATGTGCAGATCCGCCGCCGGCGCATCACCTCGCATCGCACTTGCATGGCCATCGCCTTTTGTTGCTCGGTGGCGTTTCTCGTCTCTTATGTGATCTATCATCTGCGCGCCGGCGTTGTACATTTCGAGGGCCAGGGCTGGATTCGTCCCGTGTACTTCACGCTGCTCGGCACGCATACCGTGCTGGCCATCGTCATCGTGCCGCTGGCCCTGATCACGCTCTCGCGCGCCCTGGCGCAAAAATTCGATCGCCATCGCCGCATCGCCCGCTGGACTCTGCCCATCTGGCTGTACGTCTCCGTCACCGGCGTCATCGTCTATCTTTTGCTCTATCGCCTCTACCCCGCTTCCACCGTGTACACTAGATATTGAACTCGGTCCTCCGTTTTGTGCGTGCCGTACGCGCGATCCGCGCTCGCGCGTTAGAAGGAATCGCGAAAGAGTGGTGTCATTCTGAGGTCGCCGCGGCGACCGAAGAATCTCTCTTAGCCGAGCCACGAAGGAGAGATTCTTCCTCGTCCGCCCAAGGCGGACTCCTCAGAATGACAACTTTAGGACTCTTGGACTAAATTCTTTTGCCCGATCATCCTGATCCCGCCGCGCCCGCCAGACCCGGCCTCCAGCGCCGCTGGCTCTTTGTCATCCTGGCGCTGACGTTCCTTTTCGTGCTCATGCCGTTTCTGTTTTGGCAGGCCACTTGGTTCGGCAAGCCCTTGAGCGACGCGCAACTCGAAAAATCGCTCGCCGACCGCCAACATCCCCGCGAAGCGCAGCACGCGCTTTCCCAGCTTGCCGGCCGCATTCTCGCGCGCGACGCCGTCACCCGCGATTCCGCGCGCCGCTTTTATCCCCAGGTGGTCCAGCTCGCGCAGACCGGCCAGGACGAGCTGCGGCTCACCGCCGCCTGGGTCATGGGCCAGGATAATTCCGTCCCCGGTTTCCATCAGGAACTGCTGCGCCTGGTGCAGGACTCCAATCCCATGGTCCGCCGCAATGCCGCGCTGGCCCTGGTGCGATTCGGCGACGTTTCGGGCCGCGCCGAAATTCGCGCCATGCTGCAGCCGTACGCGATCGTGACGCCCTCGGGGGGCACTGCCTTGGACGAGCGCCTCAAACCTGGCGACGCCATCAATCCGGGAACGTTGCTGGGGCGAATCGAACACGGAGACCGCGCAATTTCAGAATTGCGCTCGCAAATCCCCGGCGCCATCGACCGCTGGCTCGTTGTCGATAAAGCCGCCGTCGCCGCCGGCGAGCCGGTGCTGCTCGTCAATCCCAGTGCGGATGAAATTTGGGAAGCGCTGCGCGCGCTCTACCTCATCGGCGAACCGCAGGATTTGCCCGCCGTCGAGGAATTTGCCCGCGGCGCCGCCGAGGTCCCCGCCAACGTCCGCCAGCAGGCCGAACTCACCGCCACCGCCATCCGCTCCCGCGCGTCCCGCTGACCCCCTGAATAGAAAACGGGGAGGCATCACCCCGCCTCCCCAGTACACCGCTGCTTTTGCTGCTTTTACTTTTTGCTTACCTGGCCGCCGAAAGGGCCCGAATGTTACACGCTTTTGACATTTTGCCCAAGCTATATGGCGCGGATCGTGGCTAATTCACTGAGGTTTTGCTTTCGACGATAGAATTTCAACCGTGGAACTAGTAAGGCATCGTCCCGTTTTGCGTCTCGAACTCCGCCAGCGGAATCATATCGATGGCGTCCCACGGACAGCCCTCGAGAAACGCGCCGTCGGGACCTTTGCTGGTGCACAGCTTGCACCCGATGCACAGCAGCGGATCGACGATAATGCGGCCAAACGGCGGATGATCGCCGTCGGGACTCCAATACATGCAGTCTTCCACCGGGCAGTACTCCACGCAGGCGGGCGAGCCCGCGCAGCCGGTGCAGCTTTCGTTGATCACCGCCATAATATGCGGCTTGCGCTTGCGCTTGCTGGTCGTGCCGTCGGACTTCGGCTCGTATTTGACCACTTCGCCCGCGACGTATTCTTCGATGGTCGGTGCTGTGTAGCTCACAATCATTCCTTGGCTAGCAGACCACCCCGGCTGTCATTCCGAGGAGTCCCGCCAACGCGCGCTGTTTGCACTCATAGGGCGGGACGACGAGGAATCTGCTGTTTTCCTTAATCATTTTTGCCGACCGCCGCCGCGATGTCAATGCGCATCCCTCGCTCGTTGTGTCGGTTTCGCTGCCTTGTTGGTGTCTAAGTGCGCAGGGAATTGCCCCGCGAAAAGCCCCGTAGGGGCGAAAGAAATTAGCCCAGGGCGGAAGCCCTGGGTAGCCGTTAGCGCAGCGGAGGGAAGCCCCGTCAGCCGGGATCCCCAACACGCGCTGGCGTCACGCGCGTGTTGGGGTGGCGTTAAGGGCGACACAACTCCTGCCATACCTTCACCGCCCCGGCTGCATGTGCTGCGCCTTGTACACCGCCGACGCCTCCGGCGACGTCAGATAGTCGAGCAGCGCCTTCGCCGCCGCGGGATCCTTGGCGTGCGCGGACACAAAGCCCACCAGCGAAGTCGGCGTGGCCACCGATCGCGGCAGCGGCCCCACCACGTCGATGCCCGGCTCCTCCATCTCGCTGAGGAACGTCATGCCGATCTCCGCATCACCCTGGGCCACCATCTTCATCGCGCCCGCGCCGCCCTGCGCGCGCTTGATCTTCGGTTGCAATTCGTCCGCCATGCCCAGCTTCTTGAACATCTCGTCTACGGTCACTCCGGCTGCCGCGCCGCCCGCGGCATTCGGATACGTGATCGTTTTCGCCGCCGCGAACATCTTCTTCACCGCCTCCCGCGACGAAATGTCCGGCTTCGCTGCGCCCTGTTTCACCGCCACGCCCACGGCCACGCTCGCCAGCGCCTTCTCGCTGGACTTGACCACGTTGCCGGAATCAATCACGTCCTGATAGGGCGGCTGCACCACCGGCACGTCAAACGCCTCGCCATTCACCACCTGCTTGTGCGTTCCGCCGCCCGAGCCGAACGTGGCCTTCACCTGGTATCCCGTCTTCTTCTCGAACCCCGGAATGAGTTGCTCGATCGCCGCCCGGGCTCCCCCCGGCGCGATCAGCGTGACTTCGCCCTTCGCGCTCTGTGCCCGCGCGCCTTGCGCCAGCACCAAAATCGTCAGCGCAATTGCCGCCCTCGCGGCAATTGCCGCCGTTCGCATTGCTTTTCTCATCGCTCCCTCCTTCTTCCGCTCGTGTAGCGCCGGCCTTTAGGCCGGCATCTGTGGTTTTTTGGCCGCTCCCGATGTGGCTAGAGCCTACCCGAAAACCAAACCCAAAATCCACACTGTCCTAGACCCTTAAGTGCAGTGATCCGATTTGCACTCTTGGTAGCGACGTTTAGGCCGGCACCTCTTCCAGTGCCCGTGCGGCCAGCACTTGCGGGTGCCCCACACGTCGTGCTTTTGAGCGCGCCTGCGCGCGGCCCAAAAAGTCGTGTGGGTCCCTCCTCGCGTCTTGCCGCGAACCCTACGAAACATCATCCGAGCCAAGCCCCGCAAGGGGCGAACCCAATGTAGCCCAGCGCGGAAGCCGGGGTCCCCAACACGCGCCGCCCTTGCGCGTGTTGGGGTGGTGCAGGCGCTGGGAAAGCGCCGGCGGAAAAGAGGAGCCCCGTTTAGGGGCGACAGAAATTAGCCCAGGGCGCGGAAGCCCTGGGAACGCAAATGGGATAGCATTAAGCCCCGTTAGCCTAGCAGCATAGGCTCTGGCCCACGCTGCTAGGCGGAAGGGGCGACACAAAACCTCAGCGCTTGCGACTCTTCCCCGCCCTCATCATCCAATTGCTGGAATCGCAAACGTTATAGCGTTTGCGTGGGCAGGCGCCCCGCGTTTTGCTATAATTGAATCGTCCGCCCGTGCCACCGACGCCGGCGGACCCCAAGGGGAGGGAATTACCGATGGTTCAACTGACTGAAGTCGCAGCCAGTAAAGTTAAGGAAATTATGGCCCAGCAGAATCCCGCGCCGGCGGGCTTGCGCGTTGCCGTGGTCGGCGGAGGCTGCTCCGGATTCAGCTATCACATGGCCTTCGATAATCAGGAGAATCCCTCCGACAGCGTTTATCAATTCGACGGCGTGAAATTGCTCGTCGACCAGATGAGCGAAATGTATCTCGACGGCGTGCAGATTGATTACATCGAGACGCTCGAGGGCGCCGGCTTCAAGTTCAATAACCCCAACGTCAAGAGCACCTGCGGCTGCGGCAGCTCCTTCACCGTCTGACGATCCGGATCGGCTTTCTGCGCTCCGGATGTGGCTTTTGCTGACTTGAGTGGCACAGGCACTCTTGCCTGTGCGCATTTGCTTTTGCCTCGAGCGCCGATCGTGGCGCCGGGTTTTCGGGTGCCCACCCTTTCTGAAGGGTGGGTGCGAATCCTCGTTCTCGCCTTTAGCGTAGCGTGCAAGCAGGGAATGCTCGCACAGCTATTTTCCCTCGCCTCGCGAGGAGTTCCGCGCCACGCCCCAGCCCAAGCGCCGAAAAGGTCACTGCCAGCCTCCGCACGCCTTGTATAATGCGGGGTCCAATTCACGCGGCACGCCGGCACCACGGGCCCGATTCGCCGCTAGTCGCTTAAATGGCGGCATCACAGGAGGACGGAATGGCCAAAGGCTTGTTTGAATCCCTGCTCGATTTCTCGTTTCGCGAATATGTGACGCCTCGCAGCCTAGCGTTCATTTATGGCTTGCATCTCTTGGCCGGACTGATTGCCGCCGTGGTGCTGGTGGCCAATGGATTCCGCGACTCCACCTCCCAGGGGCTCCTGATGCTGGTGGTCAGCATTGTGGGGTTCTTTTTCTGGACCCTCTACGTCCGCATCATCCTGGAAACCCTGCAGGCCATCTTCCGCATCGCCGAGGCCGCTTCTCCTCCCGATCGTCGTTAGTCTCCGCTGCGTGCCTCACCCGAGGTCTTCATCCTGGGGAATCCGGGGTCCCCGCCATGCGCCTCTCCAGCGCGAGTCACTCGCGCGTTAAAAGAAGTCGCGCGCTGGGGGTGGAATTCCGCGCACATGCCCGGCAATTCGGCGCGCGGCCTCCGGCCGATCACGCGATAATCGAAGCAACGGTAAATCGACTCGCAGTTCCATCGCATTTGAATCTTTGTGATAGAGAAGGAGCGCATGGCCGATCCGAACCTTCCGATCCACTCCACCCGGTTGCCGCAAATCACGCCCGGATCTGGGCTGTCGGTTCGCGAAGACGTGGCTTTCAGTGACGCCCAGGGCCACGAGCGCCCTCGCGTCCGCAAAGCCGCCAATCAAACCTTCTCGCGCCTCCAGGAGATCCTTCCCCGCGTGCTCCAATCCCGCGAGGTCGTTCTCTACGCCCTTGCTGCGCAGGCGCCCATCAGCCCTCTTGCGCAGTTATTCCTCGGCTGGCAGGCCTATGGATTCACCCGCACGATTTTAGTGCTCACCAACCTTCGCCTCCTGCGTTTCCGGATCCGCAGCAAGGGCTGGAACCGTTGGATTTGGGACCAGGGCGTGCAGAGCGTAGCGTTGGGCGACATCTCGGAGTCCAGGGTGAAGGGCTTCCTCAGCCCTCAGCTCTCACTGCATTATCGCGATGGCCGCAAGGAACGTTATTGGCGTCTGCGCATGCGGGACGCCAGAAAGCTGAAGACCATCCTTCCGCCACTGCTCCAGAACAGCACCGGGACCGTAAGCCCCGCAGGCGGGATGATTCCTCTTTGCCCCAAATGTCTGGCCACCCTCAGCCCCAATACCTATCGCTGTTCCCAATGCGGCCAGGTTTTCAAGGACGAAAAAACTCTGCGGCGTTTCCTGCTCATTCCCGGAGGCGAATATTTTTACGTGGGCCAGAATCACATTGGGGTTTTGCATGGCTTGGGCCAGGCGATGTGGCTCCTGGTCGTCGTGGCTGTCGTCGCCGGGCTCATGCTCGGCCCGCATCGGGCCAACGTGTTGAACGCCGTTATACCGGCAGGCGGCGTCTTCGGGTTCTTCACCCTGCACAAGCTGGCCGGCTTCTTCCCCTGCCGCCAGCTCGTCCGCGAATTCATCCCCCTGAAGTGAGGCGTACCAAAATGGGATGCGCTTTGCCTTCATCTCGAAAAATACGATAAGTCTGTATTGGAAAGACGGCCGCCACGCCTTTATACTTGAGCACGCTCTCGCACCCTAGGCCCCCCGCCTGAGCACCCAGCCATAGAGGATCACGAGATAAGCGCGGCGCTGTTTCCGTGCGCATTCAAATTCGCCAAGGGGAGACGCGTGAATGGCTTGTGGTGTTACCAAATTCGAGGATTGGGGAATCGCTTGGTGGAGATTCGCTGTGGTTTTAGGACCGCCACTGAGGCCCAGAACGCTGGACAGCGCGCCAGGCGCATGATCCATTCCATCTGCTATCCCAATCTCGAGACACTCACACTGGTTACCGAAAAAATGGGACCACCCTGAACCGCGTCATTCGCTGAATCACGTCGCATTTTCTTTCGTCATCTGGATTGGACCGGGCCGCGCTCATAACGCACCCGTCCATGGTTGTATCCGAAAGGGAATTGGTCCCTCCCAACATTGCCACGGGTTGCCCTTGCAAAGTGTCCCGCTGTCATCCCGAGCGCATCCGGGGTCCCCAGCACACGCCGGTGTTGCGTGCGCTGGGGTGGAGTAGCGAGGGATCTGCTTTTGTTTTGCTGCCGGGTGCTGCTGGCGAAGTGCGCCGCGAGGAGCCAAGTCTTAAAGGTGGAACTCTGCCTGGCGACTACGCGCCGTTTCCCAACGGACCGCTCCATACAAGAAGCCGAGATCTGCCGTCTTGTTGGAGTTGTTAGTTAGAGTTCGGCGATGATGCCCTCCGCAGCGGAGATGAGCGGTGCGGCGGCCGCGGTGGTCAGCCGGTCGCTGTTCACCAAAGCGTTGACTTCGTTAATGAAGGCCTGGAGCACGGCGATCGCGTCCGCGGTGTCACCCGCCTGCAGGTAGCCTAGCGCCGCGTTCAGCTTGGCGATAAGGCTGGTCTTCTCCCCGTTTCTGAACCCCAAACCTGGGCTGATTACCTGCGCGATGAGGCTGTTGATGGCCTGCTGGGGCGTGGCCCCCAGCAGCGCCAGACTATGTAAACCTCCCCCGGCAATGGCCGTCACGCCGCTGAGGAAGCCTACGCCACCAGGGCCGAGCACCTGCACGGGCATGTTGCTGTCCGTGAACGTCCCGTTACCCAATTCCCCGGCAAAGTTTCGTCCCCAGGCCCAGACCGTGCCGTCGCTCTTTAGCGCCAGACTGTCCCCTCTGCCTCGGGCAATGGCCGCGACGCCGGTGAGGTAGCCTACGCCACCAGGGCCGAGCACCTGCAGGGGCGTGTTGCTTGGGTTGGTCGTCCCGTTGCCCAATTCCCCGCTAGTGTTTTGCCCCCAGGCCCAGACCGTGCCGTCGTTCTTCAGGGCCAGACTATG
>Ga0209802_1002461_pt1 | contig 12890 bp, 13 predicted proteins | sample GraSoiAngelo_129_FD_185886 | JGI IMG/M metagenome (GOLD analysis project Ga0209802, IMG submission 185886) | Grasslands soil microbial communities from the Angelo Coastal Reserve, California, USA - 14_0927_12_40cm (SPAdes) (version 2) | ecosystem: Environmental > Terrestrial > Soil > Grasslands ... | reverse complement strand
CGAGCCTCTTCTCTCTCACCTCGTGCCGCAAGGAAGCTGGCCCGCGTAGCCTGGGCGCGGCGCTCGGCCTGCGCGCTGCTTTTCGTAACGCAGAATAGCGCTGGTGGGACGCAGCCGCAGGCGGCCGAAGCCGGCTAGTTTGGTAATAATCGAGTCAGCGATGCCAACTCGCAGGAAGCCGATGTCCTCTTCGTTGGTGAGAACTTCAAACGGGAGAACTGCGAGAATGATGCGGTCGGACGACGGCTTGCTGGCGAGGAAATGCATGCGATACCCGATTGCCAGCAGAGCCGCGAGGAGGGCTACGACGATGCCTGCCGCCCACATCTTCTTGCTTCGTGGCGCCGGACGGATGGCGGGGGTTGGCGTGCTGCTCAGCCTTTCCAGGTCCACGCGCAACTCGCGGGCGGATTGGTAGCGGCGGTCGGGATCTTTGTCTATTGCCTTCAGGATTACGGCTTCGAGGGCCGGTGAGATGCGGCGATTCACGGCAGAGGGCGCGGCGGGTGGCCGATTGAGAATTGCTTCCATCAACAGCGGACCGCTTTTTTCCTGGAATGGTGTTCGACCTGTGGCCATCTCGTAGAGCACCGCGCCGGCGGAGTAGATCTCGCCGCGTGGCCGACCTTTTCGCCTTGATGGATGTGTCTCCCAAAGCCATAGAACTTGCGCAAGCATGGAAGTTCAGTTCATCTGAGGTGCACGGGCCCCAAGGGGCAGGGCCGCGAAATAGCGAGGGGAGGGCGGAGTTTGTAGTCGGGAATTTTCTGGATCCGCTACTCTGCCGAGGCCCATTCGATGTGGTCATCGAACGGCGCACCTTGCAGCTTTTTCTGCCGGAGGAGGTCGGGAAAGCGATAGACGCTTTAGCATCACGCCTCACTGAGCAAGGCATCTCCTTCAGTCACTGCCACAATAGTAGATGGAAGCCAGGACAGGAGCGAATTCATCCGCTGGACAGCTTGCTGCAAGAACGTGGCTGGAAGTTGTGGACGCCGGCGAATGGGTCCAAGCCGAAAGGCCGGGTGGCATGGTTGTTCTTTTCAACCGGCTAAGATCCGTTACTCTAACCCGAGTTCTCTCGCCAACGCCTTCCACTTCCCATTCACCACCGCCTTAGTCTTTTCATCCATAAGAATTTCATCCGGCCAGGGACGGGTGAAGCCTTCGCTGGCCCATTTGCGAGTGGCGTCTACACCCATCTTTGAGCCGTAATTGGGGAGGCGCGAGGCGTGGTCGAGCGAATCGATGGGGCCGAGGGTGAATTGAATGTCGCGCTCGGGATCGATGTGGTTGAGGACTTTGAGTGTGACCTCGCCGATGTCCTGCACGTTGACGTCTTCATCTACCACGATAATGCACTTGGTGAACATCGCCTGCCCCAGCGACCAGATGGCGTTCATCACTTTGCGCGCCTGACCGGGGTAAGACTTCTTGATCGAGACCAGCATCAGGTTGTGGAAGATGCCCTCGACTGGCAGGTTGATGTCCACGATCTCAGGGATGGTGAGCTTCATCAGCGGCAGGAAGATGCGTTCCACAGCTTTACCCATCCAACCGTCTTCCATTGGAGGCTTGCCGACAATCGTGGTGGCATAGATCGGATCTTTGCGATGCGTGATGCAGGCGACATGAAAGACCGGGTATTGATCTTCGAGGGAGTAGAAGCCGGTGTGATCGCCGAAGGGGCCCTCGGTGCGGAGTTCGTCGAGGTGGACGTGGCCTTCGAGCACGATCTCTGAAGTGGCGGGAACTCCAAGGTCAACCGTCTCACACTTCACTAATTCGACGGGTTTCTGGCGCAGGAAACCTGCGATCAGATATTCCTCGACATCGGGGGGCGCGGGAACGATGGCGGAAAACGTTATCGCAGGATCGGTGCCGATGACAACGGCGACTTCCATTTTCCCACCGGGGCGAGAGCCGTCTGCCAGGACGGAGCCTCCGGAAGAGCGGGCCATGATATCGACGGCAGCGCGTTTTGCTGCCGCAGGCATTTCCGTCGTACGGGCGAGGACGGCTGCGCCTACATCGTGTTCAACGGCAGCCCGCCGCAGCGCCTCGCGATAGTGCTCTGCGCCGATCTTCTGACGCTGCCAGTGCATGCCGGTCGTACGCTCGTCAAAGATCTGCATGCGGTACATACCGACGTTGCGCTTGCCCGTTTTGGGATCGCGCGTGATTACACAGGGTAATGTGATGAAGCGTCCTGCATCTTTGGGCCAGCATTGCAGGATGGGGAAATCGAGCAGCGAGAAGTTGTCATGCTTGATGACTTCCTTGCACGGGCCTGTGGCCACCGTCTTGGGAAAGAATTTGCCCATTTCTGCGAGCATAGGCAACATTTTGACTTTGTCGAGGAAGCCCTGGGGAGACTTGACGTCCATGAAGTGGCGGATGCGATCGGCAACCTCGTCGAGTGAATCTACTTCGAGTGCCAGGTTCATGCGGCGCTGCGAGCCGAATTGATTTATCAACACCTGCGCACCGGGGTGGCCTTTAAGATTCTGAAAGAGCAGAGCGGGACCGCCGGCTTGGGTGGCGCGGACACTCTTGTCCGCGGATTTGTCATACTTTCCCTTCGATACGCGGTCGGTGATTTCGGCGATCTCAAGGATTGGGTCGACTTCGGTATGGATCTCTCTCAATTCACCGGCGCGTTTTAGCGCGGTAATCCATTGACGCAGGTCGTCGTAGGCCAAGAATCCTTCTTTCTTTCTTCCCTTCTGCTGCTATTGACAAAATCCAATGCCGCGTCACAACCAGAGCGGAACGGCGATTATAATTCGGTTCCCGCTTTGTACGAGCACAAGCCTGTTTTGGCGGCTTATGGAGAACCGATGAACGACTTGCCCTGCTTCGATCTAACTGGCCAAGTCGGCCTGGTAACGGGCGCTGCACGCGGCCTGGGACGGGCTATCTCGCTGGCGCTAGCCAATGCCGGAGCAGATGTGGCGCTGGGTTTGCGTGATGTGAGCACGGGGACCGACCTGGTGCGGGAAATTGAAGCCATGGGGCGGCGCGCGCTGCCGTTGCAAATGGACATGACGCGGATGGATCAGATTGTCCGGGCGATTGATGAGGCGGTCGGGCACATCGGACGGATCGATATCCTGGTCAACAATGCCGGGCTGGCTCCGGAGAATCCTGCGGAAAATGTGACAGAGAAAGATTTTGATTTGACGCTGGCAGTGAACTTGAAGGGAACGTTTTTTGCCAGCCAGGCCGCGGGACGAGTCATGATTCGCCAGAAGCGCGGGTGCATCGTGAACATGAGTTCCCAGGCGGGGTTTGCGGCGTTGCCAACGGAATCTGTTTACTGTATGACCAAGGCTGCCATTGCACACTTAACCAAATGCCTCGCTGTGGAATGGGGCAAACACAATATCAGGGTGAATGCGGTGGCGCCGACATTTATCCGCACACCGGGAACGGAAGAATGTCTTTCCAACCCCGAATTTCGCGCGGACGTGGAGGAGCGCATCGCGGCGCTGCACCGTATTGGTGAACCAGTGGAAGTTGCCGGCGCCGTGGTGTTTTTGGCGTCTCCGGCAGCATCGCTCATCACCGGGCACACAATTCTTATCGATGGCGGGTGGACGGCGCGTTAGCACGGTTGCCCGTGCGGAATGTCATCACCTTGTCAAAAGAATTTGACAGGTCTGAATTGGCGGGGAATGCCACTCCGTAAGCGCGAAGTTGCATCTTAACTTCATATATAGTTTTGCGCGATGAAGAGAGGCAAATTTTGAGACGACGTGTGGTAGTCACGGGTATGGGAGCGGTCAGTCCGAATGGCATTGGCAACCAGGCATTTGCGGACGCCATTCTTGCGGGACGTAGCGGCGTCCGCCGCATTTCGCATTTCGATGCCAGCGAGATCCCGGTGCAGGTTGCGGGCGAGGTTCGCGACTTTGACGAACTGGCTTGGGTGGAAAAGCGGGAACGCAAGCATGTGTCGCGAGTTCTGCCGCTGGCATTGGCGGCTGCGAGCGAGGCCTTCAGAGATGCCGGAGTTGATCCACCTTTGCTGTCCCTGCACGAGAAGCGGCGCTTCGGCGTGATCATGGGCTCGGGGGGCGGTGGACAGGAATTTACTGAGGAGCAATACCGCTTATTTTTTCGGCAGCAATACCGGCAGATGAGTCTGTTCTGCGTGCCTACGAGCGTGATGGGAACGTTGTCGAGTGACGTCAGCATTCGTTTCGGCTTGCACGGCCCCAGCCACGTGATCACTTCGGGGTGCACGTCGTCGACCGATGCGATGGGCTATTCACTGCGGCAGATTCAGTCGGGGCGGCTGGACATGGTGCTGACCGGCGGAGCGGATGCGCCCATAGCGCTAGGCATCGTAAAAGGCTTTATCCTGATGAAAATTCTTACCGACTCCTGGAATCACGCGCCAGAGAAGGCGTCGCGGCCATTCTCCGCGGACCGCGATGGGTTTGTGCTGGCCGAGGGCGCGTGGATGTTTGTGCTGGAAGAGTATGAGCACGCCAAGGCGCGCGGGGCAAAGATGCTGGCGGAAGTCTGCGGGTATGGTTCGACCTGCGAGGCATTTCATCGAGTACGGCTCAAGGAGTGCGGTGAGGAGCCGGCACGCGCGATTTCGCTGGCGATGCAGGAGGCAGGTATCGGTGCGCAGGATGTGAAATACGTCAGCCTGCATGGCACTTCGACCAAGCTGAACGACCGCATTGAGACACAGGCTCTGAAACTGGCGCTAGGCGAGTATGCGCCGAGAGTGCCGATGTCGGCGTTGAAGGCACAGATCGGACATCCGCAGGGAGCCTGCGGAGCGGCAGGCGTGGCGGCGACGATCGTGGCCATGCGTCATGGACAAATTCCGCCGACGATTAATCTGGAGACGCCGGATGTGGAATGTGATCTGGATTACGTGCCTGAGGCGGGGCGGAAAGTTGACGTCGAACATGCGATCTGCAATTGCATTGCGTTTGGGTCAAAGAATTCGGCGCTGGTGCTGAGGAACTGCGCTTAATCGCTGCAGCAGAAGTTTACAAAAGTAGCACGGGCGAGGACGCCCGCGCCTACATCGAGTTCTAATCCTCACTAAGCTTGAATCAGGTGCAGGATGGTTTGCTCGACCTTGGGCCAGGCTGCTGATCGTGGATCGATCACATCGAAATGGCGGGCGGCTGCGATCTCCAACAAGTGAACATCTTCACCATTTGCCTTTTTCTGCTGGACATACTCGCGGCTTAGATTCGCCGGCACGACGTCATCTGCTAAGCCGTGGATTAGCCACTGCACGGCTTTCGGGATTTTTAAGCGCATCGGATCGGCTTCCTGGTAATGCTCTGGAACTTCATCAGGTTTCCCGCCTAGAAAATCGACGACCGCGTTGTTGCTCAGGTGAAGTTCCCAGGCTTGCTGGAGATCTACGACGCCGGCCAGTGAAACGACGTTTTTTACAGACGTTTCGCGAGCGGCGAGACATAGGGCAAGCTGTCCGCCGGCGGAGTGGCCGGTGACGGCCATGCGCTGCGAGTCCAGATTATGGCGGTTGGCGTTTTGTGATATGAAACGGTAGCCGTTGACGATGTCTTCGAATATGCCGGGCCAGCCTCCGCCTGCATTGCCCACGCGGCGATATTCCAGGTTCCAGGTTGCCACGCCCTTAGCTGTCAGAGCGGCGCAGAGATGGCCGGCGTGAGCGAGATCGTATTTGGCGCGCCAGAACCCGCCGTGGATGTTCATGACGACGGGGAAAGGTCCCTTGGACTTGGGGACGCGCAGGTCGCCGAATTGATTGGGATCGGCGCCATAGCGAAGGCGGGCATCGGCAGGAGGGGGCGGTGCAATTAGGATGTCGTCGGACGACATACGAAAGGATTATAGATTCCAAGCCACTGATTGTGTTTTCAGTCACACGGTTGTGTACGGCGGATCACTGCTTTCGCGACCGAACCAGGCCTAGGGTTGTTTTGCTTGACAATGAAGACTCGTGAGCACCCAGGTCCAACGAGGTACTTCGGTCTTCAGCAAAAAATCGTTACGAAGGGAGATATTCAATGTTTGCCCGTATAGTCGAATTCATTCCCGACTTCGAAAAGAAAGAAGAGTTGATCAAGACGCTGCGTAACCAAGTTCTTCCCATTCTGAAGAAGCAGAGTGGTTTCCTGGAGATCCTGCCTTTATTCCCGGAGAACGAAGCTGGCAAGGTGGTCAGCATCAGCCTGTGGACAGAGAAAAGGGACGCGGAGCGCTTTGAGCGCGAAACGTATCCCAGAGTGCATGAAATCCTGAAGCCATATCTGAACACCCCGGTCAGCTACAAGCTCTACAAGGTGGAAACCACGCTCGCGGAACATTTCGTGGAAACCCTGACGGTCTGAAGCAAAGGCCAAAAAGGACTCGGCCGGAGCAGCATATGCTGCTCCGGTTTCCGTTTATAGGGAACTATCGTCGGCAGGGATCAGCTCCACCACCAGGCCATCTCCCCAGCCGTACTTCTGGCGGGAAAGTTCCTGTACAGCGTGATTCAGGCTGGGTTCATCGGTGGCACAGATAACCCGGGCGTGAGCGGAAAAGCTCTGGCCAGCCACACGGACCTGGACCGCGGGATGCGCACGGATGTTTTGCACCCAGTTGGCAGTCGGATATTCGGCGATGATGTAGAAGCGGGGTTTTTGCGAGCCAGCCGTGCGCTGAGTAAACCAGATTTCGATTCGCCTCGGCCTTCCTGATTTGCGGCCCCGCGTTGTCAGGTATAAGAATTGTTCCCGGTCGAGATCTGTTGGCAATGACAATGTTTCCCACCGCACGGCTTGGCTCTATCTTGTGACGTGCTATGTTGCGCCGTGGGCTAGACTCTTTCGCCGCTCCGCGACGGGCCTACTGTCCTTTCAATTTAAGTTTGGATTTATTTTCTTCCAGGAATTCCCGAAGTTTGTCGAAAGCTTCCAGGAGGCGGGTCCACTGCTCGTAATACAGCGTGACGGGAAAACGGCCGAGTCCGTAGACACTGACGCCGCCCTTTTCACTGACCCTGAATTCCAGATTGCCGGTGCGCCGGGCGCCTTGTTTTTCCAGATCGGCAAGACGAGCCTTTAGTTCTTCATAGGTTGGTTCAGGCATGATTCCCTCTTTTGATTATGTGATAGTTAATGATAATGGATGCATGGAAATCCGCTAAGGAATTAAGCAAAGAGCCAGCTAAGAATCCAGAGCCTTACGGGATTCGCAGGTCTTCGCTTTCTGGGACCGTCACATTGCGGCGCTCGCTGCGATAGCTGTACACCAGCACCAAGTCCTTGTGCTTTCCGGGGGCGGGATCGCCACCCATAGAATCGTTATTCACATGCACGCTAAGGTTTCCGTTACTCACCATCGCCTGCAGCCTGGCGGTGACGTTAATACTGTGACTTGGCGTGCCGTAGGTACCCTGTAAAATCCGCAGATCGTTGTAGCCATTGTTGGAACTGGGGTAGGGACCGGCCTCTGGCTGAGCCACGTTGGGCGATGCCACCTGGTTGAAAGGAACACTAGTGGGGATATCGTAATGGTTATAAACCTCAAGCATGCGATTCCGCATGCTCTGGACTTCTCCCTGATTGTTCTCGCTGCGATAGGTCAGCCAGCGGGTGTAGTAGTTGTCGAAGCGGTCCTGGTCGTCGGGAGAGAGGCGGCCTTGCCACTGGCTTGAGCCTCCTCCGCCACGAAGGGGCGGAAAGTTCTGAGCGCCGCCGCTCACTTCCAAGTTCACCGTATCTTTTTCATGAAAATTGTAATCCTGGATATAGCCGCTGCGGTCCCGACCTCGGATACGAAATTCTTTGATCTGGCCCGGGGCAGGATCGCCGCCGAGGTCATAGTTGGTCACGCGGAAATTCAGATATCCATTTTGAACCATCGCGAGCACTCGAGTGGTCACATCGATGCGGTTGCCTTCGACTCCGTAGTCGGCGCACATGATCGTGACGGCCTGCGCGGCAGAAACCGTCATGGCCAGCATCAAAGCCCAGATTGCCGGGGGGACCACGATCTTCTTTATGATCCGCATGGTGATTCTCCTCGTGACGACGCGATTATGACATTCGCGTCCGCGGCGGGAAGAGGGAAAATGCAGGATGTATTGAGGATGGCAACAGTTACGGGAGTCAAAGTCAACGGCGGCGGACACTCCTGTCCGCCCCACACCGGCCTTTTCTGCTCAGGCAGCGCGGGCGCTGCTGAGATCATCTGAGATGTATTATGCTTTTGCTGGTTTTGGGAAACTGCATGGAGGCACGCTGTGCTTAATGATTTGCTTTCCCGCTGGCCACTCATCCGCCAACTTCAGACTGGTGCCGACGGCACCGGCGCTGAGGCGATGACTGAACACACGCGGAATCTGCGCCCCAAGCATTACGGCGCTGAAGTTACGCGGTCCATCTGCCCTTATTGCGGCGTAGGCTGCGGGCAGCTCGTCTACCACAGGGACGGGAAACTTATTTCCATCGAGGGCGATCCTGAGTCGCCTATTTCGCGCGGACATCTCTGTCCCAAGGGCGCGGACACTTACGAGTTGCATACCCATTCTGGCCGACAAACAAAGGTGAAGTATCGTCGTCCGTATTCGCGGCGGTGGGAGGAAATCGATCTTGAATCGGCCATGGACATGGTGGCCGATCGACTGTGGGACACCCGTGACCGCACATTCCAGGAAACACGACACGGCGCATCGCTCATGCAGACCAAAGCCATCGGTCATCTGGGCGGAGCGACGCTCGACAATGAAGAGAATTATCTGATCAAGAAACTATTCTCTGCCGGGTTGGGGATGGTGTGCATCAGCAACCAGGCCCGAATATGACATAGCTCCACCGTCCCCGGTCTGGGGACTTCTTTCGGGCGCGGCGGCGCGACTACCGCACAACAGGATCTGGCCAACGCAGACGCTATCCTTATTATGGGATCGTCGATGGCGGAAAACCATCCGGTAGGCTTCCAGTGGGTGATTGCGGCGCGAGAGCGCGGGGCGAAGATTATCCACGTTGACCCCCGTTTCAACCGCACATCAGCTATGGCGGATATCTGGGTTCCCCTGCGCGCCGGGAGCGACATCATTTTTCTTGGGGCGCTTATTCACTACGTCCTCGAAAATAAAAAAGAGTTCCGGGACTACGTAGTCAACTACACGAATGCGTCCACGATCCTGCGCGATGATTTTCGCGACACCGAGGACTTGGACGGATTGTTCTCCGGCTGGGATGCGGACAAGAAGAAGTACGATCCGGAGACATGGCTGTACAAGGGCGCGCCGTCGAAGGATAGCGGAGGCGAAAAAGCCGGTCACTCAGACGCAGGCGGCGGACACGGCAAAGATCGCGGCGGAGAAGCGGAGGATGCGGGCAAGTTTGAAGCTGATCCGACGCTGGAACATCCGCGCTGCGTCTTCCAGGTGTTGAAACGTCATTTCTCGCGATACACCCCGCAGATGGTCGAACGCTATTGCGGAGTGTCTAAAGAAGTGTTTTTGAAAACAGCGGAAGCGTTTACTTCCGCCTCGGGACCGGAGAAGACTGCTGCGATTTGTTACGCCGTGGGATGGACGCAGCATTCGAAGGGTGTGCAGATCATCCGTGCGGCTGCAATCCTGCAATTGCTTCTCGGGAACATTGGGCGACCGGGCGGCGGAATTCTGGCGCTGCGTGGGCATGCTTCGATTCAGGGCTCGACCGACATCCCTACACTTTATGACATCCTCCCAGGCTACCTGCCAATGCCCGTCTTCGAGGCGGATTCTCACAAGTTAAAGGATTACATTAAGAAACATAAAGCCCGCACCGGGCTGTGGGCTCATTTTGACAAGTACTTTATAAGCCTGCTCAAAGCCTATTACGGCGAGGCCGCCAATGCGGAAAACGAGTTCGGCTTCAATTGGCTGCCGCGGGTTACCGGGGACCACTCGCACTTCGGTTATTGGCTTGAGATGGCCGAAGGCAAGATGGAAGGCTTATTCGTCATGGGACAGAACCCGGCCGTAGGCGCACCCAATGGGCGACTAGAACGCAAGGCTCTCGCCAAACTGAAATGGCTGGTGGTGAGAGATATGGTGGAGACGGAGACAGCATCGTTCTGGTATGACTCGCCGGAAACGGAACGAGGTGAGTTGTCGCCGGACGACCTCGCCACGGAAGTGTTTTTGTTTCCCGCGGCGGGGACGGCGGAAAAAGATGGCACCTTTACCAATACGCAGCGGTTGCTGCAATATCGCAATCAGGCGGTGGAACCTCCAGGGGATGCTCGCAGCGAAACCTGGTTCATGTATCACCTGGGACGGCGATTGAAAGAGAAAGCCAAGAATGATACGCGACCGCGCAACGGTGGCCTGAACGCGCTTACCTGGAATTACTCCACGCGTGTCGAACACGCCGAGCCGGATGTTGAGGAAGTTCTTCAGGAGATCAATGGGCGCAGCCTGCCTGACGGGAAGTTGCTGGAAGGTTTTAAGGCGCTGAAGAATGATGGCAGCACTACGTGCGGCTGCTGGATCTATTCGGGAGTATTCCCGCGGCCCGGAGAGAATAAGGCAAATAAACGTGAACCAAAGGGATATCTGGGGCACGGTTGGGGCTTTGCATGGCCGAATGATTGCCGGATCATTTATAACCGGGCGTCGGCGCGTCCCGATGGCAAGCCGTGGAGTGAACGCAAGAAGTTGGTCTGGTGGGATGTCGAGAAGAAGCATTGGACAGGGTTGGATACACCTGACTTCGAGAAAACGACTCCGCCTGACGCCAAGGAAAACATTCATCGCGGACGCGGCGTCGAGGCGCTGGGCGGGGCCAAACCTTTTATTTTGCATCCCGATGGCGTGGGATGGCTGTTCGTGGCCAGCGGGCTGAAAGATGGTCCGCTGCCTACACACTACGAGGCACTCGAGTCGCCGGTGAGTAATCCGCTTTACGCACAGCAAACAGATCCAGCGGCCGACAAGAAAGAGCGGCCCGGCAATGAGTACGCCGCGTCGCCCGCGGACCCGCGCTTTCCATACGTGCTCACGACGTATCGGCTTACCGAGCATCACACGGCAGGCGGGATGTCGCGCACGCTTTCGCATCTCGCGGAATTGCAGCCGGAGTTGTTTACCGAGGTGTCGCCGGAACTGGCGGCGGAAGCTGGCTTAGAACATGGCGATTGGGCGACGATAACGACGCCACGAGGAATTGTCGAAGCGCGGGTGATGGTCACACGTCGCATGCGGGCGATGTGGGTGGACGGCCGACGCATACATCACGTCGGGCTGCCTTATCACTGGGGCTATCGCGGCCTGGTGACGGGTGATATTGCAAATGATCTGCTCTCCATCAGTGAAGAGCCCAATGTGCGCATCATGGAGGCCAAAGCGTTGGTGTGTAACCTTACTCCGGGACGGCGGGCATGCGGTGCAGCAGCACTGACGCAATTGGCTGCGAATATGAAGAGAACGAGTGTGTCAACAAAATGAGCGTGACCGCATTTCTGACCGACTCGACACTGTGCATTGGCTGCAAGGCCTGCGAGGTCGCGTGCAAGGAGTGGAACGGGGTTGGTGAAGACGGCCTGGATTGGAGTGGCTTCTCCTACGACAACACGGGCAGCGTCGGCGCTTCAACCTGGCGGCATGTGAAGTTTGTCGAGCAGACACCTGAGCCTGGATTCGGCGGCAATGCGCCGGAGATGAATTCCTGGGCGTTCTCCTCTGATGTTTGCAAGCACTGCGAAAACGCCGGCTGCCTGGAAGCTTGTCCGACTGGATCGATAGTGAGGACCGAGTTTGGGGGCGTGTATGTGCAACCCGATATTTGCAATGGTTGCGGCTATTGCGTAGTGTCGTGCCCGTTTGGAGTAGTCGAAAGAAACGAGCAAGACGGGCGCGCCTTCAAATGTACATTTTGCTATGACCGTCAGAAGGTTGGGCTGGTTCCTGCTTGTGCCAAGGCTTGTCCCACGGAGTCCATTCAGTTCGGCGAGATCGGAGCGCTGCGGCGCAAAGCGGAAGAGCGTCTTGCGGAGCTTCGCGGTCGCGGCATGCGAGATGCAACCGTCTACGACCCGGTGGACACGAGCGTCGGCGGAACTCATGCCATGTTCATTGTGCGCGGCGATCCCCGCACTTATAATCTGCCGCCCAAACCGGAAGTGCCCACCATCTATCTCAAAAAAGCCTGGGCATCGTCGGCGATAGCAGCGGCATTGCTGCTGGGCGGTACGCTGGTGGCATTTCTTGCGGATGGGCAGAGGAACGGGCGATGAGCGATGCCAAGGCGCGGGTCGTTCCGGTTGGCCGAGTTCCGGATTCTTCGGCCGAACAGCGGCTGCTCGAAATTCGTCACGAAGCCGAGCGCCGGGGTGAAGTGAAAGCGATCGGGATTCGTCCTTCCGGCGCGCCTTTTCCCCAAGCATCCCCTGAGACTGGCTACTACGGAATCCCACTGCTGAAACAACCGTCGTGGACCTGGGAGGTGCCGCTTTATTTTTTTACTGGTGGCGCTGCTGGAGCCGCGGCAGTAATGGGAGCGATCGCCGACTATACCGGAGCTGACCGCAAACTGGTCCGTGACGCGCGCTGGATTGCTGCCGCTGGCGCGGTAATTTCACCAGCACTGCTGGTCGCCGACTTGGGGCGTCCCGCACGCTTTTTGAACATGCTGCGCGTGTTCAAGCCGCAGAGCCCGATGTCGGTCGGCGTGTGGACGCTGCTTGGTTTTTCTGGCGCCGCCGCGGCCACTGCCTTCGCGGGATTTCTGGCCGAACGATACGGACCGTCGTTGCCACTGCGTATCGTCGAAAATGCGGGGCAGGCAGCATCGCTGGCGTTCGGACTTCCCTTCTCCAATTACACCGGAGTTCTTATCGGCGCCACCACCATTCCGGTTTGGAATCAGAACGTGGGCGAACTGCCG